>PJTS01001024.1_pt1 | contig 12055 bp, 10 predicted proteins | sample 1512251 | NCBI WGS metagenome assembly PJTS01 (sample SAMN08177686, study PRJNA422409) | Soil metagenome, whole genome shotgun sequencing project. | isolation source: Soil (2) enriched on wood chips: alkali lignin treatment | place: USA: Madison | collected 2015-01-15 | reverse complement strand
CCTTCGATGGCGCGGCGCAGCGGCGCGACCTTCTCATCGTCGGTCAGCACCATGCCGATGCCGAACATCAGCGCGAAGAACATCAGCGACAGGATGGCACCGTTGTCCGATGCGGCCTGCAGGACGTTGCTGGGCACGATCGACAGCAGCATGTCCATGCCCTTGGGCGTGCCATGGATGCCGGCGACGATCTCCTTGCTGCGCTCGGCATTCTCCGACAGCATCAGCGCGGCGGTCTGCGGATCCACGCCGGCGCCGGGCTTGAGCACGTTCACCAGCACCAGGCCGATGCCCACGGCAATACCGGACAGCAGCACGGTATAGGCCAGGGTCTTCCAGCCGATGCGGCCGAGGGCGCGGATGTCGCCCATTTCCGACACGCCCATGATCAGTGCCGAGAAGATCAACGGCACGATCAGCATGAAGATCAGATTGAGGAACAGGCCCGAAGCGGGCGTGGTGATGTAGTCCATCACCCACTTGGCGCCGGTCTGCAGGCCTTCCACGCTGCCACCCAGGGCGTGCACGATCAGTCCCAGGACCAGGCCGATCGCGAAGCCGATGCCCATCTTCCAGTGCAGGGGCAACTTCTTCTTGCCGGCAGCAGCTGCTGTCATATGCGGGTTCCTCGAAAAATGAATCTACTCTAACAAAGCGCGCAGGCCGCGCTGGTTCAGGGTCGCCGCGTGGGGTACAGCGGCGCCAGACCAGTGTCGTCGGTGGCCTGGGTGGCCGACCAGTGCGGTCCGTCACGGAAGGCCACCCGCAGTCGTGCCCGCAGCGCCGTCAGTTCACCCAGGCCACCCCAGCGCGCCTGCTGCAGGTCGAGCAGCACCTGGCGCTGTTCGGCATCGGCCAGGCGTTCGATCACCTGTTCCAGCCGATCGACCCCAGCCATGGCACACAGCTGTGCCTGCACCTGGTCGAAGCCATCGGCGTCCAGGGCACGGCGCAGCTCCGCCGTGCTGCCCGCGCCGCGGCGTGGCGTGGAGGCAACCCGGCCCTGCACCTGCCCGGCAGGCGCCGGCACCGGGCGACCACGCCGCCAGCCCCACAGCAGGGTCAGCAGCCACAGCAGCACCAGCCCCCCCACTGCGGCCATCCACGGCCAGGCGGGCATCGCGCGCGCGGTGGCGGCCAGGGCCGTCGGTGCCGCCGGGGCCGCGTCCTGGCCCGGCAGGGCCGACTGCGTATCAATCGGCTGTGCAGCGGGCACCCCGCCCCGCCCGGCGGTGACCGCCAGGCGCAGTTCGGGCAGGCGGGCCTGCTGCGCACTGCCGCTGTCCACGTTCCACCAGGCCAATGTGGGCCCGGGCACCACCAGCTCGCCAGGCGTGCGCGGCACGATCGAGTAGCGGCGGGTGACCTTCAACCGCGGCGTGCTGCCGGTGAAGGTTTCATCGTACTGCGCCGGTTCGGCGAACACCTGCGCCGCATCGCCCAGGTCGGGCACTGGCAGATCGGTGAACTGCGCCCGCGTGGCACCGTTGGCCACGGCTTCGACCACCACCGTGGCGGCTTCACCGGTACGCGCCGTGGCAGGCGCGCTGGTATAGCGCAGCTGCAGGCCATGCAGCGGCAGCCACGGCTGCGGTGCCTGCGCCGGTTGTTCGCGCACCTGCAGGGTGCGTTCGGGCGCGGCGGCATTCATGCGGCCATCGCCGCCATTGCCGAAGAAATCGTCGAAGAACCCGCCGGCACTGCGGCCGCTGAAGCGCGCGCCGGGCAGGCGCAGGGCACCGCTGCGCTCGGGAATGAGCAGGAAGCGCCGTTCCACCACGTTGTAACGGCGGCCATTGATCTGGCGCACATCGGTGCGGTCCTCGCCTACCCGCTGCAGCGATGCACCCTGCGGGGTATCGAGCACCAGTTCGCCCGAGGCCAGCTGCGAAGCGAAGTACAGCCGCACGACCACGCCCACGCTCTGCTGCACGTAAGGCGTATCGTCGTCCACCTCGGTTTCGACAAAGGCCGCGGCGTTGCTCTGCGCGGTGGCAACGGCGGCGGCATTCACCTGCAGGGTGAGCGGCGCCGTGCGCGCGGCGCCCACCTGCAGCGCCGGCACCTGCACCACGCCGGTACGGCGCGGAGTGAGCAGGACCGTGTACACATCGCGCCGCTGCATGCCGCCGTTGCTCCACTGCACCTGGCGGCTGCTGCTCTGCGCGCCCAGCGCGAAGTCAACGTTCAGGGGGGTGTAATCGGGCGCGCCCTGGTCGGTTTCCACATTCAGCGTGACCGAGTCGCCGGCGGCGATGGTGTCCGGTTCCAGCCACGCGCGGGTCTGTGCCATCGCGGCCAGCGGCAGCCACAACAGCCACAGGGCCAGCGCCGGCAACGCCCACCGTTCATGCCTGCGCTTCATCGCCCTTCCCTCTTTCTGCGTTCGTTTTCAAGCTGGAATTTGGTGCGCAGCAACGCCCCCGGATCATCCGGAACGCGGCGCATCCAGGCCTCTACCGCCTGTTGTTCCTCGCGCTGCTGCGGGGTGCGGCCATCGCTGCGGGCGGCGACCTTGTCCTGTTCGCCGGCGCGCTGCGCCTGCTGCAGGGATTGCTGCATGCGCTGGCGCTGCTGTGCATCGGCCTGCGCCTGCGCCTTGGCGTCGGCGGACTGGGGTTGCTGAGGTGCCTGCTGCGAATCGCCTGCGCTGGAACTGCCCTGCTTCTGGTCGGGTTTGCCGTCCTGTGCGGGCTGCTGTCCTTGCTGTCCTTGCTGTCCTTGCTGTCTTAGCTGTCCTTGCTGTCCCTGCGATGGCTTGGAGGGCTGCGACGGGTTCTGCGGCTTGGGCGGCTGCTTGCCCTGCCCGTCCTTGCTGCCCGGCGGCGGCTTGCGCTTGCGCGCGGCATCCACCACCGCGCGATTGGCGACCGCATCGGCCATGCCGGGGTGCTTGGCCAGTGCCCGGTCATAGGCGGCAATGGCACCGTCGTAGTCACCCTGACGGGCCAGTGCATTGCCCAGGTTGTACCAGCCCGCATCGCTGTCGATGCCTTCGAATTTCTGCTGGGCCTCGGCGAATTCACCGTTGCGGTAGGCCTGCACGCCCTCAGCCAGCCGTGCATGCTCGCGCTGGTCGCTGCGTTTCCAGAGCGTGCTGTGCTCTGCAGGGGCGGGCCCGGTCCGCGGCGCGGCCTGCACCTGCCCGGTCAACGGCAACAGCCCTACGGCCAGTACGGCGGCCAGCAATGCGCGGCGACGGAACGCGAGCAGCGCCAGCAGCAGGACCGGCGGCAACAGCCAGTAGCCTTCGTCCTGCCACTGCCGGGTCTGGCCTGGGCGGCTCTGCGCCTGCCCGTCGCTGCCATCCAGTACATCCAGCGCCTGCAGGTCGCGATCATCGGCGGCAATGCGCTGGTAGCGGCCGCCGCCGGCGGTGGCAACGGCACGCAAGCCGGCTTCATCCAGGGCGGCCTGTGCGATCTGGCCGCTGCCATCGCGGTACGCCGCACCGCCCGGTGTGCCCAGCCCCAGCACCGAAACCCGCAGACCGAGTGCACGGGCCTGCGCGGCCGCCAGCGCAGCTTCGCCATTGGCCTGGTCGCTGATCAGCAGGATGCCGCCGCGCAGCGCGCCGGTCTGCCGCAGCAGCTGGGTGGCCCAGTCAATGCCACGGTCCGCACGCTGGCCGTCGCGCGGCATCACGTCCGGCGCCAATGCATCCAGGTACAGCGCGACGTTGGCCACGTCATCGGTGAGCGGTGCCACCGTATAGGCATCCTCGGCGTACACCACCAGCCCCACCTGGCCGCCCTGTCGTTCCCGCAGCAGCGCGCCGATCTTGGCCCGTGCCTGCAGCAGGCGCGACGGTGGCAGATCGGTCGCGGTGATGCGGCTGGACAGATCCAGCACCACCACCAGCGGTGCGCTGGACTGGAACACTGGTTGCGCCTGTTGCCGCCAGCTGGGCCCGGCGAAGGCCAGTACCGCCAGCGTCCAGCCCAGCGCGATGGCCCAGGGCAATTGCGGGCGCCTGCGCCCTTCGGCGGCCATCAGGTGCGACAGCAGATGCGCGTCCACGGCCTGCCGCCAGCCCTCGCTGCGGCGCTGCCGCCAGAGTGAAATCGCGATGATCAGCGGCAGTGCCAGCAGCGCCCACAGCCCGTCAGGCCGCAGGAAATGCAGCGCGTTCCAGTCCAGCGTGGGCAGTGACAACGCCATCATCGGCGGCGCTCCGGCCACAGCCAGGCCAGCGCGCCCAGCAGCAGGGCCAGCGCCAGCGGCCACGCATAGCGCTCATCGCGCGGGCGGGTGCTGGGTCCCTTGCCGGCAACCGGTTCAAGACGGTCCAGCTCGGCGTAGATGCCCACCAGTTCGTCGGTGTCGCGCGCACGGAAGAAGCGGCCACCGGTCTGCTCGGCAATCCGCCGCAGCGTAGCCTCGTCCACCGGGTCGCGATCGGCGGCGATGGGCAGGCCGAACAGGCGCACGCTGCCGTCGCCGCCAAAGGCCACGGTGTGCACCCGCACGCCTTCGGCCTTTGCCAGCTCGGCGGCGCGCAGCGGCTCCAGCACGCCGGCATTGCTGACACCATCGGTCAGCAGGATCAGCACGCGCTGGCCTTCCGGCTGCGCGCGCAGGCGTTTGACGGCCAGTGCGATGGCATCGCCGATGGCCGTTTCGCGTCCGGCCAGGCCCACCACGCTGTCGCGCAGCTGATCACGCACGCTGGCCAGGTCGGCGGTGATCGGCGTGAGTGTGTAGGCGCGGTCGCCGAACACCAGCAGACCGACGCGATCGCCGGCACGGCGGTCAAGGAAATCGGCCAGCACGGCCTTGGCCGCAGTGAGTCGCTCGACCGCCTGCGGGCCCAGCACCATGTCCGGTTCGCTCATGCTGCCGGACACGTCCATGGCCAGCATCATCTGTCGGCCCTGCTGCGGTGGCGTGATCGCTTCGCCCAGTTGCTGCGGCCGCGCCATGGCCATGCACAGCGCGGCCCAACCCAACCACAGCAGCGCGGTGCGCAGCCACGACGCATCCACGCGCCCACCGCCGGCCAGGGCCTGCAGTTCGGCGGCGGCATAGGGCACGCGCAGCGCGGCACCAGGCAACGCGCGGCGTGGCCAGAAGTGCATCAGCAGCGGCAACGGCAGTGCCAGCAGCGCCATCGGCCACGCCAGTTGCAGATCGGGCCAGGGCCAATAGGCGGCCAGCAGGTTCATCGGCGCCGCTCCAGCAGCAACTGCAGATAGCGTTGCCGCGCCCAGTGGCGCACGGCGTCCAGTGCTGCCGTCTCGACCTGCGGCCGATACGGGCCCTCGGTCAGCAAGGTGCGCTGCGCGTCGGGCAAGGCGTTCTGTGGGTCAATGCGCGCCCACCAGGCCGCGTCATGCAGCGCCTCGCTGCCGGGCTGCGCCTGGCGTGCGGCACGGCGCAGCAGGCTGGCCATCAGCGCCAGTTCGGCGGGCCCACTGCCCGCACCCCGCAACGTCTGGTCGAAATAGCGCAACCAGCGCTGGCGGCGACGGCGGCGCAGGACCACGAGTACGCCGAGGCCGACCAGCACCAGCAGGACCACCGCCATCACCATCAGCCACCCCGGTGCCGGCGGCCACCAGGCCGGTGCAGGTGGCAGCGCGACGTCGCGCAGCGGCAACGCGGCGCTCATGCCGGCACCTCGGTAACCGCCGGTGCCAACCAGGCATCACTGGCGGCATCGGTAGAGAGCAGCTGCACATCAATGCGCCTTGCGGCCAGTTGTCGCCGCAGGGCGTCCACGGGTTCAACGAAATGCGCGCGCCATTGCGCCTGCACTTCCTTGCGGCGCAGGTCCAGGCTGACCCGCTGCTGTGCCGCCAGGAACTGCAGCGCGGCTGACGGCGGCTGCGATTCCAGCGGATCCACCAGCAGCAGCAATGTCACGTCATGATGCTGGGCCAGCGCACCCCAGCGTGCGGGCGCAATGCGCAGTGCCTGCTGCGGATCGGCCAGCACCAGCAGGCGCGCCCCCGGACGCAGCACGCGGCTGGCGTGATCGAGCGCGCGCTCCAGGCCCAGATCGTCGGCAGGCGGCTGCGCGTACCAGCGCGTGAGTGCGTCCAGCACCCGCAGTACACCGCGCGGCCCACCTGCCGGTGCCACGGGTGCCTCGCGGTCGCTGCCGCGTAACGCGCCGATGCGGTCGCCACGGCGCTGGGCCGACCACGCCGCAATGGCGCCAGCGCGCGCGGCCTGCACCGACTTGAAGCGCACCCGGGTGCCGAAGTACAGCGCGGGAGCCGTATCGGCCACGATCAGGGTGACCCGTTCGCGCTCGGCCTGGAACAGTTTGGTATGCGCACGACCGCTGCGCGCAGTCACACGCCAGTCGATGTGGCGCGCGTCATCCCCGGCCACGTACTCGCGGGATTCTGCGTATTCCATGCCACGGCCACGCAGCGGCGACGGCGCCTGCCCGGCAAGACCGGTGCGGCCGCGGCGTGGGGCGGGCGGGCGCTGTGCCAGACCGCGCAGGGCCACCAGTTCGGCCAACTGCGGTCGCAGGCCGTCACCGGCACTGGGCGTGGAAGGATCGGCCATGCGCAGGCTCAGGGCGCCGGCACGCGGGCCAGCAGTTCCTGCACCAGGCGCTCGCCATCCCAGCCTTCGGCCGTGGCTTCATAGCTGGGCAGCACGCGATGGCGCAGCACATCGGCGGCCACCGCGCGCACATCGTCGGGGGTGACGAAATCGCGGCCCGCCAGCCAGGCGCGTGCGCGTGCGCAGCGTTCCAGGGCAATGGAGCCACGCGGACTGGCGCCCCAGGCGATGCGACGGCCCAGTGCCGGGTCGTAGCGGCCTGGATCGCGCGAGGCCAGCACCAGTTCCACCAGGTAGCGCTCCAGCGCCGGCGCCATGTGCAGGTCGAGCACCTGCCGCCGTGCATCGAACACATCCTGCATCGGCAGCTTGTCTGGCGCCGGCGGCGCTTCACCCAGCGCACCGCGCGCACGTTCGCGCGCCAGCCGCAGGATCTCCGCTTCGGCGGCCTGGTCGGGGTAACCGATGCGCACGTGCATCAGGAACCGATCCAGCTGCGCTTCCGGCAGCGGGAAGGTGCCTTCCTGCTCGATCGGGTTCTGCGTGGCCATCACCAGGAACAGCGAGGGCAGCGCATAGGTATGGCGGCCCACGGTCACCTGGCGCTCACCCATGGCTTCCAGCAGCGCCGACTGCACCTTGGCCGGGGCGCGGTTGATCTCGTCGGCCAGCAGGATGGGATGGAAGATCGGGCCGGGCACGAACTCGAAACGGCCTTCCTGCGGGCGCCAGATCTCGGTGCCGGTCAGGTCGGCGGGCAGCAGATCGGGAGTGAACTGCACGCGGGCGAATTCGGTTTCCAGGCGCGCGGCCAACGCACGGATGGCCGTGGTCTTGGCCAGGCCCGGCGCACCTTCCACCAGCAGGTGGCCATCGGCCAGCAGCGCGATCAGCAGGCGCTCGACCAGCGCAGCCTGGCCAACGATCTCGGCCGACAAGGCATCGCGCAGGGTGGTGAAGGCCGCATGCAGCCGCGAGGTGGCCGGCGCAGGCGGCGGGGACAGGGTTTCGGGCATCGGCGGTGGCAGGTTCATGGGGGCCTTTGACCGGCGCAGGACGGCACGGGTTCCCCACATCATCGCAGGCTGGTCCAGGGATTGGATCAAGGATGGATGAATGGCCTCCACGCAGGGCGTGGATCTACAACGGGAAGGGGCCGCGCGTGGCGGCCCCTTCCTGTACAGCGTGTGCGGCAGGCTCAGCTCTTCTTGGCCACGCGCAGGACCTTCGGAGTCACGAAGACCAGCAGTTCGGCCTTGTCCTTGTTGCGGCCGCGCTTCTTGAACAGATTGCCCAGGAACGGCACGTCGCCCAGGAACGGCACCTTGCTGACGCTGTTGCGGTCGGTGAATTCGTACACGCCACCGATCACCACGGTCTGGCCATCTTCCACCAGCACGGCGGTGTTGACCTCGCGACGGTTGATGTTCGGCACCTGGCCGTAGCCTTCCAGCACGATGTAGCTTTCGACTTCGTCCTTCTTCACCGCCATGTTCAGGAACACGCGGTTGTCGTCGGTGATGGTCGGGGTGACCTTCAGTTCCAGCACCACTTCCTTGAACTGCACGTTCGGCGTGGCCGCGGCACCGACGCCGCCGCCACTGATGGTGACGTAGCCGATTTCCTTACCCTGCTTGATCAGGGCTTCGCGCTGGTTGGTGGTGACCACGCGGGGGTTGGAAATCACCTCACCGCGCGACTCTTCCTGCATGGCCGACAGCTCCACGTCCAGCAGGTAGCCGGCGTTGAGGATCGACAGGGCCAGCGAACCCGGGTTGCTGGTGGACGCCACCGGCAGGTTCCAGTTCAGGCCGCGGGTGATGGCCGAGGCCAGCGGCACCGGGGCCGGGCCGACACGGCCACCGGCGATCCAGTCGCGCTCGGCCTTGTCATTGGTGGCCTGGGTGTCGACCTGCGACTTGCGGGTTGCCGCGTTGGAAGCCAGATCACCACTGAAGTACACGTTGTCGCGGCTGCCACTGATGCCGAACTTTGCACCCAGTTCACGGGCAAAGGTATCGGTGGCGATCACGATGCGGCTTTCGATCAGCACCTGGTCGACCGGGCGGTCGATCACTCCGATCAGTTCACGCATGCGCGCGATCTTCTTGGGAATGTCGCTGATCATCAGCGTGTTGGTACGCTCGTCGGCCACGATGCGGCCGCGCGAGGACAGGAAACCGCTCTCTTCCTGCGCCGCCGAGCCATTGCCGTTGCCCTGGCCGCCGCCACTGTTGCCGCCGATGCCCTTGGCTTCGGTCAGCGCTTTGAAGATCTGCGTGGCGCTGTGGTAGTTGATCTGCACGTAATCGGTCACCAGGTCTTCGCGGTTCTCGATGGCAATACGCGCGTCTTCCTTTTCCTGCTCGAACTTGGCCAGTTCAGCCTGCGGTGCCACCCAGATCACGCTGCCGTCGCGGCGCTTGTCCAGGCCCTTGGCACGCAGAACGATGTCCAGTGCCTGGTCCCACGGCACGTTGACCAGGCGCAGGGTTACATTGCCCTGCACCGAATCGGACGCCACGATATTCAGGTTCGACTCGTCGCCGATCAGCTGCAGGACCGTGCGCACCGGAATGTCCTGGAAGTTGAAGGTGACCGGCTTGCCGCTGTAGCCACGCTGGGGCACGCCCTTGGCGGCCTGGCTGACACTGCCGGCGGTGACCGCACCCACTGCGGCCGGGGCCTTGCGCGGGGTGATCTCGACCACGTATTCGTTGCCGCTCTGATAGGCCAGCGACTCGACCGCACCGCCGGTGCTGAGCACCAGCTGGGTGCCGGCGCCGGACGGCCTGGCGTCAATGCGCTGCACCGGCGTGGCGAAGTCGGTCACGTTCATCGGCTTCTGCAGGTTCGCCGGCAGGCGCGCATTGCCCACATCCACAACCACGCTGTTGTCCTGCGTGCGCAGATCCGGAATGGCGCCCTGGCCGTCGAACTGGACGATCAGCCGGCCGCTGCCGTCATCGCCGCGCTTGAAGTCGATGCGCGACACCGCCAGGCTGGCTGGCGCGGTGGCCGACGCAGCCACGGTGCTGCTGGCCGGCTTTTCAGCCGGTGCGGCAGCCACCGCAGGCGCGCAGGCCAGCATCAACGCGACTCCCAGCGCGTTGATGCGGTTCAAGGTAGAGCGCCGGATGGGTCGCAGCCCCTTGGCTTGGTGAAAAGTCATCGTGCTATCCCCAGTAAACGATCATTGATCTTCGAGCGCGAGCGTGGCCGGACGTTCCAGCCAGCCACCCGCGCCATCCGGCACCAGTTCGATCAGCTCCACGCGGTCTTCGAAGACCGCGGTGACCCGCCCGTCGCTCTGCCCCAGGTACCCACCCGGGCGCACCCGGTAGGTCACCTTGTCCGGCCCCATCACCAGCGCGACGGCCCCGCCGCCAGCGCCGATGGTGCCGACCATGTCCAGTGCATCCAACGGGAACCCTTCCAGCGGTTCCTTGCGCCGGTTTGGGTCGGGGCGCAATCCGCCAGTCCCCTGCTGCGGATTGGTCCAGGCATCGGTGAACGGATCGCGCATGCCCTGCGCGGAATATTCGAAGGTCTCGAACTGCTGCATGACGGGCAGCGGCTCCAGCGGCTGCGCCGGTCGTGCGCGTTCGCTCTCGACCCACTTTTCAAGGTTGGGCGCGTCGCCCGGCGTGCTGGTCACACCGCGACCGCACGCGGCCAGCAGCAGTACCACCATCGCCATGCCACCGCGTGCAATGAAGGAACGAATCACTTCTGCGCCTCCTTGCCTGCTTCAGCCTTCTGCTGTTCCGCCACCTCGTTTTCATCCAGGTAACGGTAGGTCTTGACCGTACCGGACAGCACCAGCGCACCGGCGCGGATGTTGCCATTGGTCTTGTCGGCTGGCTTCAGGTTGATGTCGTGCATGGTCAGGATGACCACCCGCGGCAGCGAAGCCACGCCGCTGACGAATGCACCGAACTGGTGGTAGCTGCCCACCATGCTCAGCTTGATCGGCTTTTCAGCGTAGAACTCCTTGACCTGTTCTTCTTCCGGCTCGAACAGCTGGTTGGCCAGGCCACTGGACAGCGCGGTCTGCGAGATGTCGATGATCAGGTCGGGCATCTCGGTCTTGCTGGGCAACTGGCGCAGCATCTGCTGCAGCACCTGTTCCATCTGTGCCAGCTGCTGCTTCAGCGGCTCCAGATTGACCGCACGCTCCTGCTCCTTGGTGAACTCCTGGCGCAGGGTCGTTTCCTGGTTCTCCAGGCTTTGCAGCTCATCGCGCTTGCCGCTGATCAGCAGCATCCACAGCACGAAGATGATGACCAGGGCGATCAGCGAGCAGAAGACAATCTTGGCGTTGCGCGGCCAGTTGCCGATGTCGTTGAAATCCAGGTTCTTCAGTTCGACTTTCTTGCTCATGCGCGGTCCCCCTGCGGCAGGGCATGGAAGGCCTGCGGCGGCTGGGCCAGGCGGCTACCCTCGTTCTTCGGCGCGGCGGCCGGCGGTGCCGGTTGCGCTGCGGGGGCGGCCGGGGCGGCCGGCGCCTGCGGTGCAGGTGCCGGTGCATTGCCCGGAGCCGGAGCAGGAGCCGGCGCTGCACCTGGAGCAGCCGGAGCGGCCGGTGCCGCAGCATCCGGACCCGCACTCAGCGGCGCCACGGCCGGCGCGGCCGGTGCGTCCGTTGCCACGCTGCCATCGGCGTTCAGGCCCGGAGTGGTCGTCTCCTCGCTCTGCGCCGGCAGCTTCACCGTCACCTTGAACACGTACGGCAGGGCCTTGATGTCAGCCACCGGACCCACCGGTGCGGCATCCTTGTCCTTGTCCGGCTCGCTGGCCTTGATGATCGACAGTTCCGGATTGGTCATCCAGCCGGACACTTCCAGATTGCGCATGTAGGCGGACACGCGCGCGTTGGATTGCGTGCGGCCTTCCAGGGTGAGGGTGTCGCCATCCTGCTGCAGGGCGGTCAGCACCACGCCATCGGGAATGGTGCGGACCAGGGCGTCGAACAGGTGAACCATCTGCGAGCGCTTGGCCTGCAGTTGTTCGATCACGCCCTTGCGGGCCAGCAGGCGGTTCTTCTGCTCGTCCAGGCGGTCGATCTCGGCGTTCTGCGCCTTCACCTTGGTGATCTCGGCCTGCAGATACGCGTTGCGGTCCATCTGACCACTCACCTGCATGTCGTAGTAGAGCCAGACCAGCAGCGAAAGCAGCACGCCGCCGAGTGCGGCCATGCCCAGCATGACCCCGAACTCGCGCTGGCGCTGCTTGCGCCGCTCGGCGCGCCAGGGCAATAGATTGATGCGTGCCATCAGTCGAAGCTCCTCAGTGCCAGACCGGTGGCGATCATCAGCGCCGGGGCATCCTGGGCCAGCGCCTGGGCCTGCACCTTCGGGCCCAGGGTCATCTGTGCCAGCGGGTTGGCGACCACGGTCGGCACGCCCAGCTGTTCTTCGACCATTTCCGGCAGGCCTGCCAGCGCAGCGCAGCCACCGGCCAGCACAATGTGATCAACCCGGTTGAATTCGCTGCCTGCGTAGAAGAACTGCAGCAGGCGGCTGATCTGCTG
>PJTS01001021.1_pt1 | contig 12115 bp, 10 predicted proteins | sample 1512251 | NCBI WGS metagenome assembly PJTS01 (sample SAMN08177686, study PRJNA422409) | Soil metagenome, whole genome shotgun sequencing project. | isolation source: Soil (2) enriched on wood chips: alkali lignin treatment | place: USA: Madison | collected 2015-01-15 | reverse complement strand
CAGCCCCTATGTCGTCAGCCAGATGAACGGCGCCTACTACTGGCTGCCGGACGGCATCGGCGGTCGCTCGCCGATGAAGAACGCGGCCGACGCCGACCGCTATCTCGATAAGCTGAACCAGTTCGCCGTCGCCCTGGATCAGGAGACCGAACAGATCGGCCACGACGCGGGGCTCGGCGTTATCCCCCCCGACTTCATTCTGGCCAAGACCCTGGCCCAGATCGCAGCTTTGCGGGATGCTTCGCCGACGGGCAATGCGCTGACGGCGCCCGCGCTGGAGCGTGCGCGCGAAGCCGGAATCGCCGGTCTGGATACGCGCGCGGCGGCGATCTTCGCCGAGCGGATTCGACCCGCCCTGCAGCGCCAGAGCGAAGCCCTGGCCGCGTTGCAGCCTCGCGCCGACGCTCGCGCCGGCGTGTGGGCCAAGCCGGACGGAGAAGCCTATTACGCCTCCGCGCTTCATTCCAACACCACCGCCAGCTATGCGCCGGGCGAACTGCATCAGCTGGGCCTGTCATGGGTCGCCGAACTCTCGGCCGAAATCGACCGGCTGCTGAGAGCCGAGGGTCTGACGGAGGGGGAAGTCGGCGCCCGCATGGCCGCCCTGGATCGCGACTCGCGCTTCCTCAAGCCGGATACGGAAGCCGGGCGTCAGGAAATCATCGACTACGCCAACCAGCGCCTGAACCGCGTCAAGGGTCTGCTGTCGCGCGGGTTCACTGTGACCCCGGATCGGCCGGTGGAGGTGCGTCGCGTCTCGCCCGCCATCCAGAACGGCGCGCCCGGCGGCTTCTACAGCGCCAGCAGCGATCCCGCTCAGCCGTCGATTATCTACATCAACCTGCGCTCGGTCGAGGAAAACGCCCTGTGGCGCATTCCCACGCTCCTCCACCACGAAGGCGTGCCGGGGCACCATTTCCAGGATAGCGTCCTGCAGGCAGCCGGCGAGCTGTCGCTGTTCCGGCGGACGGTCCGTTTCTCGGCCTGGACGGAAGGCTGGGCGCTCTACGCCGAGCAGCTCGCCGACGAGATCGGCGCCTTCGAAGGCGATCCGGTCGGTCGGATCGGCTATCTGCAGGGGCAGCTTTTCAGGGCCTGCCGCGTGGTCGTCGACACGGGGATTCACCATGCCCGCTGGACGCGTGAACAGGCGATCGACTGGATGGTGACCCATGCCGGCGAGCATCGCGACGCCGCCGAGCGCGAGATCGACCGTTACTGCGTCTATCCCGGTCAGGCCTGCAGCTTCATGGTCGGCAAGCAGCAGATCGCAGCCTCGCGCGAAGAGGCAAGGCGCCGGCTTGGGGCGCGGTTCGACTTGCGCCAGTATAATGATTTCGTCCTGGCTTCCGGGCCGCTTCCCATGGATGTCCTGGCTGAAGCGGTGCGCCTGACATAGGCTGATCTGCCGTGCACGCGCGGGCGGGATCAACCCGACAATCAGGCTAAAGCTCAGGAGGGGCTGAAGCCGTTTGTTCCATGGCGTAGAGCCGACACTTCCAATGTCGGGATCTTCCTCGGAATGAGCGCAGGCATGAGGCGTGTGGGGCAGGGCAACGCTAGGAATCTCGCCCCCACATCGTCGCACGCATGGTCGAGCACGATGGCCTGAAGACGCCCCTTCGCCCGGACGATCTCTGAACCCAGGGTCCCAAACACCTTCCGGACGGCGGCGATATCCGGCTATGGCCTGGAGCGAGCAGCCTAGGCTCACTATGGGGCCGCGCTTAGCGTCCTCATGACCATCCTCGATGGTTGCTTCCAGCTCAGGACGGTGGCGGACAGGGTGGGATTCGAACCCACGGTAGGCTTCCACCTACGGCGGTTTTCAAGACCGCTGCCTTAAACCACTCGGCCACCTGTCCCACGCGACTCGGCTCGCGCTCACCCGTGCATAGCGGCAAGCCGAGCGCGACCCAAGCGGAAAGCGTCAGGCGATCTTGCCGTTCGGCGGCGCATTCGGGCGGGTGACGAGCCATATGCCGGCGCAGACCAGGATGAGGGCGATCAGATAGCTCCAGCGCAGCATGGATTCTCCGAGGAAAACCGCCGACAGCGAGACGCCGAAGACCGGGATCAGGAAGTTGAAGGCGGCGATCATCCCCACCGGGTTGTGCTTCAGGAGCAGGCTCCACACCGCGAAGGCCACCGATGAGAGCAGGGCCAGATACAGGAGCAAAGTCCCCGATGTCAGGTCCAGTCCCTGAATCCGTCCGCCCATCGCCATGCCTGCAACCGTCAGAATCAAGCCGCCGATGGCCAGTTGCCAGCCGGTCATGACCATGGGGTCCAGATTGCGCGACAGCCGTTTGCCATAGATGGAGGCGGCGGCCAGGACAAAGGCCGCGATCACGATGAAACCTTCGCCCAGCAAGGTGAAGTCGAAGCCGAATTCACCCCCGCCGCCGAGGTTGACCACGACGACGCCCAGGAAGCCGATCAGGCAGCCCAGCGCCTTGCGGCCGCTCAGCCGATCATCCGCATAGATGAAGTGGGCCAGAACGACGCTGAAGAAGACGCTGGTCGCGTTCATGATGGAGGACTTCACGCCCGTGGCGTGCGCCAGGCCGATGTAGAAGAAAACGTACTGAATGGCCGTCTGGGTCAGCCCGAGCAGGGCGACTTGCCCGGCCTGACGGCCGCTCATGGCCAGAACCGGCTTCTTCATGCCCACGGCCACGATCAGCAGGATCACGCCGGCCAGGGCGAAACGCCAGCCCGCGAACAACAGTTGGCTTGCGATGTCAGTCGGCGCGACCTGCAACAGGGCGTAGCCGCTCTTGATGGCGGGAAATGCGCTGCCCCACAGGGCGCAACACAGGATCGCAAGAAGGAAGACCCCGGTTCGGGTCTTGTAGAGGGAAGTGTTCAAGGCGCTCGATTCTGACGTCCAGCCGGGGAGGGGCTTTGACGCAAGGCCATACGCGCAAACGGAGCGTTAACCAAACCGGAAACCTCTGCCTCTAGTCTCGCTCCGATTTCCTGTCGGCTGGAGTGCAGAACGTTATGTGGGCGAGATTGTTGAAAGGGGCGATTATTCTCGCCGCCTTCTCAACCCTGGCGGCCTGCGCCAGCCTGGGCGGCAAGGGCGATGCGCCCATCAGCGCGCCCGTGGTGACCGATCCCGCCCCGATCGTCTCGGGCACCATGCGTCCGTATCAGGTCCGCGGCCGCTGGTATCACCCCAAGGAACAGCCGAACTACGACGAGGTGGGCCAGGCGTCCTGGTACGGCAGCTATCATCACGGACGGTCCACCTCCACCGGCGAGCGATTCGACATGAACGCCCTGACCGCCGCTCACAAGACCCTGCCGTTGCCCAGCCTGGTCGAGGTGACCAACCGCGCCAACGGCCGTCGGGTCATCCTTCGCGTCAATGATCGCGGCCCATTTGTCGACGGCCGCATCATCGACCTGTCGCGCGGGGCGGCTGAAGAACTTGGTCTCCTGCAGCAAGGCGTCGGGGACGTGCGGGTCCGCTATGTCGGGCGGGCGCCGCGTCAGGGCGGAGGAACGTCTCTTCGCCGAGCCGAGGTCGATAACGCGCCTCAGCCTCGAGCCCAGGTTCAGGCGCAAGCGACGACTCAGTCGTCGGGACCGCGCCCCTATTATGAAACCGTGACGGCCTCGAGCCCGCACGCGCCGACGTATGCGACGGCGCAGCCAGCGGCCTTGAACGCCTATTGGGTGCAGGCGGGGGCCTATTCGGATCGTCGCGGGGCCGATCGCGTGGCGCGACGTCTCGGCGACAAGGCTGTGGTCCAGAACATCGACCGGGACGGCCGCGCGCTGTTCCGCGTCGTGGTCGGTCCCTGGCCCGATGCGGGGGCCGCTGAGCGGGCGCGTCAGGCTGTCGTCGCACGCGGGTTTGGCGACGCCCTGTTGATAGGCGGCTGAACGGGCTTGCTTCCCGCGCCTCGCTCGCCATTGTGCGCAGGTGCAGCGAGGCAGATTCATCACTTTCGAAGGCGGCGAGGGCGCCGGCAAGACGACCCAGGCGCGCCTGTTGGTCGAACGCTTGCGTGCGCGCGGGCTCGACGTGCTTCAGACGCGCGAGCCTGGCGGGTCGCCGGGCGCCGAGGAAATCCGTGGTATCGCCGTTTCGGGCGAGGCGGATCGATGGTCCGCGCGGACAGAGACCCTGCTGATGTACGCGGCGCGCTCGGACCATCTGGAACGGACCATTCTCCCCGCCCTGGCGGCCGGACGCTGGGTGGTCTGCGACCGCTTCGCCGATTCCAGCCGCGTCTATCAGGGCGCCGGCGGGGGAACACCCGAAAGCCTGATCGAGGCCTTGGACGACGCCGTGGTCAATGGCGATCAGCCGGACCTGACGCTGGTGTTCGACCTTCCGGTCGAAGTCGGACTGGATCGAGCCTTCGGGCGCGGCCTGTTCGAGACCCGTTTCGAATCCAAGGGATTGGCCTTCCACCAGAAACTGCGTGACGGCTTTCTCCAGGTGGCTGAACGTCACCCCGAACGGTGCGTCGTCCTCGATGCGACTGGAGAGGTGGAAGCGGTCTCGGCCCGGTTGTGGGCCGTGGTGGAGGAGCGGCTGCTTTGAGCGAGCATCCGCGCGACCGTTTCGATCTGATCGCCGACATTCAGGCCGAGGACGCCTTTCTGGACGCCTTGAACCGAGGACGGCTGCACCACGCCTGGCTGCTGTGCGGGGTTGAAGGATCGGGCAAGGCCAGCTTCGCCTATCGCGCGGCCCGCCGCCTGCTGGGGGCCGCGCCGGACCCGTCGCGCGGGCCGCTGGGCGCCGCGCCGCATGACCCCGTCAGCCGCCTGGTGTCCGCTCAGGCCCATCCGGATCTTCTGGTGCTGGAACGCGCGGTCGAGGGCGGCAAGCTGAAGCGCGCCATTTCGGTCGATCAGGCCCGCGACCTGCCCGAATTCTTCGCCAAGAGCCCCTCGCAAGCCCGAAGCCGCGTCGCCATCATCGACGCGGCGGACGACCTGAACGTCAATGCCGCCAACGCCTTGCTCAAGATTCTTGAGGAACCGCCTGAAAACGGTGTGCTCTTCCTGGTCACCCATGCGCCGGGTCGGTTGCTGGCCACCATCCGATCGCGCTGTCGGCGGCTGACCTTTCCCATCTGGCCGGAAGCGCGCCTGGCGGAACTGGTCGAGCGGCGCACCGGCGTATCCCGCGATGAAGCGGTCGCGGCGGCGAGCATGGCGGGCGGTTCGCCCGGCGCAGCCCTGGATCTGGCCTCCGGAGCCATGACCGAAGTCGACCGTTTGGCTCGCGCCTGGGTCGAGGGGCCGGACGTGGACCGCGCAGAGCAATTGGCGATCGCCGACGGTTTCCGGGGCGCCGAAGGACAGGCGCGTTTCGAAGCCCTGATGGACCGCGTAATCGCCGCTGTGAAGCGTCGGGCCGTCGAATCCGAGGGACGGGAAGGCGCGCGCTGGGCCGAGCTGTGGGGACGTCTGTCCGAGCTGCCCGATCGCGCCGCCGGGCTGAATCTTGATAAGGGAGACGTCCTGGCCGGAGCCTTGGCCGATATCGCCCGCACGAAAGCCGCCGCCTGATATGCTCATCGACAGTCACGTCAACCTTCACGCGCCTCAGTTCGATGAGGATCGCGAGGCGGTGATCGACCGTGCGCGCCAGTCGGGCGTGCGGCTGATGGTCGAGATTTCGGACAAGCTGTCGACCTTTGAGGCGACCCACGCCCTGGCTATGAACAACGCCGACATCTGGTGCACGGTCGGCGTCCATCCGCACGAGGCCAAGGACTATGCCGATCTGACCGCCGATCGCCTGATCGAACTGGCGGATCGCCCGCGCGTCATCGGCATCGGCGAATGCGGCCTGGACTTCCACTATGATCTCAGCCCGCGCGATGTTCAGGCCAAGGTCTTCCGCCAGCATATCGAAGCGGCGCGGCGCACCGAGCTTCCGCTGGTCATCCACACGCGCGAGGCCGATGCAGTCATGGCAGACATTCTGCGCGAGGAACACGCCCGCGCGCCCTTCAAGCTCTTGATGCATTGCTATACAAGCGGCCTGGAACTGGCTGAAACAGCGATGGAACTCGGCGCCTGGTTCTCCGTTTCCGGCATCGTCACCTTCAAGGCGGCCGAAGAGGTGAGGGAGGTCATCCGCCGGATGCCTGAGGATCGCATCATCGTCGAAACCGACTGTCCCTATCTGGCGCCGATCCCGCATCGAGGCCGCCGAAACGAGCCGGCCTACGTCGGTCTGGTGCTCGAAAAATTGGCCGAGGTCCGCGGCTGGACGCTGGAGAAGGCGGATCAACGGACAACCGATGCCTTCTTCAACCTGTTCGACCGCATTCCGAGGCCTGCGAAATGAGCGGGCGGGACGAGCTGGAGGTCGTCATTCTCGGCTGCGGCTCGTCCGGCGGCGTGCCGCGCGGCGATGGCGACTGGGGCGACTGCGATCCTGCCGAGCCGCGCAACCGGCGCACCCGCTGCTCCATGCTAGCGCGACGCCATGGCCCGGACGGCGTGACCAGCGTGGTGATCGACACGTCGCCGGATTTTCGTCAGCAGATGCTGGCCGCCGAAACACGTCACATCGATGCGGTTCTCTACACCCACGATCACGCGGACCAGACCCACGGCATCGACGATCTGCGCGTTTTCGCCGTTCATGCCCGGCGACGAATTCCCGCCTGGATGGATGCGGCCACCCATCAGGCCTTGACGCGGCGTTTCGACTACATCTTCGAAAGCCATCACGGCTATCCGGCCATTGTCGAGGCCCAGCGGATCCCGCCGCACGGGCAACACTGGCGGATCGAGGGGCTTGGCGGCCCGATCCCCGTCAGGACCTTCGACCAGGCCCACGGACCGATACGCTCGGTGGGTTATCGTCTTGGGTCGATTGCTTATTCAAGCGATGTTTCCGGCCTGGACGACGCCGCCCTCGAGGCCGTTCGCGGCGCTGAACTCTGGATCATCGACGCGCTACGCTACACGCCGCATCCGACCCACGCCCACGTTGATCAGGCGCTGGAATGGATCGCGCGCGCCGAGGTGTCGAAAGCCGTGCTGACCAACCTGCATATCGATCTGGACTACAACGTCCTGTCGCGGTCTGTGCCTGCGAACGTCGAAGTTGCGTTCGACGGCTGGCGGAGAAGCTTCGGCGTCTGACGGCACGGGTCAGATCAGCAACCTATATTTCGCAGATTGCACAGGCTCGGAAACTGTTGCAGCTATAAATAGCTGAATTAACACCAAAAATTATGCAACTTGAGAGGTCTGGCTGTTGCGCTCGGCGACAGCGCTTCTGTTGCAAGCCCGAAAGCGCTAGAGCGGCTGCGGGGGCGCGTTGGGTACGAAAACACTAGGCGTAGATAGGTTGTGGATAAACGCCAGAAGCGAAGACGGATGTCCGTTTCTGACTCAACGCGGCGGTCGGCGACGCCCGCTTTCGGACAAGGTTGCCGATGAGCTGCCGAATGAGCGGGGCTGACTCAACACGGCAGATCGGAATGTCAGGTGTGATCAGGGGCATGAAAGCTCTGGCCAATCCGCCGCGACATCGATAGGCCGGATAATGAGAGTATTCGGGGGCATGATCATGCGTGGTGAGGTTCTGACATTCGATCAGGCAACCGGGATGGGGGCGATCCTGGGCGACGATAAGGCGCGCTATCTGTTCAACGCCACGCAAGTCCGGACACCCTTGCCGCTAACGCGTGGGCAGAAGGTGGATTTCGTGCCCGGCGCGGATCTGCAGGCGACCGAAATCTTCGTACTGCAGGCGGTCGCCCCACCGACCTGGACGGGGCAGGCCGTCAGCCGGGGCGGCCAGTTCGACCTCGGTCGGGTGATCCAGCGCACCTTCACGACCATTCGCGAAAACGCAGCGATCTTTTTCGGCGCGGCGACGGTCATGGTCGGGGCGCCCAGCGCCGTCATGGGCCTGGGCCAGAGCACGGTCGTCACCGACGGCGGCGCTGCCGGATTCCTGACGATGGCGGCGGGCTGGGTCTTCTATCTGGCGGGCCTTTACATGGTTCAGGGCATGGTCATGAAGGCGGCTATCAACGGGTTCAACGGCAAAACCACGTCCTTCAGCCAGGCGTTCGACATCGGCGTGAAGATGTTTCTGCCGCTGCTGGGGCTGGCCATAATCGCCGGCCTGGGCACGGGATTGTCCTCTCTGGCCCTGATCGTGCCGGGCGTAATCGTCGCGGTGATGTGGTCGGTCGCCTCGCCCGCCGTGGTGGTTGAGCAGCGGGGCATATTCGAGAGCCTGCAACGCAGTCGCGACCTGACCCGCGGTTATCGCTGGAACGTGTTCGGCCTGATGGTCATCTATGTGATTCTGTCGTGGATCATCGGAGCCGCGGTCGGCGCGCTGGGATTGGCGACCGGCGGCGGCTTCTTCGACGGAAGCCCGAACCTGTGGGTCAATGTGGCGTCCGGCGTGGTGGTCAACATCCTGTCGGCAGTGGTCGCTTCGGCCGGGGTGGCGGCGCTCTATTACGAACTGCGGACCGTCAAGGAAGGGGCCGGGCCTGAGGCTCTGGCCGCCGTGTTCGACTGATGGGACGCGGCGTCAGACGTCGTGCTTGTCGCGACGCCGCACGCCCATCAGCAGCTTCTGCTCCAGCCGCCCGCGCACGGCGGCGTAATAGGCGCTGAGGAAGTCGCGGTCCGTCTGGTGCGGATCGCGAGACCATCCGATCTTGCCCATGATGCGGTCGGCGACCGCGCGCATGGTCTTGCGTTCACCGGTGCGCAGGATGGATTCTAGGACGTGCAGCTCCTTGGTCCCATAGGCGTCCAGCTGCGCCAGGGTGAAGTCATACCTCGCCAGCTGTTCCGACCCGTCGTCGGCCATGTCGCGGGTCAGCTTGCGGCGTGGGGTGCGCACCACCCAGGTGCCGCCGACCAGGTCGCCCAGGCGTAGCCGGTCCCGGTTGAACAGGGGGAAGAAGACGAAGATCGCCGCCCAGACGAAGGCCAGCAGATACATCCAGCTGTCGACCCCGCCCTGACCCGCCTGCGTCACCAGAAGCGACAGCGGCAGGAAAACCTCCAGCTCGCGCATGGCGTTGCGTGCGAACACCGATTCCGCGCGGAGCCGCCCGCCGTCGCGCGAGGCGACGCGCAGGCCCATCGCCCGCTTGCCGGGCGTGGCGGCGGCCGCCGACAGCTCGAAGGCGGTGAAATAGAAGTTCCTCAGCAGGAAGAAGACCACCAGCCACAGCACGGCGACCAGTTCCGCCCCCGCCTGTCCGGCCGCGCCTATGGCTCCGACGCCGGTGAAGATCAGCGCCAGGGTGAAGGCGATCAGCACGCCCATGATGATTCCGGCGTCCAGCAGGAAGGCGGCCGCCCTTTGTCCGGCGTCGCCGATGTTCAGTCGCAGGTCCACGCCCTCGGGCGTGACGAAGGGGCGCTCGGTCTTGTCGATCTTCGCGGCGTCAGCGGACACGGGAGGCCTCCCGTCTCGGGCCATAGAAGTAGAGCCCCCAGATCAGGGCCGTCACGCCCGCTACGGCGTAGCGCAGGCCGGTGTCGGCGATCAGTTGACGCCCGAAGCCCTCCAGCAGCCCGGCGAGCAGCAGCATGATCACTACCCCGCCCATGACCACGCCGGCGGTGCGTCCGGCTTGAACGGCGGCGTCCAGTCGATGCGCTCGACCGGGGAAGGCGACGGCCCAGCCGATCTTCAGGCCCGCAGCGCCGGCCAGGATAACGGCGAACAGCTCGGTTACGCCGTGAATCAGCAGCCAGCCGCCCAGCTCGACCCCCAGGCCGCGGCTGGCGAACAGGGCGAAGAAGGCGCCCAGCGTCGCGCCGTTGTAGAGGACCAGCAAGCCGGTCGGTAGGCACAGGGCGAAGCCCAGCGCAAAGGCGAACAGGGCGACCTTGGCGTTGTGGGTGAACAGGAAGGCCGCGAACACTGACAGGCCGTCGGCGTTCTCGGTCCCGTCCAGGGTGGCGCGCAGGGTGGCGGTCGAGGCGCCCGGATCGCGTCCGCCCGCCAGATCGCCTGGCACGAAGGCGTAGAACCATTCGGGATCGTGCATGACCAGCCAGCCGCCGACCACGGCGCCCAGCAGCATCAGGGCGGCGGACACCAGGGTCTCGCGCCACAGGCCTTTCACCGAGGCGGGCCAGTCATGGCGGAAGAAGGCGGTCAGCCGGTCGCGCAGCGTCGCCCGCGAGCCGTAGACGAAGAAGTAGGCCCGCGCCGACAGCGTCTCCAGATAGTCGATTAGCCCCTGATCCAGCGAGGTCTCGCGCGCCACCGACAGGGCCGACAGGGTCGAACGGTACAGCACCGGCACGGCCAGGACCTCTTCGTCGGTCAGCTTGGACGCCGAGCCCTTTTCCGCCTTGTCCATCAACCGCTCCAGGCGGCGCCAGTCGTCTTCGCGCGCCTGGCGGAAGCGTTGGCTCTTCAGCAGGGGGGCGTCGGTCACAGCAGATCCCTCCGCTTCAGGTCCAGATAGGCGTTGACCGCCTCGGGCCCGACCTGATCGGCGGGGGCGTCGACGATGTGGGCGCCCATGCGGCGCAGACGGCTGATGACTGTCTCGCGTTCGCGCAGCAGGCTGGCGGCCACGACGGCGCGCGACACGTCCTCGGCCGTTTCCGGCGCGGCGGCGGCAAGACCCTCCAACTCCTCGTCGCGCAGGACGACGAACAGCACCAGGTGGCGTTTCAGCAACCGGCCCAGAGACTCGATCATCAGCTCGGCGGCGGTGGAATCGGTGAAGTCGGTGAAGACCACGATCAGGGATCGGCGCTGAAGCTGTCCCGACAGGGTGGCCAGGGCCAGGGTGTAGTTGGTCTCGTGCGTCGAATAGTCGACCCGGCCGACGACGGTCTGCAGGGTGCGGAAGGCGTTCATGCTGCCGACGGCGCCGGTCGACAGGCGCGGCCGGGAATCGAAGGCGAACAGGCCCGCCCGGTCGCCCGAGCGCAGGCAGGTGTAAGACAGCAGCAGGGCCGCATGGATGAAGCGGTCCACGCGCGGCATTCCGCCGACCGGCTCGCAGGCGGCGCGTCCGCAGTCCAGGGCCATGATGACGTTGTGGTTGCGCTCGGTGCGGAATTCCTTGGCCAGCAGGGCGGCGTGGCGGGCCGACTGCTTCCAGTCGATGGCGCGTCGGTCCATGCCGGGCTGATAGTCGCGCAGAGCCTGGAACTCGGCGCCTTCGCCGATGTCCAACTGGGCCTTGGATCCGAACAGGGCGTCGCGGGCGAACAGGCGCACCGCCTGATCGCGCACCCACTGCAGGTCGGTCAGCACCGGCGCCGACAGATCCAGGCGGAACGTCTTTTGCTTCCAGGTCAGACCCATCGGGCCGCGCCAGCGCACCCAAAGCTCATGCAGGGCCGCGTCGCCGCGTCGCTCGGGCGTGAAGGGGAAGGCGAGGGCGGCGACGTGGTCGCGCACCCCGGCCTGGCGCGGGGTGTCGTCCACGCCCAGCTTGGCCTCGCCCGACAGGGCGGCTTCGACCTGATGCGGCGCGCGGCCTTGGGCGGCGAAGCGCGCCGTCAGTCCGACCAGGCCCGGTCGCCCGACGGCGGCGCGCACCGGCTCGGGCGCTTCCAGCGTCAGGCCGGAGCGCGAGCCGGTTAGCAGGGCGTCCGCCGCGAACAGCAGCACGACGCCCGCGATCCAGACCGGACCGGCCAGCCAGCCGACAGGCGTCAGCACGCCCGCCAGCAGGGCGACGGGCGCTCCCGCCGCCAGGACCGTCACTGCGCGTCGGCTGGGGTAGATCACCGGGGCGCCGCCACCTGATCCACCAGGCCGGCCAGCACCTGCTCAACGCGGCGGCCCTCGATCTCGGCCGCGGGCGACAGCACCAGGCGGTGACGCAGGGCCGGGATCGCCAACGCCTTCACGTCGTCGGGAATGACGTAGTCGCGCCCGTCCAGGGCGGCGCGCGCGCGGGCGGCGACAGCCAGCATGGCCCCCGCGCGCGGCGAGGCGCCCGTCTCCACATCGGCGGAATCGCGCGTGGCCCGCACCAGGGCGGCGATGTAGCCGACGACCTCGTCCGTCAGCCGCACCTGGGCCACGGCGTCCACGGCGGCGGCGATGGCGGCGGCCTCGGCCACGGTCTCGACGCCCAGGGCGACGGGGTCCATCTGGCCAGTG
>PJTS01001010.1_pt1 | contig 12216 bp, 10 predicted proteins | sample 1512251 | NCBI WGS metagenome assembly PJTS01 (sample SAMN08177686, study PRJNA422409) | Soil metagenome, whole genome shotgun sequencing project. | isolation source: Soil (2) enriched on wood chips: alkali lignin treatment | place: USA: Madison | collected 2015-01-15 | reverse complement strand
TGGAGCCAATGGCCGGGCGCCTGGTGCATTGCGGCGCCGCTGGCACCGGCCAAGCGGCCAAGCTGTGCAACAATATGATCCTCGGCATTTCAATGGTGGCGGTGTCGGAGGCCTTCGTGCTGGCGGAAAGCCTTGGCCTTGATCCCCAAGCGCTGTTTGATGTGGCCTCGACGTCATCAGGGCAATGCTGGTCGCTCAGCACCTATTGCCCGGTGCCCGGGCCGGTGCCGGCCTCGCCGGCGAACCGCGATTATAAGCCCGGCTTTGCCACTGCGCTAATGCTGAAGGATCTGACCTTGGCCCAGGAGGCGGCGGGCAGTTCCGGCGCGGCCACCCCCCTCGGCCAGCACGCAGCGGCGCTTTACAACGCCTTCAGTGCTGAGGGCGGCGGCGGGCAGGACTTCTCAGCCATCGTCACCTGGCTGCGGGAGCAGACCCGAACAGAGTAACTAGCCAGCAGCCTCAACTCAGGCAGAAAAATGGCGACAGCCTCAATCAGATCGAAACGCCTAGACCTAGGCGCCACATGTGGCAAAATTAAACATAAGATATTGTTTTTTTATAATAATAACCTCAAATTCTAATTGTCAGGTGCAGGGTCTTCCTGCATTGCGACATAAAGGCAACATCCCCCAAACGGGGGAATGCGCATTGTATTCTACAATGGTATAACTGCTAAAAAATTAAGCTTGCCACGCTGAAAGCTTGGTGTGACTGGCAATGCCAGAGGTTCATGTAACGATTGCTCGGAGTGCGGAGGACCACGTGGGAGGAGCGGATGCGGCTGTGCTTTCCGGGAAGAGTAATCAAAAATCTGCTGCTGTGGATCACTATTTTTTATTCGGGCGCTGCGATGGCGCAAGACGGCGCTTCTCTGCTGATTACAACAGAAGAGGATGGCGAATATCTGCTGGAAGAAGGCGTGATTTTGGCCCTGCCACAGGTTGTTTTGAGCACCCACACTGTATGGACGGAGGGCCTGCAAATTTTTGAAGGCCCGCTCGCCCGAGATGTTTTGGGCGTCGCAGGTGTCAATACGGGATCTCTGGCCGGGAAAACTGCCAAACTTACTGCCAGCAATGACTATGCCATTGAAATACCTGCAGAGGATTTCGTGAATTATGACGTTATTATTGCCAGAAAGATGAACGGTAGAAGCATGACGCTGCGTGATAAAGGTCCGTATTGGGTAATTTATCCGAGAGACGACATTCCAGAGCTAACAGACTCACGATTTGATCACCGGTGGGTGTGGCAGCTGAACAAAATAGAAGTGGAATGATAAGGAGGCCGGTATTAATTGCAATCAGCATCGCGATATTTGGATTTCTGGCGCTGCTGACCTTCTCATTTTCTCAATTGCGCCACGTTCAGAAAATTCTCTCTGTTGATGTGGGTGAAAATATGGTGTGGGCGCTTGCCCGTGCTGAAGTGGATACCAGGAAGCTATATGTGCTTCTATTAGAAGCCGAAACTGAAGTGTTAACCGATGAGATGAGGCGCAGGAGCGACATAATATTAAGTCGATTCTCGCTATTGTCGGATAGACCTCAGATTGGTCACATTGAAAAACTTAACGAAGTTGAAACAATAGTTCGTAGTCAGAAAGCGCTCGAAAACGTGTTTGGTCAGATTGAAATAGGCCACCGGAATGAGGTCATGGAGGTTCTGTCTGAAGTGGCAGATGATCTCGCGCGCCTGAGTAATATGGCTATGATATCAGACCGGGAAGAGCGGGGACGCCAAAGAGATCGCCAAGAGGCTGCCGTAAACATGATTATGTTTGCTTTTGCCGGCATTTTCTTGGCTTCAGTTACGCTATGCTGGCAGTTGGTCTTGAACATTCGGGCGGCCTCAACGGCAAAGTCTGAACTTCTTCGCCATCGCGACGAGCTAGAAGCAGTCGTTATGCATCGAACGGAAGAACTCAGATCTGCTCTAGAGGCGGAGCGAGATGCTAAGGAAGTCTATCGGAACTTCATCACCACGGTTTCACATCAGTTCAGAACCCCACTTTCTATAATTGACATGGTGGCCCAAAGGTTTATCCGGCGCCCCACGGAATTTAATGACATATCATTGCAGGATAAGGCGCGTCGAGTCAGGAAGGCTGTCCGGAGATTGTTTCAGATAGTGTCAAGCGTTACCGCCGCGGCCAGATTGGATGATGGGGGGGCGGCAATTAGAATAGATCCCAGTGACCTGAATGATATTATAGAATCGGCTTGTGAGTTTAGTCGAGATATCATGCCGGAAAGAACTATAAATTTGCTGCCATCTGATGTGGATCTTTCGCTGAATTGTGATCCTGCCCTCGTCGAGCAGGTAGTTCTCAATCTTATATCAAATGCGGCAAAATACTCAGATCATAGCTCGCCAATATATATAAAGAGTGGAAGGCTGAATGGTGACGTGTGGTGTTCCGTCGAAGATCAGGGCGCTGGTATTCCGGAAGCTGAACAGATACATATTTTCAAACGCTTCTATAGAGCCGGAAACATCAATACTATTGAAGGAAGTGGATTGGGTCTTAGTCTTTCCCTCGCAATCGCAAAGATGCATGGGGGAAATCTTCGATTTGAATCTAGGGAGGGTGAAGGTTCAATTTTTACCCTAACGCTTCCGGTCATTAGGGTTGAGAAACAGCATTGATCATGTGTGTAAGGGCGCCTCATATTGCGGTGATTGAGGATGAAGCAGATCTCAGGGAGGAGATTGTTGAGGAGTTGATTTCTATCGGATATCGGGTAACTGGATATTCGAGTGGAGCCGCGGCGCTAGAAACAATACCATATCAAAGGCCAGACCTCATTCTGTGTGATGTAATGATGCCTGGGTTAAGCGGTTACGAAGTCTTGGCGTCATTACGTCAGTGCCACCCTCTTCTGGATTCAATTCCATTTATCTTTCTGACCGCGCTTGATGACCGAGAGAGCCTTCTTAAAGGGCTGCGATCAGGAGCGGATGATTTCCTTACCAAGCCGGTGGACTTTGACATTCTCGATGCTGCAATTAGGTCAAAAATAGCGGCAGTTTGTCGGATTTTGAAATCATCTCGCGGTGAAGGTGACACTGAAGAGTCCACGCCTGCACATCTGTCTCCCAGGGAAACGGAAGTGCTCAAGCTCCTTGCACTTGGAATGAGCGTTTCAGAAATTGCCGAAGCACTTCAGATAGCGATCAACACCGCTGGACAATACAAAAAGTCAATATACAGCAAGTTGAATATCAAGAACCGTTCGGGGGCGACGATGGAGGCGGTCAGGAGGAACCTGGTGTCAGTTCAGATCTAGAAATTTGGTTCCGAAATTATCATCATTTCATACTTTTGAAATGCGAGTTCATTCCCATATCTATACTAGCCCTCTTCAGGTTATGGATGACAAAGTTTTGCCACAATGATTCATGATGCGTGTCAACTTCGATTACGTGCGCTCGGCGCTCATCTACTTTTTTAGCGGAAAAGGTTCAGAATCGTTTCAATTGCCATGAAATGATTCGTTTAAAAAATCGTCAGATGTGCATAAGGTGGCGATTTTTTGTTTCATATGAGCTAATGGATACCTAATTTGAGACATTTTATAGAAAAATTTAGTATAAAATCTGAATTTTTCGCGAACTTTGTGCGATAATTATTGCTGAAATCTGATCTTTCGTGATACTAATATAAAGCCTTTTCGGACCTGAGCTCGACAAGGCTTTAAATGATCAGAATCGACCCAGATTTAGGGTCTGCTAATTGGTTTCCTGGAGGAAAATATGAAAATTAAAGTACTCATTGCTGCAGCAGCCCTGGTTGCTCCTGGCGTTGCATCGGCTGATGCCGTTGCCGTCGCACTTGGCGCTTCGTTCCAGCAAGTTGAAGTCACTACCGAGTACAGCGGTACTTTTAGTGGTACCGCTGAGGGTGATGTCCTGATCCCCGGCTACGTTTTTGTAGGTGATACTGATCACACGTTTGCGCATGATCACGACTTCACCGTCACCATCCCGGATCAAACCGTGACGGCAACGCTGCCGGTTGAAGGCACCTATTCCGGCTCTGTTACCACCAGCCGTAACGAGCTGGCTTCGATTAGCGTTGCCGCCGCTGCTGGCCGTAATGCTGTTGCAAGTGCTGTTGCCAATCGTCATGGCAGCACCGGTGCTAACTCGGGCGCCTCGGATTCTCGCTCGGTTCGCCTGAGCGCAGAAGTTGACGCCGGCTGGGGTGGGTACTCGTCGGAAGTGTATATCCGCGACTGATTTCGGATCAAAGAGAATATCTCCCGGGCGATAACGCCCGGGAGATTGGTGTCGGCGCTTTTGCGGCGTCTATATTTCTTGCATTGCGTTCGCAGTTGTTGGAGCATCAGCTTATAATAGTTGCTGGCGGAGGACTCGAGCTGTGACAAATAAGAAAAGAGCATTATTTGCTTCCGCGGGGTTTGTGCTTGTTCTGATTTCTGGATCTGCCGTGGCGCAGACTGTATCGGATTACTCGACAACTTCAGATGAGGATAACCTTCTGCGCCCCGCTCGAACTAGCAGCGTTGCGCCGCTCACCTCCAGATTTGTACTTAATGGAACCACCCTTGATTACGCATTCAGGGGGGGATTTACTTTTGGCTTGATCACCGGGAAAAACCGTAACAGTCAGGAGATTTTGGGCGGCACCCTTACGCTTTCAAGTGACATTTTTGAGGGCGAAGTTGACGGCATATATGCCAGGAAGCAATCCGGATGGTATCTTCAGCTTGGCCAAGCTGAGAGGAAACGCCAAGTTAGCGTAACGCAGGCTCAAGCGGTTGATATTATAGGATTTAAGCTTCAACTGAGTGTTACGGGTGACTGTATGTTCCCGGGCACATCGACAGGAGACCTTTGCACCTACACTCCGAGCCTCGCAACAGATCCAGACGCGGTACATCCGGAACTCCTCATTCCAACGAGGTTCATTGAGAGTGGGAGAACGGGAGATGTAATTTCCCAGGAGACCTATGACGCGATCCAGGAGGAGGGCTGGCAGCGCGGAGTGGAGGGTGGTGCCGAGATTGTCGGAATCGACATGGATATCCTCAACTCCGGTACTGTAGAAAATATCGACAGATCAGGTATCAATGGAATAGGTCGGCAAGAAAGTATTTGGATGAGGGGCGTTGTGTCTCTCTCGAAAGTTGATCAGAATCTGTACAGCAATGGCGAAAAAGCGTCACTGGATCGCACTATTCGCGGGTTTGTTTTCCTCGATAGCGATGAATGGAACCGGGAAGCGGTGGCGATTCAGGCGCTTGCGTGGTTGTTGCCCTCCCTGAATGCAAAACTTCCGGCGTCAGGTGATCCTAATTTTCGCATAAATAACAATCTGTTTTTCGCCGCCAACAATCAATGGACGCCGAGGGACAGCTTTACTGTATTCCAGACCGGTCTGGGCTACACGGAGCACATGAAGGCGCCGCCGAAGAGTCCTTGGGACACTCCACCCGCTTGGTTCAATGGATTTTGGATGGGTTTCTCCCCCGTCAGAAACACTGAAACCACCACTTCCTTCCGCTTGGAAACCACCGGTGACCGAATTACGACGCATGGTCCTTATTTCGTGCAAGGCGGCATCGGTACGGTTATTGACTTCCCCAACAGCGCGATCACGATCATTGATGATATAGCGAACCAGATTTCGCAGATCGAGCTGTCGAGCATTAATAATCTCTTTGTGCAGTCAGGTTTAGAGCTAACCAGTCAGGCTGCACTTGCCTACTCAACGACCACAGAGACTTCATATTACTCGCTTGTGCCCCACATCGCGTTCTCTGGCAACAGGACCGATGGCACCAGCGTGTTCCGTTACTATGCGGGTGCGTTCTTGCAAGATGATCGCAACGCTTATTTGGGCGCAGACTATTCTGCCATGACGAGAAACGGAATAAATTATACTGTTCGCGCTGAGAAGCATAGTAATCCTGATCGCGATTACTATAGCTTTGCGGAGTTTCGCGTGATCAAGACACATGATCTGGTAAGCGGCAACAAGATCAGCTATGGGATCGGTGGCCGGAAAGCGTTTGATCGCCCAGGAGCCGCTCTAGACAGGTTTGACTCCCTATCGAGGGATACTGCTGTCGACTTCCTTGGTCGCTATGAGACCGTTCAAGGGCTTAACTACGACCTTCGGCATCGTATCAGTGAGGACGACAATGGACGTAGTTACAGCACTACGTTCGGTGTAGGCTACAAACCCACAGACCGCCTCACTCTCACAGGCCAGATTACTCCTTTCTCTAATGAGGATGCATACATTCGCGCGCAGGCGGGGTTCTCGTGGCGGATAGCTGAGGCAAAGGACGCGGGTGTTCTCCAGTTGCAATGGGCTGATATTAAGTATGATTATGGCTCGGACTCGACTGGTGTCGCATTAGAGACTAGCGATAAGAGCCTGTTGGCCTCGTTTCAGGTTAAATTCTGAACGAGTATGGGGAAAGGAATGATGATGAAATTTACGAATAAGATCTCGATTGCTTTTCTTTTGTTTACTGGAATTCCCCTCGCGGGATCTGCGGATCCAGTGGACGTCTCCCCGGTCAGTGACTTTCAGCTGGTCATTCGTCAGAGTGGCGGTGAGCTTGGAAGTGTCAACTTTGTTTTCGGGCGTGGCGACGACGTTACGTTCTTCTCGAATATTGACGACATTGGCACTTGGTCGGAGAGTGAGGGCGGAGTTCGTGTCGGAACGCTCAACCCCGGCAGCGAAAACAAATCTGTTATCGTCGGCGTTTGTGCGGGCGGTGAGTGTGAAGTATCAGATGGAATTTCATTTACGTCGCTTGTAGGTGTAGATGCAGATTAGAACTTTCGACTTTAACGGACATTTGGCTGGTAATAGATATCTTTTGATTGGAATTGGTCAGTAATGCCATGGAGGCATATAAATCTATTGGCGTCTGCTCATCTATCGCCGGGACTGTGGTCGACGGCTTCATATTTTTGTATCATTTCCCTGTAGTGGCGCTCTCCTCAAATTTCTCTGGATTTTAATTACAGTAAAGTAAGATTTGATATCTTTGGTATAAAATCAGTGTGACAGTATGTTGTTTGGTTACTGATGATTTCATTTTATGTATTTGTGTCGCGATCAGCAGTTTGTGATTTTTGTGGCGGATCTTTTTTAATTTTGGATTAGTTTCGCCTTGCTCCGCCTCTTCGCTTGAGCCGTTGAAATGAGGGTTGGGCCAACAATGGTAATTGTATGTCTTATTGTGGCTGCTCTGACATCTTTTGTCGTCGTGATCATAATGATCTTTCAGGGTTGGGATTGGCCCTCAATCGCCGGAATGTACTTATTTATTAATTTGGCTAGCTTGCTTATTATTATGCTTTCTCCTTTTGTTGCGCCTGGAAAAAGAGATGATACGGGTGAGATAAATGCTCAATTTGAAGCTCTTCGAGAAATGGATAAAGGGGGAGGAGGCAGTAGCGGAAATTTTGATCATGCCGTTTCTTCGGAAGAATCTTTCAGCGTAGGATCTAGAAGAAAGCATAAGTTATAGGTGACCATCCGGCGTAGGCCACGGTTATGCGACTTTGGTGGTCAGGCTGCGCTTCCAGTTCGAAAGAAGCAGTTCCGGCAGGCGCGACATGGGCAGGTCCGGCATCTGGGCGAGGACATCGGCCAGCCAAGCCTGCGGGTCGAGATCGTTCATCTTGGCGGTCACGATCAGGGAATACATGAATGCGGCGCGGTCTCTACCGCGCGGAGATCCGGTGAAGAGCCAGGCTTTGCGGCCGAGGGCGACGCCGCAGAGGGCCCGTTCGGCCGCATTGTTCGTGAGGCAAATCCGGCCGTCATCGAGGAAGCGGGTGAAGGCTTCCCAGCGGCCGTCTTCCTCGAACATATAGCTGGTCGACATCCGGGTGCGCTCATCAGGCTCTTGCCATGCGCACGCCGGCAGAGGCATTCAGATTAGCGGCTTAACGTAACGTCCCGGTTGTTACCCGGGCGATTTGATTTTGAAGCGATCAGCGATTTCCTGGTCATCGACGAAGTCCTCGAGGAATTCGTTCCAGCTTTTCGGGGATCTGCGCGCAGCGGTGACCATGTCCTTCAGTTCGTCGATGCCGTCATCGGTGAGAGCGGTGATGACATCGTCCTGGCCGGTATAGACACTGATGATCGCGCCGTAGGTCAGGTTGTCATCGTTACAGACGATGGCTTCGAGAAGCTCGGGGGCCTCGCCCAACATCTTTGCGACGTAATCAAGAGTGCAGACGTGGGTGACGGTTGCCATCATGCGGCCTCGTGCAGGGCGGTGGTCAGCGGCGCCCAGTTCCAGGGGAGCAGATCGTCGAGCCGGTTGATCTTGTGTTCATGGATACGGGTCAGGATGTCGGCCAGATAGGCCTGCGGGTCGAGGCCATTCATCTTGGCGGTCTCGATGATGGTCATGGCCCGGGCCAGCGTTTCGGCTCCGGTATCGGCCCCCGCGAAGAGCCAGTTGCGGCGTCCGACGCCTATAGGGCGTAGGGCGCGCTCGGCCGGGTTGTTATCGATGCCGACGCGCCCATCGGCCAGGAACAGGCTGAAGGCATCCCGACGGCTCAGCCCATAACGGAAGGCCTTGGCCAGATCTCCTTTGCCGGGGATCCGCGAGAGTTGCTGTTCTGACCAGTCGAAGAAGGCCTCGACCTTCGAGGCGCTGTGTTTCTGGCGCGCGGCATGACGGACCTCGGCGGGACAGCCGTTGATCTCCCGCTCAATGTCATAGAGCGCGCCGATGCGGTCGAGTGCCTCGCGGGCGATGACGGATTTGGTCTTGTCCCATTCATCGTGGAAGTCGCGCCGCAGGTGGGCCCAACAGGCAGCTTCCCGCAGTCGGGGCGCCCCGCCTGGATCCGGGACATAGAGCTTGGCATAGCCCTTGTAGCCATCGGCCTGAAGGATGCCGCGGGTGTTGGCCAGATGGCGGTGGACGTGTTCTTCCTTCCAGTCCGGCGCAAAGGCATAGACCGCACCGGGGGGCGAGCCCCCCAGCCAAGGCCGCTGATCACGGACATAGGCCCAAATCCGGCCCTTCTTCACACCCTTGCCCAACCCCTTGTCTCGACCCGTGCGGTCCAGCACCCGGATCGGTGTATCATCGGCATGAAGTAGATCGCTGGCCATGACATCCGCCTCGATCCGTTCGATCAGCGGTGCCAGCACCTTCATGGCCCGACCGCACCAGTCGACCAGCGTGCTGTCGGGGATATCGGCCCCCATCCGGGCAAAGATCTCCTGCTGGCGGTATAGGGGAAGGTGATCGTCAAACTTGGAGACAAGGATATGCGCCAGCAAGCCTGCACCTGCCATGCTGCCAGGGATCGGGCGGCTGGGGGCTGGAACCTGCACCATGCGTTCGCAGCGGCGGCGGGAGGGACGATCAGCGCTTCCATCGATCGCCGATGTTTCCAGCGCATCATCGCCCTGGCCATCGTCCGGGGCCGAAGTCGCGCTTTCGGCCGTCGAGATCAGCAGATCCTCCAGCGCCAGTTCCAGCTGTTCAATCTCGCGCTCGATCTTTTCCGAGGACTGGCCGAAGACCTGCTTCTTCAGCTTGGCAATGCGCAGCCGCAGGGTCTGGATCAACTGGTCATGCGCGCGCAACGTGGCCGATATCTTCGCGTTTTCCGCCTGCAATGCCGAGATCAGCGCCTTCAGAAGCGCTGGATCATCTGGAAGGATCAGGGGCACAGTCGACATGCCTCCGGCTACCACAAGGCAGCCGGAATTTCCATAAAAACAAGTAACTTAAGTAGGGTAAATCAGCCGACGCGAGCCGGTGGCGCACCCCAGTCCGGCCTGCGCCAGTCAATGCCCTCCAACGAAGGTATTTAGGAATACCCCGTCCAGTGAGGCTGACGAATCCTTTCCCGATGCGATCATGGTCCGCGACCCGCGTCACCCGTTGTATGGGCGGTTGTTTCAGGTTGTCCGTCGAACGAGCCATCGCGGTGGTAATTTTTTACCATCCTACGAGGTTGAATTCCGAGACGGTGTCACACTCCTTATCCCCGTAATAGCAACAGATTCCGCTGCGCTGTCGCCAGACCCAACCAAACTGAGCATGGACGCTTTGCTGGATCTACTAAATGTTGTAGACTGCTATGATCATGACCCTGGCACCCGAAGTTCTTTGGACGACGCTGCCGCCGACCCTTCGACGACAGATCGTCGACGACATTGCCGCAGTTCTGGCGGAGGTCTTTCGTGATGTCCGAGCTTGTCCAGTTGACGCATCTGAAGCGCAAGGCCGTCGTCTACATCCGGCAGTCGACGCCCCATCAAATGGTGAGCAATCAGGAGAGCCTGCGGCTCCAATACGCGTTGCGCCAACGCGCTCGCGAACTCGGATGGCATGAAGCCGATATCGATGTGATCGATGCTGATCTTGGCCTGAGCGCGGCGTCGGCCGCGCATCGTGGTGGCTTCAAGGAACTTGTCGGTCGCGTCGGGCTCAGCGAAGTAGGGCTGATCCTGTCGGTTGACGTGACGCGGCTCGCGCGCAACTGTTCCGATTGGTATCCTTTGCTGGACATTTGCGGGCTGCGCGGGTGTCTCATTGCGGACCGTGACGGCGTCTACGACCCTGGCAGTCCAAATGGGCGCCTGTTGCTCGGCCTGAAGGGGACCATATCCGAACTCGAGTTGCACACGATCCGTAGCCGCCTGACGGCCGGTCTGATCGCCAAGGCCACGCGTGGCGAACTTGCCGTCTCCCTGCCCGTCGGCCTGGTTCGCGACGAGAGCGGCGTGGTGCTCAAGGATCCGAACATTGCTGTCCGGGATCGGCTCAGCCTGGTGTTTCAGCTCTTTCTGAAGGTTCGGACTGTCGCGGGCGTCATGCGGATGCTGAACGACCAAGGCCTCGATTTGCCGCGCCGGGACCGACATGGCGAGTTGTGCTGGGCGCGCGCCACGGTCTCGGCTGTTTCGATGATCCTGAAGAACCCTGCCTATGCAGGCGCCTTCGTCTACGGTCGAACCCGGATGCGGGACAATATTCGCACGGATCGCATTCCGGCGAAGATCGCACGACCGATCGACGACTGGCGGATCGTCGTCAAAGATCGCTATCCAGCCTACATCGACTGGCCGACCTATGAGAAGATCCGCAACATCGTAAGCGACAATCGGGCCGAATATATGCGCACCAAGACGAGAGGCGCCCCTCGCGATGGCGAACTTTTGCTGCACGGTATCGCCTGGTGTGCGCGGTGCGGCCACAAGATGTATGTCCGTTACAAGGGCGGCGGCGAGTATGTCTGCAACCACTTACGCTCCCATGCGGGTTTGCCCACCTGCCAGCACATACGGGCCGCCCGCGTGGATGCCGCCGTGGCCGACGCTTTCCTGACCGCGCTGGCACCCGCCGAAGTCGATGCGCTGTCGCGCGCCCGCAAAGCCCAGAGCCAGGTAGAGTTGGCGCTTCGCACGAACGCCGAACGCGAAGTCGAACGCACACGATACGCTGCCGCTTTGGCGCAACGGCAATTCAATCGTGTCGATCCGGATAACCGTCTTGTTGCCGCGGAACTGGAGCGTCGCTGGGAGACCGCGCTCATAGAGGTCCGGGCAGCCGAGGCAGCCCTCGCCGAACAGACGGCAGCGCGACCGAGCCCTCAGCCGCCCATGGGCAAGGCTCTCGAAAGCAAGGTCGTGGCCCTTGCCGGCCGCCTTCCTCAGATCTGGGCAGACCCAGCCACCACGGATGCTCATCGCAAGGCATTGCTGCGCTGCCTTGTTGAGAAAGTAGTCCTTGACCGTGGAGCGTATGACATCACGCTCGTCCGTATCGTTTGGCGCGGCGGTGCAGTGACCGAACTCAACGTGAAGATGAGGGTGAACTCGGTGGCAAAGCTTAGCCGCGGCCAGGAGATGCATGATCGCGTGCTCGAACTCGTGCGGGCTGGGATCCCTGACGACGAGATCGCCAATATCCTGACCAGCGAAGGGCATCGCTCACCAAACAGCGCCGACAGGGTATTGCCGATCACCGTTCAGCGGATCCGGTTTGCCGCAGGCATTAAGGTGGCAGTTCAGCGCACTAAATGGTGCCATGCACCAGGCATCCTCAGCGCAAACGAAGTCGCCACGACACTCGGCATCCCCGTCAACTGGCTCTATGTGCAAATCCGCAAAGGCCGTCTGCGGATCGACCGCCAGCCAACCGGCGCACACCTGTTTCCAAATTCCCCGCATACACT
>PJTS01001006.1_pt1 | contig 12264 bp, 13 predicted proteins | sample 1512251 | NCBI WGS metagenome assembly PJTS01 (sample SAMN08177686, study PRJNA422409) | Soil metagenome, whole genome shotgun sequencing project. | isolation source: Soil (2) enriched on wood chips: alkali lignin treatment | place: USA: Madison | collected 2015-01-15 | reverse complement strand
GGTGCTGGTGCTGACCGCCGCCGCCCTGCAGCGCGGGCTGCCACGCTTCCACCACACCGCCGGCCTGGGATACTTCGCCCTGCTGCGTTCGATCGGCACACTGTTCGTGCAGGAACCGGTGCTGCGCCAGCGCACCCTGCTGGGCGCCTGCAGCTTCGCCATGTTCGCCATCTTCTGGACGCCGCTGGCCTTCCTGCTGGCCCAGCCGCCGTATGCGTACAGCGATGCCACCATCGGGCTGTTCGGCCTGGTCGGCGCCGCTGGCACGCTGGCTGCGGGCTGGGCCGGGCGCATGGCCGACCGCGGCCAGGCCGGCCGCGCGACCGCCATCGCGCTGGTGATGCTGCTGCTGTCCTGGCTGCCGCTGGGGCTGTCGGCACAGTCGCTGCTGGCACTGCTGGTGGGCGTGGTCGTGCTGGATCTGGCCGCTCAGCTGCTGCATGTCAGCAACCAGAACCTGATCTACGCACTGCAGCCGGAGGCACGCAACCGCCTCAATGCCGGCTACATGACCGGCTATTTCATCGGTGGTTCGCTGGGCTCGCTGCTGTCGGCACAGGTGTACCAGCATTTCGGCTGGACCGGTGTCTGCGTGGCCGGTGCCAGCGTGGCCGTGCTGGCCCTGCTGGTATGGCTGCCCGGCGCCCTGCGCGCACGCGCGTAGCCCCGGCGGGATGTCTGCGGCGGTAGCAGGCAACAGGCGCGCTATCATGGCCGCCTGTTTCCAGGAAGTCATTGCGTGGACGCCATTCTCACCCCGGTATCGATCGGCGAGCTGATCGACAAGATCACCATTCTCGAGATCAAGGCCGAGCGCATCACCGATGCCGCCAAGGTCGCCAATGTGCGTACTGAACTGGACGGGCTGCTGCCGCTGCTGCAGCAGCAGCTGCAGGCACAACCGGCGCTGCAGGCGCTGAAGGTGCAGCTGAAGGAGATCAACGAGCGCATGTGGGACATCCAGGACCAGCTGCGTGACAAGGAAGCGGCGCAGGTGTTCGACGATGCCTTCGTGCAGCTGGCACGCGGGGTGTATGGCACCAATGGCGAGCGCATCGTGGTCAAGAACGAGATCAACCGCGTGGCGGGTTCGGCGCTGGTGGAAGAAAAGCAGTACCAGGGGCAGTAAGCACCCTTAACTGCATTCCAGCAGGTGGCGGATGCGGAACAGTTCGCCATCGCTGCGGATGCCCAGCTTCTGGTAGGCGGTTTTCTTCTGGGTGCTGATGGTGCTGGCGGCACGCTGGAAGCGCTGGGCCATTTCGCCGGTGCTGCAGCCCTGCAGCACCAGATGCAGCACTTCGCGTTCGCGGCGGCTGAGTGGCGCCAGGCTGGGTGTTACCGCACGCCGTGTGCGCGAGCGACTGAGCTGGCTGCGCAGGTCTGGCGGTACGAAGCGCCCGCCGCGTGACACCACATCCACCGCGCGCAGCAGGACCTCCGGTGCCGTGGCCTTGGAAAGGAATCCGCGCGCGCCGGCCTGCATGGCGGTGCTGACGGTACTGGCATTGCAGTGCGCCGACAGCACCAGCACCGGCAGATGCGGCCAGCGGCGGGTCAGCTGCCGCAGCAGTGCCATGCCATCGCCCAGATCCCCCAAGGGCAATGCGTCGATCAACAGCAGATCGATGCCAGGGGGTTTGCGCCGCAGAAACTGCAGCAGTTCCATCTCGTCGGAAAAGCTGCCGCACACCTGCAGGCCGCTGTGCTGCCGCAGCAGCACTTCCACGCCCAGCCGCAGCAACGGGTGCGGATCCAACAGTGCCAGCCGGCGCGGCCGGTCGGGAAGCAGGGACGAAAGGACAGGCAGCATCGATGCGCATCCGGCATTTTCGGGAATGCCACCGTAGGCTGCGGCCGGGCTGCGCGGAATCCAATTCGTTGCAATGCAGCACATGCACCCGGATGTGGTCATGCGCGGTTCCGGTAGATGAAAACAGAACAGGCCCGGTATGACCGGGCCTGTCGAGGCAATGCCCGCGCGCGGGGCGCGTGGCGTCGCACTTACCAGCTGAAACGCGGGCCGACGGTGTATTCCTTGTCGCCGTGGCGGTTCATTTTCAGCTCGCCGTTCACGCCCCAGTTCTGGTTCAGCTTCACCTGGCCACCCAGGCGGCCGTACCACTGGCCGTCGATATCAACGCCGTGCTTCTTCGAATAATCTTCGTAGCCGACCAGGCCGTAGACTTCGGCGTGGGCGCCGAAGGCGGTGCGGATACCGGCTTCAGCGCTGTAGCCGTTGAAATCCAGACCGTGCTTCTGGTCGAACTTCTGGTAGGCCACGCGGGCGACGAAGTCGCTGGACGGTGCGATTTCGACGTTGTAGCCGGCACCGACCTTCCACTGGTCGACCTTGATGTTGGTGTGGTCCACTTCCTGACGGCTGTATTCACCGAAGGCGTGGAAGTTCGGCAGGAAGCCGTAGGAGCCCTTGACGCCGTAACCCTCAGCCTTCACGCCATCAACGTCGGTCTTGGCGTAGTCAGCCTCGGCGTAGTTGTAGGACAGGTTTTCAGCGGCCGAAGCGGTGAACGGCAGGGCGGCGGCCAGGGCCAGGGCAATCAGCGAATTCTTCATGGGGGTACACCTTTACTTTCTTATGGTGTGCAGCAGCGCCAAGGCGCCATCGCATCGGGAATGTAAATTCTCCGTTATTCGGCACAACGCTCCCTGAAAACCGCCGTCTTCGCATTGCTGAATTTTCTGGCTTGATTCAGGCAGTTTCTGGCATACGCGCGCGCTGCGTGCACACGCGCTGCATTCCAATGGCCACACGCGTGTCGATTGCACGCGCACTCATTCGTCGAACCAGCAAGACCGTGCATCCGCCACGGTCCACCACGGAGGCAAGTGATGAGCTATATCGATGGCTTCGTACTGGCGGTGCCCACCGCCAACAAGGAAAAATTCCTGGCCCACGCCCGCATGGGCGATGTCGTGTTCATCGAATATGGCGCACTGCGCGTGGTCGAGTGTTGGGGCGACGATGTGCCGCCGGGCAAGACCACCGACTTCTTCGGCGCGGTGAAGGCCACGCCGGATGAGACGGTGGTGTTTTCCTGGATCGAATGGCCCGACAAGGCCACCCGCGATGCGGGCATGCAGAAGATGATGGAAGACCCGCGGATGGATCCATCGAAGAACCCGATGCCCTTCGACGGCGCGCGGATGATCTATGGTGGTTTCGTACCGATCCTCGACCTGTTGCCCTGACCGGGGCGACGCGACTCAGCGCGCGCCGGGGTCGTCTTCGCTGGCATGGCCGGCGCCCAACGCGGCGCCGGCCCCCAGGCCAAGGCCCCCCATGCCGGCGCCCATGCCGCCTCCGCCGCCACCACCACGCGCGCCCTTCGCTTCGCCCTCACTGCTGCGCGCCTTGCCCCCCGTACCGCCACTGGCCGGGCGCGTCGGACCCTGCGGCGGAATCTGCAGGTCGGCCGGCACCGGCGCCAGGTCCAACGCCTGGCGAACGAAGTCACGCAGGGACACCACCAGATCATGGGTGTGCACGGGACGGCCCTGCGCCAGTTCCGTGGCCGCACGCGCGGCCAGCCGCACCTGCTCGTCGGTGCCCAGCAACAGAATGTCCGACAGCGCGGCCTCCACCGCATCGCGGATGCGCCGTGCGCGGTCCGAACCCGGCTCGGCACCGCCGCCATCCTGCACGCGCAGGCGCAGGTCACGCAGGTGGGTGGGGTCCACGCCCAGATCGCCGGTGAATGAGCCGCCCAGCGTCTTGTAGGCGGCCATCAGCGTGCGCAAGCGTTCATTGATCTGCCGGTTTTCGCGTTCGCGGCGTTGCTGCAGGGTCTGCATCACCAGCAGGCGGATGCCCACGCCCAGCAGGGTGATCAGTACCAGCCCGGCCAGGGTGGACAGCACCCCCTGCCAGGAGCTGAAGTCGATTCCGCGCATTCTCAGTCCTCCCGGGAAAGGCCTGGATGGTGGCGCAGGTCAGGTGGAGGGCTCGAGAGGATTGCAGCGGGCCACGATCAGCGGGTCGCGGGGGGTGGCCGGCAGCACCGGCACGCGCTCCACCGGCACCCCGAAGGTCGCGGCCAGGGTGGCCGGGGCCAGCGCCGCGCCGCACAGTCGATAGCCGATGTCGGCGGGCATTGGCCGGTCGAAGAACACCAGGAAGTGGATGTCCTGCCCCAGCGCTTCGATCTGGTGCGGATACGCCGGCGGAATGAAGTACACATCGCCCGGCGACAGCAGATAGGTGTCGGTGCTGCCACCGGGGTCGAGCACGGTCATGCGGGCGTGGCCGCGATGGACGTAGCCCATTTCCGCCGTATCGGGGTGCCAGTGCGGTTCGCGCATGCCGTCCTCGCCGATCTGCAGCGAATACATGGCCAGATGCCGCAGCGCGGGCCAGAACTGGCGGCGTGCCACCCGCGCGTGCCCGTACGGAAACGCCACCGGCGCCGACTGTGCTTCCACGTCCAAGCGCAGCGGTTGGGCGTGATCCTGCGACGGGGGCGGCAGACCCACCGGGCGCGGTACCAGGTAGCGGCTGTTGGTATCGCGCGGCAACGCCGCGAACGCGCTGGCCGGCAGATCGAAGGTGTTGCCCAGCACTGCATCGCTCATCGCACCGAACGCCGCCTGCAGCGAGAAATCCTGCGGGTGGGCATGGCTGAAGGCGATGATCAGTTCGGCGCGACCGGGGCCCAGATTCTCGATCAGGTGCAGGGCGCCGCTGGGAACATGGAACATCTGCCCTTCTGACACGACGAACGCACTGACCTGGTCGCCGTTGTCGATCACCTGCACACGCACCTGGCCCTGGCAGACGTAGGCCAGCTCATCGGCATTGGCGTGCCAGTGCGCTTCGCGCATGGCATCGGCTTCCAGCCGCAGGCGCTTGATCGACAGCCCCTGCAGCAACGGGAAGGCCGTGCCGTCGAGGCGGCGGACTTCACCCAACGCACTGGCATGGGCCAGTTCGGCATGGGCCAGCGAACGGACGTGACGGGACAGGGTCATGGCATTCTCCGTGGCGATCAGGTGGTGATGCTGGGCAGCGCCAGCAGGAAACAGGTGCCGCGGCGCGGCGAGGACTGCACATCGACGAAGCCGCCACTGGCTTCCACCGCCGCGCGCACCTGGGCCAGGCCGAGGCCGCGCCCTGGCCCGCGGCTGCTGGCGCCGGGCTCGAATACGCGTGCGGCAACGGCAGGATCGATGCCCGGCCCGTTGTCGGCCACGCGCACGATGCCGTAACGCCCCGGTGTGCGCCCCGCACCCGCCACTACCAGGGTGCAGGCATCGGTGCTGATGCGCAGCCGCGCACCCGCCGGGCAGGCTTCGCGTGCGTTCAACGCCAGGTTCACCAGCGCCCGCTGCAGGGCGCTGCGGTCCACCTGCACGCGGCCGGACAGCGCGCATGCATCCAGCTCCAGTTGCATGGCCGGGGCGATGGCGTGCTGGAGCAGCGGCGCCATTTCCTGCACCAGCTCGGCCAGTTCCACGCCGTCACTGCTGCACGGGCGCGGAATGTCCTGGCCCAGGAACAGCCGGGCCATGCCGGCGCCCTGCTGCAGGGCCTGCCCGGCCACGTCCAGCAGCGCGCTGTCGGCGGGGCCCAGGCGGCCGCCCTGCAGCGCCAGCCCGATCGCGGCGGCGGCCGCCTGCAGCACGTTGTTCAGGTCATGGCCCAGCATGGCCAGGCGGCTGGCGGGGGACGGCTCGGCGGAGGCCATTGCCAATGGGGTGTGCATTACCGCTCTCCTTGCAATGCGGACGGGTCGAGTGATCAGCGGGTTTCGCGGCAGGCGCCCAGGAACCAGCTGCGGCGTTCGGCCTCGTCGATCCACGTTTCGATCAGGCTGGTACTGGCCACGTCGCCGTACTCGCTGCACACGCCGTGGGTGGCACGCAGGAAGCCGGCCAGGCGGCGGTTGTCGTCGGCCAGTTCGGCCAGCATGTCCTGCGCGGTGACAAAGTCGGCATCGTTGTCCAGCAGGCGCTGGATGCGCTGGATGTGGCCGATCGAACGCAGGGTGGTGCCGCCGACCTTGCGTGCGCGCTCGGCAATGGCATCGGTGGTGGCCAGCACCTGTGCGGACTGCTCGTCCAGCATCAGGTGGTAATCGCGGAAGTGCGGACCGCTCATGTGCCAATGGAAGTTCCTGGTCTTCAGGTACAGCGCGAACATGTCGGCCAGCAGCGCGGTCAGCGCCGGGGCCAGATCGGCGGCGGCCTGCGCGCCCAGTTCGTTGCGTACACGCAGGGCAGTGGACAAGGTGGGTGCGGTCATGGCGGCGTTTCCAGGAGGGGACGGATCCAGCGTAGGCAGCGCGCGGGCCGCCGCCCATTGCACCTGGGTATCGCCCGGGGCATACCTTGGTTTGCCCGGCCGGCTGCGCACATCCGTGCAAGACACCGCGCCGCTTCCTTGTCCAGCATGGGCGGGCAAGGGACCGTAGCAGCGGTCTTTCGGCGTGGCCGACAGGCGGCGCCCCACCCTGGCACAGGAGGCCCGATGCCAACGCCGCGCACCCCATCCCCCTGGACCCCGGCACCGCACCCCAGTGGCGGCGGCGACGTGGTGTTCCCGCACCGGATCATTCCGGCGATGGCGCTGCGCGCGGTGGCCTGCGTGGTGGTGCTGGCCATTGCCCTGTTCGATACGCTGTCCACGCTGGAAGGCGCGGTGGCGGTGCTGTACGTGCTGCCGGTGCTGCTGGTGGCGCGTACCGGTCGCCGCGGCGACATCATCGCCGTGGCCGTGGCTGGCGCCGGGCTGACCCTGTGCGCCTACCTGGATACCCACGGCATCGACCACGTGGGGCCGCAGACCGTTCGCGCCCTGGTCAGCCTGGTGGCGATCGCGATCGCCGCGGTACTGGCCCTGCAGAACCAGCGTTCCATGCGCACCTTGGCCGACCAGGCCGTGCTGCTGGACCTGTCGCACGACATGATCTTCGTGCGCGACCCGGCCGGGGTGATCGGCTTCTGGAACCTGACCGCCGAACAGGTGTACGGCTGGAGCCGCGAAGAAGCCGCCGGCCAGCCCGCCGACCGTCTGCTGCAGACCCGCTACCCGGCGCCGCGGTCGCAGATTGAAGCAGACCTGCTGCGGCATGACCGCTGGGAAGGCCTGCTGGCGCAGCGCACCCGCGATGGCCGCACGCTTTGGCTGGAGAGCCGCTGGGTGCTGCAGCGCGACCGCCAGAGGCGGCCGCTGCGGGTGCTGGAAACGCACACCGACGTGAGCGAGCGGCAGGCTGCACACGCGGCACTGGTGCGCAGCGAACAGCGCTACCGGCGCATGTTCGACGGCAGCCGCATCGGCGTGGTGGAACAGGATTGGAGCGAGGTGCAGGCGGAACTGTCGCGGCACGGGGTGGGCGACCGCGCGCAGCTGCAGGCCTACCTGCAGGCCTCGCCGCAGGCACTGACCCGCTTCCGGCAGCGGGCGCGACTGGTGGGCCTGAACCCGGCCTTCCGCCGCCTGATCGGCGAAGGTGCCCCCCCGGCCACGGTCGATGCGGTACTGGCCGACGACGACCGCACCTTCGCCGCATCGCTGGCGGCGTTCGTTTCCGGCGCGCCGCACTGCGAAGGCGAAACATCCATCGTGCGTGCCGACGGCAGCACGGTGCCGGTGCTGTTCACCATCACCTTCCCCGACCGCCGCGAAGGCGATGGCACGGTGCTGGTGTTCGTGGTCGATATCCACGAGCGCAAGCAGGCCGAGGCGCGCGCCTTGGCCGCGCAGGCCGAACTGGCCCATGCCAGCCGGGTGGCCACCCTGGGTGAGCTGACCGCATCGCTGGCGCATGAAGTGAACCAGCCGCTGATGGCGGTGGTGACCAATGGCGAAGCCGGGCTGCGCTGGCTGCGCCGACCGCAGCCGGAACTGCACGAGGTGGAACAGGCGATCGAGCGCACCATTGCCGAAGGGCGCCGCGCCAGTGGCATCGTGAAGAACGTGCGCGACTTTCTGGGCAAGACGCCAGCCGCGCACGAAGTGCTGGCGCCGGCGGTGCTGGTGGACGACGCGCTGCGCCTGCTGCAGCACGAACTGCAGCGCGAGCAGGTGCAGGTACAGGTGGACCAGGCGACGGCGCTGCCGGACGTGCCCGGCCAGCGCATCCAGCTGCAGCAGGTGCTGGTGAACCTGCTGCTGAACGCCTGCCAGGCCATGAGCGGCCAGTCCGGCGTGCGCGCCCTGCGCATCGAACTGCAGGCTGTCGAAGGCCATGTGCGCATCGACGTGAGCGACACCGGACCGGGCATCGCCGCCGAGCACGTGGCGCGCCTGTTCGAGCCCTTCTTCACCACCAAGCCACAGGGCATGGGCATGGGACTGCCGATCTGCCGCACCACTGTGGAGGCCCATGGTGGCCAGTTGCAGGTGCACAGCACACCGGGCACCGGCACCTGTTTTACCCTGCTGCTGGCCACTGCACCGGAGACCGCCTGACATGCATCGCTCCCCGCCCCCACCCGCCGCGCCTCCCCTGGTGGTGATCGTGGATGACGACCCGTCGGTGCGCGCGTCGCTGGACAGCCTGCTGCGCTCGGTCGGGCTGCAGACGCGGTTGCATGCGGCCCCTGGCGAGCTGGGTGCACAACCACTGCCCGATGTACCCGGATGCATCGTGCTGGACGTGCGCCTGCAGGGCGTGAGCGGGCTGGATGTGCAGGCCCAGCTGGCTGCCCAGGGCGTGGCCCTGCCGGTGGTATTCATGACCGGCCACGGCGACATTCCGATGACGGTGAAGGCGATGAAGGCCGGCGCGGTGGATTTCCTGGCCAAGCCCTTCCGCGATCAGGACATGCTGGATGCGGTGACCGCAGCCATCGAGCGCGACCGCCAGCGCCGCCAGAGCGATGGCGCGCTGGATGGCGTGCGCGCGCACTACGCCACCCTGACCAGCCGCGAACGCGAGGTGATGGCACTGGTGGTGTCGGGCCTGATGAACAAGCAGGTGGCCGCCGAACTGCAGTTGAGCGAGATCACGGTGAAGATCCACCGCGGCAACGTGATGCGCAAGATGGGCGTGCGCTCGCTGGCCGAGCTGGTGCGCCAGGCCGAAGCCCTGGGCATCGGCCACTGAGCACAGGCCGCGCCCGGGCCGCTACCCACACCTGCGTATGATGGTGGCCGCCGCGCGACTGCGGCATAAAGGACACCAGCCAAGCCCGGACCCGTTGCGTCCGGGGTGGCACGAAGGAGTCCCACATGTTTCCGCCCCCCCTCATCGCGATCGTGGACGACGATGCCGGCGTCCGCGCGTCGCTGTCCAGCCTGATGCGTGCGCTGGGCTACGCCGTGCGTGCCTACGCCCACGGCCAGGCACTGCTGGACGACAGCACGCTGCCCGCCCCCGCCGGCATCATCAGCGATGTGCAGATGCCCGTACTCGATGGTGAACAACTGCAGGCGCAGCTGCACGCGCGCGGTGCGGTGCCGCCGATGATCTTCCTGACCGCCTTCCCCACGCCCGCGGTGGAACAGCGCGTGCGTGCGTCCGGCGCGGTCGCGTTCCTGCGCAAGCCGGTGGACGCCGATGCACTGGCCGATTGCCTGCAGCGGCTGCTCGACGCCGGCGATCACACCAAGGTATGCCCCGGCGAACCGAGCGTGTGATGTTGCGCGAAGCTCCCCAGGCGTAGCGTGGACCTCGTTCCCACCCACCCCTGAGGAGTTACCCGGATGAGCACTGTCACCACCCCCGATGGCGTCGAGATATTCTACAAGGACTGGGGCCCGAAGGAGGCCCAGCCGATCGTCTTCCACCATGGCTGGCCGCTGTCCAGCGATGACTGGGACACGCAGATGCTGTTCTTCCTGGCCAAGGGTTTCCGCGTGGTGGCCCATGACCGTCGCGGCCACGGCCGTTCGGCCCAGGTGAGCGAAGGCCACGACGTGGATCACTACGCCGCCGACGCCGCGGTGGTCATGCAGCACCTGGACCTGCGCAATGCCGTGCACATCGGCCATTCCACCGGCGGTGGCGAAGTGGCGCGCTACGTGGCCCGCTACGGCCAGCCGCAGGGCCGCGTGGCCAAGGCGGTGCTGGTCAGCGCGGTACCGCCCATCATGCTGCGCACCACGGCCTACCCCAAGGGCCTGCCGATCGATGTGTTCGATGGCCTGCGCGCAGCGCTGGCAGCCAACCGCTCGCAGTTCTTCCTGGACCTGCCCGGCGGCCCGTTCTACGGCTTCAACCGCGACGGCGCACAGGTGGTGCCCGGTGCCATCCAGAACTGGTGGCGGCAGGGCATGGCCGGCAGCGCCAAGGCGCACTACGAGGGCATCAAGGCCTTCTCCGAAACCGACTTCACCGACGACCTGAAGGCGATCACCGTGCCGACCCTGGTGCTGCATGGTGACGACGACCAGATCGTGCCGATCGATGCAGCCGCGCGTGAGTCGATCAAGCTGCTGGCCAACGGCACGCTGAAGGTCTACCCGGGCTATCCGCACGGCATGCTGACCACCCACGCCGACGTGATCAATCCGGACCTGCTGGCCTTCGTGCAGGGCTGAGGTCCACCCGCGCGGGCAGTGCAGTACGCCCGCGCGTCTTTCCGCCAGGAGCTGCGCATGTCTTCCTCCCCCACTGCGGTCGGCGCCACGCGCGCCGCACCGTTGTTCGCCATGGCCGTGGCCGCCGGCCTGGGCGTGGCCAACATCTACTACAACCAGCCGATGCTGGCGGCCATGGCCCATGACCTGGGCGACGTGCGGGTCAGCAGCTGGATACCTGCGTTGACCCAGCTGGGGTACGCCGCTGGCCTGCTCCTGCTGCTGCCGCTGGGCGACCGCCACGAACGGCGGCGGCTGATCGTGCTGCAGTTTGTGGCGGTGGCGGTGGCCTTGGTCGTGTCTGCGCTGGCGCCAGGGCTGGCCACGCTGGCGATCGGCGCAATCCTGCTGGGTGCGGCCGCCACCGTGGCCCAGCAGATCGTGCCGTTCACCGCCCTGCTGGTCGAGCCGGAACGACGCGGTGGGGCCATCGGCACGGTGATGAGCGGCCTGCTGGCCGGCATCCTGCTCAGCCGCACGGTGGCCGGGCTGGTGTCGAGCGCCAGCAGTTGGCGCGCCATGTTCTGGCTGGGCGTGCCGCTGGCGCTGGGCGCGGCGCTGCTGATGGCGCGTTCGCTGCCACGGCATGCACCGCCGGGCCACCCGCCGGGCTACGGCGCGCTGCTGGGATCGTTTCGCACCCTGTGGCGCGACCATCCGCTGCTGCGCCGCGCCACCTGGGCGCAGGCGCTGCTGTTCGCCTCGTTCTCGGTGTTCTGGACCACGCTGTCACTGCACCTGGCCGCGCCGCCGCTGCAGCTGGGCGCCGCCACGGCCGGGCTGTTCGGCATCATCGGCGTGGTGGGCGTGGCGATCGCACCGATGGCCGGGCGCCTGGCCGATCGCCGCGGACCGGCACCGGTGGTGCGGCTGGGCGTACTGGCCACCCTGGCATCGTGGTTGCTGCTGGGGCTGTGGCCGGGACTGGGCGGTCTGGTACTGGGCGTGGTGGTGCTCGACTTCGGCGTGCAGGTGGCGCTGGTCAGCCACCAGCACCAGGTGTACGGCCTGCACCCGGAGTTCAAGAGCCGGCTCAACACCGTCTTCATGACCGGCATGTTCCTGGGCGGGGCGTTCGGCTCGTGGGCCGGCGCGCTGGCCTGGCATCACTTCGGCTGGACCGGCGTGGCGGTGTTCGGCGGTGCCTTGCCGCTGGCCGCGCTGGCGGTATTGCAGGCACCGCCAGCGGCGCCGCTGGCGCGCCACTGACAGGCAAAAAAAACCCTTCCGCCCGGACCGGGCGGAAGGGTTCATGGCCTCAGCGCGGCTTACTTGCGCTTGGCAGCCTTGCCCGCGGCCTTCCTGGCCGGCGCCTTCTTGGCGACAACCTTCTTCGCCGGTGCCTTCTTGGCAGCGACCTTCTTGGCCGCGACCTTCTTCAGCGGTGCAGCCTTCTTGGCCACGGTCTTGCGGGTGGCGGCGACCTTCTTGCCGACAACCTTCTTGGCGGCCGCAGTCTTCTTGGTGGCGACCTTCCTGGTGGCGGCAACCTTCTTGCCGACGGCCTTCTTGGCCACGGCGGTCTTCTTGGCCACGGCCTTCTTGGCAACGGCAACCTTCTTGCCGACAACCTTCTTGGCGGCGGCGGTCTTCTTGGTGGCGACCTTCTTGGTCACGGCAGCCTTCTTGCCGGCCACCTTCTTGGCGGTCGCAACCTTCCTGCCCACCACCTTCTTGGCGGCGGCAGACTTCTTGGCGACGGTCTTCTTGGCCACGGC
>PJTS01001005.1_pt1 | contig 12274 bp, 13 predicted proteins | sample 1512251 | NCBI WGS metagenome assembly PJTS01 (sample SAMN08177686, study PRJNA422409) | Soil metagenome, whole genome shotgun sequencing project. | isolation source: Soil (2) enriched on wood chips: alkali lignin treatment | place: USA: Madison | collected 2015-01-15 | reverse complement strand
CTGACCCAGGAACAGGCCGACTACATCGGCGTGCCGGTGGAAGGCCCGTTCAAGCCGGACCACTACCGCTACTGATCGTGCCGGGGTCGGATCCCTTTCCGCAGGAAAGGGCTCTGACCCCCCGCAACGGATACACACGGAACGGGCGCCTTCGGGCGCCCGTTTTGTGTTCCGCGCGCCCTGTCACAGAGCCCTACGAAGTCGCTTGCTACGCTCTTCCCCCTGCGGCCCCCGCCGCAGGTGTTCCAGTGCCCAGCCCGCTCCGTGCGGCCGCCACGGCGCCCCCGTTCCATGGTTCGCCCCATGCCTGCCGCCCGCAGGCCATGCGCCAGGACGCAGACATCAAAGGATCGACATGCAGCGCAGCAGTGAACGTATGACCCGGGCCCTGAAGCCCCTGATGACCCTGTGCTGGGTGGCCCTGCTGGCCGCCTGCACCCCGCCGTCCAGCGACGCCCAGGCCACCGCCCCGGCGGCGGCCAGCGAAGCGGCCGGTGCCGACGGCAAGGGCGCCACCGCCCCGGCTGCCGCCCCCGCAGGCAGCACCGCCTGTGCCGATGGCGCATCGCCGGCGCAGACCCTGATCTGCAAGGACCCGGCCCTGACCGGCCTGGACGCGGACCTGGGCAAGGCCCTGGCCACCGCACAGGCCACCCTGGACAGTGCAGGCCAGACCCGGCTGCAGGCCGAGCAGCAGCGCTGGATCCAGCACACGCGCGACCTGTGCGGCGACGCACAGTGCCTGCAGCAGGTGTTCGCCGACCGCATCCAGGTGCTGACCGCTACCCGTGACGGCCTGGTTGACCAGGATGCCTGCGAAACGCCCGACGGCCAGAAGCAGTGCGTGGACACGCTGGTCCTGCGCGACCCCAACAGCCAGCTGGCTGCCTTCAACACGCTGCTGGGCGAGAACGGCCAGGAAGGCCGCCTGCTGGGCTGCAGCGCCGCCACCAACATGGGCGGCGGCCCCAACGCCCTGCTGGCGGCCAACTGCACCCAGGAAACCACCGCCGGCAAGCGCAACGTGCAGCTGTGCAGCAACCAGATGGTCGGCCAGTTCGCGCTGGAGCCGGCACCGGCTGCCTACGGCACCCAGGCCACCCGCCAGCTGCTGGGCTTCACCCAGCAGCACTGCGCCGGCTGACCTTCGCCGCGCCCACACGCCTCCTTTCTCTCATTGAAGGACGATGACCATGGCAACGGATTCCACGATTACCCGCGAACAGTTGTCCACGCTGTTCCTCAACACTGAGCTGGGTGGCAATACCCGCCACCTGGACCACTTTTCATACGCGCAGAAGGGTGCCAGCACCTACTCGTTCGGGCTGGTGCAGTTCGACGTCGGCGGCAATCCGCAGGCCCGGCGCTTCCTGCGCGACAACGGCTTCACCGCCGGTGACATCGAACTGCTTTCCCAGCAGGGCGGGCTGAGCACCCAGCAGCTGGCGGCGCTCGACGCCAAGCTGCAGGCCATTCCGCAGGCGAAGATGGACGAGCTCACCAACGCAAAGCTGGACAGCGCCATCGAACGCGTAGACGAAGCCATCGCCAAGGTGCGTGCAACCAACCCGGCCGCGGCCGATGCCATCGCGGCCAATCCGGAACTGCAGCTGGCCATGGCCGACTACGACAACCAGTTCGGCAGCATGGGCCCGCAGTTCATCAACTATCTGGCCGGCAACGCGGAAAAGCTGCAGGGCGGCACCATCCAGGCCGGCAATCCGCCAACCCGCGGCGACGTGCAGAACTTCGTCGATGCCACCAAGTACGGCATCCAGGCGCCAGGCGCCGTGGCCAGTCGCGATGAGCGCTTCGACCGGGCCATGACCCAGATCGGCATCACCCCCACCCATGCCCCCTCGCACGGTTCTCCCGGCACGCCGGCGGGCAACGGCGTGCTGGTCCGCGGCAGCAAGGGCGACGAGGTGCAGGCCATGCAGCAGAAGCTCTCCGACCTGGGCTACCTGGGCAAGGACGGCAAGCCGCTGGTGGCCGATGGCGATTTCGGCCCCAGCACCCTGGAAGCGGTCAAGCAGTTCCAGCGTGACCACCAGCTCACCGTTGACGGCAAGGCCGGCGGCGCAACCCTGGGGGCGCTGGATGCAGCCACCCAGCAGCGCGCGCAGGCGTCCGAACAGGAACGCGCAGCGGCTGAACCGACCATGGCCACTCCGGGCCACGCCGACCACCCACGCTACCAGCAGGTCGTGGGCAAACTGGAAGCACTGGAAGAACAGCGTCGCCAGGGCGGCCTGTCGCCGCTGTTCAATGACCGCAGCCAGCTCGAGAACGCCGCGGGCCAGGTGGCTTACGAGTCCAAGGTGGCCGGCATGAGCCAGGTCGATACCGTGCTGGCGCGGCCGGACAACCAGGGCGTGTTCGCGGTGCAGGGCCAGCTCGGCGACCCAGCCATGCACCGCACCTACGTCGACCTGTCGCAGGCGGTGAACCAGAAGCTGCAGGACAGCACGCGGCAGAGCCAGGCGCTGGACAACGAGCTGTCGCAGCGGCAGACCCAGGAACAGATACAGACGCAGCAGTCGATGTCGCGCTGATCCCGCGAAGCGGGGTCGGATCCCTTTCACCGGAAAGGGCTCCGACCCCATGCCCTGGATCTACATGCGCTGCCGGTCATCGTGCAGGGCACGCTGGCACTGTGCGGCGAAGTCGCGGCGCCAGGCCTGCAGGTCGAAGCCCTCGCGCTGCCGGAAGGAAACAGTCTCGCTGCTCAAGGCGTAGCAGCGGTTCTGGCTCACGCGCAGTGCCGCCAGCGTGTCTCCCGCCTCCCAGCACTGGTCGATGCACGCCCGCATCAGCGCATAGTCCGGGTTGGTCTTGGCGCCGCCGAAGGCGAACCCCATCTGCTGGGCCATCGCCAGCACAGGATCGCCGGCCGCATCGGTGGCCCGCAGCATGCGCAGCACCCCGGGCTCGGGAATGCCGAAAGCCCAGTTGGCCAGGATCGCCGCACGTGCCGCCGCCACGGCCGCCGCATGCTGGCCCAGGCGCATCTGCTGCCCTGCCAGCATGGCCCACGCGCGCTGCAGTTCTGGAAAGCGGCTGCAGGCATCCTCCAGCAACCCGATTGCCTGGGCCGGTTCAGCGGCCTGTACATGCCGCTGCGCGCGCTCGATCAAGGGCAACGGCGATCCCGCATCCGGTACCGCGTGCTCACGCGGCTCGCAGCCGTCATCGTCGTCCTGTTCCGCGCCACCGGCATCCAGCCACTGCGCGAAGACATCCAGCGAGGAATGGCGGAAGACCATGCGCCCTTCGTCATGGAACATTTCGCAGACCACGGGCGGCTCCGCCTCGCGACCCAGCGGCCAGTACAGACCGAACTGATCACCGTTGCCCAGTGCACCTTCGGCGAGCGGCCAGAAGCCCTGCGGTGGGTACGGGCCCGCACACGGCTCGCTATCCAGGGTCAGGCCATGAAGCAGGGGCGGTGCGCGCATGATGAAATTCCAGACGGTGTGCAGCGCGCATTATCGCAGGGGCCCGCCAGTAGCCTCGGTCAAGGCAGGCCCGCGCCTGCGCGCTACGATGCACGCATGACCCCCGCCATCAATCTGCTCAAGCGCGAGAACATCGCCCACAGCGTGCGCAGCTACGTGCACGATGCCCAGGCCGCCTCCTATGGTGGCGAAGCCGTGGAGAAGCTCGGCCTGGACCCGGCACAGGTGTTCAAGACCCTGCTGGCCAGCACCGACAACCACGAACTGCTGGTGGCCATCGTGCCGGTCGCCGGCCAGCTGGACCTGAAGGCGCTGGCCGAAGCCGCCCACTGCAGGAAATGCGAGATGGCCGCTGCCGATGCCGCACAGCGCGCGACCGGCTATCTGGTCGGTGGCATCAGCCCGCTGGGCCAGAAAAAGCGCCTGCGTACCTTCCTCGACGCCAGTGCGGAATCCCTGCACACGCTGCACGTCAGTGCGGGTCGTCGCGGCCTGGAGGTGGAACTGGCACCGCCCGACCTGCTGCGGCTGACCGGCGGCCAGTTCGCGGCCATCGGCAAGGCGCGCTGATGCGCTGGCCCTGGTCTGCGGCGCCAGCCCCCATGCTCGACGATGCCCAGGCCCAGGCGCTGCTGCAGGACCTGCTGTCAGGCGACGGCGGGCGCATCACCGACGCCGCGCGTACGCTCGCCCGCCTGTTCGATGCCGCGCCACTGGATGCGCTGGCGCCACATGCGGCGTTGATCGAGCAGCGCAGCGCAGGCATTGCGCTGGGAGGCATGCTGGTCAGCAACCAGGCGCACCTGAAGGCGGCGCTGCAGCGGCTGCGCTACTGGCAGGCGGGCACTGGCTGCCTGTGCGCACTCAACCCCGGCTATCCGTTCTTCGATCCTCGTCGCCTGATCGAACAGGGGCAGATGCAGCTGCTGTCGCTGGGCGCTGCGGAGGATGGCTGGGGCGACTGCCACAACGTCGCCTGCACCCACTGCGGCCAGCACTGGCAGGCCATCGACCGCGAGTATCACTACCCGTGGTGGGAGTGGAAGACCGCCGCCCAGCCCTGAACGGATCAGTTGAGTTTGAAGTCAACCGTATCGCGCACCAGGCTCATGGAAGCCGGTTTTCCCGGTGCCTCGTACTCATAGCGCCATGCACGGGCATGCTTGAGCGCGGCCTCATCCAGCAGCGGATGACCCGTGGACCGGGCCACGGTGATCGCCTGCGGCTTGCCATGCGCATCCAGTAGAAGCGTCAGCTCGACGCGCCCCTCCTGCTGCTCGCGAATGGCGGCAGGGGGATAGAACGGTATCGAGAACGGCTGACGTTTGTGCCAGCCCCTGCCTGTGGAAATCAACGGCGTGCTGGATGACAACGGGCAGCGCGCGGGCAGCTGCAGCGCCAAGCGTACCGGTGATGTTTCACCCACGGAGATGGCTGGCGCGCCGCAGGCGATGACCGACACCGCCTGCAACATTGCCTGCTGGCGTGCCAGCGCGGCTGCATCAGCGGCGTCGGCATGGATGGTGCACCGCCCTGCTTCCGCCTGGGACCGCAGCGCGTCAACGCCGGCATCGCGAATCGCGGTCACCTCGGACAAGCCGCCGCAGGCAGCCCCTGCCTCGTAACGTGCCGCTGAACCGTCACAGGCTGCCAATAGCGCCGAAACGCACAGCGCAATCGGCATCCATGTGCGAACCGTCCTGTTGTGTTCCATGTTGTGCTCCATGCGTTCAACCGACGACATGGTAGCGCCCCCGCCGTCCTTGCCACGTTCATCTTGCGGCAGGCATCCCCCTACGGCCGCCAGTTGGCGTTGTTCTCCCAGAATTCCACCGAACGCCGGTACGCCTCGCGGTCCAGCGGCACGCCGGAACCGCCCTCCTCCACGCCCAGCGCATTGCGCATCATGGTGATCGGGGCCATCGGCACTTCTTCCGGCTCGGCGGTGTAGATGCAGCCTACGATGCCCCAGTCGGCTTCGATCGGCGAGCCTTCCTTCGCCAGCTGCTCGGCGCTGTACAGGATCACCACCAGGTAATTCGCGCGCGGCGATTCCACGCCCTCGAACCAGCGCACCAGTACCGGCAGCTCCTCGCGGTTGCGCGCTTCATAGCCGCTGCGCAGCAGGTGCCGGTTGGCCTCGGTCACCGGCACGGTCAGGCAGCGCGTGCTGGTCCAGTTCTCGTAGACGAACAGCTTGCAGAACGGCGCATAGCCATCCAGCACCTTGAACGGCGCGTGCGCGTTCAGGTGCGCCTGGAACTGCTCGGCGCTGACGTCCTGGATGGTGTTGCCACGCGGCACGCGCGGGAACAGGCGGGGACGGGCGAATTCGGTGAGGACGATGGACATGGTGTGGTGTAGGCAGACGGTACAGCACAGGGTAACCGCTGCGTCCGCCTACAGCGCCATCCGCTCGCGCAGCTCCCGCGCCTGCCGCCGTGATACTTCTACTTCGCTGCCATCATCCAGTGCCAGGTCGTAACCATCACCCACACTGGGGGTCACCGCGCGGATGCGGCGCAGGTTTACCAGCGTGTTGCGGTTGGCACGGAAGAACATATCTTGCGGCAGTCGCGCTTCCAGCGCACTCAGGCTGCGGCTGAGCAGGGCGTTCTCGTCGCGGAACCACAGGCGGGTGTAGTTGCCATCCACAACAAGGCGGCGGATCTCGCCCACCGCCACGAACCAGCACCGTTCGCCGTCACGCACGAACACCTGGTCATGCGCGCCCAGCGCGCCGCGCGCCGCCGGCACTTCGGTCTGCATGTCCTCGCGCTGGCGTGCCCGCTGCAGTGCTTCCAGCAGTCGCGGCGCCTCGACCGGCTTGACCAGGTAATCCAGCGCGTTGGCCTGGAAGGCGCGCACCGCATAGATGTCGTAGGCGGTGACGAACACCACCGCCGGCACGCGCTCCAGCCCGTCGAGCACGTCGAAGCCGCTGCCGGAGGGCATCTGCACATCCAGCAACACCAGGTCCGGTGCCAGCGTGGTGATCGCCGCACGGGCGGCGGGAACATCATCGGCCTCGCCCACGCACTGCACCCACGGCCAGGCCGACAACAGCGTGCGCAGTTCCTGCCGCGCCAGGCGCGCATCATCGACGATCAACACACGCAGTAGGTCATTCATTGCGGAATCTCCAGCAGCGCCTGCATGTTCTGGCCCGCTGGCCGCAGGGTGAATTGCCCCTGGCTGCCGAGCTGCGCACGCAGGTAGGCCAGGCCGACGCCATGGCCATGGGGGGGGCCGCTGCCGCCAGCCCGCGGGTTGTCCACCCGCAGGCGCAGCACGCCATGGTCCAGCGCCGCATGGATCCGCACCTCCCCACCACCCGGGCGCTGGGCAATGCCGTGCTTGATCGCGTTTTCCACCAGCAGTTGCAGCGCCATCGCGGGCAGCTGTGCCTGCAGAGCGTCGGCATTGATGTGGCGTTGCACCTGCAGGCGCTGTTCGAAGTGAATGCTTTCGATGGCCAGATAGTCATCGACCACGGCCAGCTCCTCGGCCAGGGTGACCTGCTCGCTGCGGTTGTGCGCCAATGCCTGGCGCAACGTGCGCGACAGCCGGGTGACCATGTCGCGGGCGCGCTCGGGGTCTTCCAGGATCAGCGCGCGCAGGTTGTTCAGTGCATTGAACACGAAGTGCGGATTGAGCCGCGCACGCAGGGCATCGCGCTCCAAAGCGTTGCGTTCGGCCTCGGCGCGCAGACGGGCCAGTTCGGCATGGCGCGCACGGCGCACGCTGTGCAGGCCGGCCCACACCGCCGTCCACAGTCCCAGCACCAGCACGGTATTGAGCCAGTAGAACACGCGTGCAAGCGGGCGGAAATCGGCCGGCCGGCCAGCGAAATCCACCCAGCCCAGCGCCAGTGCCGGCTGCAGCACGGCCGTCAGCAGCAGCTGCGCCAGCGCCGCGCCCAGCAACACCGCCAGCGCCAGCCGCAAGGCCAGCGCGCCGACGTCCAGCTGCCACCACTGGCGCGCCAGTGCCAGCGCGCGAACTCCCCCGCTGACACCGCACAGTGCAAGGGCCAGACCCACGCTGATCAACGTGCCGCCGCTGCTGGCGCCGGCACCGAAGACCCCGCTCATCGCCAGACTGAGCGCACAGAACAGCGCCCAGCCGATGCCGTTGATCAACCAGAAGCGCAGCGTGGAGGAGGTATCAGGCATGGCAACCCAGGGCAGCAAGCATCAGCGGTGGCTGTCCAGAAACGCCTGCACCTGCGTCTGCAGCCAGTGCGGATCATCCCACATCAGGAAATGGTGGCCGCTGGCGCTCAGTTCGATGCGCACACCCGGCAGTGCCGCGTACTGCGTCTGGAAGATCGTGCGCGCCGAGGCCTCGGTGGCACCGAAGGACTGGTAGGAGGCCCACGCCCCGAGCACCAGCGTGGGCGAACGGATGCCGGACACCGCCTGCCGCAGATCATGCACCAGCATCGAATACATTGCGGCGGCCGTTGTGGCCCGGTCACTGTCGCGGCCCCAGCGCTTCAGCTCCGGCAGACGCTCGGCGACGTTGGTCAACGGTGCCAGGCCCGCCTCGGCCTGCGCCTGGTAGCTGGCCGCGTCCGCCGCCAGCATGGAGGCGCGCATCTGCCCGGCCAGTGCCCGCACACTCTGCGCGGTGGCCTGTGGATTCTGCATGCCGGCATAGAACGGCACGGCATCGACAATGACCAACGGCCCCAGCGCATCCGGCTCCTGCACTGCCATGTCCAGAGTCACCACGCCGCCCAGGCTGTGGCCGATCACCGCCGGATGGGCCAGCTTCTGCTCATGCACATAGGCCAGCAGCTGATCGCGCATGGCCGGCAGGAAATCGTCCGGCAGCGGATCAGCAGGCGCAGCGCCGGCGAAGCCAGGCAGCTGGACCAGATGGCACTGCACGTCCTTCAGCGCCAGGCAGGTCTGGCGCCAGACCTCTGCACTGCTGTTCAGGCCGGGAATCATCAGCAGCGGCCGCCCCGTGCCGACAACCTCGACCTGGATGGCGCCGCTGGGTGTCGCGGCAGCGTGCACTGGACCACCCGCACCCAGCGTCATCGCCACGCCGATCATCGCCAGTCGTGCCAACAGTGTCTTCATGGTCATGCTCCATCATCGGGCGAAAGTGCCATGCGCGCAGCGTGCCGGCGGTCCATGGCCCAGGGTTGCCCTTCAGGAGCAACGGCCGCGCAGCGGGATGAACGGTCGCCCGCGAGGGGCCACTTCTCGCCCGCACAAATTCACATCCATCTTGATGAAGCGATATACTAACCCCTACCCGCCGCCGCCGCCCGTGCCATGACCGCCATCAGCTTCGAGTTCTACCCGCCCAAGACCGATGAGCAGCGTGGCCAGCTGGACCGTGCCGCCGCCAGGCTGAAGACCTACGCGCCCGAGTATGTGTCCTGTACCTTCGGCGCCGGGGGCTCCACGCTCAGCTACACCTCTGAAACGGTGCGCCATCTCAACCAGCACCATGGTTTCGAAGCGGCGCCGCACCTGTCCTGCGTGGGCGGGACCCGCCAGGAGATCCGCGAACTGCTGAAGCTGTATCGCGCCATCGGCTGCCGCCGCCTGGTCGCGTTGCGCGGCGACCTGCCGTCGGGCATGGGTTTCCCCGGCGACATGCGCTACGCCGCTGAACTGATCGCCTTCATCCGCGCCGAGCACGGCGATGCCTTCCGCATCGAAGTGGGTGCCTACCCGGAGACCCACCCGCAGGCGTCGGACGCCTTGGCGGACCTGAAGCACTTCAAGGCCAAGATCGATGCCGGTGCCGATGCCGCCATCACCCAGTACTTCTTCAATGCCGATGCGTATTTCCACTTCGTGGACGCCGTGCGCAAGCTGGGCGTGACCGTACCGATCGTGCCGGGCATCATGCCCATTGCCAACTTCAGCCAGCTTCGCCGGTTTTCCGAACAGTGCGGCGCCGAGATCCCGCGCTGGATCGGGCGCAGGATGCAGGCCTACGGCGATGATGCGGAATCGGTGCGGGCGTTCGGTGCCGAAGTGGTGGCCGGAATGTGCCAGCGCCTGGTCGAAGGCGGTGCACCGGGGCTGCACTTCTACACCCTGAACCTGGCCAAGCCGACGGTGTCGGTACTGAAGCTGTTGCAGGGCTGATTACGCACAACTGTGTCGGCATCGGCGTTACGCTGGTCCCATGAACCTCGCATTTCCCGCCGTGCTGGCCGTTGTGCTGGCCAGCCTGCCGGTGCTGGCCCACGCCCAGGCCACACGCGTGAACCGCTGCGCCGATGCGCAGGGCCAGAGCGTGTACACCGACCGCCCCTGCGACAGCCTGGGCGCACGATCGCGACAACCGCCGCCCGCGCCGGCCGGTGCCATCGCGCAGCGCGACACGCTCGGTGCGCAGTGCCCGCGTCGGCTGAGTGAACTGGTGCAGGCCGTGCAGACCGCCGTGGCGACCCGGGACGTGAATCGGCTGTCGACGCTGTACCTGTGGGGCGCCGTGTCGGACGCGGGGGCGCAGCGCATCCTGGGGCAGTTGGAATCGGTGGTGCGCAGGCCGCTGGTGGATGTGGTGCCGGTGTACCCACAGGAGGTGGTGGATGCGGGTCAGAGCCCTGCGCAGCAGGGATCCGACGCTGAAGGCACTGAGGCGCCGGACCCTGAGGCGCCGGCGCGCCGTCATCCGGTCGGCCTGCGGCTGGAACAGACGCTGCCGGGCAGCGCCACGCGCGCGGCCACGGTGGTGGGCCTGCGGCGGCAGTACGGGTGTTTCTGGATCACGCTGTAAGGACGGGGTCGGATCCGCGCGCAGCGCGGCTCTGACCCCTTCCCGCACTCCGCGGGGTCAGGGCCTTTTCCGCTGGAAAAGGATCTGACCCCCACATCAGGTGGGCCACAACCCGCGGATGGCGGCGACGCCCTGGGCACCATGGCGGCGGGCGTCGGCCACGTGCTGCGGGCCCATGCCCCCCAATGCGTAGATCGGCAGCGACACCTGCGCGCGCAGCGCGGCGAAGCCCTCCCAGCCCAGCGGGGTCGCCCCAGGATGGCTGGCCGTCGCCTGTACCGGGCCCAGCACCGCGAAATCGCAGCCCAGCCGCTGCGCGGCCTGCAGCTGCGCCAGGTCATGGCAGGACGCGGCCACCAGTTGCCCCACGGGCAAGGGGCGTTCGGCCAGCGCCAGCAGCTGTTCGCTGCCCAGGTGCACGCCCACCCCCAATGCACGGGCCAGTTCGATATCGCGGTTCAGCAGCCACTGCGGGCCGCCCCGCCCATGCGACCGCACGGCGCTTTCAATCAATGCCTGCCGCTGCGGGTGCTGCGGCGGCACGCGCAGCTGGATGCGCGCGTGGCCCAGCGCGACCGCCTGATGCAGCTGCTGCTGCCACTGCTGCGCCAGCGCATCGTCATCGGCCGGCGCCGGCGTGATCAGATACTGGTCGGGCTGGCGCAGCGCGGCCACCACCGGCAGATCGGCCGGCGGCATGGAATAGCGGCCCAGTTTGTCCGGGGCCACCCAGGTGATGGCCTGGCCCTCGCGACCGCGCGGGCTGCCCTTCCAGCTGCGCACATGGCGCACTTCCAGGGTCAGGTGCTTGTCGGGGTACTGCTGCGGCACCTCCATCAGCCAGTCGCCGATGTCGGCCTCGATGCCCAGCTCTTCGCGCAGCTCGCGTACCAGCGCCTGTTCGGACGTCTCGCCCGGTTCGCGCTTGCCGCCGGGAAATTCCCACAGCCCGGCCATGTCGCGGTTCTCGGTACGGCGGTTCAGCAGCAGGCGGCCGCGGGCATCGGTGATGACGGCGGCCACCACATGAATGGATCGTTTCGGGGATGGCATGGGGGCAGGATGCCGAATCGGCAGGGCTTCGCGCAATGCCGGCAGCCGGCAGGCAGCGGGACGTCGCCGCGGCCGTAACGAGAAAGCCCCGCTTTCGCGGGGCTTTCTGGGTCAGCTCAGCTGGCCGTGGCAGTGCTTGAACTTCTTGCCACTGCCGCAGGGGCACGGATCGTTGCGGCCGACCTTGGGCTCGTCGCGCTGGCGCTGCGCCACGCCCTGCTGGGCGGCCTGCACCTGGGCGGCTTCTTCATCGGCGCTGTAGCCGCCGGCGTCCTGGTGCTGGAACTGCGACTGGCTCAGGCGTGCCTGCGCCTGCTGGCGTTCGGCCGCTTCCAGTGCCTGCACTTCCTCGTCGCTGCGGATACGCACGCGGGCCAGCAGGGTCACCACTTCGCGCTTCACGTTTTCCAGCATGTCCGAGAACAGCTCGAAGGCTTCCTTCTTGTACTCCTGCTTGGGCTGCTTCTGCGCATAGCCGCGCAGGTAGATGCCCTGCCGCAGGTAGTCCATGCGGGCCAGGTGTTCCTTCCAGCTCTGGTCCAGCACGGTCAGCATCACGTGCTTTTCCAGCGCACGCATGGTCTCTTCGCCCACGCCGGCTTCCTTCTCGGCGAAGTGCTGGTTCACACGCTCCAGCACCTTGGCGGCGATGGCTTCGGCGTCCAGTTCTTCGTGCGATTTGACCATGTCGACCAGCGACATCTGCAGGCCGAAATCCGATTCCAGGGTGGCTTCCAGGCCGCGCAGGTCCCACTGTTCATCGATCGAGTTCGGCGGCACGAAGCGCGCCACCACGTCGAAGATCACATCGTCGCGGATGCCGTCGACGTTGTCCTTCACCGATTCGGCGTCCAGCAGTTCATCGCGCTGGGCGTAGATCACCTTGCGCTGGTCGTTGTTGACGTCGTCGAAGTCGAGCAGGTTCTTGCGGATGTCGAAGTTGTGCGCTTCGACCTTGCGCTGCGCCTTTTCGATCTGGCGGCTGACCAGGCGGTCCTCGATGACGT
>PJTS01001002.1_pt1 | contig 12291 bp, 9 predicted proteins | sample 1512251 | NCBI WGS metagenome assembly PJTS01 (sample SAMN08177686, study PRJNA422409) | Soil metagenome, whole genome shotgun sequencing project. | isolation source: Soil (2) enriched on wood chips: alkali lignin treatment | place: USA: Madison | collected 2015-01-15 | reverse complement strand
TATTTCAAATGAGCGGATACGGCCTAATCGAAGCGCTGCCATAGCCCTGCTTGCAAGACTCTATCTCTATATGAAAATGTACCCGGAAGCCTCTAGCGCCGCATCTGCCGTAATCAATAGCCCATTATATAAAAAAGAAAGCAGTTTAGACAGGATATTTCTAAAGGGCAGCACCGAAACAATCTGGCAGATAATGCCTGGAACTGCTGGCGGCAATACGCAGGAAGGCGATCTATATATTTTTAAGGCTGGCCCTCCGCCCATTGTTGGTTTGAGAGAAGAATTCATCAATGCATTTGAGCCGGGCGACAAAAGAAAGTCGCAGTGGACTGTAATGGTCACCAACGGTGTTCAGAGGTGGTATTATGCCTATAAATACAAACAGGACCAGCCCACTGCCAGCTCGCTGGAATATTCTATTGTGCTTCGTCTGGCCGAACAGTATCTGATACGTGCGGAAGCCAGAGCTATTCAAGGAGACCGTACTGGAGCAAAAGAAGATCTGAATATCATCAGATTTGCAGCGGGGCTTTCAGATACAGCTGCACTTTCTTCCGAAGATATTATAACCGATATTTTACAACAGCGCCGTTTTGAACTGTTTACAGAATTTGGCCAACGCTTCTTTGACCTAAAACGCTTTGAAAAACTCGATGAAGTACTGGCTCCTATAAAACCCGGCTGGGACGCAAATGACCATCTGTGGCCGATTCCTGTTTTGGAATTAAATTCAAATCCAAACCTGAATCCACAAAATCAGGGCTATTAGAAATCAATAATGAAATTTCATTCGATGCGGAACCATTTTAGAATTTTTATTTTGAATTTGTTGAATTTGTGGATTTTGCCATCTGCCTGTCCCTGCATGGGACAGGCACGGCAAATGATGCATGCCACAGAAGAGGATTATAACCGCTGGGGTACACTGGAGCTAAAAAGCATTTCAGATAAGGGCAAATGGATCAGCTTTGAAATGCGTTATGAAAATGCAATGGACACATTGTTTCTTTGTAACACATCAGCAAATAAAACCTATGCATTTCCAAAAGGAAAGGACGGGAAGTTTGCAGGAGAAAAAACTTTCGCCTTTCTGGATCCTAAATCTAATCTGCAGCTCTTCAATCTGAATTCTTTAAAAACTGCCTTTTTGAAAGATGTCGCAAACTATGAGCTTCTCCGTGGAGGCAAATTCATTCTTACGTCCTCAGCTAGGCAAAATAAAGGCAGACTGCTGATTCTATACAATGATAGTGACAAAGTGCTGTATACACTTGGCGGCATAGAAGAATACGTTTTGAATTCTCAAGGTGACGCTTTGCTCTACACGACCAAAGAGAATAACTGCTATGAAGCCGGCGTATTCCATTTCGACAAGTGCAATCGTGCTCCTATCACAGAAAAAACTCCTTATAAGCTTTTTAAACCCACTTGGCAGGACAATGAGCGTAATGCCGTATTTCTTTCTGTAAGGGACTCAGTAAGCAATAAAACAGAGCTCCATTATTACAGAGCTCGAGACAATAGGCTTTTTTCATTTAATTTGAATGATAAGAAACCCGGCACAGACCTGATTATCAATCCTAAGTTACCTCTTCAGATTTCTAAAGATGGAAAAAAAGTGTTCTTTACGCTAATACGAAACAGGGAGGCTGATTCAAAAAGCAAAAATGAAACTGTTGAGGTATGGAATGGGAATGATAAATCACTTTATCCTACAAGAAGCAAGGCAGAAAACGGAGCAGAAACTCCGAAAAAAGCGGTCTGGTTTCCTGAAACTGATTCCTTCCTAGAGCTCAATGGCAATGAGCAATTCACCTTTGGAATAACCGGAAGACAGGATTTTGCTGTAATCTTCAATAAAAAACCCTATGGGCTTCAGGATAAATATTATGAAGAAGCGGATTTTTACTTAAAAGAATTAAGCAGCGGCAGCACCATTCCATTTCTAAAAAAGCAGTCCATAGATCCGGCGCAGATGAAATTTGATCCTTCCAGTAACAGGATTCTATATTACCGTGAGAAAAACTGGCAGATTTATGATCCGCTTAATGGACAGCATATAAACCTCACAAAAAGTGCAAAAATTTCCTGGGACAACGATTCCGAACCTTCAATTAGGAGCCAGTTCGGTCCCTATGGTTGCGCAGGATGGAGCATCGATGGAAAAAACATTTTATTGTACGACCAGTACGATATCTGGATGGTCGCGGCTGACGGTTCGTACAGCAGACGTTTGACAAAAGGACGCGAAAAAAATATTTCCTTCCGTCTAAATAATCACTCTCTAAACAAGACCTTCTCCATGGCAGAAGATTTTATTCTTCAGAGCAGGAACATGAAAAACCATTCGACAGGGTATCATGTTCTGAGTTTTAAATTAAGGGAAAAACTGATTGTATCTGGAAGCAAAAAATTCGAAGCGCTGCTGCAAAGCCAAAACAATATTTTTGCCTATACATCCCAGACTTATAATAAGCCTCCCCGGATTGAACTAAAAAAAAGCGATGCTAATCCTTCTATAATATTTGAATCGAACCTGCATCAAGAAAAATACGGCTATGGAAAATCAGAAATGGTATACTACCATAACACAACAGGTGAAAAGGTCAAGTCAGCACTGATTTACCCAGCAGGATTTGATCCTTCTAAAAAATATCCGATGATTGTGTACATTTACGAGAACATGTCTAATCTTGTGAATAATTACCAAAATCCTTCCATGCAAAGCACCATTGGATTTAACATCACAAACTACACTCTTAATGGATACTTTGTGCTTCTGCCTGACATTTTCTATAAAAAGGGAAATCCTGGAATATCAGCCTTGGAATCTGTACAGTCCGCCGTTAATGCTGTCCTAATGAAAGGCTCCGTCGACAGTAACAGAATCGGACTATATGGGCATTCCTTCGGAGGATACGAGGCTAATTTCATTATTTCGCAGACAGGACTATTTGCCGCAGCAGCATCTGGTGCCGGGATCAGCGACATTATTACATACTATTTTAACATCAGCAAAAATGGAGTTGCCCAGTCAGAGATGTGGCGATTTGAAAGCCAGCAGTACAGAATGAGAAACTCCCTTTTTGAAGAAAAGGAAAACTATCTTAAAAATAATCCGCTTTTAAATATCGGCAAAGTAAGTACTCCTTTACTGCTCTGGTCAGGCAAGGAAGACCGTGTTGTTCCGTATACGCAAAGCGTGTCATACTACCTTGCGCTTCGAAGGATGAAAAAGCCAACGGTAATGCTAATCTATCCAAAAGAAGACCATAACCTTAAAAAACACGAAAATCAGGCAGATTTAAGCAGAAGAATGATGGAGTGGTTTGACTATTTTTTAAAAGATAAAAAAACGGCCGAATGGATTGCAGAAGGAACTTCCAGCGACTAAGCCGAATAAAAAAATGCAGCTTCAATTTGAAACTGCATTACTTTTTGTTAATAATTTGATTCATTTACAGGCGGCGCAATTGGACATTACAATCACTATTTTCATTAATTTTTCCATAGGCCTCAAAAGAACCGCTGGTACATAATTGTCCGTTTCCTGGCTCACAGTTTACAGTTACAGGCTCACAGTCGTCCTCTGCTGGATTGTGGATATAAGCCTGAATTACCGCAGATGTTTTACTTTTTTCCGCATCACCAGTACTAGCAGCGCCAGCGCTTGCTAGAGCAAATGCTGCCACAGGCAGAACAAATGCTTTTAAAATTGTTGATTTCATAATATTTAAAATTTAATTATTAAATAGCGACCTACTCTTTTCTACAGGTTTTCGGTCAAAGCTCCTGCTACCGGCCGGTATATTTTTAATATTTTCTTACTATTTGATTCTTGAATTAATTCTTTTGCCATACCCATACTTGAGCAGATAGTGCCCTGAAATGGCATATAGGGCCGAGTCTGCCGCAAAAAAGCTTCCCATTTTTACATTCTGCTTTTGATCGTAGACATAAAAACTAAGAACATAATTCTGTTTCGCAATATCGTAGACATCAATTACGGTCGCATTTTTCCACACCTTACCATCTTCGTATCTTCCTTTAAGCATTGAATTGACAAAAAGCAGTTTTCCGAATACAGAAGTGTTTCGGTTTACGGTATAAGGAGGCGCACCTAATTTTATATCTCCAGACTTTTCTAATTTTACCACTTTTAATTTTGCGTGCACCGTGGTGTCAATCGTGTGCGGTCTCGACTTAACTTTGAGATTATTCTCAGCAATGATATACTGGTTCCTATAATAATAAGTGAATACTATCTTCTGCAGTTTATCGCTGTACTGCAGAGTTCCGTCTGTGTCAAAAATTCCATCCTTTTGCTTTTGAAATACCACATTACTATACTTAATTTTTGGTGCTGGATATCCTATTCCATATCCCATGATATTTTCGCCTGCTGGAGGCTTTTGAGTGCGGAAGGCAAATTGATTAGCACCAAGGAAAACAATGCTGGAAAAGTAGAACTTTCCCTCTGTAAGTACCGATGCCTTCCAGTCTGAAACCAGTCCTCTGTAAATGACTGGCACAGTGCCATCCATAACATAAAAATAAGGATAGTGGATTCTAACCTCCACGGCTTTATAGCTAAAGTTTTCACGGTCTAGGATAATGGTATGCTTAACTTTCTTTTCGAAATTCGAATCTGTTTCAAGTATCTCGAGAGGAGCTTTCCAATTCCCTAAATAGATTTTTTCACCATGAACTCCTGCAACATAATAGGAATAGTTTCGAAGATCAAGCATATTGGTCTTTGCAGCGGATGCTTTTGGAAAACGTCTTATAAAAGGATTTTCATTCTCCATTATATCTTCTGAAAAAACAAATAAAACAGCCACCAAGCCGGCACTGGTTGCTACCACACCAAAAAGCTTAAATAAAACGTAATTATTACCTGACCAAATCTTTACAGCTGCCATTGCAAAAAACAGAAAAGCAATATTAAAAACAAGATGTTCACCCCATCCCATCTTCTCTAAAATGCCTCCGCATGAACACGGTACAAATGAACTGAAATTCAGTATAATAACAATATATGCCGTAAACATGGTCATCAGGGCAGATGATAACCAAAGCGCCAAATATTTAGTCTTTGGAAATGCTAGCAGAACTGAAATAATTATTTCGGTCGCAATCACACCCACTGATATGAAATTAGCAAATGGGCTTAAGAGAGGTGACTGTCCAATCTGAGCGCGGAAATTTTCAAAGTCTATGAGCTTGCTTACTGCAGCATATACAAAAAGTAGAATAAAAAGTAAGCAGACTACCTCTATGAAGTACTTTTTAAAAGCTGTCTCTAATTTAGATATCATGATTCTGCAATTTGAATTCCACTATGTAAAATTCTGAATTACAAGTCAATAACACTTATATTATCGGGAGCGATTATTACTCAGTAAGGATTAATCTTTTTCACTTATAAAAAAATGACCTGTTTTGTTTCGGCCTATTTCTTTTGGGGAAAGTCCAAACTGCTTCTTGAATGATTTAGAAAAATTAGGATAACTGTTAAAACCGTTCATAAACGAAATATTTTTTAAAGGAATATCGGTCTGCTCTATCATAAGGTAGGCCCTTTTAAGTCGCTGCTCGGTATAAAACTTGTAGACACTTGTATGGAAAAAATACCGGAATCCGTCTTTGAGTTTAAAATCATTTGTACCAAATAGTCTAGCAATTTCCTTTATCGACGGCAATGGTTCTGCCAAATTCGCTAGTACGTAATCGTAAACTCGCTGCATCAGGCGCGCATCGGCTTTTCTAAAATTGTGCTGCTTTTGCTCTTTTGTTTCGTATGATTCCGGAACAGCGTCATCGAGCTGGAGAAAGGGAGCTATGAAGCTGAGTACTGTAAACTTACCTTCCGACAATCTTGATACCGAGCATTCGGCACTTACTATGAGCTTTTTATATGTTATGAAATTTAGCGTAATGATTTCACCTGATAGAAGAAGCTCCTCTAGCGCTTTTTTCTCGAGATCAGACATTTCCGTGAAGTCATCTAATAAGAATTCCTGTATTGGTTTGCTGAGCATTTCTATTGAATCATAACCCAAAATTTTCAAGGCCCCTTGATTCACATCCTTTATAGAATGATTTTCATCTAAGATAAAAGTTGCAGGTGTCACCATCCTGTGAGTAATATACGGATTGACAAAACCTGAATGAAAAGCAGACTCTTTAAGTTCTTCTGCAACCATATTGACGAGGACAACCAAGGTTTCAATTTCGTCGTCATAACTGCTCAAAGGGATTTGGTTATTGAAATTGCCCCTTGCCATTTCAAATAACATCTTGTGCATCGAGACCATCCGCTGGCGGTTGTGAGGGCTTTTCATTTGTGTAAATATTTAATACTTGTATCTATCTGTCTAAGAGTGGTCCTAAACGAAATCCGTTAGATAATCCAATGCCTCTTGCTCCACGGTAAAAATTCGCGTAGGCACCGACGGCTTGCTAATTTCAAGATAGAAAGTGCTCATAGTCATGGAAACATTTTCACTGCCAATTAGAGCGACTGCTTTTGCAAGCAGTGATCCGGATTTTGCGAGATAGTCTCGGGCTGCTTTGTCAATTGAGGCAATTCCCCGGGTATCGCAAAACACAGGAAGGTGCCTTTCATTTTGAAATGCAATCCGGTCTGCAACTACGCGCATAGCGACTTGCAAATCTATTGCAGTATTAGGTTTATATTCGAAAAAGAGGATTCCCTTTTCAATCCAAAACCTTGCATTTTGATTCTCAAAAGATTCATGTGAGGCAATCATGACCTGTTTGTTTTTAAACTTGAAATTTAACAAAATTATAAAGATTTAGAAACATTGTCATTGTCAAATATGGATTATTTCTTGCAAAACACTGTAATTTGTTGTCAAATCGGGAATTACCCTTGCCAAATTGGGAATAAAATATCTGCAAGTAAAAGCGCTTTCGATTTTTATAATGAATTTTAGGTGTCTAATTTTCAGATAATTACAAATACACATATCTAAACCTAAAAATTTAAAAAGAGATGGCAAAAATTAAACACAATAATTTTATCGATACAGTAGACACTGTTTTTACTAGTGCAAAGGATCAAGGAATGCTACACTTATACACGGAAGGTGAATATTTAAATGGCCGGACCATAAAAATTAACGGAAACGAAATGCTCCATTTTGGCACTACGGGATATTTAGGACTCGAACAGGATGAAAGGTTAAAAGAGGCTGCAATAAATGCCATACGTAATTACGGGACGCAGTTTCCTCTTTCTAAAACTTATCTTTCGCATCCTTTATATGCTGAATTGGAAAGCAAGATTGAGCAGATGTACGATATACAGCCAATCATAACCAAGAACAGTACCCTTGGACATATGGCCATCATTCCCACCCTGATAAGAGATGAAGATGCAGTAATTTTAGACCATCAGGCGCATTGGAGTGTGCAGAATGCCTGTCAGATTCTAAAGCTTAGGGGAATACCTGTCGAGATGGTACGCCATAACAATCTGGAAATGCTTGAAGACAAAATTCGAATGTTCAGCGGTAAATCGGGCAAAATCTGGTACATGGCGGACGGTGTTTACTCAATGTACGGAGATTATGCACCGGTACAGGATCTTTTGAACCTTGCTCGAAAACATCCGCAGCTTCACCTCTATTTTGATGATGTACACGGAATGAGCTGGAAAGGACAAAATGGTACTGGTTTTATCTTCGACGCTATTGGAACGTTGGAAGAAAACGTTGTCGTTGTCAGCACGCTGAGCAAGACTTTTGGTGCCAGCGGAGCCACATTTTTCTGCAGTGATCGTAAATTGCGGGAAAAGATTAAAACTTTTGGCGGTCCCCTTACTTTTTCAGCTCAGCTTGAACCTGCATCAGTTGCCGCCGCAATCGCATCCTGTGACATACATCTTTCTGCAGAAATTTATGAGCATCAGGCTCAACTTTCCAACAAAACAGCACATTTCAGCACGCTGCTTTCAAAAAGCAGCCTGCCGCTTGTTTCTGAAAACGACTCCCCCGTTTTTTTTATTGGTATGGGGACACCCGCCACTGCTTATAATTTTACAAAGCGCCTTTTTTCAGAAGGATTTTATCTCAACCTAGGCATTTATCCGGCAGTACCTATAAAAAATACCGGAATACGTATCACGATATCGGCGCATAATAAAATTGAAGACATTTCAGAACTTGCCTGTGCAATGCATCACCACTTCCAAAAAGCCGTCGAAGAAACCGGAAGCAGTGATGAAAAGATACGGCAGGCTTTTAGAATGGATATCAGAAGAAAACTCCCTGCTAAAAAACAGCAAATAGCACTGCTACATATTGAAGAGCAAACAACAATAATGAATATCGACAAGCAGGAATGGAACAAATATTTGGGTATTCATAATATCCTGGATTGGGACGGAATGAATTATCTTGAACAAACTTTCTCCGGTAACGAGGATTCCGCCACCAAATGGGATTTCTTCTATTATATAATCAGGGACCAAAACATGCAAGTTGTTTTAATAACGTTCTGCACATTCGGGATCTGGAAAGATGATATGCTGTCTACAGAATCAGTTTCAAGACACCTTGAAGAAATTCGAAAAACAGAGCCCATGTATATGACTTCCAAAGTACTAAGTACTGGCTCGTTGTTTACTGAGGGAATGCACTGTTATATTGACCAGGGTCATCCTTTGGCCGAGCAATCATTTAGAATGCTATTGAACAAGATGGAAGAAGCATACAATTCTTTAGGGGCTGATATGGTCGTTCTGCGTGATTTTGAAAATGGATTCAAGTGGGATGAAATGGTTAGAAACCAAGGGTATTTCCGGATTGATATGCCAGAATCCTGTGTTATTGAAAATAAAAACTGGCCCACAATTGAGAATTATGGTTCCTTGCTTTCAACCCGTTCACGCCAGCATTACAACAGGGAAATACTGCCATACGAAAATTTCTACGATGTTGAAATAAAGGATTGCCTCAATCAAGAAGAAAAAAACAGGGCTTATGAGCTATACTGCAATGTAAAGGATCGCAACCTAGCCATAAATACCTTCACATACAATAGACAAGTATTTGAAAATATGAACAGCTCTCCAAACTGGGAGTTCATAATGCTGACGCTCAAAGATGCCCCTGAAAAGAATTTCGTTGGGATAATGTTCTGCTATAAAAATTCAGGAAATGTATATGTACCTGAACTTATCGGCATGGACTATATTGCAGGTGAAGGCTTCAACTTGTACAGACAGCTTTTATACCAAACGATCAAAAGAGCGCGAGAGCTTGAAATTGAGCGAATTGATTTCGGCATATCGGCAAGCTTTGAGAAGAAAAAACTTGGCGCTTCTATAATAACGAAGGTCGCTTACGTACAAGCCAAGGACAACTACGCTATGGAACTGATGCAGACACTGCAGAATGAAACCAATACCGCGCGCTGATATCATATATTTAAATTCTCCAAGGAAAAGTAACGTCATACCGTATATGGGCAGAACTGCCCTCACTTTTCCTTGTTCAAATAAATCAAAATTCTGTTGCCATGATAAGATCTACATGTGAGAACGCACTTCAGGTTATTCGAAAAGCAGAACAGGAATTCAGCTTAGACCCTGAACATATAATTGAAAAATCCTACCACATGACTACCGTGCTTCGAAGCTTGCTTTGTACGGTAAAAAAAAATGTTTTAGAAAAAGGATTCTCCGATGAAAATGAAGAGATTAATTTTTTTAAAATTATCAAACCCCAAATACTGGGAAAACTTATTTTCTATAATAAAGTTTTCCGAATTGAAGCATCCTGTCCGGTTGTAACCGGTAAAATGCATCACAAATATTTTTCCAATGAGCTTAATCTCCTCAAGCAGGAGTATAAAGAGCACTTTTATAACACTGATTTTTATCGCTATTACCGAACGGGACGAACCGAATGGGACCATCATTTCTTTTGTCGAGGAAAAATAGACCTTCATGAAGGAGTTAATAGTTTTGTTTTTGAAATTGACACTCAATTTTCTACCTATTATGATTATAAGGTAGCGCGTATAATTGCTAACGAACTGCTTAACAGTTATCTCGTTTCTAAAATGGAACCTGACACACAGCAGGCCACCATTTTTTCAGACGGAAATGTAGCTAACAGAGATTTTTTCTGGACAGATTCAAAGAATGCTCTGATCGAATTAATTTATGCGCTTCACGCGTCGGGCAGTATTTCTCATGGAAAAGCCGGCATCCGTAAAATCAGTATGGTTTTCCAGCTGCTTTTCAGGATCCAGCTCGGTGATGTACATCATGCCTACCATCGGATGAAAGACAGGGCTGACAGCAAAAGTATTTTTCTGGATCAGCTGAAATTATCGCTTAAACAGCACATGGAAAAAGAAGCCTAATTTTTTTAAAACTTGCAATTTTCTTGCCAATGAGGTGCAATTGGCATCAAATGGCTACTGGCATATAATTACTTCTATATGCTCAATTATCCCAGTAAATCAGTAACTCATTTTAATTTTTTATTCAGTTAAAATTTTCATAAAACAGCATTTTACATTGGCTGATATTGGCAATGAAAAACTTTTGCCATTAGCAATTTTGCATCACTAATGTAAAACACACAGCCATGAATATAGACAGAATGGAATTCATTTCCTGGATGGAACGAATCATAGAACGTTTCGATCTTTTGAGCGCGCATATCAGTGAACTTGAAAAAAAACGCGGAAGTGTTGACGGCGAAGAACTATTGGATAATCAGGATATATTACAGATGCTTAAAATAAGTGGAAGATCACTCCAGCGCTACCGATCAATCGGCAAGCTCCCCTACTATACCATCAGTGGAAAAATATATTATAAGCTATCAGATGTACACCAGTTCATCAGAGAAAGTATCAATGTCCGAATGCCAAAAACATACGCCAAGGAGTGAAAAATAAGGCCAATAGATTCCAGCTTTTAGTGAGCTACTTTTCACCTTTTAATTTCGCAATTGAATTTAAAATTAAAGATCATGAGCGAACAAATTAAAGATACACTAAATACTACTGAAGAGTTGTCAGATATACTGCTGGTATTCGATAAAGAGAAAAAGAAAATCATGGCGGTAAAAGGCATTGACCAAAATGGTAATCTGGAAACCGTTGACCCTACCCACAAAAATCAGAATCAGTTCATGCGGGTAGACAAGCACGGGGATGTGTTTTCGAATTTCTTTTCAAATTTTTTCAGCCAGCTGAGGAACCCGACTAATTTTTCGTTCTTCAAAATCCCTGCTCTGCTGGCTGTTGATACTTCAAAAGAGATGCAGAAACATTTAGATCATCCTACACCTGAAGGTGAGCAATTAATGAAACAGCACGAACTAAAAGATTATAATCAAAAAAATGAAATTAATATGGAAACAGCACAAACAAATCCGGAAACAAGTGAATACAAATACAAACCGGAACAGATCGATTGGGAAACATTAAACCATTTGGGTTTAAGCAAAGAAAAACTTGAAAAAATGAGCCTGCTTGATCCACTACTCAAAGGATACAAAACAAATGAACTTGTACCGGTAAGTCTTAATCTTGGTACTGCAGTAACAAGAATGGATGCCCGTTTATCGCTTAAACAAAATGACGAAGGACAGGTCGTATTGGCCATTCATGGCATCCGAAAAGAACCTAATCTGAATTATCCTTTTTTCGGTCACGAGTTCAGCAAGGAAGATAAAGACAATCTGCTGCAAACAGGCAATATGGGACGCGTAGTAGATCTCACCAATCCGAAAAACAATGAGATCATGCCCTCCATTATCAGTATAGACAGGCTGACCAATGAGGTGATAGCACTGCGCACGGATTTCATCAAAATTCCCGATGAAATTAAAGGAATTAAGCTGAGTGAAGAGCAAAAGCAAACCTTGCTGGAAGGGAAGCCGCTTGCTCTAGAAGGAATGGTTTCCAAGAAAGGGACAGCCTTTGATGCATCTGTGCAATTCAATGCAGATAAACGTTTTGTTGAATTTCTCTTTGACCGAAATGATTCTAATAAACAGACACACGGCAATCAGCAGAACCAGACTCAGGGAGCACCTAAAAACTTTAGAGATAAGGAACTCAATAATGAGCAATACCAAAAGCTCAAAGATGGTCAGACGGTTTATATCAACGGCTTAGTGGATAAAAAAGGAAAAGAATACAATGGATATATCACCTACAACAAGGAAACCAATAAAACAGATTTTTCATTTCAAAATCCAGATAAAATCAAAGAACAGATAAAACCTTCTGAAGCCCATA
>PJTS01001001.1_pt1 | contig 12293 bp, 8 predicted proteins | sample 1512251 | NCBI WGS metagenome assembly PJTS01 (sample SAMN08177686, study PRJNA422409) | Soil metagenome, whole genome shotgun sequencing project. | isolation source: Soil (2) enriched on wood chips: alkali lignin treatment | place: USA: Madison | collected 2015-01-15 | reverse complement strand
CGGGTGCGCGCGGCCCACGATAACGCCCATGGCGTAATCCAGGTACCTCTTGCGCATCTCGCCTTCACGGCTGCCCTGGATTATTTCCTTGGCTCTTTCTGCCATTCGGGTTCCGTGCTCTGGTAGCGGTCCAGTCCGGCGCAGCCCTCTGCGGGAGGGGGTCGTGCCGGAACCTCGATTCAACCTGTGGATACTACCACAACAGGCCGTTTTCCGCCTCCCTTTACGGGGATTTTACCGGCACAAATCAGGAACTTAGGGGTCCATGGCGCCCCTGTAGAGCCGAGCCCATGCTCGGCTGCGGCGGATTCCCCGGCTGAGCCGAGCGTCGGCTCGGCTCTACAGGCATCCGACCCCGCGCGGCCTCAGCCGCCGAAGGCCGCGCGCATGTTCCCGGCGGTCGGGTTCAGGATGACGCCGCGCTCGGTCACGATGGCGTCGATCAGCTCGCCCGGGGTGACATCGAACACCGGGTTCCAGGCGGCGATGCCCTCGGCCACGGTGCGGGTGCCGCCCACGCCGTACAACTCGCCCGGGTCGCGCTGCTCGATCTCGATCTGGCTGCCGTCCACGGTCTCCATGTCCACCGTCGAGGACGGTGCCACGACCATGAACTTCACCCCGTGGTGGCGGGCGGCAATGGCCAGCTGGTAGGTGCCGATCTTGTTGGCGGTATCGCCGTTGGCGCAGATGCGGTCGGCGCCGACGATCACCCACTGCACCGCACCGGTCTTCATCAGGTGCGAGGCGGCCGAATCGGCGATCAGGGTGGCGTCGATGCCGTCCTGCTGCAGCTCCCACACGGTCAGGCGTGCGCCCTGCAGCCACGGCCGGGTTTCACCGGCGAACACGCGGGCGATGCGGTGCTGGGCCATGCCGGCGCGGATCACACCCAGCGCGGTGCCGAAGCCGGCGGTGGCCAGCGAGCCGGTATTGCAATGGGTGAGCACGCCGCTGCCAGCCTCGATCAGGCCCGCACCCAGCGCACCCATGTGGCGGTTGGCCGCCAGGTCTTCCTCGGCGATGGCCTGGGCCTCGGCTTCCAGCAGTGCCTTCCAGTCGGCGCCGGCGGCGGTCAGGCAGCGGCGCATGCGCGCCAGCGCCCAGGCCAGGTTCACCGCGGTGGGGCGCGAGGCGTTCAGCCGCTGCAGCGCCGGTTCCAGCTGCTGCAGTGCATGCGCACCATCAGCGGCCTGCACGTCGCGTGCGGCCAGCACCACGCCCCAGGCGGCGGCGATGCCGATGGCCGGTGCACCGCGCACGGTCAGTGCATGGATGGCGCTGGCGACCTCGTCGCTGTCATGGCAGACCACGTGTTCGACCACGAACGGCAGCTTGCGCTGGTCAAGCAGTTGCAGGGCATCGCCGGTCCACAGGATCGGGCGGATGTGGTCGTAGCGGGCGTAGTCGAGGTCGGTGGCAGTGTTCATGGGCCCATTGTAGGGCCACGCCCGGCGCGGTTGGAGCCTGCGCGGGCTCAATTCACCGAGAAATCGGCGCGGCAGCCGCCATCCACCCAGATGCCGTTGCGGCTCCAGCCCCAGGTCCTGCCTTCCTCGCAGGGCGTGCCGGACAACTGCTTGATCACCTTCGCCTCCGTGGAGATGGTGGCACCGCAGAAGCGCCGCCGCTTGGACTTGGATTCGCAGGTCAGCTTGCGTGCGACGTCGACGAACCGGCCGTCATCGTCGGCCACCTCGAAGTCGCCCTGGCAGCCGCGGCTGGTCCAGACCTCGTTGCGCTTATAGCCCCAGCCCTGCCCTTCGCGGCATGGCAGCACGGAAAGCTGGCGCAGCAGGCGAACCGGCGCGCCATCCAGCCGCACGGGGCAGCTCTGCGGTCGGCCGTTGGATTCGCAGCGCACCACGCGGCGCACCAGGCGCTTGCCCTTGCCGTCGCTGGCAGCAGTCGTGCCGGCGGCACCCTGCGCGGAACGCGCGCGGAATTCAGCACGGCAACCCAGGGTCACCCACACGCCACTGCGGTCGGTGCCCCACTCGCTGCCACGGATGCAGGTATTGCTCGACAACTGGCGCACCAGGTCGACGCCGTTGCTGACGTCGATATCGCAGTGCACCCAGCCCATGTCGCGCGATTCGCAGGTCACCACTTCGCCCTCGTAGCCGGCCTGCTGGGCCGACGCCGACGACGGCAGCACGCCGCCCCATATCGCCATGGAGTACACCGGTGCCGCCACGACCGCAAACCACTTGACCAAAGCATTCCCCAACGGAGCGGATGAATCACGACGCCAGTGTCCCGCATCAGGCGTGATAAGACCATCATCGTGCTTGCTGAATCAAGCGCGAAATCCGTCGGTTTTGTTCAGGCGCAACGCACGCGCATGCGTTCAGGCATGCGCGAAATCGAAGGCCAGCACATCGGCGATGCGCGGCGTGCGGTTCATCGCCATCAGCAGGCGATCCACGCCCACCGCGACACCTGCACAGGCGGGCATCGCAGGCAATGCCGCCAGCAAGGCCTCATCGAGCGCCGGCTGCACCTGGCCACGTTCGTGCCGGCGCTGCTGGTCATGTTCGAAGCGCGCACGCTGCTCGCCTGCATCGTTCAGCTCGTGATAGCCGTTGGCGAGCTCGACCGCCCCCAGGTACAACTCGAACCGCTCGGCCAGCGGCGGCGTGCCCGGGCGGATGCGCGCCAGCGCCGCCTGGCTGGCGGGCCAGTCATGCACCACGGTCATGACCGCGTCATCGAAGTGCGGTTGGATGCGATGGGTCATCAGCAGGTCGAGCCAGTCGTCACGGGTCAGGCCCACCGGATCGATGTGCACGTCACCCAGCGCGGTGCGCAGCGCACCTTCGTCCGCATCGAACGGATCGACGCCGGCATGCTGCTGGAACAGTTCACGGTAGCTGAGCACGCGCAGTGTTGCCGTGCGCCCGACCAGCGCCAACGCCTGGCGCACCAGCTCGGCCGTTTCCTGCACCAGGCGATGGTGGTCCCAGCCCACGCGGTACCACTCCAGCATGGTGAACTCGGGATTGTGGCGGCCACCGGCCTCGCCATTGCGGAACACCCGGCCGAGTTCGTAGCAATCGCCCACGCCCGCGGCGAGCAGGCGCTTCAGGGGAAATTCCGGCGACGTGCGCAGCCAGCGGCGGCGGCCACCGGCATCGACGTGGCCACTGAAATCGGTATGGAAGCTGTCGATGTTCGGTTCGGTGTTGCCGGCCACCGAGAGGATCGGCGTTTCCACTTCCAGCACATCGCGCTCGGCAAAGAAGCGGCGCAGCAGCGCGTTGAGCGCGGCACGCTGCTGCAGCGCGCGCAGCAGGGCCTCGCTCACAGGATGCCCTCCGGGCGCGGGTGGTCCAGCGGCAGGGTCAGCAGATCGCGGGTGTCATCGATGTAGCCGCTGGCCAGGTACAGGCGCCGCGCCAGTTCGTTGTGGTGGTTCACTTCCAGGCGCAGGCGGCTGACACCGCGACCGCGCGCACGCTGTTCGCAGGTGGCCAGCGCCTGCTTGCCACGGCCGCGGCCGCGCGCGCGATGCGCCAGGTACAGCTCGTCCAGCAGCATGAAATGGCCGCCCTGCTCCAGGCTGAAGCCCATGGCGATGACCGCGTAGCCGCAGACTTCCCCTGCCTCGTCCAGCCACAGCAGCACTTCGCCGTTGCGCGGGTCGGCCAGCAGTGCATCGACGCCACGGCGCACGCGTGCGTCGTCGAATTCGATCTTGTCTTCGGCGTAGAACTCACGCATCAGCGCGATCAGCAGCGCCTCGTCGGCACGGGTGGCCAGGCGGAAATCCAGCGGGGCGGTCTGCATCGGTTGTCCTCTCATGCGTCAGACCGGGCGCACGCAGCGCCCGGCGGGGTCATTACTCGTGTTCGGCCAGATAGGCCAGCAGGCGGTCTTCATCCCACACCGGCACCCCCAGCGACTGCGCCTTGTCCAGCTTGGAGCCGGCCTCGGTGCCCGCCACCAGGAAACTGGTCTTTTTGGAGACACTGCCGGAGACCTTGGCCCCCAGCGCTTCCAGGCGATCCTTGGCGACATCGCGGGTGAGCTGGGCCAGCGTGCCGGTGAGCACCACGGTCTGCCCATCCAGCGGACCGGCCACGACCTCGGCCAGCGCCGGTGCCTTGGCCAGGATGTGCTGCATCTCGGTTTCCGCCGCCAGCAGCATCGCGCCATGGCCATCGGTGTCCAGCCATTGGGCCACGCCGCGCGCAGTGTCATCGGGCAGGCCGGCATTGACGAACTGGCCATGCTCGGCGTCGAGCACCGCCTGTGCGCTGGGCAGCACGGCCACCAGCTTTTCCGCACGCAGGCGGGTGATGCCGGGAATCTCGGCTTCCACCAGCAGCTGGGCCAGGTCCAGGCCCTCGCGCAGCTTGGCGCTCGGCGGGTGGCCATCGCGGATGCGGACCTGGCCGACCTGCAGCAGCGCGTCGATGGCCTGCTGGTTGCCCTGCTGTTCGAAGAAGTGCCCCAGCGAACGCGCCACTTCGCCCCCGATATCCGGCACGCGCTTGAACAGCGGCCACGGCAGGCGACGGATCAGCGCCAGATCACCAAACCACAGCGCCAGCGCCTTGGCCGTGCTTTCGCCCACGTGCTCGATGCCGAGTGCGAACAGCAGCCGTTCCAGGCTGGCCTCGCGGCTGGCATCGATGGCGGCGATCAGGTTGTCGGCCCACTTGGTCGCGATCTTTTTCGTGTTCCATTCGAACACGACCGGCCGCACCAGTGCCTGCGCGCGCCATGCCGGGTCCTGGCCGTCCAGCTTGAGCACGGCCTTGAGCACGTCGCCACTGCCTTCGGCCGGCAGGTGCGGCTTGAGGCTGTTGGCCAGCGCCGAGGGATCCTCGGCATCGAGCACCAGTTTCAGGTGCAGCAGCTGGTCGCGGGTCAGCTGGTACAGGTCGGCAACGCGCTTGACGATGCCGGCGTCGACCAGGGTTTCGATGTACTTGTCACCCAGCCCATCGATGTCCATTGCACGGCGCGAGGCGAAGTGCGCGATGGCTTCCTTGCGCTGCGCCGGGCAGCTCAGTTCACCCGAGCAGCGCCACGCGGCGGCGCCTTCTTCGCGCACGATTTCCGATCCGCACACCGGGCAACGGGTCGGCATCTGCCACGGCGTGGTGCCCTGCGGGCGGCGGTCGAGGATGACGCTGACCACTTCGGGAATGACATCACCGGCGCGGCGCACGATCACGCTGTCGCCCACGCGCACGTCCAGGCGTGCGATCTGGTCGGCGTTGTGCAGCGTGGCGTTTGAGACGATCACGCCGGCCACTGCCACCGGCGCCAGGCGCGCGACCGGTGTTGCGGCACCGGTGCGGCCGATCTGGATCTCGATCGCCTCGACCGTGGTGCTCTGTTCCTGCGCCGGGAACTTGTGCGCGATGGCCCAGCGCGGCGCGCGCGAGACGAACCCCATGGCCTGCTGGCCGGCGCGATCATCGAGCTTGTAGACCACCCCGTCGATATCGAACGGCAGGCCGTCGCGGCGCTCGCCGATGTCACGGTAGTAACCGAGCAGACCGTCAGTGCCGTCCACCACCTTGCACAGCTCGCTCACCGGGAAGCCCCAGGCCCCCAGCTGCGCCAGCGTGCCCGAATGGGTGTCGGGCAGTTCACCGCCCTGCACGTCGCCGGTGCCGTAGGCAAAGAAGCTCAGCCTGCGCTGCGCACTCATCTTCGCATCCAGCTGGCGCAGCGAACCGGCCGCGGCATTGCGCGGGTTGGCCAGCACCTTGCCGCCGTGCAGGCGCGCGCGGTCGTTGTAGGCCTCGAAATCGGCACGGGCCATGTAGACTTCGCCGCGCACTTCCAGCACGTCGGGCCAGTCCTGGCCCTGCAGGCGCTTGGGAATGTCGTTGATCTCACGCAGGTTGGCGGTCACGTCCTCGCCGGTGCTGCCATCGCCGCGGGTGGCGCCCAGCACGAACGCGCCGTCTTCATAACGCAGGCTGATCGCCAGCCCGTCCATCTTCGGTTCGGCCGAGAACTGCAGGCTGCGGCGGCCGAGGCGCTCGTCGATGCGGCGCACGAAATCGGCCACTTCCTCATCGCTGAAGGCGTTGGACAGCGACAGCATCGGCACCGCATGGCGCACCTCGGCGAAGCGGCCGGACGGGCGCGCACCCACCTGCTGGGTGGGGCTGTCGGCCACGGCCAGTTCCGGGTGCTCGCGCTCCAGCGCCTCCAGCTCGCGTACGAGCCGGTCGTAGTCGACGTCGGGGATCTCCGGCGCGTCCAGCTCGTGGTAGGCGCGGTTGGCCTGGGCGATCTGCCGGCGGAGGTCTTCGGCGCGTTCGGCGGGGCTGGGGCTCATCGGGATCCGGTGTTTCTGGGATGGCCGTGAATTCTACCGCGCCCGGGCGCCAGGCCCCGTCATGCCCGCGCCGAACCGCCGGGTTGCCGCCCGCCCCCAACCAGCGTTAGCGTGCTGCGGTTGCCCTCCGGAATCCTGCCCGTGTCCCTGCCCGCTTCCCGCCGCCACTTCCTGCAACTGGCCGGGGTCGGCCTTGTCGCCGCCAGCAGCAGCCTGCCGCGCCTCGGCCAGGCCCAGCCCACCGCGGCACCCGCTGCCGCCGGCCCGGTCCTGCTCAACTTCAACGAGTGCCCGTATGGCCCCTCGCCCGCCGCCCAGCAGGCGGCACGCGACAGCGTTGCCGGCAGCGGCCGATATCAGTTCGCCTTGGCGGGGCAGGTGCGCGATGCCTTCGTCGCCCAGGCCGGCATCCCGGCCGATCATGTGCGCCTCTACCCGGGTTCCAGCGAGCCGTTGAACCGCGCCGCCACGCTGTGGACCGGCCCGCAGGCTGCGCTGGTGGTGGCCGACCCCACCTTCGAAACGCTTGGTGACATGGCTGCTGCGCGTGGCGCTCATGTGCAGAAGGTGCCGCTGCGCGCCGATGGTGCACACGACCTGCGCGCGATGGTGGCTGCGGCGCATGCGCAGCCGACGGGGCTGGTGTATGTGTGCAATCCGAACAACCCCACCGGCTCGATCAGCCCGCCGGCCGAACTGGCCTGGCTGCTGGCCAACAAGCCGACCAGCACCCGCGTACTGGTGGACGAGGCCTACCTGCAGTACAGCGAGCAGCCAAGCCTGATCGCACAGGTGGCCCAGCGCGATGACCTGATCGTACTGCGTACGTTCTCCAAGCTCTACGGCATGGCCGGCCTGCGCCTGGGCGTGGCGGCGGCCCACCCCGACCGGCTGCGCGAACTGGCCAGCCTGGGCGAGAACCCGCTGCCGGTGCCGGCGCTGGCGGCCGCGCTGGCCAGCCTGCAGGATCCCCGGTTGATCGCGCAGCGGCGACTGCAGAATGCCAAGGCCCGGCAGGCCACCATCGCCTGGCTGGGCAAGCGCGGCTTCAGCTGCGTGCCGTCGGAAGCAAACTGCTTCGTGGTGGATGTGCAGCGCGACGGCAACGCGTTCGCCAAGGCGATGGCCGACGACGGCGTGGTGATCGGCCGCAGCTGGCCGATCTGGCCGCAACGCGTGCGGGTGACCGTGGGCACCGAAGAGGAAATGGCCGCGTTCCGCCGTGCATTCGCGAAGGTCACTGGCGTGCCGATGTAACCCATCCACGCATGGCGTGGATCTACCCGGGTGGGTGCCGACCGTTGGTCGGGGTGGGTGCCGACCGTTGGTCGGCACACCGGAAAAAACGCGCTTACCAGCGCGGGGTCTTGGTCAGCGGCGGGGCCTGGTGCTGGCGGTCATAGGCACGCAGCTCGTCGCGGATGTGGGCGATGCGCTGGCGGCCCAGGGCGTTGCGGCTGTCATCCAGCACCACGCCATCAAGCAGCTCGGCCATGCGCTGCACGGTCGGCAGCATCTTTTCCCAGGCATCCAGCGCGGTCAGCGGGGCCGGCAGGGTGAGGAAGAAGGCGATTGCCGGGGTTTCCATGGCGCGGATGTTGGCCATGTCAAAGCTGCCCGGCTTCATGATGCTGGCCATCGAGAAGATCGGGCCGCGCTCGGGATGGCCTTCCACCAGGCGGTGGAACACGTTCATGTGGCCGAACACCAGGCCGGTCTTCTCGGCCGCCACCACGATGTCCTCGCCACGCAGCTGCTCACCGGCGCGGGCGGCCACGAACAACGACACGATCTTGTCGAAGTCCTGGGTCGCGCGCTTGCCCAGATCGCTGCTGCCGGCATCGGTATCGGCCAGGCCAAGCTCGGCCTGCTGGCCTTCATCTCCCAGGCCCGGCTCGCTGCGGGTCTCGGCCAGGGCCACGCCGTCTTCGCCCAGCACCGGCTCGCGGCGCTCGCCGGCCGTCGGTTCCGCGCTCTCCACGCGACGTCCCTGCGGCTTCTTCTTCGGACGGCCAAACAGGAAGATCGCAGCCACCAGCAGCAGGCCGGCGGCCAGGATGCCGATGCGCAACAGTGCCGTGTCGGTCATTCGGTAGGTACTCCGGCTAGTTCATTCAGGTAACTAGAATGGCACGTCATGCCGCGCCCGCCAATCGCGCGGCTTCTTCCAGGTCCACGCTGACCAGGCGGCTGACGCCCGGCTCGCGCATGGTGACGCCCGAAAGCTGGTGGGCCGCCTCCATCGTTGCCTTGTTGTGGCTGACGAACAGGAACTGCACCTTCTCGCTCATCTCCTTGACCATGTTGGCCAGGCGGCCGACGTTGGCCTCGTCCAGCGGCGCATCCACCTCGTCCAGCAGGCAGAACGGCGCGGGGTTGAGCTGGAAGATGGCGAACACCAGGGCCACCGCGGTCATCGCTTTCTCGCCGCCGGACAGCAGCGAAATGCTGGACACGCGCTTGCCCGGCGGGCGCGCCATGATGGTCACGCCGGTGTCGAGCAGGTCTTCACCGGTCAGTTCCAGGTAGGCATGGCCGCCGCCGAACAGGCGCGGGTACAGCGCCTGCACGCCGGCGTTGACCCGGTCGAAGGTGTCCTTGAAGCGCCCGCGGGTTTCGCGGTCGATCTTGCGGATGGCGTCTTCCAGGGTTTCCAGCGCAGTGGTCAGGTCGGTGTGCTGCGCGTCCAGATAGTCCGAACGCTGCGAGGCCTCACCGTACTCGTGGATGGCCGCCAGGTTGACCGGCTCCAGCCGGCGCATGCGGCCATCGATCTGGTGCACCGCCTGTTCCCAGTCGCCCAGGCGGGCATCATCGGGCAGCGCGTTGAGCACATCCTGCAGCACGAAACCGGCCTTTTCCACCGCGCCCTGCAGGGTCTCGGCGCTGAGCACCAAGGCCTGCTGGTCCAGCTTGCGCTGCGAAATGCGCTCACGCTGGGCCAGTGCCTGCTCGTCACGCTGGTGGCGGGTCTGTTCGTAATTGCGCAGCTCGGCGTCGATGCCATCGAGCAGCGTGCGCGCTTCGGTCAGCACGCGGTCGGCGCGCACACGCTCTTCCAGCGCGTTCTGGTGTTCGGACTGCAGTGATTCGACCGGCGAGTCGCCTTCGTCCAGCTGCGAATGCAGTTCGCCCAGGCGCGAATCCAGCTGGCCGCGCTGCGTGCTCATGCGTTCCAGCGCCTGGCTCAGCGATGCCACCTGGGCACGCTGCGATTCCAGGGTCAGGGCCAGGGCATGCGAGCGCTCGCGCACGGAACGCGCCGCTTCGCGGGCCAGGTCGCGCGCATCGGTCAGCTGGCGGCGCTCGCCTTCCAGGCCCTGCCGCGTCGACTCCAGGTCGCCCATGCTGCTGACGGCGTTCTCCAGCCGCGAGCGCGCCTCGCGCGCCTGTTCGCGGTTGACGTCCAGCGTTTCCAGCAACTGCGCCAGCTCGCCTTCGATGCGATCGATGCGCGTGCGCGCCGCTTCCACCTTGCCCTGCTGGCCCTGCAGCTGGCCGGCCAGCTCGGACACCGCACGATGGGCCTGGTACAGCGAGCGCTGCGCGTCCTCGCGCTGCTGCTCCGCTGCCAGCAGCTGGTCACGGAAACCAGCGAGCCGTTCTTCTAGTTCGGCCTCGCGGTCCTGCAGCTGCTCGATCTGCTCGCGCAGTTCGTTGATCTCGCGTTCGCGCAGCAGCGCGCCCTGCTCGGCCGCACCGGAGCGCGACACGCGCAGCCAGCCCTGGCCCAGGCGCTCGCCGCCCTGGGTGATGATGGAATCGCCCTCGGGCAGGCCCGCCTGCAGCGTCTTCGCTTCGGCCAGGTCGCGGGCACCGTGCAGGTGCGCCAGCAGGCGGCGGATCGCGACCGGGCCGCGTACGCGCGCCGCCAGCGACGTCGGCGCCACCTTCAACTCACCGGCATCGTCGGCCACCAGCGCGATGCGGCCGTCGCCCAGCTCGCCCAGTGCATCGACCAGGCGCGCCGGATCATCCACCAGCACGCCTTCGATCAACTGGCCGAGCGCGCTTTCCACGGCATTTTCCCAGCCCGCGTCGACGTCCAGGCGCTCGCCCACGCGCGCGGCCGAATCCAGCCCCTGCGCCTTCAGCCAGGCCACGGCAGCACCCTGCTCCTGGCCGAGTGCGGCCTGCTGCAGGGTTTCCAGCGAGGCCAGGCGGCCACGCAGGCCATTGGCCTGCTTGCGCAGCTCGGCCAGTTCGTTCTGGCCCGTGCGCTGCTGTTCCTGCACGGCGGCCACGCCCTGCTTGCGCTGCTCGACGTCCTCGCCGAGTTCGTCCAGCGCGGTCTTCTGCGTTTCGTGCTGCAGGTGCAGCTGCTCGAAAGCCTCCTCCAGCGCATCCACGTCCAGCCCGGCGCGCTCGGCGGCCAGCGCTTCGCGGCGGCGGTCGGCATCGAGGATCTGCTTGTCCAGGTAGTCCACGCGGGTGCGCTCGACATCGCCGGCGCGCGAAGCTTCCGAACTCTGCGAGGTGTGCTGCTCCCAGCGCTGCTGCCAGCTGGCCAGGCGGTCTTCGGCCTCGCGCAGGCTTTCCTGCTTGATCTCGTTTTCTTCCTGCAGCGCTTCCAGCTGCGGGGTGGCATCGTCGACCGCCTCGCGCAGCACCATCAGCTTGGCTTCGTCGCCGCTGATGTGCTGGCCCAGCTCGGACAATGCCTGCCGGGTTTCATCGCGCGCCTTGTGCAGGCGCTGCGACAGTTCGCGCTGGTGCTGGATCTGCTGCTCGACGCGGGCCAGGGTGCTGCCCACCTGGTAGACGGCGGCCTGCGCGGTATTGAGCGCGTCGGCAGCCTCTTCGCGGCGCACGCGCGAGGTCTCGATGCGGGCCTCGGCTTCGCGCTGGTCGGCGATCAGCTGCTGCAGCTTGGTTTCTTCCTGCGAGAGGCCTTCGCGCAGCTTGGACAGGCGGCCATCAAGGCCGCGGAACTCCAGGGTCTTCCACTCGGCATCCTTGACCCGGCGCTCTTCCTGCAGCGCCTGGTACTGCTCGGCCTGGCGGGCCTGGCGCTTGAGGTGTTCGAGCTGCTTGCTGATCTCGTCTCGCAGGTCGCCCAGGCGGTCGAGGTTCTCGCGGGTATGGCGGATGCGGGTTTCGGTTTCCTTGCGGCGCTCCTTGTACTTGGAGATGCCCGCGGCCTCTTCCAGGTACACGCGCAGGTCTTCCGGCCGCGCCTCGATGATCTGGCTGATCATGCCCTGCTCGATGATCGAGTAGCTGCGCGGCCCCAGGCCGGGGCCCAGGAACAGATCGGTGTTTTCGCGGCGGCGGCACTTGGTGCCGTTGAGATAATAGTTGCTGCTGCCGTCGCGGCTGACGGTACGCTTGACCGAGATTTCGTTGAACGAGGCGTACTCGCCGGAAATCGTGTGGTCCGAGTTGTCGAAGATCAGTTCGACGGTGGCCTGCGAGACCGGCTTGCGGGCGTTGGAACCGGAGAAGATCACGTCGGTCAGCGAATCGCCGCGCAGGCGGCTGGCCGAACTTTCGCCCATGACCCAGCGCACGGCGTCGATGATGTTCGACTTGCCGCAGCCATTGGGCCCCACCACGCCGGTCATGTTGGTCGGCAGGTGCAGGGTGGTCGGATCGACGAACGACTTGAAGCCGGACAGCTTGATCGTGGAAAGACGCATAGAGGTTCCGGACTGGGGCCGGCGAGCGGCCTGCTTACCCTCCAAGTCATTGATCCTGCTGGGATCGCTGGCCGTGGAACGGGTGTGACGCCCTGAGTATACCGATGTGGCTGTGTTCTACGAGGGGCGTGGAACATTACCCGGGCCCGACCGCGCGGACAGGGGCCCACAAAACAAAACGGGCACCCTTGCGGGCGCCCGTTCTGGTGACACCAGGCCTTGCGGCTTGGGATCAGGCCTTTTCGGCTTCAACCACAACCTTGACGGTGGTTTCGACGTCGGCGTGCAGGTGCACCAGGACGTCGTACTCACCGATGTTGCGGAAGGCGCCTTCGCCCAGGATGACT
>PJTS01000997.1_pt1 | contig 12334 bp, 10 predicted proteins | sample 1512251 | NCBI WGS metagenome assembly PJTS01 (sample SAMN08177686, study PRJNA422409) | Soil metagenome, whole genome shotgun sequencing project. | isolation source: Soil (2) enriched on wood chips: alkali lignin treatment | place: USA: Madison | collected 2015-01-15 | reverse complement strand
TCGGTGGAGCGGTAGTTCAGTCGGTTAGAATACCTGCCTGTCACGCAGGGGGTCGCGGGTTCGAGTCCCGTCCGTTCCGCCACTTATTAAAAGCCCTGAGCTAACGCTCAGGGCTTTTTTCTTATCTGCCGTTTAATTATTGCGAAATTAGCAAAAATCCTCTGCTTTCTGCGCTCTTTTTCTTCATAACACTACCCGCCATAATCTTCCTCAGTTTACGAACATAATGATTAACGAGGAATAACATGACTATCCCTGCATTTGGTCTGGGCACTTTCCGCCTGAAAGACGACGTTGTAATTGCATCTGTAAAAACTGCACTTGAACTTGGCTATCGCACCGTTGATACGGCGCAGATTTATGAAAACGAAGCGGCTGTTGGCCAGGCACTTGAAGAGAGCTGCGTACCGCGCAGCGACCTTTTCATCACCACCAAGATCTGGATTGAGAATCTCAGTAAAGATAAGCTGATCCCAAGTCTGAAAGAGAGCCTGAAAAAACTGCGTACTGACTATGTGGACCTGACGCTGGTTCACTGGCCATCACCGAATGATGCCGTCCCGGTGGAAGAATTCATGCAGGCGCTGCTGGAAGCGAAAAAGCAGGGCTTAACGCGTGAAATTGGTATCTCCAACTTTACTATCCCGCTGATGGAAAAAGCGATTGCTGCTGTTGGCGCAGAAAATATTGCAACCAACCAAATTGAACTGTCCCCATACCTGCAAAACCGCAAAGTAGTGGACTGGGCAAAACAGCACGGTATCCATATTACTTCTTACATGACGCTGGCCTACGGTAAAGCGCTGAAAGATGAGGTGATTACCCGTATCGCGGAGAAACACAACGCGACAGCGGCCCAGGTGATCCTGGCATGGGCAATGGGTGAAGGCTATGCCGTGATCCCTTCCTCAACCAAGCGTGAAAACCTGGCAAGCAACCTGTTAGCACTGGATCTCCAGCTGGACGAAGATGATAAAAAAGCGATCTCGGCACTGGATTGCAACGATCGTCTGGTGAGCCCGGAAGGGTTAGCGCCGAACTGGGATTAATATTGACCCAACCCTCTGTATTCTAAAACCCTCGCACAGCTCCTTCGGGAGCTGTTTTTATATGTTCGCTCAGGAAGTCAATAAAGGCACGAATACGTGTACTGACGGCTCTGTCGCTGTAATAAACCGCGCTAAAAGGCATCTCTACCGGCAGACGTTTATCTGCCATCAGCTCCACAAGCTCTCCGCGTGCGATCTCTTTATCAATCATGTAATCAGACAAACAGGCGATACCATTTCCGGTAAGGCACAGCTGTTTTAGCGTTTCCCCACTGTTTGAGGATAATCCGCAGGTAATTTCATGAAGCTGACCATCATGACAGGCGACAGGCCAGGTATTTAGCGACACCGGTTCCGTAAAGCCCAGACACAGATGTTGCGCCAGCTCTTCTACCGTTTCGGGCTTTCCATGCTCAGCAATATACTGCGGCGACGCGATGATTTTACGGTAGCTGGCAAAGAGAGGGCGAGCACGTAAGCTTGAATCAGTCAGGGTTCCCGCCCGGATCGCGACATCAACTTTGCGTTCAATAAGATTGATAAAGGTTTCGGAGGAGACCAGCGATAACGTCATCTCTGGATAACGCTCGCGGAAGGGCTTAATCAGCGGCATCAGAAAATGCAGAACCACAGGTGTTGCCGCATCGATACGCAGCAATCCACGCGGTGTGCTGCGCGATTCCATAATCTCTGTCTCCGCTGCGGCCATCTCCTGCAGGACGGACTGCACGCGGCGGAAATAACGCTCACCTTCTTCCGTCAGGCTCAGCTGTCGTGTTGTTCGGTTGAGCAAGCTCACCCCAAGCTTCATCTCCAGCTTTTTCACCGAGCGACTGATCGCGGAATTTGCCTGACCTAGCTGTTCCGCTGCGCGGCTAAAGCTACCGCTCTCGACGACGGCGACAAAGATTGTTAGCTCTTCCGAGGTTGCTTTCATTGTTGCACCACCTGCAAAATTCAATTGATATTCTGACCATTTTTGTTATTTAAGCACTGGCGCATACTTCCTGTCATCTTAATCCTGTAAAGACGGAGTATTTTATGCCACTGGCGCTACTTGCCCTCACGATCAGTGCCTTTGCGATAGGCACGACCGAGTTCGTTATTGTCGGACTGGTTCCTACCATCGCTAATCAACTTGCCATCTCGCTCCCTTCTGCGGGCTTGCTGGTGTCAATCTATGCGTTGGGTGTTGCTGTTGGTGCACCTGTACTGACCGCGCTGACAGGGCGTTTCCCGCGTAAACAGCTGTTAGTTGCCCTGATGGTGCTCTTCACCGCGGGCAACCTGCTGGCCTGGCAGGCGCCGGACTACACCACGCTGGTGATTGCCCGCCTGCTGACCGGCCTCGCGCATGGCGTGTTCTTCTCCATCGGTTCAACCATTGCAACCAGCCTGGTGCCTAAAGAGAAAGCCGCATCCGCTATCGCCATCATGTTTGGTGGGTTAACCGTTGCGTTGGTCACTGGGGTGCCGTTAGGTACCTTTATTGGTCAACATTTTGGCTGGCGTGAAACTTTCCTGGCCGTATCACTGCTGGGCGTGATTGCCCTGGTCGCCAGTATGCTGTTGGTGCCATCCAATATCCCTGGCCGGGCGAGCGCAAGCCTGAGCGATCAGCTGAAGGTGCTCACGCATCCGCGTCTGCTGATCATTTACGCCGTTACGGCTCTTGGCTATGGTGGCGTGTTCACTGCTTTCACCTTCCTGGCACCCATGATGCAGGATCTGGCGGGCTTCTCCCCAACGGCGGTAAGCTGGATTTTGCTGGGCTACGGTATTTCTGTCGCGATTGGTAACATCTGGGGCGGCAAACTTGCGGATAAGCATGGTGCGGTACCGGCTCTTAAATTTATCTTCGCAGCGTTGGTTGTTCTGCTGATGATTTTCCAGTTCACCGCATCGATTCAGTACGCCGCGCTGATCACCGTGCTGGTTATGGGGATCTTCGCCTTTGGTAACGTGCCGGGTCTGCAGGTGTACGTGGTGCAAAAGGCCGAACTGTATACGCCAAATGCGGTAGATGTTGCATCGGGCCTGAACATTGCCGCATTCAATATTGGTATCGCGATCGGTTCCATCGTAGGCGGACAAACCGTAGAACACTTCGGGTTAACCCAAACGCCGTGGATTGGTGCGGTCATTGTACTTGTCGCTTTCCTGCTGATTGGCCTCAGTGGACGGCTTGATAAACCGGCTCGTGTTGCGCTTGGGTAAGTAGCAGTAAGTGCTTGCTTACAAAACTGGAAAGCGGTTTCTCAGTAATTGCGTTGAAAGTGTGACCTAAAATCCCTATAACATTAGAACCAGTCCGTTTTTCCGGGCTGGTTCACGTTATAGAGGCCGTTTCCAAAAGTGCGAAAAAATACCTATGCCATGCGTTATGTTGCCGGAATGCCCGCGGAGAGGATCTTGCCTCCGGGGTCGTTTGCGAGCCTTAGCCAGGCATTGCCAGCCGGTACACCCTTAAGCAGTGACGAAAAAATCCGGGTACTGGTCTGGAACATCTTCAAGCAGCAGCGCGCGGAGTGGTTGTCCGTACTGAAGAATTTCGGTAAAGATGCGCATCTGGTTCTCCTGCAAGAGGCACAAACTACGCCGGAGCTGGTCAGGTTTGCAACGACTAACTATCTTGCTGCCGATCAGGTCCCTGCGTTCGTCCTACCGCAGCACCCCTCTGGGGTGATGACTCTGTCAGCCGCGCATCCGGTCTATTGCTGCCCGCTGCGTGAACGTGAGCCGATTTTGCGCCTGGCCAAGTCGGCGCTGGTGACGGTCTATCCGTTACCGGATACGCGCCTGTTGATGGTGGTAAACATCCATGCGGTGAACTTTAGCCTGGGGGTGGATGTGTATAGTAAGCAGTTACTCCCAATTGGCGATCAGATAGCCCATCACAGCGGGCCGATCATTATGGCCGGGGACTTTAATGCCTGGAGCCGCCCGCGCATGAATGCGTTGTACCGCTTTGCGCGCGAAATGTCGCTGCGTGAGGTCCGTTTTAGCGACGATCAGCGCAAGAAAGCGTTTGGTCGTCCTCTCGATTTTGTCTTCTATCGTGGTTTGAATGTGCATGATGCCTCCGTTCTGGTAACGCGCGCTTCCGATCACAATCCTCTACTCGTTGAATTCAGTCCCGGCAAACCTGATAAATAATGGTGCGTCAGGTCTGCCGTGGGGCAGGCCTCTGCGGGTGCTGCCCTTTACTTTTTAACCAACAAAAGGACAGTACGATGACAACAACAACACACACCCATCATGACAACGTAGAAAAACAGTTTGGTTCTCAGGCAAGTGCTTATCTGAGCAGCGCCGTGCATGCGTCTGGGCGCGATCTGGTGCGTCTCGGGGAGCGTCTGGCGGCATTCCCACAGGCACACGTGCTGGATTTAGGGTGTGGAGCAGGGCATGCCAGCTTTACGGCCGCACAGCAGGTGGCACAGGTGACCGCGTATGATTTATCCAGCCAGATGCTCGAGGTGGTCGCAGAAGCTGCAAAAGCCAAAGGGCTGGGCAACGTGGCTACGCGCCAGGGTTACGCCGAATCGTTGCCTTTCGACGATGCGTCGTTTGATGTGGTCATTAGCCGCTACTCCGCCCACCACTGGCATGATGTCGGCCAGGCCTTACGGGAAGTGAAGCGCGTATTGAAGCCGGGAGGCGTCTTCATCATTATGGACGTCATGTCTCCGGGTCATCCGGTGCGGGATATCTGGCTGCAAACGGTTGAAGCGCTGCGCGACACTTCTCACGTGCAGAACTACTCCAGCGGTCAATGGTTATCGCTGATAACGGAGGCCGGGTTGATTTCCCGCTCACTGATAACAGACCGCTTGCCGCTGGAATATAACGCCTGGATCGCACGTATGCGTACGCCGGAAGCGCTGAGCCGGGCGATTCGTATATATCAGGAAAGCGCATCTGCGGAAGTGAAGGCTTACTTTGAACTGCAGGAAGATGGCTCGTTCACCAGCGACACCATTATGGCTGAAGCGCAAAAGGCGGGTTAAAACAAAAAAGGCACCGAGGGGAATCGGTGCCTTTTTATCTCAGGAATGTCTCATCAGGAATCTGGCGTCGCGCTGTTTTTCACAAACAGCGTTAGCTGGTCACCCGGTTGCAGATTGTCAGTATCATTATTCCAGCGCATTACATCTTTGATGTTCACGCCGTGACGTTTTGCGATACTGGACAGCGAATCACCCTTACGAACGCGATAGGTAATACTGTCGCTGTTCCTGGCAAGACGCTGTGCGCTGCTACCCGCACCCACCGTCAGAGTTTGACCCACTTTCAGACCGGAGCTGCGCAGGTTATTCCACTGCTGCAGATCTTTCGCATTCACGCCAAGACGTGATGCAATGCCCGAAAGCGTATCACCTGAACGCACCTTATAGCTGCGGCTGGAAACGGGAGAGGTATCGGCGATCAGCGTAGACTGAACGGCGGCAATCTCACCAGAAGCCAGAGACTCACGTAATTGTTCAGCATGCTTCTGCGGAACCATCACATACCGTGGGCCATTTGCTCCCAGGGTTGAGCCTTTAACGCCTGCATTAAAGGTTTTCAGTTTACTGACCGACATACCCGTCATATCGGCAACCTGTTGAATATCAACCGGGCTGCTGAGGCGAACGCGCGCCAGTGCACGACTTTCGTCTGGTGTTGGCAGTTGTACACCGTAACGCTTGCTGTTCTTGAGAATATCGCTCAGGGCCAGCATCTTCGGTACGTAAACCTTGGTTTCCTGTGGCAGTGAGAGCGACCAGAAATCGGTAGATTTACCACGCGCTCTGTTCGCTTTCATTGCCTTCAGTACACGACCTTCACCGCTGTTATACGCTGCGACCGTTAACAACCAGTCACCGTCAAACATCTTGTTCAGACGTTCCATCATGTCGAGAGCGGCTGTCGTTGAAGCGACAACATCACGACGCGCATCATAGCTGCGGGTCTGTTTCAAACCATAATTGCGCCCAGTGCTCGGAATGATCTGCCAAATGCCTGCGGCATTGGCGCCAGACGTTGCGTGTGGGTCAAAAGCGCTCTCCACTATGGGTAGGAGTACCAGCTCCATAGGCATGTTACGTTTCTTAACTTGCCCGGCTATCCAGTACATATACGGCTCTGCCCGTAACGTTACATCGTGGAGATAGCTCTTATTTCTTAAATACTTCTGCTTCTGTTCGCGAATCCGGCTGTTTTCCGGAATTCCCATCTTTAGCTCGTCGCCAATAGAGGCCCACAAGTCTTGTTCCTGCGCGAAAGTTGTCCCATCGTCCAACCAGCGCGCCTGACTTGTAAACTTCCCTGCTTCCCCTTGACCAGCTGCAGAAAGGCTCTGTGCGTGCTGTTGTACGTTGCTGCCATTTTGAGACTGGCAACCTACAAGCAGGACAGAGGCGAGTAATATCGCTTTTGCCTTCATGTGTGTGTCAATAGTTGCTTAAAAGACGAGCGATGATAACGGCGAAATTTTGAAAAGGCAACCCGCAATTATCTGAAGTTATCTTTCTTTGACCTTAACCATGCAAAACGCTGCTCTGGTTGTTGCAACTTTGTTTCTTGGTTAATTTTATTAATTAAATCAATATCATCAGTTCGTAAAAATAAATTTATTTCTCGCTCGTTTTTCAGAATAACGGGTAGTGTTTTTTGGTTTTTTGCACGTAACTCCTTCACTTTCTGGTAATAATCTAAAATCGCCAGATCGTCCGGCAAAATGCTCGCGGCAAACTTCATATTTTCTAATGTATATTCATGTGCGCAACAAATGAGGGTATCGTCAGGCAATGCGTTAATCTTCTGTAATGACTGATACATCTGGGCTGGTGTCCCTTCGAATAGCCTTCCACAGCCGCCTGAAAAGAGTGTGTCACCGCAAAATAGATAAGGTTTGCTGTAGAAACACAGATGTCCAGAAGTGTGACCTGGCGTAGCAAATACGGAAAATTCGTATCCCAGTATGAGGATATTTTCGCCTTCTTCGACTACTTGCGTCGTACCCTTATCTTGTGTTTCAGCCGGTCCATACACCACAAGATGCGGGAAGGCCGCCACAAGATCGGGAACGCCGCCCACGTGATCGTTATGGTGATGAGTAAGAAGGATGGCCTGGGGATGCCAGCCATTTTCTTCGATTGCCTGCAAAACCGGCGCGGATTCACCCGGATCGACAATGATACATCTGCGATCGTCATCGACTAATACCCAGATGTAATTGTCCTGAAAGGCTGGAATACTGATAAGATTCATACATTACCTCTAACTGCGTGGCGGATGTGTTGATGAAACCGGCAAGGATACCTCAGACTGTCGCAGCACCGGAACGTTGGGCTGACCTGCCCTGGGGTGAGTACTATCGCGAGGCGTTAGAACAGCAGCTTAAGCCGTGGCTCGCGAAAATGTATGGCTTTCACCTGCTTAAGATTGGCAATCTCAGCGCGGAAATCAATACCGAAAGCTGCGCTATCTCGCATCAGGTCAACGTTTCGCTCGCGGGATTGCCTGTTCAGGTGAAAGCAGACCCGCTGCATTTACCTTTTGCCGAAAAATCCGTTGATGCTTGTCTGCTGGCGCATACGTTGCCCTGGTGCAGCGATCCCCATCGCCTGTTGCGCGAAGCTGACCGTGTGCTGATTGATGATGGCTGGCTAATACTCAGCGGTTTCAATCCACTGAGCCTGATGGGTCTGCGCAAGCTCGTCCCGGTTTTACGCCGCACCCCGCCGTATAACAGCCGCATGTTCACGATGATGCGCCAGCTGGACTGGCTTTCACTGCTTAACTTTGAGGTGCTCGGCTACGGGGGATTTCAGGTATTGCCCTGGTCACGGCAGGGGGGCGTTGTGCTAAGTACCCATTTGCCCGCTCTGGGCTGTATGCAGTTTATCGTGGCGCGTAAGCGAACAATCCCTTTGACGCTGAATCCGATGAAGCAAAGCAAATCGAAAACGCAAATTCGTCAGACCGTCGGCGCCACGCGGCAGTATCGAAAACCCTGATCAGGATTCAGGCTGGTAGCCCGCATCCTCATGCGCGGGATTGGACGCAGCCGCACGAGCCAGTTCGTCGCAGCGTTCGTTCTCAGGGTGACCTGCGTGGCCTTTTACCCATTCCCACTTGATTTGGTGCTGACCTAAGGCCGCATCCAGACGCTTCCAGAGGTCGACATTCTTGACCGGCTTTTTATCTGCCGTTTTCCAGCCGCGCTTTTTCCAGTTATGGATCCACTGGGTGATGCCCTGGCGCACGTACTGGCTGTCGGTGCTCAGCACCACGTCGCAATGTTCCTTTAAGGCTTCCAGCGCCACAATGGCCGCCATCAACTCCATGCGGTTGTTGGTGGTGAGAAAATAGCCTTCACTAAAAGTTTTTTCGTGCTGGCGATAACGCATAATCGCGCCATAACCGCCCGGGCCCGGATTGCCGAGACAAGATCCATCGGTGAAAATTTCTACCTGTTTACGCATCTCTGGTAGACTTCCTGTATTCGAAACGTTCAGTTAAACGATAAGTCTGACATAAATGACCGCTATGAGCACTGCAATTACTCGCCAGATTGTTCTTGATACCGAAACCACCGGTATGAACCAGATCGGCGCACACTATGAAGGGCACAAGATCATCGAGATCGGTGCTGTTGAAGTGGTGAACCGTCGTCTAACGGGCAACAACTTTCACGTTTACCTCAAACCTGACCGGCTGGTGGACCCGGAAGCGTTCGGCGTTCACGGTATTGCGGATGAGTTCTTGCTGGATAAACCGACCTTTGCAGATGTCGCGGATGAATTCCTTGAGTACATCAAAGGTGCAGAACTCGTCATCCATAACGCATCGTTCGATATCGGCTTTATGGATTATGAATTCAGCAAGCTTAATCGTGATATTCCGAAGACCAACACGTTCTGTAAAGTGACGGACAGTCTGGCGCTGGCAAGGAAGATGTTTCCCGGCAAGCGTAACAGCCTCGATGCACTCTGCTCGCGCTATGAAATAGACAACACTAAGCGAACGCTGCACGGCGCATTGCTCGATGCCCAGATCCTGGCGGATGTTTATCTGACGATGACCGGCGGTCAGACGTCGATGAAATTCAGTATGGAAAATGAGTCCCAGCAGACGCGCGACGCAGGGGGCATTCAGCGCGTTGTGCGTCAGGCGAGTCGTTTGCGGGTTGTGTTAGCCAGCGATGAAGAGCTGCTTAACCATGAATCCCGGCTCGATCTGGTGCAGAAGAAGGGCGGAAGCTGCATGTGGCGCGCCTGAAAAGAGGCCGAAACGTTTGTTAAATCACCGTTTGGGTGAATTTTGCAGCAAACGATTCAAAACGTGAGAAAAAGCGTTGACGAGTCCAGAGGCAAACCGTAATATGCGCCTCGTTCCCCAAGCGGGAACAGTGGAGCGGTAGTTCAGTCGGTTAGAATACCTGCCTGTCACGCAGGGGGTCGCGGGTTCGAGTCCCGTCCGTTCCGCCACTATTCAGGCCCACGTTATTTATAACGTGGGCCTTTTTCATTTCTGCATTCCGATGCATTTCCTCTTCAGTCTCCACCCTTGCCACTTCCGCAGTGGTTCGACATACCACGTCCCTTACTTTTTCTCTTATTTAATAAGATATCTTTATATTTTTAATATATTACTTTTATTTCTGTTTTATTTTGGTGTAAGTTAATTACGATTAATTCTCGCTCATTTTATTATTTCATACCCTCTCATTAATTCCCTGTCCGGTGTTAACTATTCCTAATGCTGCGTATATTTCTGTGTGGTTTTTTCCTAAGCATATAAAGAAACCAGACATGATATTTTTAAGCATCATGTCAATGAACCCAATCGACATGAATTATGTATGGAAGACATAAGTGCAAAGCAGTAAAGGATGTAATCACAGAAGTGCTTATATGTCCTTAATTTAGCGAGTGAAATTCACCAAGGACTTTTATATGACGGAAAGTAAAGTCATTTTAGCAGTGAACAGCGGAGACGGAAAAACTCGGTTGTTGACAGCGGACGCAGGCCGGACGGTTAAGATAAAGCTGATCGCCGGCAATAAGTATCTGCTGAAGAACGTCAATGACGACTTCGCACCAGAAAATATTACCCTTCAACGTGTAGGTAAAGCATTACATATTATTCAGGAAGGGGACACACAGCCTAGCATCATCATTGAGGATTACTTCGATGGTGATAAAAATAACCCAACGCTGATGGGTATGGCAGAAGATGGACTTCTGTATGCCTATATTCCCGTGTCAGGCGAAAGCTACGATACTGGCTATCTCATTGCGGATGGCAGCATGTCTCCGGTTGCCCTGGGCGGCGATCCGTTAGGTGCTGGTGGCCCAATTCTGACGGCCCCTGATGACGACAACGACATGCTGTTCGGCATGCTGGGATGGTTTGCGCTTGCGGCGGCGGGCGTAGGGGCGGCTTTTGCGCTGTCCGAACTCGATGACGAGGATGGCGACAAGCACGCTACACCTGAAAAGCCGAGCATTGGCCAGACAATTGATGATGAAGGCTCTATCAAAGGCCCTCTGAAATCAGGTGACGTGACCGATGACACCAAACCGTCTTTGACGGGGAAAGGAAATCCGGGCGATACCATCCATATCATCGATAATGATAAGGAAATCGGGTCTGTCATCGTCGATGACGAAGGCGAGTGGAGCTATACGCCAGACAAACCGCTGAGCGACGGCGAACATGACCTCTCCGTTGTGGTTGAAGATCCTGACGGAAACAAAAGCCCACCCTCTGACCCGATCACCATCGTTGTCGATACCGTTGCGCCAGATGCGCCAACGATTGAACACATCATGGATAAGGTGGGTAAAGTCACCGGCGAAATTCTTGACGACACCTACACCGACGATCCAAAACCGGAAATGAGCGGCACAGGTGAAGCGGGCGCGACGATTACTATTTACGATAACGGTAAAAAGATCGGCGAAACCACGGTCAACGACGATGGACGTTGGTATTTCAAACCTTCCGAAAACCTGGCGGACGGCAACCACAGCATTACGGTCAGCCAGACGGATAAAGCGGGCAACGTCAGCAAGCCTTCAGATGAACGTGAATTCATTGTTCTGACCGAACCTCCTGGGAAAGCAGAAACGCCTGAAGTTAATGACAATACGGGTCCGGTAACGGGTCCACTTAAGCCAGGCGACGTGACTGATGACAGCAAGCCGTCCTTCAGTGGTGAAGGCACGCCGGGCAATACCATCGTTATCAAAGATAACGATAAAGAGATCGGCTCGGTTATCGTCGACGACGAAGGGAAGTGGACTTACACGCCTGAGAAAGATCTCAGCGAGGGTGAGCACAATGTTGAGGTGATTGAGGAAGATCCGCTGGGTAATGTCGGCGAGCCTTCCGATCCTATCCAGATCATTGTTGACACTACGCCGCCAGCAAAACCGGATATGGTTGATGCTGAGGATAATACCGGTCCGATTACCGGTCAGCTGAAGGGCGGTGACGTCACTGACGAAACGCGTCCGGTATTCAGCGGTAAAGGTGAACCTGGCGATACCGTGACCATTTATGATGGTGACGAGGTTCTGGGCTCTACCGTCATTGACGATGAAGGCAACTGGACGCTGACACCAGAGAAACCGCTGGGCGAAGGCGACCACAGCATCACCGTTACGCAAACGGATAAGGCGGGCAACACCAGCGATCCCTCGGAAGCGCTGGAGTTTGAAGTTGACACTACCGCGCCTGATGCTTCAGCAAATGTTCTGAAAATTACTGCCGTAGCGGATGACGTGGGCGATCGTCAGGGCAACGTTGCCAGCGGTGAAATCACCGATGACAGCAAACCGCTCATTAGCGGTATTGGCGAAGCAGGCAACACCGTATTCGTCTACACCACCGACTCATCCGGTAAACACCTGATTGGTTCAGCGGTTGTGGGCAGCGATGGTACCTGGAGCCTGACGCCATCAACCCCGCTGACGGAAGGTCTGAACAAGCTGACCCTGGAGACGCAGGATCCGGCGGGTAACCGCGTTGCGGGCGATGCGCCGTCTTACGACATCAATCTGCTGATCCCGGTCAGCACCAATCCGTCCATCAACAGCGTGGTGGACAACTCAGAGCCGCACGTTGGACCGCTGCAGAAAGGCGAATCCACCAACGACACCACCCCGACCCTGAGCGGCAGCGCTGCGCCGGGCGATACCGTGTCTATTCTCGACAACGGTAAAGTGATTGGCTCCGTCACCGCGGACAGCAACGGCAAGTGGACGTTCACGCCGGACACCGCGCTGGCT
>PJTS01000996.1_pt1 | contig 12336 bp, 10 predicted proteins | sample 1512251 | NCBI WGS metagenome assembly PJTS01 (sample SAMN08177686, study PRJNA422409) | Soil metagenome, whole genome shotgun sequencing project. | isolation source: Soil (2) enriched on wood chips: alkali lignin treatment | place: USA: Madison | collected 2015-01-15 | reverse complement strand
CCGATCACATCACGCTGTGGGGCCTGCGCCTGAAGATCTGCCAGGGCTTTGACCAGTACGCCAACGTGCGTCCCACGCGCATCCTGCCCGGCATTGATGCGCCGCTCAAGCGCTGCACGCCTGAACAACTGAACTGGGTGATCGTGCGCGAGAACTCGGAAGGCGAGTATTCGGGCGTGGGCGGCCGCGTGCATCAGGGGCACCCCATCGAGGCCGCCACCGACGTTTCCATCATGACGCGCGCGGGCGTGGAACGCATCCTGCGCTTTGCGTTCAAGCTGGCGCAGTCGCGTCCGCGCAAGCTGTTGACCGTCGTCACCAAATCGAACGCGCAACGCCATGCCATGGTGATGTGGGACGAGATCGCGCTGCAGGTCAGCCGCGAGTTCCCGGATGTGACGTGGGACAAGGAATTGGTTGATGCCGCCACCGCGCGCATGGTCAACCGTCCGGCGTCGCTGGACACCATCGTGGCCACCAACCTGCACGCCGACATCCTGAGCGACCTGGCGGCTGCGCTGGCCGGCAGCCTGGGCATCGCGCCCACGGGCAATATCGATCCGGAACGCCGCTATCCGTCCATGTTCGAACCGATCCATGGCTCGGCCTTCGACATCATGGGCAAGGGCCTGGCGAATCCGGTCGGCACGTTCTGGTCGGTGGTGATGTTGATGGAACATCTGGGCGAAAACGCAGCGGCCGCGCGGCTGATGCAGGCCATCGAAAGCGTGACGGCGAATCCGGCCTTGCACACGCGCGACCTGGGCGGCCAGGCCACGACGGAGCAGGTGACGGCCGCGGTATGCGCGCGCTTGGCCGCGGGCGGGCAGGCCCGGGCGGCGTAGGCACACGCACTACCCGGAAACCCGATCCTGGGCGACAGACCCGGGGCGGTTTCCGGCAATACAAAAAGAAGCGAAGTCCATTCGTATCCCAAGGAGACAAGCATGTCCAAGCAAGCCTTACGCACGCGCGCCCTGGCGTTCGCGTGCCTGTTGAGCCTGCCCCTGGCGGGTGGCGTTGCGGTGGCGCAGACGTATCCCGCGCGGCCGGTGAACCTGATCGTGCCGTTCCCGGCCGGCGGCACGACCGACGTGCTGGCGCGCGCGCTGGGGCAGGAACTGGCCAAGCGCCTGGGCCAGCCGGTGGTGGTGGAAAACAAGCCGGGCGCGGGGTCGACCCTGGGTGCGGACTATGTGGCCAAGGCGGCGCCGGACGGCTACACGCTGCTGATGGGCGCCGTGCATCACACCATCGCCACCAGCGTCTACAAGAGCCTGCATTACGACTTCCAGAAGGATTTCGCGCCGGTCACGACGGTGGCGCTGGTGCCCAATGTGCTGGTGGTCAATCCCAAGGTGGACGCCAAGGACGTGCAGGGGTTGCTGACCTTGGCGCGGGCCGCCCCGGGCAAGCTGACCTATGGGTCCAACGGCATGGGCACCGGCCAGCAGCTCAGCGGCGCGCAGTTCGAGCACGCCGGCCAGGTGCAGTTGCTGCATGTGCCGTACAAGGGCAGCGGCCCGTTGACGACCGACCTGCTGGGCGGCCAGATCGATATGTCGTTCGACACCATCACGCCGGTGCTGGCGCATATCCAGAGCGGCAAACTGCGCGCGCTGGCCGTGACGACGAATCAGCGGTCGGCGGCGTTGCCCGACGTGCCCACGATGGAAGAGGCGGGGTTGAAGCCGTTCAACATGGGGACCTGGTTTGGCGTGCTGGCGCCGGCCGCCGTGCCCAAAGACATCGTCACGAAATTGAACGCCGAGATGGTGGCCATCATCCAGTCGCCGGATTTCTCGCGCCGCATGGCCGAGATCGGCGCCGTGCCCATCGGCGATACGCCGGAGCAGATGCGGGCCCGCATCGGCGCCGACACCGAGAACTACGCCAAGCTCGTGAAGGACGCGAAGGTGGCGATTAACTGAGCGCTGCCGTTACGCGCGGATCCAGCCCCGCGCGATCGGCAGGGCCAGCAGCTTGCGGTAGATGCCCTGCACGATACGCGTCAGTGGCGCGCCGACGCGGTTCCATACCGGGACGGCCACGCCGGCCGCAAGCGGCGCCAGGATCAGGCCGCCTGCGATATCCAGCGGGAAATGCACGCCCAGGTAGACGCGCGAGGTGCCAACCACGGCGGCGGCCAGCAGCGTCGCCCAGCCCCATCCCGCCCAGCGCCGGTCAAAGATCAGCGCGCACGCGAAGGTGGCGATGATGATGGTGTGATTGCTGGGGAACGACGACGTCGCCTTGTGCGGGAAGAAAGCCTGCCCCAGGCCGATGGCGAAGGGCCGCGGATGCGGCCATAGCGCGCCGCATAGGTAGCTGGCGAACAACGCTACAGCGATGCTGGCCAACACCTTCAGCGCCAGATTGCGTTGCGCTTCGCCGCCCCAGAGCCACAGCGCGGCCAGCGCTCCGGGGACCAGCAGGATGAGCTGGTTGGCCACCAGCATGGCGGCATGGATCCGCCAGATCGGGGTGGCCGGGTCGGCGTTGATCAGAAGAAAAAGGGACTGGTTCAGCGGTTCCAGGAAATCCATGACACGTCATCGCGGCGTAATAATCAATAGCCGCGATGGTAAAGAGGTTTCCCGTCAGTCCGCTTACAAAATGCGCCGGAGTACGCGCTTTTACTTCTGGATGCGTTTGCCGTCGGCGTTAATGACGAGTTCGCCGTCTTCCTTCGTGAACGCGCCTTGCTGGGGCGCCGGCAGGATGTCCAGTACCAGTTCGCTGGGGCGGCACAGGCGGGCGCCCAGCGGCGTGGCCACGAAGGGGCGGTTCAGCAGGATGGGGTGTTGCTCGATCGCGTCCAGGAGCGCGTCGTCCGTTAGAGACGTATCGTCCAGGCCCAATTCCAGGTAGGGCGTGCCCTTTTCACGCAGCGCGTCGCGCACGCTGATGCCCGCCTGCTTGAACAGCGCCTTCAGCGTGGCGCGCGAGGGCGGCGTTTCCAGGTACAGCACCACCTGCGGCTCGATGCCCGCGTTGCGGATCATGGCCAGCGTATTGCGGGACGTGCCGCACTTTGGGTTGTGATAGATGGTTACGTCGGACATGGGGGCTCCTTGGTGCGGGGGTTCGTCTGCAAGACGGTGAGCATAGTGCATCCGGCGCGCGCCTTCAGGCGCGCAGCTTCCTGCCCAGCCGGCGCCAGCCGATGACGACACCCGTGAGGCTCAATGCGGCGCCGCCCAGGCTCAGGAAGATCAGCAGTGCATCCCACAGCGGGCGGCGCGACAGCAGGCCTGTCCAGTCCCAGCTATGCAGAAAGGCGAACAGCCAGCGGCTTGCGCGGTTGCTGCGGTCCTGGCGGCCCTGGATCAGGCCGGTGTGCGGATCCAGATAGACCCACGTGGCTTGAGGGTTGTCGTAGACCAGGCGCCAGACAGGCAGGGGTTTTTCGATATGGCCCAGCATGGCGTGTTCATCGCGCGCGTAGTAATAGAGGTCATAGGCGCGCAACACCTGCACCTCGCGCAGCGCGGCGCCCGGCAGCAACTGCGCGGCCGCCTGGCGGAGGTCCGCCTCGGTGAAGACATGGGGCGTCGCCTGGGTGGCCGACAGTACTTGTGGCGCACCCGCCGGGCCGCGCGCCAGCACCACGTCCTGTCCGGCGGCGCGCGTCCAGCTGAGTTCGCGCGGCGCGGCGGGCAAGGCGGCGATCAGGGCCTGGGGCGAGGCTAGCGGTGCGCCCGCCGCCGCGCCCGCGTAGGCCGCGCGGTCCAACGGCGCCGCGGTGCTGGTGAAGAGTTTCCACGGATTCATCGACATCAGCCCGCTGAAGATCCAGGTGATGGTAATGAGGGCGAACAGCAAGCCGCTGATGTGATGCCAGCGCATCATGCTTTCGCGGTAGGGCGAGCGGCTGCCGCTGGCGTAGGGCCGCGAAAAGCGCCATCTCAGGATGCCCACGACGGTGCCCGTCAGCGCCACCAGCACGCCCGCCACCGACAGCCACACCACGATGTCGTGCCACCAGGGGTCCAGCGCATTGCCGCGAAACGGGTACAACCAGTGGATCCACGCGCCCGCATAGTTCCAGGCGCGTTCGTTGAACGTGGCGTCCAGCACCACGGCGCCCGTCGCCGACGAGATATACAACCGCGTCCGGTCGGGGTCGTCCATGTCCACGCGATGCAGCGGCCGGTGCGGCTTGAGGGCACCGGAATGCGTGTACACGTCTTCCACCACGGTGCCCTGGTAGTGCACGGCGTACTGGCCGCCGAACCAGGCCATGGCGGTGGCCCGCGCGACCTCGGCATCGGCCGGCGGCAGCAGGGCGCCCGTGGCGTCCACGATCCGGGGCGCGTCGCGCATGCCGCCGGCGACGGCATAGACCGGCGCGCCGCCACGGGTGGCTGCCAGGCTCAGTCCCGAGGCGTTGTGGACGTCGGCGCCTGCCGCCGCCAGCGCCTGGGCGGGCGTGACGGCGATGGCGGCGGCATCCAGCGGCGCCAGGTGCGTCAGGCGTTCCTGCGGCGTCAGCTTGGGATAACCCACGTACATCATCACCACGCCGCTTATGAACCACATGGCGAAGAACAGGCACAGCACGATGCCGGCCCAGCGGTGGATCAGGTACAGCCAGCGCTTGGCGCGGGTGGATAGCGGCGGGCCGGCCGGACGGGCGGGCGATCTTGTCGAGGTGGCGCTCATGGCATCTGGATGTCGGTCGGTCAGAAGCGGGCCTGTACCGTCAGTTCCACCGAGCGCGGTGCGCCCAGGTAGAACATCGTGGGGGTCGCGTTCGCGGCGTAGACCTTGTCGGTCAGGTTGCGAACGCGGGCCGTCACGTTCAGGTTGCGGTTGATCCGGTGGGACAGCGCGGCGTCGAACACCGTGTAGGACGGCGCGCAGACCGTGTTGGCGGCGTCCGCGTAGGCGCGGCCGACATGGCGTGCGGCCACGCTGGCGTTCCAGTCGGGCACGAAGGCGTAGTCCAGCCAGACGTTGGCGAGCCGGCGGGGCGTGTTGGTCGGCACATTGCCATTGCGTGAGACCGCGACGCCACCCACCGATTGCGAGAAATCGTCGTACTTCGGATCCACGAACGCCACGTTGCCTTGCAGGGACAGCTTGGGCGTCAACTGCAGGCCACCGGCCAATTCGATGCCGCGCGCCGATTGCGCGCCGACGGGCACGCTGACGCCGGGGTTGTCCGGGTCGGACGTGGCCATGTTCTTGCGCTTGATCTCATAGACCGACACCGTGGCGGAACCGCGGCCGTCCCAGAAGTTGAACTTGCCGCCGACTTCGGCTTGCGTGCCCGTGGTGAGCTTGTCGTTGTTCAACACATCGGCGAATGACGCGGTGGCCAGCAGGCCCGACGGGGGATCCGCGGCGGTGGCGTACTGCGCATACAGCGAGGCCTCGGGAGTGACCTCCCAGTTCACGCCCAGGCGCCCGGTCAGGGGCGAGTAGCGGCGCGACGCGCTGGCGGGCGACGCTGCCGTGACGGCGCGGCGGTTGGTCAAATCCAGGTCGATGAAGTCCTTGCGCAGGGCCGACACGATCGCCACGCCGGGCAGCACTTCGGTGCGATTCTCCAGCGTCAGGGCGACCGTGCGGATGCGGTTGTCGCGGTCGGCGCTGTGGCCACGCGTCATGCCGGGGATGTCATAGAAATCACCGGGAGAAAAGTCGTAGGGGTCCACGGCATCTACCTGGCCGGGCAGGCTGGTGGGATAGCGGGTGATCTTGTTCTGGCTGATGTCGGCGCCAAACGACCAGTCGCTGGGCTGGCCGGCAAGCGTCGAACGGACGACGCCTTCCACGCGGTTGCCCACCAGGCTTTGCTCGTGGCGTTGCAACAGCGCGCCGGACCGCAATACCAGGCTGTTGCCGGCATTGAAGCGATAGTTCTCCAGATTGCGGAAATCGCGCTCGGCGCGGTAGTAGTACAGCGTGTTCTTGAGCGTCAGGTTTGAGCCGGCGCGCCATTCGGTCATGGACCGCGCCCAGAGCACGGACTGCTCGTACAGGCCGTCGTTCACGTTGTAGTTCTTGAACCGCGTGCCATCCAGGATGCGGCCCGCGCCCTGCACCACGCCGCGCGAGTCGGTTTTCAGCGGCGTGCCCCAATAGGGGCGGTCGACCTGCTCGCGCTGGTACTCGAAGGCGAAGGTCTGGGTCACGTCGTCGCCCAGGTCGGACAGCAGCGAGGCGGCGATCTGGCTGGCGCGGGAATGGTTGCCGTCGACCCAGCCGTGGCTCGACCCGGTGTTGGCGTCGATGCGCAGATAGTGGCCGCGGCCACCGGGGTCGCCAGCCAGTTGCTGGTTCAATCCCGCCGAGATCTGACGGCTGTCGAACGAGCCCAGCCGGAACTGGCCGTCGTAGAAGGTGTCGCGCTGGGGCAGCTTGGTCACGTAGTTGATCGCGCCGCCGACCGCGCCTGCGCCGAACAGGAAGGTCGAGGGGCCGCCGATGGCCTCGACGCGATCGTAGATCCAGCTGTCCACCGGACGCCCGGCCACCGAGTCGTACTGCACCGAGATGCCGTTGAACAATTGCGTGACCTGGCCGCCGGAAAAACCCCGGTAGCTGACGGCGCCGGCGTTGCCGGGGGGCGACGCGTTGTCCACGCCGGGGATGCGGCGCGCGATGTCCTGGGTGTTCAGCGAGCCGCGCGCGTCAATCTGTTCACGCGAGATCACCGTGACGCTGGCCGGCGTTTCACGCAGGGTGAGCCCCAGGCGGCTGCCGGTGCTGTCGCGGGCGTCCAGGTCGATCGGGCCGTTGGGGGCGGGGTCCGCCTGGCCGGCGCCGTAGACAGTGGTGGGGGCCAGCGTTTCCACGGCAGGTTCGGTGGTCAGGGCCTGGGCAGAGCCGCTGGCAAGCGCGCCGAGCAGCAGGGTGTAGCGAGTGGTCTTTTTCATGTCTGGAACCGGGGGACCGGCCAAGGCGCCCGGGACGCCGCCTGGGACAGGCGGGGCACGACGGATCACAAGGCAGGTCGCAAGGGTCGGGGTGACGGCACGCGAGCGGGCGCGCAAAGCGCGCGGGCGCAACGTGCCGGCGGCGAAGGCGGGCAGACGCGGACAGATGCCGCCATCAGGCGGCAGTGCGGCGTCGACTCAGTTCGCGGGCGGTGCGCGCGGCTGGGCCGCGCTCCAGGCATGAAGGGGATTGGCCGCCAGGAAGAACAGCGGCGGGTAGGTGATGGCGCGGCCGACGGGGGCGGGTACCACGGGCACGGGGGCAGGCAGGATGCCCACGTCGGCCTGAGGGTTGCGGCAAAGCGGGCAATGGTGGCCGTCGCCATGGGCGTCGGCCTGCGTGTCGTCGCTGCCGTCGTGCTGCACTTCCAGCGTCAGGGTGGACGGCGCTTCGCCTTCGCTGGCGCAGTAGTCGACACTGATGCGGTGGGCGTGGTGGCCGCCGGGAGACAGGCTCAGGGCATGTGCAAGCGACGGCGCCAACGACACCCACAGGATCGCGGCAAGCGCGATCCACAAGGTGGGGCGGGTCAGGAAGGAAGCGAAGCACATGGAGCCGGATTATATCGGAGCAGATTGGCGGTCCGCACGAGAAATCCCGGCCCGCCTGCGGCATTTCGCCGCAGGCTCAGACCGACAGGTGCCGCCGCACGTCTTCGCCGTCGATGGCGCTACGGTCGCCGCTGGCCACCACTTCGCCGCGTGACAGGACGACGAACTGGTCCGCCAGCTCGCGGGCGAAATCGAAATATTGCTCGCACAGCAGGATGGCGATGTCGCCGCGTTGGCGCAGCATGTGGATCACCCGGGCGATGTCCTTGATGATGGACGGCTGGATGCCTTCGGTGGGTTCGTCCAGGATGATGAGCTTGGGTTCGGCCACCAGCGCCCGCGCGATCGCCAGCTGTTGTCGCTGCCCGCCGGACAGGTCGCCGCCGCGCCGCGACAGCATGCTTTTCAGCACCGGGAAGAGCTCGAATACTTCTTCCTTGATGCGGCGCGCCCGCGACGCCGGCCGGGTCGCCATGCCCATCAGGATGTTTTCCTCGACGGTCAGCCGGGCGAAGATGTCGCGGCCCTGCGGCACATAGGCCATGCCGCGCGCGGCGCGCTGGTGGGGCGCCAGGCGCGTGATGTCCGCGCCGTCGAACGCGATGCCGCCGCTGGCGACCGGCAGCACCCCCATCACGCATTTCAGCAGCGTGGTCTTGCCCACGCCATTGCGGCCCAGCAATGCCAGGCACTCGCCCTGGCGCACCGACAGCGATACGCCGCGCAGCGTGTGGCTGCCGCCGTAGTATTGGTTGATCGTGCTTACGTCCAGCATCTCAGCGCCCCAGATAGACTTCGATCACGCGCGGGTCGGCCTGCACCTTGCTCATCGGCCCTTCGGCCAGCACCGAGCCTTCATGCAGCACCGTCACTTTGCCGTCGCCCGCGATCTGGTTGACGAAATCCATATCGTGTTCGACCACCATCAACGAATGCCGTCCGCGTAATTCGTTCAACAGTTCGCCGGTGCGTTCGGTCTCGGCGTCGGTCATGCCCGCCACGGGTTCGTCCAGCAGCAGCAACTGGGGTTCCTGCATCAGCAGCATGCCGATCTCCAGCCATTGCTTCTGGCCATGCGACAGCAGGCCGGCGGGCCGCCACACCTCGGGCCGCAACCGGATCAGGTCCAGCGTTTCGCCGATCTTGTCGGCCTGTTCGCCGGTCAGCCGCGAGAACAGCGTGGGCCGCACGCGCTTGTCGGTCTTCATCGCCAGTTCCAGGTTTTCGAACACGGTGTGCTGTTCGAACACCGTGGGGCGCTGGAACTTGCGGCCGATGCCCGCATGCGCGATCTGCGCCTCGTTCAAGGTCGCAAGGTCGATGCTCTGGCCGAAGAAGGCGGTGCCCGCCGTTGGCCGCGTCTTGCCGGTGATGACGTCCATCATCGTGGTCTTGCCCGCGCCATTGGGGCCGATGATGCAGCGCAGTTCGCCCACGCCGATGTCCAGCGTCAGATCGTTCAGCGCCTTGAATCCGTCGAAGCTGACGGTGATGCCTTCCAGGTACAGGATGGCGCCGTGGCTGGTGTCCAGGCCTTTGGGGCTGACGCGGCCGTATCCGGCTTCGCCGCTGGGGCCGCCGTCCAGCATGGCGGATTCGGTGTGCGTGCTGGTCATGCCTTGTTCTCCTGGAAGCGGGCCGCCACGCGGCGGGCCAGGCCGACGATGCCGGTGGGCAGGAACAGCGTCACCAGCACGAAGATCAGGCCCAGCGCGTACAGCCAGTATTCGGGCAGCACGGTGGTGAAGCAGGTCTTCAAGCCCTTGCCCGCGCCCGCGCCGATGATGGGGCCGATCAAGGTGCCGCGCCCGCCGGTGGCCACCCAGATCACCATTTCGATGGAGGTCTCGGTGGACATCTCGCTGGGGTTGATGATGCCCACTTGCGGCACGTACAAAGCCCCTGCGATGCCGCACAGCACGGCCGACAAGGTCCAGACGAAGAGCTTGAAGCCCAGCGGGTCGTAACCGATGAAGCGCAGCCGGCTTTCGGCGTCGCGCACGGCGGTCAGCACGCGGCCCAGCTTCGATTGCGTGACCATGCGCGCCACGACCAAGGCGCCTGCCAGCGCCGCCAGTGTGATCCAGTACAGCGTGGCACGCGTGCCGGGCGCCGTGATGTCGAAGCCCAGGATGCGCTTGAAGTCGGTAAAGCCGTTGTTGCCGCCGAAGCCCGTGTCGTTGCGGAAGAACAGCAGCATGGCGGCGAACGTCAGCGCCTGCGTGATGATCGAGAAGTACACGCCCTTGATGCGCGAGCGGAAAGCGAAGTAGCCGAAGACGAACGCCAGCACGCCCGGCACCAGCACCACCAGCAGCATGGCGTACCAGAAGTGCTCGGTGAAGGACCAGTACCAGGGGTAGCGCTTCCAGTCCAGGAACACCATGAAGTCGGGCAGGTTGCTCTGGTAGACGCCGTCGCGGCCGATGGCGCGCATCAGGTACATGCCGTGCGCATAGCCGCCCAGCGCGAAGAACAGGCCGTGGCCCAGCGACAGGATGCCGGCGTAGCCCCACACCAGGTCCAGCGCCAGTGCGGCCATCGCGTAGCACATGAACTTGCCCAGCAGCGCCACGGCATAGGCTGACACGTGCAACGCGTGTCCGGGCGGGAAGACGAGGTTCAGCAGGGGCAGCAACGCAAGCAGCGCGACGGCCACGGCCAGCGCCGTCCAGACGCGGCCCGAGAACAGGGGGCGTCGGGCCAGCAGGTTCAGATCGGTCAGCGCGGTCTGTTTCATTCAACGCTCCGGCCGCGGGGGGCGAACAGGCCTTGCGGCCGTTTTTGGACAAACAGCACGATGAGCACCAGGATGGTGATCTTGGCCATGACGGCGCCCGCGTAGGGCTCCAGGAATTTGTTGACGCCGCCCAGGCCCATCGCAGCGATGACGGTGCCGGCCAACTGGCCCACGCCGCCCAGCACCACCACCATAAAGGAATCGACGATGTAGCCGCGGCCCAGGTCGGGGCCCACGTTGCCCAGCTGCGACAGGGCCACGCCGGCCAGTCCCGCGATGCCCGAACCCAGCCCGAAGGCCAGCATGTCCACGCGCCCGGTCGGCACGCCCACGCAGTCGGCCATGCTCCGGTTCTGCGTGATGGCCCGTACGAAGAGACCCAGCCGCGTGTGGTTCAACAGCACCCACACCAGGAACACGACGAAGAATGCGAAGCCGATGATCACCAAGCGGTTGTAGGTCAGCACCAGGCCGCCCAGCACCGTGATCCCGCCCGACATCCAGCTGGGGTTGCCCACTTCCACGTTCTGCGCGCCGAACAGCGTGCGTACGCCCTGCATCAGCATCAGGCTGATGCCCCAGGTGGCCAGCAGCGTTTCCAGCGGGCGGCCATAGAGCCAGCGGATTACGGTGCGTTCCAGCGCCATGCCGACCAGCGCGGTCACGACGAAGGCCAGCGGCAGCGCCGCCACCACATACCAGTCCAGCCAGCCCGGCAGCCAGGCGCGGAACAGTGTCTGCACCACATACGTCACATAGGCGCCGATCATCAGCAGTTCGCCGTGCGCCATATTGATGACGCCCATCAGGCCGAAGGTGATGGCCAGCCCCAGCGCGGCCAGCAGCAGCACGCTGCCCAGGCTGATGCCGTAGAAAAGGTTGCCCGCCCATTCGATGGTGGCCAGGTGGCGGTCGATCCGCTTCAAGGCGTTGGCGGCGGCCTCGCGCACGCCGGCATCGGGTTCGGCGTATACGCCGCCTTGTTCCTGCGTCAGCGCGGCAAGCGTGGGGCGGAAGGCGGCATTGCTGGTGGCGCCCAGCAATTCGACGGCATGGCGCCGCTTGGCCGGGTCGGCGCTCTTCAATTCCAGATTGGCTTGCGCGATCAGCAGCGCGTCGCGCACGGCCTCGTTCTTTTCGGACGCCAGCGCTTTTTCCAGCATGGGCAGGCGGGCGGGATCACCGGTCTGCTGCAGGCGTCGGGCGGCGTCCAGGCGTTCATTGGGCTTGTCGGAGAACAAGCGGGAACCTGCCAGCGCGGCCTCGATGGCGCGGCGCAGGCGGTTGTTGATGGTGACGGTGCCGGCGCCTGCGGGCAGGTCGACGGCCGCGCCGGTGGCGGGATCGGTGGCGCGGGTGCCGCCCACGCCGATCAGCACGCGGCCGTCGGCCGTCGCATACAGCTGGTCATTGCCCAGCGCTTGCAGGACGGCTGCTGCGCCGGGATCAGGCAGTTGGCCCAACGCGGCAATCGCTTGCAGCTTGGCGTCGGTGTCGTCGCCGGCCAGCGGCGCAAGCAGGGCCGGATCCACGCCGGCCGCGGCCGCCGGAGCGGTCAGCAGCGGCATGGCAAGCAGCCACGCAAGAAGGGAACGACGCAAGAAGCGTGTGATTGCCGCGATGAGCATGGCTGCTTTTTCCCTTAGAGGCCTTGCTTGCTTTCGTTACCCGGGATGTACGGGCTCCAGGGTTGGGCGCGGATCGGGCCCTTGCTCTTCCACACCACGTTGAACTGACCGTCCGCCTTGATCTCGCCGATGTAGACCGGCTTGTGCAGGTGGTGGTTGGTCTTGTCCATTTCGATGGTGTAGCCGTCCGGCGCGTTGAACTTCTGGCCGCCCATGGCCGCGATCACCTTGTCCACGTCGGTGGTCTTGGCCTGCTCGACAGCCTGCTTCCACATGTGGATGCCGACGTAGGTGGCTTCCATCGGATCGTTCGTCACGACCGTGCTGGAATTGGGCAGGTTCTTCGCCTTGGCATAGGCCTTCCACTTCTTGATGAATTCCTCGTTGACCGGGTTCTTCACCGATTCGAAGTAGTTCCAGGCGGCCAGGTGGCCGACCAGCGGCTTGGTGTCGACGCCACGCAGTTCTT
>PJTS01000994.1_pt1 | contig 12355 bp, 10 predicted proteins | sample 1512251 | NCBI WGS metagenome assembly PJTS01 (sample SAMN08177686, study PRJNA422409) | Soil metagenome, whole genome shotgun sequencing project. | isolation source: Soil (2) enriched on wood chips: alkali lignin treatment | place: USA: Madison | collected 2015-01-15 | reverse complement strand
GAAGGAGATGAACGACATCATCCAGCAGGTGCAGTTCAAGGGCAGCTTCGCCGAATTCCTGACCTTCCTGCGCACCGATCCGCAGTTCTACGCCAAGACCCCGGAAGAGCTGCTGTCGCGCGCCGCGTGGATCTCCAAGCGCGCCGATGGCCAGCTCGGCCGGTTCATGACCCTGCCGCGTGCCCGCTTCACCATCGTGCCGGTGCCGCCGGATATCGCCCCGTTCTGGACCGCTGGCCGCGGCGGCATGGGCACCTACTGGGTCAATACCTACGACCTGCCGTCGCGCCCGCTGTACAACCTGCCGGCGCTGACCCTGCATGAGTCCGATCCGGGCCATGCGCTGCAGGGTGCGATCGCCTCCGAGCAGAAGGACCTGCCCGAGTTCCGCCGCAACGCCTACATCTCCGCCTATGGCGAAGGCTGGGCGCTGTACTGCGAGAAGCTGGGCGTGGAAATGGGCATCTACGAAACCCCGTACGAGGACTTCGGCCGCCTGACCTACGAAATGTGGCGCGCCGCGCGCCTGGTCATCGACACCGGCGTGCACAGCAAGGGCTGGACCCGCGCGCAGGCCATCGCCTACCTGCGCGACCACACTGCGCTGAGCGAGCATGAAGTGACCACCGAAGTGGACCGCTACATCTCCTGGCCGGGCCAGGCACTGAGCTACAAGCTGGGCGAGATCGCCATCGTGCGCCTGCGCGCGCAGGCCGAGAAGGAACTGGGCGACAGGTTCGACATCAAGGGCTTCCACGATGTGATCCTGAAGCAGGGCTCGGTGCCGCTGCCGGTGCTGGAACAGCAGATCCAGGCGTACATCGCCGAGCGGAAGAAGGCCTGAGGCGACGCGTCGCCGGCATGGCCCGGCGCTACCGTAACGCGCGGTGGTAGCGCCGGGCCATGCCCGGCGAGCGCGAAGCGCGGCAGGCGGGGGCGGATCGCAGGATCCGACCCCGTCGTCTTTCAGCCCACCACCCGCGGCTTCACCACCCGCGCAGCAAACGTCGGCAGCACCAGCAGGGTCAGCACGGTGGCAGTGATCAGGCCGCCGATCACCACCGTCGCCAGCGGCTTCTGCACTTCCGCACCGGAACCGCTGGCGATGGCCATCGGGATGAAGCCGACGATGGCCACCAGCGCCGTGGTCAGTACCGCGCGGATACGACTGGACGCGCCGTTGATCGCTGCCTGCAGCGGCAGGTCACCGGCATCCAGCCGTTCGCGGATCGCCTGCATCAGCACCAGGCCGTTCAAGGTGGCCACGCCGGAGACGGCGATGAAGCCGACCGCCGCCGACACCGAGAACGGCATGCCGCGCAGCAGCAGGGCGAGGATGCCGCCGACCAGTGCCAGCGGCACGCAGCTGAACACCAGCAGCGCTTCCCTGCCGCTGCGCAGGGCCATGAACAGCAGGCTGCCGATCAGCAGGAACACCACCGGCACCACCGTCGCCAGCCGCTTCTCCGCGCGCTGCAGGTTCTCGAACTGGCCCCCCCATCTCAGGTACGCACCCGGCGGCAGCGCAACGTCGGCCACCGCCGCCTGCGCTTCGCCGACGAAGCCGCCCAGGTCGCGGCCGCGCACGTTGGCCTGCACCACCACGCGGCGGCTGCCATTGTTGCGGCTGATCTGGTTGGGCCCCTCGCTGACGCTGATGCGTGCCAGCGAGGACAACGGCACCACCAGGCCCGCAGGCGTGGCGATCGGCAGCGAGGCCAGCTGGTCAGGATCATTGCGTGCGGCATCGTCCAGGCGCACCACCACATCGAAGCGGCGGTCGCCTTCGAAGATCCGGCCGGCCGCGGTGCCGCCGATGCCGGTGGACAGCGCGTCACTCACGTCCGCCGCAGTCAGCCCGTACTGCGCGGCCGCGACGTGGTCGATCCTGACGTTGAGCGTCGGCAGGCCGGAAATCTGCTCGACCCGCACATCGGCCGCACCCTGCACCGCACGCAGCTTGAGTGCGACCTGGTCGGCCACCTTCTGCAGTTCGGCGAAATCATCGCCGTAGATCATCACCGCCAGATCCGTGCGCACGCCGGAAATCAGCTCGTTGAAGCGCAGTTCGATCGGCTGGCTGAACTCGAAGCTGTTGCCCAGCTGCTGCCCGGCCAGCTGCTCGAAGCGCGCGACCAGCGTCTCCTTGTCCAGCGTCGGATCGGGCCAGTCCTTGCGCGGCTTCAGCACGATCACGCTGTCGGAGATGTTGGTCGGCATCGGGTCGATCGCCGCCTCGGCGGTACCGGTGCGCGAGAACACGGTTTCCACTTCCGGTTGCTGGGCAATCGCCTTTTCCAGCGCCAGCTGCATCGCCAGCGACTGCTCCAGCGAGGCGGACGGTACGCGCAGGGCCTGCATCGCCACGTTGCCTTCGTCCAGGGTCGGCATGAACTCGCGGCCCAGCAGCGAGAACGAACCGATACCCACCACCACCATCATCACCGCACCGGCCAGCACCGTACGCGGGCGGGCGACCGCGCTGCGTACCACCGGTTCGATGCGCGCACGCAGCACGCGGATCAACCTGGTTTCGTGCTCGCCGCCGTCGGCATGCGCATCGCCGTCTTTGGCCTTCGGCTCGCGCACCAGCAGCGCAGCCATCGCCGGCACGAAAGTGAAGGAGAAGATGAAGGCACCGACCAGGGCCAGCATGAAGGTCGCTGCCATCGGGTGGAACGTCTTGCCCTCCACGCCTTCCAGGGTGAGGATCGGTGCGAACACCAGCAAAATGATCAGCTGGCCGAACGCTGCCGGCCGCGCCATCTTCATTGCCGAATCGGCGGCCACGCGCAGGCGCTCCATCGCGGTCAGCGTACGCCCCAGTTCAGCGCGGCGCTGGCCCAGCATCAGCAGCGTGGACTCGATCACGATCACCGCGCCGTCCACCAGGATGCCGAAATCCAGCGCGCCCAGGCTCATCAGGTTGCCGCTGATGCCGAAGCGGTTCATGCCGATCACCGCGAACAGGAACGACAGCGGAATCACCAGCGCCGTGATCGCCGCCGCGCGCAGGTTGCCCAGCAGCAGGAACAGCACCACCACCACCAGCAGCGCGCCCTCGGTGAGGTTCTTGGCCACGGTCCTGATGGTGGCATTGACCAGTTCGCTGCGGTCCAGCACCGGCACTGCGACGATGGACGGCGGCAATGAGGCATTCACCTGCTGCAGGCGCACGGCGGCCGCCTGCGCCACGGTGCGGCTGTTGCCACCGGCGATCATCAGCGCGGTACCGAGCACGGCTTCGTGGCCGTTGCGGCTGGCCGCACCGAGGCGTGGCGCACGGCTCAGGGCCACCTCGGCCACATCCGCCACGCGCACGACCATGCCGTTGCGCGTGGCCACCGGTGCCTGCGCCAGATCGTCGGTGGTCAGCGCCAGGCCATCGGCACGCACCACCAGGCCCTCGCCGGCACGCTGCACGAAACCCGCACCGGCCTGTACGTTGGCGCGCTGCAGGGCAGTGACCAGGTCCGCCAGGCCGAGGCCGTGCGCGGCCAGCCGGGCGCTGTCCGGGTGCACGCCATACTCCTTGACGTAGCCGCCGACCGTATCGACACCGGCCAGCCCCGGGCTGGAACGCATCTGCGGCGCGATGATCCAGTCCTGCACGGTGCGCAGGTAGGTGGCGCGTTCTTCCGGCGTGCGCAGCAGGGTGCCCTCCGGCGTGCGGTAGACCTCACCGGCCTGCCATCCGGCCTCACCGGGCCTGGCCAGCGTGGCCGGATCGAACGCGGTGAAATCCACCGTCCACATCAGCACCTCGCCGAGGCCGGTGGTGACCGGCGACAGCATCGGCGCTGCGCCGTCGGGCAGGTCTTCGGAGGCTTCGCGCATGCGCTCGGCCGCCTGTTGGCGGGCGAAGTAGATGTCGGTGGCATCGGTGAAGATCGCGGTGACCTGCGAGAAGCCATTGCGCGACAGCGAACGCGTGGTGGTCAGGCCGGGAATGCCGGCCAGCGCGGTCTCCAGCGCGTAGGTCACCTGCCGCTCGATCTGTTCCGGCGTCAGCGCCGGCGCCACCGTGTTGATCTGCACCTGGCGGTTGGTGATGTCCGGCACCGCGTCGATCGGCAGCTTGCCCAGCTGCAGCAGGCCCACGGCCGCCAGCAGCGCGGCGGCGAACACCACCAGCCAGCGGTGGCGCACCGCCGTTTCAATGATCAGCTTGAACATGGTCGCCTCCTCAGTGGCCGTGCTCGGCTTCGCCCTTGGCCAGTTCGGCCTTGAGCAGGAAGGCGTTGGCACCGGCGATGCGCTCGTTGCCGGTCAGGCCGCCGAGGATCTCGATGCGGTCACCGGCACGGCGGCCGGCCAGCACCGGCTGCGCCCTGAAGCCGCCGTCGACGGCGACGAACACCGCGCTGCGGCCATCGACGTTCTGTACCGCATCGGCGGGGACGCTGAGCGAGCCTTCCTGGCCCTCGGTGACCACCACCGCCGATACCGGCGAACCGGCCGGCGGCAGCGCAGCGTCCACCGGCATGGCACGGATCACCGCGACGCCGCCCTGCTGGCGCACATCGGCGGCCGAACCGGTGACGGTGGCGGTGAAGCTGCCACCCGGCACGCTCACTTCCAGCATCATGCCCGGCGTAACCTGCGCGGCCAGTGCCGGCGGCGCGGTGAACACCAGTTCGTTCATCGCCGGATCGGCGACATCGGCCACGACGCTGCCGGCAGCGACGACGCCACCCGGGGTGACCTGCACGTTGCCGACGATGCCGGCTACCGGGCTGGTGATGCGCACGCGGCCACTGGTATCGGGCGCACCGTTGGCGGTCGCCTGGGCCTGTGCAGCGTCCGCCTGCGCCTGCGCAGCCATGGCCCGTGCATGCGAGGTTTCCAGATCCTGGCGTGCGACCACGCCTTGTTCCACCAGCGCCTTGTCACGACCGTGGGCCAGGCGTGCGGCCTTGGCTTCGGCGGCGGCGGCCAGCGCGTTGGCGCGGAACACGGCCGCCTCACCGCTGACCACGATGGCCAGGGCTTGGTTCTGCTTCACCGCCGTGCCCGGTGCCACCAGTACGCGTTCGACGCGGCCGGTCACGGTCGAGGCCACCGAGGCGCGCGCACCGATCGATGGCTCGACCCGCCCGGACAGGCGGGTGGAACCACCACCACCACGGCCGATGGCGACCACCTCGATGGCGGACGCCTTGATCTGTTCCGGCGTGAGCTGTACCACGCCCTCATCGGCGTCGGCTGCGGCGGCGGGTGTGGCGTCAGCGCTGCCCGGCGCATGGCCGTGGCCGTCGTCGGCGGCAGCCGGTGGAGCCTGTGCAGTGCCAGTGCAGCCAGCCAGCAGCGCGCTCAACAGCGCCACGGACAGCAACGAAACAGTGCGGGAATACATCAGTGAACCTCCACGAACGGGGTGCGCCCTTCCAGGCGGGCAAGATCGATTTCGGCGCCGACGCGCGACAGGCGCGCATCCACGGCGGTGCTGCGGGCGGCGATGAGGGCGCTGCGCGTGCTGCGCAGTTCCAGCTGCGAGATGCGTCCGGCATCGAAGCCGATGCGGGCCAGCCGGTAGGCTTCCTCGGCGGCGGCCACGCTTTCATCGGCGGCGCGTGTGCGGCTGCCGGCGGCCTTCAGTCCGGCCACGGCCGAGAGGCGTTCGGCCTCGCTGTCGCGGCGTTGCTGGTCCAGGCGCGCCTCGGCCGCGCGCTGTTCGGCATTGGCCGCGCGGATGCCGCCGCGGTTGCGGTCGAACAGTGGGATGGAGAGGCTCACCCCCAGCGTGTAGGCCTGTTCGCGATCCTCGCGGAAGCGCGTCTGCGCGGCGGTCACGCTGAGGTCGGGCAGGGCGCGCTTGCGCTCCACCTCGACAAGGCGCGTGCTGGCCTGTGCTTCGGCTTCGGCAATGCGCACCGCCAGCGCGGCATCCCCGCTTCCACGCGGCAACGGCGGCGTGCGGTCCAGCAGGCTGCTGTCGATCGACTGCACCGGCGCATCCAGCAGCGCGGCACCTGCCAGCCGCGCCAGTGCGGCATCGCGGTAGGCCTGCGCTTCATCCAGCGCGGCGGTGGCGTTGGCCACCTCGCTCTGCGCCTGCACCGCACGCAGCTGCGGTTCGCGGCCCTGCTTGACCATCGCGTTGACGGCGTTGGCGTCAGCACGGGTGAGGGTCAGCGCCTCTTCGGCCAAGGCGTAGCGGCGCAGTGCACTTTCCGCCTGTGCGTACACCGCCGCCAGCTGGCTGGCCACATCGCTGCGGCTTTGGGTACCCCGCAGGTTGGCTGCCTGTGCCTCGGCACGCGCGGCACGGACACGCGCGCCGCGCTGGCCCCAGATTTCCAGCGGCTGGGACAGGGTGAGCACGGTATCGGCCCTGCCCATGCCGCCGTAGGAGCCGGTGCCCCAGGCGTTCTCGGCGGACCAGGAAAGGGAAGGGTTGGGCAACGCACGGGCCTGGTCGGCGCGCGCATCGGCGGCCTCGGCCAGGGCGGTGCCGACGCGGGCGCCGGGCAGCTGGTCCAGGCGTTCAAGCAGCGTGTCGTAGGAAGGGGCGGCTTGTGCCATTGCCTGCATTGCCGGGGCAAGGCCCAGCAACATGGCAATGACCCGCCCGGCCGCACGCAGCGACCGAGGTGTCAGGTTCGACATGAAAAATTTCCGGAGGTGAGGGGAACGGAAGCCCGCGATTGCGGGACGCGCTCAACTCACGCCCGGGGAGGACGCTTCAGTTCATCCTGCGCGACGGCATAGGCCGCGCTGTCACCGGCCGGCATCCAGCGTGCCGGCAGCGGCGTGCCGAAGGCGGCAATGGTGCCGGCCGGCAGGCTCAGGTTGGAATGGTGGCAGTGGTTATGGCTGCAGGCACCGGTATGCGTGCCGTCACTGTCGCCGTCGCCGTCTGCGTCGTCGGCCGCGGCTTCAACATGGGCCGCGACCGTGTCATGCGGCTCCACCGCACAGGCCAGCACGTCGGCCACCGGCACGACCACGAATGCCGCCATCAGCAGCATCAACAGGGTCGAACGGAGGTGGCGGGCAATCCAGCGCATGGAGGGCAGGCTAGCAAGCGGTTTTCGCCGGATACAATATCAATGGCAGGGTCGGGGATCTGTCGGGACGCCCTGTAGAGCCGAGCCCATGCTCGGCTGCTCCCGTGCGACCGTTGCACCGCCGCGCACCATCGTTGAGGATCGGGATTCGTCACCAGGGAAGGAACGATGACCGCACGCATTGCCGCAGCAGGCCTGCTGCTGATACTGGCCAGTCCCGTGGCAGTCGCCGCCGAGGATGTCTACGTGGAATTCCTGTGGGCGCCGACGCCGGCAGATGCCCTCGCACGCTCGCAGACCCAGCTGTTCATTGCCGATGGCCACCACGATCACCGCATCTGTGTGGCCGCCAATCTCGTCGATACCGACGTGGCGGGCCTGCACATCGATGTCCGTGATGCCAAGGGCGTGCAGATCTCGCGCACGGCCCACGAGGACTACCGGGGCCGCAAGAAGTGCTATGCCGCTGACCTTGGCAGTACCGGCGCGGCCGGGATGTGGACCATCGATGCCGTGCTGGGGGATGGGCGCCGTGGCAGCGCGCAGATCCGCGTGGATCCGACGCTGGAGGCGTCGCCCCTGTACCTGCGGCATGACCAGCCCTACGTGGCAGGTCGGCCGAACTACGACGCCTCCGTTCCGCCGGCCGAGTGGGTGGGCAAGCTGGTCTGGGCGATGGACGTGGACGCCGCAGGCAAGGTGACCCATGTCGAGGTGGAGACCGCCGAAGGCGTCGGCGAGCGCCTGCGTGAACGCGCGCTGGCGGCCGGGTGGCTGACCCGGTTCGGCCCTGACCCGGCGCGTGCGACGAAACCATTGCGGTGGCGCCGCACATTGGAATTTGCCCCCGACTGAGGCTGCGGGCTGTGGTGCCGAGCCCATGTTCGGCTGGTTTCCCGTCATGAGCCGAGCATGGGCTCGGCTCTACAGCAGACGTCATGGCAGCTTCGCGATCACCTTGATCTCGAACTGGAACCCGTACAGCCAGGTCACGCCGATACCCGTCAGCGTCGGGTGTGGTGCCTCGCCCCAGTACTCGGGCACGATCGCCCACGCCTTCTCGAAGTTCGTCTCCGGGTCGACCATGAACACGGTGACGTCGATCACGTCATCAAACGTGCAGCCGGCGGCGGCCAGCACGGCGTTGAGATTCTCGAAGGCGCGGCGCACCTGGGTTTCGAAGTCCGGCTCGGGCGAGCCATCCTCGCGGCTGCCGACCTGGCCGGAGACGAACAGGAAGCCATTGGAACGGATGGCGGGCGAGTAGCGGTTGCGCTCGTACAGGGCCTGGCGGCCGGCGGGGAAAACGACATCACGGTGCGTCATGGGGGGCTCCAAGCGGGAGGTTCCCATCTTCCGCACCGGTTCTGTCTGGATAAACAGCGATGATCGGCCTAGATTGATTGCCAATCCCAAACAATCATGGCCAGCCCATGGACCGTTTCGAGGCAATGCGCGCCTTCGCCCGCGTGGTGGAAACCGGCAGCTTCACCCGCGCCGCGCAGACCCTGCAGATCAGCCGCACCACGGTCACCCAGCTGGTGCAGCAGCTGGAAGCGCACCTGCGGTTGCGCCTGCTCAACCGCACCACGCGGCGGGTCAGCGTCACCGCCGATGGCGCGGCGTACTACCCGCGCATCGCGCGCCTGCTGTCTGAGCTGGAAGAGGTGGAGGGCGGCCTGGGCGAGGCGGCCAGCCAGCCGCGCGGGCGCCTGCGCATCGACGTGCCCGGCCCGTATGCGCGGCTGCGGCTGGTGCCGGCGTTGCCGGATTTCCACGCGCGCTATCCGGACATCCAGCTGGACATCGGCGTCAGCGACCGCGAGGTCGATGTCATCGCCGACAACGTGGACTGCGTGATACGCGGCGGTGCTCCTGCCGATCCGGCGCTGGTGGCGCGGCCGCTGGCCAGCCTGTCGATCGGCTTCCACGCCAGCCCCGCTTACCTGCAGCGCTTCGGCGTGCCCACGCACCCGAGCGCACTGGAAGGGCCGGACCATCACATGGTCGGCTTCCTCAGCCCGCGCACCGGTCGCGCACGTGTGTTCATCGCCCAGCGCGGTGATGAGCGCATCGAGGTGCAGGGCCGCCATGCGGTGGGCTTCGACGATGGCAATGCCTACCTCGCCGCCGGCGTGGCGGGCCTGGGCGTGGTCGCGCTGCCCAGCTACATGGCCGAACCGCATGTGGCCACTGGCGAACTGCGGCCGGTGCTGCAGGACTGGCAGCTGCCGCCGATGCCGATGCACGTGATGTTTCCGCCGAACCGGCACATGAGCCAGCGGCTGCGGGTGTTCATTGACTGGGCGGTGGAGGTGCTGGGGTGACGCGCACCGGGCATGCGAAAATCATCACTGCACGCACCAGGAAACCGCCACACGCATGAGCCGCATCGTCGCACTGGATACCGAAACCACCGGCATCTCCCATCGCATGGGCCACCGGGTCATCGAAATCGGCGCGGTGGAACTGATCGATGGCCAGCTCACCGGTCGCCAGTTCCACACCTACCTGCAGCCACAACGCGCGGTGGATTGGGGTGCGCAGCGCGTGCACGGCATCAGCGATGCGATGCTGGTGGGCAAGCCGCTGTTTTCCAGCAAGGCCGCCGAGCTGCTGGAATTCCTGCGTGGCAGCGAGATGGTCGCGCACAACGCCACCTTCGATGTGGGCTTCCTCGACAACGAGCTGCGCCTGGCCGGCATGCCCGGCAGCCTGGCGCAGTACTGCCGCATCACCTGCAGCCTGAAGCTGGCGCGTGGGCGCTGGCCCGGGCAGGGCAACAAGCTGGACGACGTGCTGCAGCGCCTGCGCATTCCCGGCAATCGCGGCCTGCATGGCGCGCTGAAGGATGCGCATCTGCTGGCGCAGGTGATTCCGCACCTGCGTTGATGACGCCTTGGCGGCCGGCTCTAGGCGTCTGCAGGGGAACGCAAAGACAGGTTGTCGTCATGGACATGATTGAACCTGCAGATCTGCTCAATGTGTTGCCGGGCCTCTGTTGAGAACCAGCCAAGAACTTCCACCAGATGTCTGTGTTTCTCCCGCAGATCCTGATGAAAGGTGATGGGCTCATGGTGGAACACGCGATTTCGCAGGGCACGAGCGCTTTCGACGCGACGTTGAACCTTTGCCCTGGTTCTCCAGGACTTGGGGACGCCAGGCAGAACAGAACCGAGGAGAGCAGGCCAGGCTGCCCTTCTTCCATTTTCATAGGCGAAGTGAAACATCCCGCACCAGAAGCCGAAGCCGAGCTCTGCAACTACTCGATCCGGATCATGGGGTTTGTTGCGCTTTGAGAGCTTTGCTTTTGCATCCAGGACCATGGCTGCATGGTTCGCATTGAGCCAAGTCTGTTCATACCAATCGGGCGCCCCGAAGTGCTGGCTGAAAGCGTTGTGGATGCTGTTGCGCATCACTACCTCCAGCATATGAAGCACTGGATACATCGCCTCGCACAGCATCATGTTCCTGGCGTGCCTTGCTACGGCCTCGATGCCCGCATTTCCATATGAGCGGGCTTCGGGTGCCGCCCCTTGGGACTGGGCGGCGGTGGCAGATTCCTGCCGGGCGTTCAAGGCCTCGGCCAGCGCAGATCCCAGCGCACTCGCGGGTGCTTGATTGACGGGATTGACCACAACGGCGACGGCGGATGCAGTTGGCAAGCCGTAAGATGCCAACCTGACCGATGACACTGCCGCCACCACCCCGTCAGCGGCCTTCACATCGATGAGCGATGCCCAATAGGGACTCTTGAACATGATGTGATCTTCCCCTAGCATCGCCAGCGCATACCCCGGCTAACTCCTCTCCTCACATGCTTCTCGTGAGTGATGGGTCCGGGGTTTTTTATGGTTGGCCAAACGTCCGTGTGTTGTGCTCACCCTGGAATTTCATGGGCTGGGCAAGGGTCTGGCAAAGCCTGTTCAACGTTCTACAGCAACGTCAGGCGGGCGGTAAGGTTGAATTCCGTCAATCGCGGCGACTGCAGTGCCCACGCCATCCTCGCTGGCCATCGCCGCGCCCAGTGCTGCCGCACGTGCACGCGTAACGCTGTCCTCGGCGAACGCAATCGCTGCCGCCAGCGTGGCCGCATGCAACCGCTTCGGTGACAGTGGCGCCGGCGCGACCCCCAGCGCCTGCAGGCGCCGCGCCCAGAAGAACTGATCGGCCGCGAACGGCATCACCAGCGAAGGAATGCCGGCGCGGCACGCCGAATGCGTGGTGCCGCTGCCGCCATGGTGGATGGCCAGCGCGCAGCGTGGGAACAGCGCTTCGTGTGGCGTCGGACCGAGCACGAACACGTTCGCTGGCAGCGCACCTGCCGGCAGCCCGGCCCAGCCCGGAAACAGCAGCACGCGGCGCGGCGCCAGCGCCTGCAGCAAGGCCGGCAGCACACGCTCGCGGTCGAAGCCGGTCATGCTGCCGAAGCCGAGATAGACCGGCGCGGGCCCGGCGTCGAGGAAGGCCTGCAGGCCGGCGGGCGGCGACCACGGCTGCTCCGGCATCCGCCATTGCCCGCACACCACGTGGTCGGCCGGCCAGTCGGCCGGCGGCGGCAGCAGCTGCGGGGAGATGCCGTACAGCATCGGCAGCCCGGTCCACAGCGTGCGGCGCGGCGGTTGCCCCAGGCCGGCGCGCGCGGCGTTGATCGGCCTGCGGAAGGTGCGCCATACCGCCTGGTTGACCAGCCCGTAGCTGGCCCGGCGCAGCACGCCCGGCAGCGGCATCGGTGGCAGGAAGGGGGAGGCGAACGCGCGCGTCGGGGTGAGCGGGATCATCCCGGTGCCGATGGCCGGCAGGCCGTGCCGCTCGGCCACGCTCAGGCCCACCAGCGCGGCCAGCCCACCGGTCAGCACGGCATCGCAGCCGGCGGCAATCGCATCGGCCTGCGCCATCCAGGCCGGCACGTGGCGGCCGGCCATCCGCGCCAGGCCGCGCGAGGCGGCGGCCAGATTGTTGCCGCGCGCTACCAGGGCCACCACTTCGTCGTGGATGTCGCCTTCCAGCGACGCGTGCGGCACGCCCAGGTCGCGCGCGCTGCCCAGCGTGCCTTGTTCGGCCAGCAGCATCACCTCGTGGCCGACCTGGCGCAGGCCATTGCACAGCATCACCAGCGGCCGGGTGTCGCCTTCGGTGCCATAGGTCAGGGCCAGCAGTCGCATCGGGGGCTCCGGTGGGGGAGGGCAGTATGGCCAGCCCGGCCATGAACACGACGTGCCCCGTTCAGCCCGCGCCTGTGGGTAACTTGCGCAAGTGCTTGAACCCGTGCATAATGCGCGGCTCGCTGTGTCCGGTTTTCTACCGGGCGGCGCCCCCGGGAGCACGTCCCCGGCCGCCCAACG
>PJTS01000993.1_pt1 | contig 12356 bp, 15 predicted proteins | sample 1512251 | NCBI WGS metagenome assembly PJTS01 (sample SAMN08177686, study PRJNA422409) | Soil metagenome, whole genome shotgun sequencing project. | isolation source: Soil (2) enriched on wood chips: alkali lignin treatment | place: USA: Madison | collected 2015-01-15 | reverse complement strand
GCCGCCCGCCACGCCTGCGGCTATGGCCGGGGCCTGGAGGAAGAAGATCGCGCCCAGCAGGCACAGGGCGATGAAGATCAGCCCGCCGATCATGGGGTCGGCGCCCTGGATCGCGCCCCATTGATCCCGCACCAGGGAAAGGACGATCTGGAAGATGACGATCATCAGGGCGAAGAGGACGAGATAGTTCACTGCCTGGCTGAGCCAGCCGAAGAAGAAGCGACGGGTGGCGTCGAACAGGGCGCAGGCGATGAAGAGCGGCCCGAGCGCCACGAGCAGGGCCAGGGCCAGTTTGGCGACCAGGACCACGCCGAAGCCGAGCGCGGCGGCCAGGGCGCCGATGATGAAGACCGCCGCCGAGACGACATAGGGCCCCGGATTGAAGGCCGAGGCGTCGCGGGCGATCTCCTCGCCCAGCCATGCCGCATAGGCGAGGAACTGGTCGAAGGCGGCGCCCACGCCCGGCGTCCCGGTGCCGCTGACGGCCCGGGTCAGGGCGTCGGGCAGGCCGGTGAAGAGGGGTTCGGTGACAAAGCTGGAATAGGCGGTCGTGGTCGCCAGGGCGTAGACCATGGCGAGCTTGATCGACCGTATGGCGAAATCCATCACAGGTTCGCTGATCGCGCCGCGCAGGATGGCGAAGCCGTAGAGGACCACATAGAGGATGAGGGCGATCCTCAGCGGGCCCTCGACCTCGGCGATGACGGCGGACAGGCGACTGCCGAGGAATTCGTTCAAACGGCTGTCGATGAAGTCGTAGCTGGTTTCGAAGACCCGGAACTCCATGCTCATGGCTCCCGCATGGCCCGGGCGTAGACGGCCATCCTTTCCCTCCGCCCCGATTCCGCCAGCCCCTTCCGGGCGGCGAGGCAGTCACGGCGGACCCGGCCGGCGTCGCAGTCGGCGACGACCCTGGCCGCCGTCTCCCGCTCTCGCGCGAAGGCGTCGGCGTCCCGCAGCGGAGGCGAGCAGGCCGCGAGGGCCGCGCATGCAAGGAGAATGATGCGGCGGTTCATCGGAAGGCGCGCTCATAGACGGCCTGGCGGACGGCGCGCGCGACTTCCGCCTGTTCGCGGGCGCGCTGCTCCTCGAGCCGGCTTTCCGCCGCCTGGGTAAGGGCGAGGCCCTGGAGGCGGAGCTGTTCATTCTGGATCAGGGCCTGTTCGGCCGCGAGCCGGGCCTCGAGATCCATCACGGCGCGCGCATTGGGGGCGGCGTCGAGAGCCCTGCGCAGGCTCTCCAGACCCTCGAGCCTCTGGTCGGAGGCCCGGCTGACGGCCTCGCCGATCGCCAGATCCCGGGCGGTCCGCGCTCCGGACCGCTCGAGGGTCCCGCGATACCAGGCCTCGCCCGGGGAGACCTCGCCTGACGGCGGCGCGTAGAGGCGGGTCTCGCGGCGGATGGCGTCAGCGCGGCCGGCGAGTTCGCCCAGGGCCGTCAGGTCGCCGTCTGCGGCGGCCCGCAGGGCGCGCAGGTCGGGCAGGGGGCTGCGAACCTCGGGCAGGCCGAGGACGGTCGCCAAGGCGTTGACGTCCGAGACCGAGTTCAGGCTCTCGAACAGGGCCTGTCCCTGTTCGATCCGGGTCTGGAGCGCGCGAAGCTGCTCCAGGGCGGTGCGGGCGTCCTCGACCAGCCTCGCATAGGCGGTCGGGTCGTGGACGATGTGCTGGGCCCGGGCGAAGGAAGGCGAAAGGACGACGGCGGCGGCCAGGGCCGCGAACAGGCGGGACTTCATGAGGCTTGTCTCCGGGCGTGGAAGAGATCGCGCCATTGCGCGTAGTCGTCGCCGGTCGTGGCGCGGATGCCGTCCAGCAGGGCGACGGTTCCGGCCCGGCCCGACAGGACGGCGAGGGCGTCGTCCATTCCGTCCAGGTCGAGTTCGACCACCACGCTGTCGTGCCCCTGCTTGACCAGAAAGCGGCGGGATCCGGGCGTCAGGACGTCGCGCACCAGATGGAACTCGGTTTCGCTCAGCCCGAAGCCGTCGACATAGTCGCGGGCCTGGGCGTGGGCGTTGGGCAGGAAGATCTGGGTCGCGCACTGTTCCAGGATGGCGTGGGCGATCGGCGAGCGCAGGACGTCGGCGGGCGACTGGGTTCCGAACACCATCAGGGCGTTCTGCTTGCGCCAGGTCTTGAGCCCGTCCCGGGCCAGGTCCGTGAAGGCGGGGTCGTCCAGGACCTTCCAGAACTCGTCGATGTCGAGGACCAGACGGCGGCCGTCCACGCGTTCGGAGATGCGGTGGAAGAGGTAGAGCATCGCCGGGGTCCGGACCTCGTCATGGTCGAGGATCCGGGTGATGTCGAAGCCGGTGAGGGGAGCCTCCAGGTCCAGGGCGTCTTCGTCATTGTCGAGGACCCAGCCCAGGGCGCTGCCGGCCTGCCAGCGCTCGAGCCGGGCGCCGATGCCGCCGGCGTCGCTCTGGCCCAGCAGGCTCCTGAGGGCGGCGATCGACCGCTGACGGGCCGGCAGGGCCTCCAGCGCGGCCACCCCATGGTCGATCGACCGGGCCTCGGCGACGGTCAGGGTTTCGCCGGCAGGGGCGACGAGGGCCCGGACCAGCCTCACCAGGAAGGCGCGATTGGCGGGCGAGGGCGGAAGGACCCTGAAGGGGGCGAAGCCGGTCGGCTCGCCGTTGTTCAGGGCCAGATAGGTCCCGCCGCAGGCGCGCACGAAGATCTCCGCGCCGCGGTCCTTGTCCACGAAGACCTGCTGGACGCCGAAGCGCTCCAGCTGGGCCAGCATGAAGTTCTGGACGACGGTCTTGCCCGAGCCTGATGGCCCGCAGATGAAGGTGTGGCCGAGGTCTTCGACGTGGAAGCTGAAATGGAAAGGCGAGCCGGCCGTCGTCCTCAGGGTCGCGACGGCGGGGCCCCAGTGGTTTCCTGTCGCCTTGCCGACCGGGTGGGCGTGGAAGGGCGCCAGGGCCGCGAAATTGCGCGAGGTGATGGCGGCCGGTCGGGTGCGCCGGGCGAAGCCGCCGGGAAACTGGGCCCAGAAGGAGGCTTCAAGGCCGAGGTCCTCCCGCGCGACGACCAGACCGGAATCCGCCAGCAGGGCCCGCGCCCTCGACAGATGGTCGGCCAGGGCGGCCGGAGTGTCGCCGTGGACGAGCACCGAGGCCTGGTGCTCGCCCATGACGAAGCGGTTGCTCGTCAGGTCGTCCAGGGCTTCCGAGAGGCCGGCGATCTGGGAGCCCGCCCGGTCGCGGGCCGAGACCATCTGGTTCTGCTTTCGCTCCATGACGGCCCGGGCGCCGGACCGGGACAGGAAGGCGAAGGAATGGGTGACGACGAAACCGAAGGGGGCGCCAAGGAGGCTGTTCCACAGGCCGGGCCGGGTCGCGGCGGGGTATTCCTTGATGGCGAGGACGCCGGCGTAACGGGCCGTGGCCACGTCACGCAGTTCCAGGGTCTCGCGGCCGAAGATGATACGGCCGGAATAGAGGGAGGACCCGAGGTGGCCGCGGACGACCGGGGCGGCGGACCGTCGTCCCGTCAGGACCAGACCCATGATCTCCATGGGCTCCGAGAACCAGAGGCCGTTCTTTTCATGGAGGCCCAGGCGGCGCGGCGCGTAGCGCTCGAGATACCGGGCGAGGTCGCGCCCCGCCTCCTCGATCCGCACGAGCGGGATCATGGCCTGTTCCGGATCCTCGCGGCTGGTCCGGCGCAGGCGGCGCATCAGGGCGGCGGTCCGGTCGGAAGGGGCGCGGCCCGGGTGCAGGACCAGGGTGACGAAGAGCTCATTGACCCACAGGGGTCTGGCGGCGGTCCGGGCGTGCCAGGCCGCGCCGAGTTCGGCGGCGAAGACCGAACGGAAGCCCGTGGAGGGTTCAGGCCTGACCGGACGGCGGACGAGGTGATGCCAGATCGCGAACTGTTCGTCGGCGAGGTTGCGCCAGGCCTGGTGGAGCTTGAGGTGCCAGTCGTTGAGATCGCGGACATCGGCCGTCTCGAAGCTGGCGCCCTGGATCTGGAACACCATCATCAGGGCGCCGCTGTCCAGGGCGACGACATGGTCGTTGACGTGGCGGGCGAAGGGCAGGTGCGAACGGACATGGCCCTCGCGCCCGAGCCGGCCGGCGCTGACGACGCCCTCAGCCACGGGTAAGCTCCACGGACCGGTAGCGACGGACCAGGGGAAGGGGCGAGGGCGAGCTTCCGCCCCACAGGGCGCTGTTGCGCGCGCGTCCCCGGGTGTCGAGGTAGACGAGGAGGAGCCGGAAGGCGTTGTGATCGGCGCGGCAGACGCCCCGGAAGACCATGTGCAGGGCGGGCGCGACGAGGAGATAGAGGAGGCTGCCGCCGATCAGGAAGACCAGCCCCGAGAGGATGACGTTGACCCCCATGGCCTCCATCGGCACGCCCATGACCATGGCGGGGCGCGTGCAGGCCAGGAAGAGCGGGTCTTCGACGAGGCGTTCCTCAGCCATGTCCCCCTCCTGTCACGAGACAGACGGCGGCCATGGAGAGGACCAGGCCGCATCCCAGCCCGCCGATGATCTGGGCGAGGCCGACGGGGGAGATCAGCCGGCGTCCGAGGGCCAGGCCGAGGGCGAAGGCGATCCCTGTGGCCCCGACGGAGGCAAGGGTGACGGCGGGGCTCATCAGGCGCCGCCCGTGATCAGGTTGACGATTTCGGCGGCGCCGAAGACGACGATGATCCCGAGCACGACGATGGCGGCGCGGCGGAGGTCGAACAGGCCGAACATCCAGAGGATGCCGACGACCACCACGGCCAGGACCGCCAGCAGCCTGGCCGTATTGCCGGTCAGCATGTCGACGACGTTCTGGAGCAGGCCCTCGATATTGGCGGAAGCGAAGGCCGGCTGGACCAGCAGCAGGCTGGAGGCGCCGACGATCAGGGCGGCGGCGCAGAGGCGTCGCGCCTTCGGGGCGTGTCGGGTCATTTCTGATCTCCCGTGGTGTTTTCGGTGGAGGCGAAGACCAGCCGCGCAGCGGCCCGGGCGCGTCTGAAGACATCCCAGTCGGGAACGGGAGCCGGCGGAGGCTCGGCCCGGGGCGGCGTTTCCGGCTGGTGCGCCCGCAAGGGTCCGGCGAGGCTCAGGGTTGCTGCGGCGGCCTCGACGCGCGCGACATAGCCGTTGCGGAAGCCGCGCTCCGGGTGGCCGGTGTTGTACCGCGACAGGGCGGCCCTCAGGCTTTGCCGGGGCGTCTCGCCCGCCGTCGGCCGGTAGCCCGCGCGCAGGACGCGATCCGATGCGGCGAGGTTCCGGCAGGGATCGAAGGCGGCCTCCGGGCTCAGGCCGAGCCATTCAAGATTGTCGCTGTTGATCTGGGCCACCCCGAGATCGAGGTTGGCGCCGCGTTCGAGGAGATCGCGGGCGATCCGGGCGGCCTCGGCCGCGTACCGGGGGCGACGCGCCGGGCGCGGACCGCGATTGACGCCGATGGCCAGGGGATCGAACCGGCTTTCGGCCCAGGCCACGGCGGCCAGGGTTTCAGGCGCGCTCTGCGGGGCGCAGGTCTGGGCCAGGACGAGAATGGCGGCGAGATCCAGCAAGGCGGGGCTCCGGATGGTGGAGCCTCATTCAGCCCCGCCCCGGGCCCGGCATCGACCCGACGCCTTCCTGTCGCAGGTCTACGGTGGGGCGACGGCGGAGCCCGGAGAGGCTGCGGCGAGCCGGGCCACGGCCTGGATGCGGGTCCTCACCCCGAGCAGACGGCAGGCGTCGGCCAGGTGTTCGTCGACGGTGCGGGGGGAGAGGCCGAGGGTCGCGGCGATCCGGCCGGAGGTCAGGCCCCGGGAGGCCAGGGTCAGACACTGGCGCTGACGGTCAGTCAGGGCGTCGACGGAAGCGGGGAAGGGCGGCGTCGGGCGCATGGGAGCAGCACAATCCCTCCCGGTCCCTGCGGCCAGTCCGCAACTTCACGGCGGCGGATTCACGGAGCCTGATCGGGCGGAGGCTCGTCTTCGTCGCCCATGTCCGGCGGAACCAGCTTTTCGAGTCTCTGCTGAAGCCAGATCCGGGCGGCCTCGTCGCGGCGCACCGCCTGCATGGCCAGTTCCCGGAAAGCCCGGGTCACCGTGTTGATGATGGTGCGGCCGTCCAGTTCGGCGATCCCGTCGCCCATGTCATCGTCGAGAGCGTGCAGGGCGACCACCAGGATCTCGACCAGCTTGTTGTCGGCCGCTCTCACGGCGAACTCGGGCGAGCCCAGGGCCATGGCGGTGAAGATGGCGTAGGGGTCGGAATCCGTGACCCGGGCGAAGCGATGGATGCGTTCGTGGTGGACCTTGCCCTTGCCGGCCTCGAACAGTTCATAGGTGCGAAGCCGCATCCCCATGGCGTCCGCCACGTCGATGGTGCGCATCCGGCGATGCATGCGGATCAGACGGAGCGACGCTGAAAGCGTGGCGCTCTGGGACTGGCGTTTCTCCGGGCCCATTGACCGGTATCCTCCCCGCTGACGGGGCGTCCGGATCGAAACCCCGCACCCCTGCAGGTTGAAAAATGGGCCAGTGCTGACTCAAATGAAAGTCAGGAAAGAAACGGGTGCCGGGAACTTGCGGAATGACGAAAATAACTTTCGGTTATTGGTCGCGCCGTCTCGCATGTCTTGGGCATGACGGGAGAGCGGGAGATGAGACTGCATGATCCCTATCACATGGCCCTGTCGGCCCTTTCGGGCTTCGCCGGGGAGGGACGGTTCGGGGCAGGCATGCCCCTGGTGGTCACGTCCCTGGCCCGCGAGCTCGGCCTGAGCCCGACGCCGGTCCGGGAGGCTCTGGCGAGGCTCGCCGGAGAAGGGGTGATCGACCACTGGCCCGGGCGGGGCTACTTCGCGCCGGGACTGGCGGCGACCGATATCCTCGAGCTCTATGACTATCACCAACGCCTTGTTCTCTGGGCCATCGATGCGCCCGTCGCGAATGCAGGCCAGACGATGGATCATGCCGGCTCATCCGTCGTCGATCGTCTCGAGCGGGTTTTCGCCGGGGCCGCGGGACGGTCCGGCAACAGGGTCCTGATCCGCGCAATGCGCCTGGCCTCGGCCCGTCTGCGTCCGGTTCGTCTGGTTGAGGCGACGGTGGCTCCGGTGACGTTCGACGAGGTCGGGCGTCTCGAGGAACTGCTCGGGAATGAGGAAGGAACCGGATTCAGGGAGGCGGTCATCCGGTATCATGAGGCCCGGATGGAGGCGGTCTCCAGCATCTCCGCGGCCATCCGCCGTTCAGGTGAAAGTATAGTTCAAATATAGCTGTCAAATAGGCAGGGGCGGGCGCTCCCTCTGGATGCCGGCGCATGTCGCGCCGGCCCCAGGAGGTAATGTCATGTTGACGACCCTGTCCGGCCTGATCCGCCTCGGATCGGCCGTCGTCCACACCCGCGCCGAGACCGGAAGCGAGAAGGAAGAGCTCAATCCGGTGTTCCATTACGACGATATCGGCGCGCGCGCCGATGTGGTTCGTCTCGGGGCCGCTGCGCGGGAAACCCGCGCGGACTGCCCCGACGGCCTACTCGAACTGATCCCGGTCCAGCGCTGGGAAATGAACGGCGCGAGCCGCTGAACGGCCGGGACGTCGCCCGACGGGCGGCGTCCTCACGGTCGCCGGGAGCTGGACATGACCCCTGTGCTGAGAGCCGGCGTTCACGCCGCCATGGTCGGCGACGCCCTGATCCTTCTTGATCTGGAGAAGGACGACTATCTCTGCCTCCCCGGCGTGGGCGATGCGGTGAAGACGGGTGAGGGCGGCGCCCTGCAGGTCGGGGACGCCGACGTCGCCGTGATCCTGGATGCGGCGGGTCTTCTGGGGCCGGGTCCGGTCATGCCGGGCAAGCCCCTGCCTGAACGTCCCCTGGTCTCTGTCATTCATGAGCCGGCGGGACGTCCGCCCACGCTGCCGATGTGGCTGGACGGCCTGCAGGCCGCGCTCGCGGTGAGGAAGGCCCGCAAGGGCGCCGGGGTGAAGGACTATCTGGCGCTGGCAGACGGCCCGGATGGCGACCGGAGTCCGGTCCGCGTCGCCGGGGCGGCGCGCGCCTTCTGGCGCATGTCGCCCTGGCTGCCGATCGAGGGCGAGTGCCTTGTCCGGTCGGCCCTCCTGATGCGTTTCCTTCAGCAGCGCGGCCTCGGGGCCGACTGGGTCTTCGGCGTCCGCCTCTGGCCCTTCACGGCCCACTGCTGGGTGCAACTGGACGGGGTCTGTCTCAATGACGACGTCGAGCGCCTGACCTCCTACACGCCGATCTACTGCCGATGAGACCTTCGGATCGCGGCTATCTGGTCGTCCAGTCGGACCGATTGGGGCCGAAGGACAGGGCTGTGCTCGATGCCGGGCGTCGCGGCCTCCGGCAGGCGGGCTGGCGATCTGTCCTGGCGCTCGACGGCCTGGAAGTCTTCGTCGGCCCCGGGCGGACGCTCCGGGTGCGTCAGATCCATCGTCGCTGCATCCTGATCGGCGAATTCCGGCCTCATGGCCAGGCCCTGTCGGCCCTGGTCGGCGGCAGTCGCACGCCCCGGGGGCTAGCGCGGGCGGCGGTCGATGGCGGATGGGGGCGGTATGTTCTGGTCTGGCTTACGGATGATGGCGAACTGGCGGTCCTGCGGGATCCCGGCGGGGCGGTGGACTGTGTGGTCTGGAGCCGCGGCGGGCTGAGGCTGGCGGCCGATCAGCCGCCGGCCGAGGCGGACATCCTCCTTCCGGACAGTCTGGCGATCGACTGGGAAGGTCTTGGCGAGATCGTTGATCCGCCCGGGCTGGTGAGCGATCAGCCGCCGCTGCGCGGCCTGACCGCAGTCGCGCCGGGAGAGTTCGCCCTGGTGACAGGCCGTCCTGTCCGGGAGGCGGTGTGGACCCCGGCCGATATCTGGCGGAAGCGTCGTTCAGATCCCTCGCCCGGGGCGCTGCGAGCTGTGGTGGACGCGGCGGTGGCGGCGGAGAGCGAGGGCCATGAGCGACTGGTCGGCGAGATGTCCGGCGGGCTGGATTCCGCCATCGTCTCCAGCAGTCTCGCCGCGTCTGGCGGGGCAGGGCGCGCCCGTTTCATCAACTATTACGGGGACTGGCCCGAAGGCGATGAGCGCGCCTATGCCGAGGCCAACGCCCGGAAGACCCGGCTTTCCCTCGAGACGGCGAGAAAGCCCGTGGCGGCCATCACGCCTGAATTGCTCGCGCCCCTGGGATGGGGTCTGCGTCCGGCCCTGCATGGGGTCGATACGGCCTATGACCGGGATATGGCGGATCGGCTGAAGGCGGCGGGCGCCACGGGGCTTCTGACGGGTCAGGGCGGCGACGCTGTCTTCTTCCAGGCGCCGGATCCCCGGGTGGTTGTCGACCGCCGCCGCCGGGGCTGGCGGGGGCTTGAGCCTGGCTACTGGGCCGAGGTCGGTCGGTGGACGCGACATTCGGTCTGGACGGTCGCCGGGCTGGCGCTTGGACCCTCGAGCAGTCCACGGGCCGCAGGGCGGCGCCATCCCTGGCTGGAGGATTGCGACGACCTTCCGCCCGCCAAGCGCGGCCAGATCCAGCGTCTGGTCAACTGCCAGCTCTTCCACGGAGACTGTCTGCGGGCGCGCGCGGCGGATCTCGTCCATCCCCTGCTGGGTCAGTCCGTCATGGAGCATGTCCTCGGCGTGCCGTCGGATCTGTTGCTGGCCGGCGTCCGGGATCGCGGACTGGCGCGACTGGCCTTCGCGGATCGACTGCCCGACCTGATCATCCGGCGCCGGGACAAGGGGGATCTGAGCGCCTTCTACGGCCAGGTGGTCCTGTCGAGCCTCCCCTCTCTCCGGCCCTTTCTGCTGGAGGGCCGGCTTGTGGAGCAGCGCCTGCTGGACCGGGCCGGACTTGAGCAGGACCTGGCGCCGGAACGCCTGATGTGGGCCCCCGGGGGCAATCGCCCCCTGTTGCTCGCGGTGCTGGAGGTCTGGGCCCGACACTGGGACGAGCGGATCGGGCGGCGGAAACGTGCGGAACCGGGTGCCTGACCGACGGGCCTCACTCAGCCCTAGGGTAGAGGGCTTCGATGAGCTTTTGAAGCTCCGCCTCACGCCGTTCGTGGTCGAGGCCAGCGAGCTTCTGTATCCGGTATTGTACGGCCGGAAGGTCGGCTACATGGGCGTGGGCGAGCAGGGACCAGTCGGGTTCTCCGCGCTTGAATGACACCAGGAACCGGCGATGCGCCTCGGGCATGGCGCCCACCATGGTCTGGATGAGCGTCTCGCGGACATCGAGCAGCGTCCGGAGAGGCGTGTCGTCGGCGGTCATGCCGACGAATTCCTGTTCATACTTCCGGACGAGGTCGCGCCGGGGCGGATTGAGGATCGCGTTGAGCCCCTTCGCGCTGCTGAGCAGATAGGCGATGAAGGCGTGGCGGAGCTCGTCGCTGACGCTCTCGTTCTCCAGCAGCAGCTTGACGTCGTAGAGGTCGCGGGGGTGCTGGCGATCGAGCGCGGCCACGATCTTGCCGGCGTAGAGGTCCGGCTGTGAAACCACCCAGGTTTCCGCGAAGCCGTACCTGTCCTCGGCCGCTTCGGTGACGGGCATCCACACGGGATCATAGACCACGCCCCGCATCATGGGCGTGACCTCGATCTTGATCGCGGCGCCGGCCTGGACGTGGAGGCGTTCGATATGACCTTCGGCGGAACGCTGCGCAGTGACCTGGGCGCCGCGGATGCTCTTCATGATATCGGCGGAGATCCTCGCCAGTCCCGCGTCAATGCCCCCGATCGCCTCCTTCCATGGCTGGACCGGCAGGTAGGTGAGGTCGATATCGACCGAAAGGCGCGGGAAATCCCGCACGAAGAGGTTGATCGCCGTGCCGCCCTTGAGGGCGAAATCCTTTTCCTCGGCCAGGACCGGCAGGATGCGCACCAGGAGGGCGACCTGCCGTTCATAGGCCTCACGCCGGGCCATCAAGGTCCTCCGGCACGGTGATCATGAACCTGGGATCGAGCCTGCCGCCCTCGACCAGGACGCGCTTTCCGGACCCGAGGCCAAAGGCTTCCGGATCGAGGTGTTTCAGCCAGCCGTGATTGTGGCGGAAGGCGAAGAAGAAGAAGAGGCGCTTGACCTTCACGCTCCTGCAGTCATGCAGGAGCTTGGCGAGCCGGCGCGGGCTGAGCGTCGCCAGACCCTCCATCATCTTGTCGGCCTGATGGAAGCTCTCCTTCTTCGGGAGCTGGTCCAGCATTTCGAGAATGGCGCGCTCGGGGGTCGAGACGGCAAGCGGCCATTCGAACGGACCCCAGGGAAGTCGTTTCACGCTTCCGTGGATCGGATCATTGCTGTGGCCCCGGTTGCTTTCGGTATTCCAGGCGAGGTTTGTCAGGCCGGTCGTGACCGGGGCGTCGCCAAACAGCCGCTCGCTGTTGTGGTAGCGGAAGCGGACGTCGAGATTCAGTTTTTCGACCCAGCCGGGCAGGGGCTCGGGGCCGTAAAGATGCACCTCCCTGACGTCGGTGGAGAGATAGTGGCTGAAGCCCTGCAGTTCGAGGGCGGTCCGGCCACCTACCAGATAGGCCTGTTCGAGCACGGTCTGGAGGGAAATCACCACCTGTTCCCAGCCCAGGACGCCGCGTGGCCGCCGGAAGACGCTCCGCGCCGGCTGTTCCAGCCAGCCCGCGGAAACATACTGGCTCCGCAGCGCGGTGGAGTAGCCCTGCGCGTTCATCCAGGTCGAATCGACCAGCAGACCTTCCGGAAGCCGGCTTATGAGCTGGTTTAGTTTTCTATCATTTTGCGTAGTCACGCTTAGCATATTAGCCCATTTTCAAACCGCAGGAAAGTTTGAATCTTGTGCGGTTTGCTAAGTCAGGCTTTCTGATTTCGATCATTCTCAAACCCTGGCGGCCCTTCGCATCCGGCGCGGCAGCGCCCTGAAAGGCCTGAGGTCATCCGGAGGGAGGACCAAGGTATCGGGCCAGCCAGTCGAGAATCCGGGCGTGCAGGTCCCTGAGGTTGCCGGGGCTGGCGTAGGTGTGGCCCTCGCCGAAATAGGTCAGGAGACCCGCTTCCCGATTGCGACGGTAGAGGGCGCTGAAGAGGGTGCTCATGCGTTGGTTGTCGAGATCGGACTCGATCAGCAGGGCCGGCGTGCGAATGGCTTCGGCCTTGTAGAGGGGACTGGCCTCGACATAGGCCTCCGGCGCCGCCGCGAAGTCGCCGATCGACGCCTGTCCGGTCTCGCCCCAGCCGACCATCTGTCCGATGGGAACGCCTTCCTCGGGCGCCACGCGGAAGAAGGGCGGAAGCTGCAGGGACAGGCTCAGATCGGGATATCCATTTGAGGCGATGACCGCGCTGAACCGGTCGCTCTGGGCCACGGCGCTGAGGACGCCGTAGCCGCCGAAGCTGTGGCCGATCAGGGCGACCCGCCCGGGATC
>PJTS01000992.1_pt1 | contig 12362 bp, 10 predicted proteins | sample 1512251 | NCBI WGS metagenome assembly PJTS01 (sample SAMN08177686, study PRJNA422409) | Soil metagenome, whole genome shotgun sequencing project. | isolation source: Soil (2) enriched on wood chips: alkali lignin treatment | place: USA: Madison | collected 2015-01-15 | reverse complement strand
CAGCCGAAACGCGGCCGGCTCTGGCTCAATGACGGGTCGTGCGTGCGGCTGCGCGCCGAGCGGGCCACCCAGGTCTGGTCTTACGACTTCGTCGAGGATCGCACCCAGGACGGTAGGAAGTTCGACGATCCCTGCCTCGCCGTCCTTCAGCCAGCGGTAGCCGAGGAAGTTGAAGCCAGCGCGGACGTCACAGATCGAAGCCTCGCCCGCTCCGAAAGGGCCTGCCTCCGAGCGCCGGCCAAGCCGACTGACGCCCGACGACCAGCTTAGCGTGCTTGAAAGCAGATTGGTCGAGATCCTAGATCCAACCCTGGCGCTCTCGCAGATTGCCGCCCTTGGGGCAGGGGGCGTCGCAGGCCAGCCCAACAAAGGCCTGCGGCTCCGTTCAGGTCCCGGCAGCGATGGCCCTGTCAAGAACGCGGGACCAGGGCCTATGCGCCGTTCCGAGAGGACGGGCGTTTACTCCGGCTCGCACCATAATGGCACAGCATTGTTGGGTCTATGCGCCCCACGACTTAAGGCACCCGAGTCCGCCGGAGGGTGATCTGGTTAAGAAAACTTTAAATTTCGCTTGATTCCCCGGTATGATTCCGATCAACGATGTCCCAAATTGGGATGGCCTAGCTTTTGAAGGTGTCATCTCAGGTGTTCGCCGTGGGGGCGTTCAGGTGATTTGGGGATCGGGGCTTGTTCGTACGCTTCAGCACGTTGGCGGCCATCTGCGTGGCCGCATCAAGTCTGGCCGGGATTGCCTGTGCTCAGGCGACAGATGGCGTTGAGATCGCCCTGAGCGCGACCGTGACGGAGCGTTGCGGTTTTGCGACGACTGCCCCTGCAAGCGTGAACGTCGCCGCCGATCTGGAAGACGCGCATGCTCAAAGTCTGGCCCTGCGCATCGATTGTAATACGCCGTTTCACGTATCGGCCAGGTCGGAAGACGGCAGCCTGATCAACCGCTCGGCCTCAGACGATTTCTCAGGCTACGCCTTCGCGAAGGTCTACGGCGTTCGGCTCGAACTAGAGACCGATGCAGGCCGGGTCAGCAGCGGACGGTGCCTTTCCTCCGCCCTGGTTGAAGGCGGCGACTGCGTCCTGGCTCAGCCCGGCGGGCTCGGCTCCGGCGATGGCGTGGCCATCGGCCGCGACGCCACCCTGACCGTGGATTGGCCCGCCCAGACAACACTGGGCCGCCGTCTGGCCGCTGGCGACTACAGCGACATCATCACAATCAGCATCGCAGCCCGCTCATGACGGCGCTGCGGCCCAACTATTCGCACTGACGCCCCGGCGCCAGTCGAAGCCTTCGGGTCGGACCTAATGTCTGCCTCGAGTAACCCGTCGGTCCCGGCCGACTTTTATGTTCAGGAACTGATCTTATGAACCGCATCGCTTTCGTCGCCGCTTCGGCTGCTGCTCTCCTGGTTGCTGGCGCCGCCTCCGCCCAAGACACGCAAACGGTCGCCATCAACGCCTCAGTCGCTCCTAAGTGCGGCGTCTCGGCCCAGCAAACGACCGTCACGCTGGCCGCTGACCTGACCGACGCCGACGCCAAAGTGCGTAGCGGCGTCACTACCGAGATCGCCAACGCCCTGAACGGCGCGCGCATCGTCGCCTTCTGCAACGGCGTGAACAACAGCGTCGAAGTGAAGCGCGCCGTCCTGGCCCGCACCGGCGCTACCGGCAACGGCCTGGCCGACGGCGGCTTCGCCCAGTTCATCCGCTACAATCTGGACGCTTCGCTGAACGGGGTGGCTCTGGATTCGACCAGCACGGAAGGCGCCTCGACCGTCGCCTCGCGCTTCGGCGGCCACATCAGCCTGTCGGACGCCAACACGCACGTCCGCTTCGCTCAAGCCGCCAGCAACGGCGCGCCGGTCGCCTCGTCCAACGGCTCCACCCCGACGGCCACGAACTGGTCCTCGCTGACCGACCGTCGTCTGGCCGCCGGCGCCTACACCGGTTCGGTCGAAGTGATCGTGACGCCGGGCGCTTAATCCGACTCCGTTAATCTCGGTTTCATATCACCGAGATATCGCCGGACCGGCTAACCCTGTCGGTCCGGCGCCCTTTTTCAATCAGTATCAAGGATTGCCATGTTCGGCGGTGCGTTGCGGACTGTTAAAGCCCTTTGTCTGGCCGGAGCCGCGCTTCTAGCCTCGGGCATTCCGGCTGCCGCACTGAACGTGCAGCCGGTCGTTCTCGACCTGCTCTCGTCGGGGCGCCGCAGTTCAGCGGTCGTCACCCTGCAGAACACCTTCACCACCACTGTTCCAGTCGAACTGGTGGCGCGCTCCGTAGAATTGATTGACGGCGAATTCAGAGAAACCGAAGAAGAAAGCGAAGACCTGATGGTCTTCCCCGCCACGGCGACGGTTGAGCCCGGGCAGTCCCAAGCGTTTCGCGTGCAATGGGTCGGCGACCCGGCCCCTTCTGCTAGCCGCCACTACTACGTTTCGGTGGCCCAACTGCCTGTCCAGCTGCCGGAAAACGAAAACGCCGTGCAGGTGCTCTACAACTTCAAGGTCCTGGTCAGCGTCGGCGCAAACGGCGCGAAGTCCGCTCTGAGCGTCGCTTCGGCCGCGATCGAGACGGACAAGGAAGGTCGCGTCTTTCCTGTGATCCACGTCCGCAACAGCGGCGACACATACGGCTATGTGGGCCGGGGCCGCCTTACAGTCATCCAGCGGGACAACGGCGGTGCAGTGATCTTCCGTCAGGCCTTCGAGCCGGACGAAATCCAGCGTCGCATGGGTCTGGGCTTGATCCCGTCGGGCGCGACTCGCCGTCTGCCGATCAATCTGGACCTGCCGAGCGCAGGGGGCTCGATCGAAGTGGATATCGCCCCCGTCGAAGGGCGATGATCCGATGAAGTTCTGGCCTCTGGCCGTCGTCACTGCGGCGGCGAGCACATTGAGCCCTGCGTGGGCCGCGAGCTATGCCGAAGTCATCCAGACGGCGCCGGCGCTGCTGCCCGACCGCCTCAATCCCTCCGGCCGCGACATTCCGTTAGGCGGACCGTTGCGCGACGGCCCGTTCATACTGGGCGAGGTCGACTACATCCTGACGGCTGATGACCGAATTCTGGTCCAACTCGACACCTTGATGCCGTTGATCGAGCCGCGCGTGTCTGCGCAGGAGCTCGAGCGCATTAGGCATGGGCTCGCTGGCCGGAACCGACTGTCGACAGAGGAATTGGCCGGCCTGGGCCTGCCGTTGGCGTATGACCCGGCGACTTTCGGTCTGGTCCTGACGCTCGACCCCGCCATGCGGCCGCGTCAGGCGATCAGCATCGCTGGGTCGAACTATGCCGTTGTGGGTCGCCTGGCGGAGCCGGCGCGGCTGTCGGCCTATGTCACCGCCTTCGCCACCGCGGACTATGTCCATCAGGGCCTGAGCGACGACGTCGGCTTTGAAACCCCGACCATCCTGCTGGACAGCGCAGTGCGTTACCAAGGCTTCGTCTTCGAAAACGAAGCGACGATCAGCAAGCGCTTCAGCCGGGACGGTACACGTTTAGTCTACGACGACCTTGCGCGGACCGCTCGCTACACGGCCGGCGATCTGGAACCGACGTCTCGCGGCTTTTCGGGCGCGACCTCCATGGCGGGCCTGTCGATTGTCCGATCCTATGCCGAGTTGGAACCTCAGCGAAACGTCCAGCCGCGCGGTCAGCGCACCTTCACGCTGGAACGCGCCTCCACCGTCGAGACCTTCATCAATGGACGCTCGGTGCAGCAGACGCGGCTGAACCCGGGCACCTATGACATCCGCGACTTCCCGTTCGCACAGGGCGCCAACGACGTGCGCCTGGTGATCCGCGACGACACAGGTCGTGAGAATGTCATCAACTTCTCGCTGAACTTCGATCGCAGCCTGCTCGCTAGCGGCTTGACGGAGTTCGGCCTTTTCGGCGGCGTAGAGAGCAACCCCGGCGGCGACGGAATCGACTACTCCGACACCTTGGGAGCGTCCGGCTTCTATCGTCGGGGCCTGACGGACGAACTGACCGCGGGCGGCAATTTCCGCGTCAACGAGAATGGCGGCGTTGTAGGCGCCGAGATGGTCTGGGCCTCGCCAATCGGCACCCTTGGAGGCGACATCGCCGCCTCGTCGATCAACGGCATTGGCGAAGGCTACGCCATCAACGCCAGTTTCGAGCGCACGTTCGGCGACGGCTTCAGCGCCGCGCGCACACTTACCGCCACCTTCCAGACGGTCAGCAAGGACTTCGCTACGCCCGGTTCGCTCAGCGCCGACAACCGCTACGCCTGGGAAGCCGGACTGACCTACGCCCACACCATCGGCGCCACCCAATATATCACGACCGACGCCTTCTATTCCGCCGGTCGCGGCGCCGAGCCCGACCAGCGCACCGTGCGCGCCACTTACGGCTGGCGGGCCAGCCCGCGCCTGATGTGGAGCCTGGAAGGGGTCTATGAAGACCGCCGCAACCAGGAAGAGTACGGCATTCGTCTGGCTCTCACCTACCGCTTCAGCCAATTTTCCAGCGGCACGGCCGAGGTCGACACCCGCCGCGAGCGGGCGCGGGTCGGCTACCAGACCTCGCGCGGACGCGGCGTCCATTCGTGGAGCGCGGCGGCCAATATCGATCGTTCGGAAACGGCGACAGGGGTCAACGCCTCGATCACCAACGTTCTGAACCGCGTCGAGATCGGCGGCAGCCACCAGACCTTCTTCGCCTCGGACGGGGGCGACATCACTGACCAGCGCACCTCGGTAAGAGCGGGAGCCTCGCTGGCGTTCGCCGACGGCGCCTTCGGCGTCTCGCGCCCCATTTACGACAGCTTCGCCCTGGTCCGGTCGCACAAGTCGCTGAACGGCGCAGAGGTCTATGTCGAACCGCGAGACCAGTTCTTTTCAGCGCGTTCCGGCCCTCTCGGGGGCGCGGTCTCGCCCGAGCTTAGCGCCTATTCGCCGCGCGTCCTGACCTTCGACGTACCAGAAGCGCCTCCTGGCTATGACCTCGGCGCAGGATCCGCACAGGTGCTGCCACCCTATCGTTCCGGGTATCTGATCACCGTAGGCTCCGACTATTTCGTGTCGGCGGTCGGCGAATTGATCGACGCCGCAGGTCAGCCGCTAAAGCTGTGGGTTGGCCAGGCTGTAGAACTGTCTCAACCGGATCGTGCGCCGGTGCGGATGTTCACCAACGCCTCGGGCCGGTTCGCACTTCAGGGATTGCGTCCCGGTCGCTGGAGAATCGAAAGCGCGGCCGACTCCACCACAGTCTATATTCTCGATGTCCCCGCCGATGCTGAAGGCCTGGTGCGGGTCGGTATTATTCGTCCGGAGAACCGCTGATGAAAAAGCTTCTGCTCGCTGCCGCCGCGGTCGCCGCTCTGGCCGCGCCCCAAGCCGCCGTCGCGGGTTGCGCCGAGTTTCAGATCACGGGGACGGACCTGTCGCTGTCATATGACCCCTTTTCGGCCTCACCTGTAGAGCGCAGCTTCACCTTGCGGATCCGTCGAGTGGACAGCATGGCCACGGCCGTGCGCTTTCTCCTAGCCGACACTGATTCTCCGGCAGGCGCACCGCGCATCGGGACGGGACCTGCCGGTTACGACATCCGCTGGAACCGCGACACCTCGCGCCAGGTCTTTGTCGGCGGCGCGGTCCAGCCCAACGCCACTAATGGCGCGCTTGTCCATTTCGGCGAGGGTCCGTCCGGCGACGTCGTGACTGAAACCATGAGATTCAGCCTCCCGGCCGGTCAGGATGCGGCGGCTGGAGACTACTACGAGGCGCTGGAGGCGCGCTTCGTATGCTATTCTGGCGATCAGATGCTGGGCTCTCCCGACTTTCAGCAAGGGGCGGGTCTAGCTGTGGATCTAAACGTGCCAGAGCGCATCTCCACCTATGTCGGGGCCGCCGGCGTCCGCCGCGGCGAGATCGCCTTTGGTCCGCTGGATTCTATAGGCGGCGTCGCGTCGCGCAGTCTGGTCGTGACGACCCAGTCGACCGTGCCCTACGACATTGGCGTGGCCGCTAAATGGGGTCGGCTGCAACGACGCGATGGCGATTCGTATGGGCTGAATTACGCCATGCGCTTGTCGGGAGTTCCGGTTCAGGCGGGTTCGGCCCTCAGTTGCACGCGCACGCCCGCGCCGTCTGGCCGCGCCCACCCCTTCCAGGTCGATCTGGCGCAGGATCAAGCGGCCCGAGTTCCGGCCGGCGGCTATACGGATGTTGTCACCCTGACCTTTACGCCGCGCGCTGGGCTGTCGTCGCCCGACGGTTGCTCGGGCCGCCTTTAGAAGATCATGCCTTTGGGCTGCGCTTCAATGTTGACGGCGACGGCCTCCGCCCCTTCCGCCAGCACCAGAGTTAGATCGCGTTCACGATAGGCGGGTCGGTTGCTGTCCACGATGACAGTGCGGGTAGAATCGGCCGCAATCGCAATCCGCTCGCCGTCCAGAACGACATAGGCGTCCTCCAAGCCTGCCGGATGCAGCAGAACCAGGCGATAACCGTCCACGTTGTTGCACAGTTCCGTCAGCCGGCCGAGCATCTGTTCGCCCGGCTCAACGGGCATCGCGCCGCCGGTCAGAGACACTCGGCAGACAGTGGCTACGCGTCCCATAATATCGATCACCGGACCAGCGGCAGCCGGCTCCGCAAGCAGCACAAGCGCCGCCAGAGAAGAAAGTAGGCCTTTGGTTTGGTTCGCCGTCATCAGCACACCCCTGTCTAGAACGACGAACCTAAGCCGTGAGTTTCAAGGCCGCTTTAAGCAGGATGGTGAACGGCGGTTAGCAATCTTGATCAGAAAGGTCCCGCACCAGCGTACGGCGACCCTGCGGCGAACTACTCACACAGCTTCCGTGTCCCTGACCCATAGCGAGCCCATTTATCAGCGCGTCTGCTAAGTCTGGACGGTCGCGGTCCCATTTCCTCGCCGCCGGCGTAAAACTGAAGTCTCCAGCTATCTCGGCCACGCCAGAAGCGCGAGCTAGAGCGGCCATGTCGGGATCGCGCACCCCGTCCGCTGCGGCGAACATGGGGGCCCGACGAGTATAACGGACGAGTTTGGCCAGGCGCGGCTCAACTCGACCTTGGGTCGCCCAGCCTCGCCTTGGACCCGCTCCGAGCATCGTCCGGCACAAAGTCCACGGCAGTTTCCGAGCGATCCTCACCTGTCAGTCCGGACGACCAAGTCCTGCCCCGGCACCTCGAAGGCCACCGGCACTTTGCCAGCCCCTGCTTGGCGGAGGTCGGGGCCAGTGTCTGTATCGTGATCAGGGAGCCCGGCTTCAGGCCGTGAAGTGCCAGCCGGGGATCGTCTGTCCCGGCGGCATGCAACACCGGGAGCGCGGCATCTAGGGACGCCAAGCAAAGCTTGACCATGAGCAGGATAATCCGCGCGCAGGGCGGTGCGCGTCTGGGGCGTCGACGGGAACGGGAACCTGGACGCTGAAGCGATGGACACGGCTGGAGGTGTCTCCAAGTCGCGCCCTTCGGTCCGGTCAAATGCGAACCTCTCCCAGGTTCGCCCAGGCCCTTGAAGCCGGCATTGAACGTGCGGACCGGACCTTCGCCGAAATGATGAGACCGAAGCCGCACCGGCCATGGTGGTAGCTACCGGGACCTTGGCCTTGGGGGCCACGCAAGGCTAAGACTCTTCCGCCTATTGGCGCAGGCCGACCCGGAGGCCTTCCTGCTGGCGAGGGTCGCAGACGCGGGGCCCTGCCTACCGACAGCCTATCGACGCGCTTCGCCATTCGATCTCGGGCCCACCTGCCCCTCGGTCAAAGGCTCCAGAAAGCCGATGAATTGGAGTCACGAAATCCATCCGGCCCAAGGTGGAACGTCAGAGCCATCCAGCGCGAAATTCTTGATCGGCAGAAAGTCACGATATTTCGGCTGGTTGCCTTAGGCTGAGAGTCACGTCTGGTGGGAAACGTGACAGGGAGGGGGCGGAGTCATCGTTGGTGGCTAAACTGACTCCGTTTTGGGGTCACGTCAATCGCCCGATCTCGGATCAAGCGTGACGGTCTCCTCGCCGGTGATCTGGCTCAACAGTCGGCCGTTCACGACGGATATGGCGATGGATAAAGTCGGCGACAGATCATATGCTCCAGCATACGCCTGCAGGACCGCTAAACTCGGAGCCGCGCCAGGGCCTTGCAAAGCCGCACCTTCCCGAGCCAGCACCAGCAAAGCAGCCCCCAGAGCATCCGGCGCCGACCCGTTCAGATTGCCCAGGACAATCACCGTCATCCAGCGGGCCGGATCATAGTCCAAATAGGTGTTGAAGCCGTCGAGCCCGCCCGAATGGGCGATGGTCGCATTCCTCTCCGCCCGGACAGCGAACACGCCGAAGGCGTAACGGGATGCCCTCTTCCAGAGAACGATCCCTCAAGGGGCGCTGGCTGACCACCTCGGGGCCTTGCAATCCTCTCGGGCGGTGAGAACTGGCGGCGCGAGGGTTGACCGAACGAGGTTCCTCGGTTCTGCTGCGCGACGCTATCCTTGGGAGGTCGGCATGATCGCGACGGTTCTGGTCGGCCTGGTGGCCCTCCTCCACCTCTACATCATGGTGCTGGAGATGTTCCTCTGGGACTCTCCGCGGGGCCGCAGGGCATTCGGGACAACTCCGGATTTCGCAGCCTCAACGCGAACGCTCGCCGCCAATCAGGGGCTCTACAACGGCTTCCTCGCAGCCGGCTTGATATGGGGCCTCTGGCTCGGAGACGCTGGGGCCGCCCAGCAAACCTTCTTCCTGGTCTGCGTGGCGATCGCAGGCGTCTTCGGCGCGATAACGTCCAGCCCCAAGATCTTCCTGGTTCAAACCATCCCGGCGACCCTAGCCCTAGCGGCGGTCTGGCTATTTTAAGCCAAAGGAGCGGCATGTGCGCTCGAGGTCCAGTGCGCGTCACTGGAAGCAAGCGCTCTCTTGAAGGACCAATCTCAAAACTCTCGGCCGACTTCGCAACTTACCCCGCCCGGGTTAGCCCGGCCCGAAAGAGACAGCCAGAACGGCTCGCGTTCACGGCCTTGAGTGCTCTGGTCGGTGCGACCAGACCTCGCGCGACCTTCCGCCCTGCGCCGATTTCGTTGAAAAAGGCGGCCTCGGGCAATTGGCATGAGGGCGCCGCGCTGATTCACTCTGGTCGTTGAGACGGGAGGTGCAGCGATGATGGGCGAGCGGCGGGTCGACCAATCGGCTCTGTTCTACGCGTTCTCGCTGGAGCGGCATGTGCCGGCGGACCACATGCTGCGCGCGATCGATCGCTTTGTGGAACTGGACGGGCTGCGGGCGCATCTGGCGCCCTTCTACAGCGCCATCGGCCGACCCTCGATCGACCCTGAGCTCCTGATCCGCATGCTGCTGGTCGGCTACTGTTTCGGCATTCGCTCGGAGCGGCGGCTGTGCGAGGAGGTCCATCTGAACCTGGCCTATCGCTGGTTCTGCCGGTTGGGCCTGGACGGCGACGTGCCGGACCACTCGACCTTTTCGAAGAACCGCCATGGGCGTTTCCGCGACAGCGATCTGTTGCGCGAGCTGTTCGAGACGGTGCTACGGCGCTGCATGGCCGAGGGTCTGGTCGGCGGCGAAGGCTTCGCGGTCGACGCCAGCCTGATCAAGGCCGACGCCAACCGACAGCGCTGCGTGCCCGGCGACCAAGGCTTGCCGCCCGAGGCCGCCAGCCGCGCCATCGACGAGTATCTGGCCGTGCTGGACGACGCGGCCTTCGGCGGCGCGACCCCGGTGACGCCCAAGTTCATCTCGCCGGCCGATCCGGCCTCGCGCTGGACTGGCGCCAACAAGGGCCTGGCCTTCTTCGCCTATGCGACCAACTACCTGATCGACCTGGACCACGCGATCATCGTCGATGTCGAGCCGTCCACGGCGGTGCGCCAGGCCGAGGTGACGGCGGCCCGCACCATGATCGAGCGCGTGCGCGAGCGCCATGATCTGTGGTCCGCCCGGCTGGCGGCTGACACCGCCTATGGCTCGGCCGAGATGCTGGACTGGCTGGTTCACGACCAGGGCATCGAGCCGCATATCCCGGTCATCGACAAGTCGGAGCGGATCGACGGGACTTTCTCGCGCGCCGACTTCGCCTATGACCACGCCCAGGATCTCTACCACTGTCCGGCGGGCAAGACGCTGGTCCACGGCCGGCGCATCTTCTCCACGCCGAGGACCAAGGCGCCGCCTGACGACACCCTGCGCTATCGCGCCAGCACGGCCGACTGCCGGGCCTGCGCCCTCAAGTCCCGCTGCTGCCCCAATACGCCGATGCGCAAGGTCACGCGCTCCATCCACGAAGGCGCGCGGGACTTCGCCCGCGACATCGCCAAGACCGACGCCTACGTCGTGTCCCGGCGCGAACGGAAGAAGGTCGAGATGCTGTTCGCCCACCTCAAGCGCATTCTGAAGCTGGACCGACTGCGCCTGAGAGGCCCCAACGGCGCCAAAGACGAGTTCCTCCTAGCCGCCACCGCCCAGAACCTGCGTAAACTGGCCAAACTGATCCCGCCACCGACGCCGGCGACCGCGTGAGGCGGGAGCAAACCGCAGCGTCCGTTACTGGCGGCGAACTCAACAGCCGCCTTTTTCAACGAAATCCGCCAACAGCGGTCACTCATGCCCCTCCCGAGAGTAGAGATTCTCGGGAGGGGCATGAGTGCTCTCCTGCGTGCTAGCTCGCAAGAAACTGCGTGTGGTATTTTTCGATCAAGGCTCGGGCCGCCTTGCCGATCTTAGCGTAGTCAGCCTCGTTTAGATTGGCGAGCGACACGCGTCCTGCAGGCGCCAGGGCGCCGAAACCGCCGCCGGGCAACAACACCACCCCCGCATCCTGCGCCAATTCGAATAACAGCGACCGCGGCTCGACTGTCTTGAGCAGCCAGTCAGCGAACGGCTTGCCGAACGCCTTCCCACTGAGGTCGGCGAGATCCAGCAAGGTATAGTAGCCGACATCGTCCGGATTGGGATCTGGCGCTACGCCGATCTCACGATACAGGGCGTGCTCGCGCGCGCGGATCAGCCGCTTCATCGCCGCCTTGTAGGCGTTAGGCGTGTCCATCAAGGCGAACAGCGAGAACAGCACCATCTGCACCTGCTGCGGCGTCGACAGACCCGCCGTGTGGTTCAACGCCACTGTGCGGCTGTCCGCCACCAGTCGGTCGATGAATTTCAGGTCGCGCGGCGTGGTGGTGATGGAGCCGTAGCGTTCGTCCAACTCAACCTTGGTTTCTTCCGGCAGGGCGGCGATGGCGCGATCCAGCACGTTATCCTTGTGCGTGGCGATTGCGCCCAGCCGCCAGCCGGTCGCTCCAAAATACTTGGAGTAGGAATAGACCAGGATCGTGTTGTGAGGCGCTACTGCGAACAGGGAAACGAAATCGTCGGCGAAGGTGCCGTATACGTCGTCCGTCAGCAGGATCAGGTCGGGCCTTTCCTTCGCAATGTCGGCGATGCGCTGAAGCGTCTCGGTGTTGATGCGCACCGATGGCGGATTGCTGGGATTGACCAGGAAGAAGGCCTTGATGGCTGGATCTTTGAGCTTGTCGATCTCGGACGCCGGATACTGCCAGCCCAGTTCAGGATCGGCTTCGATATGCACCTGCTTCAGCCGGTAGTCATTGAGACCTGGGATTTCGATGTAGGGCGTGAAGATCGGCATGCCGATGGCGATGCTGTCACCCGGCGAGAGCAGCCTATTTTCGCGCAAGGTGTTAAAGATATAGGTCATCGCCGCTGTGCCACCCTCGGTGGCGAAGATGTCGAACTCGCCGACGAACGGATGGGACCCGACCATCTCCTGACGCAGGTAGTGAGCGACGATGGGCTCCGCCAGCTTGAGCATCCGGTCCGGCACTGGATAGTTGCATCCCAGGATGGCTTCGCACATGTCGTAAAGGAAGGCCGCAGCATCCAGGCCCAACTGGTCCCTGACGTAGGATACCGCGCCCGTGAGGAAGGCCATGCCTTCCGTTCCTGCGTGCTCACGGGCGTAGATCTCAAACCGATCCTCGATGCCGGCCAGGCGCGGGAAGCCGCCCAGACCCTCGGGCATGTAGGCGAAGGACCGCTCGGCTTCGCGCATGGCGAACAGGCCCAATCGCCAGAAGCCGTGGCGCGGCGTAGTCGCCAGGAAGTTGGGATTGCCCCGCCCGGCATTCAGCATCAAGCGGTTCTCGACGCTGGAAGCCAGCTTGATCAGTTCGTCCTTCAGTTCGAACGGGCTGAGTTGGGACAGTTTCTCGGTCTGGGTGTCCATGTAACGTCTCCGGGAGGTTGAAACAGGTTGTCAGACGAGGCCGACGACCAGCGGCCCCAGGAGGGTCAGCAGGACGTTGGCCAGAGCGTAGGTGATGGCGAAGGGCACGGT
>PJTS01000988.1_pt1 | contig 12391 bp, 7 predicted proteins | sample 1512251 | NCBI WGS metagenome assembly PJTS01 (sample SAMN08177686, study PRJNA422409) | Soil metagenome, whole genome shotgun sequencing project. | isolation source: Soil (2) enriched on wood chips: alkali lignin treatment | place: USA: Madison | collected 2015-01-15 | reverse complement strand
GGCCCGACAGTGTGGGAGGAGCTCGGGCCAATGCCGATCTTGAAAACGTCGAACGTGCTGACAGCCATGGTTGCCGTACTGCGGGTACCGGAAGAGGCCGCTATTCTAGCCGTTCGTGCTGCGCGGCCATGGCTGCGGCGCAGCATTTCCGCCTTCGGAGCCTGAACCGTGTTGACCCTGTTCCAGCGTGACGATTGCCACCTGTGCGACCTGGCCTTGGCCGAACTGGCCAAGGCGCGGGCGCCAGAGTTCGATTCGGTGTTCCTGGATGACCACCCGGCGCTGGAAAGCCGCTACGGCGCGCGGGTGCCGGTGCTGCGCGATGAGGGCAGCGGCCGCGAACTGAACTGGCCCTTCGATGCCGCCACCGTGCAGGCTTGGCTGGCGGCAGGTTGAATCCGCCGGGCATGGCCCGGCGCTACCCTGTGTCTCCGTTCCACGGTAGCGCCGGGCCATGCCCGGCGGCGGTCCAACATTATTTCGCGTCGAACTTGACGATGGTGCTGATCGCGGTTTCGTCGGGGATGGTCTTGGTATCGGCCCAATCGCCGCCGCCCACGCCGAAGTCCAGGCGCTTGACGGTGGCCTTGCCGGTCAGCACCGGCTGGGTGCCCGGCTTCCAGCTGAAGGTGAAGGTGACCGGCTTGCTCACCCCGCGCAGTTCCAGGGTGCCATCGGCGGCGAACTGGTCGTTGCCGAGGGCGCGGAAGCCCTTGGCGGTGAAGTGGGCGGTGGCGAATTTGCCGACGTTGAAGAAGTCCGCACCCTGCAGCGTGGAATCACGGTCGCTGTTGCCGCTCTTGGCCCCGGCCAGCGGAATGGTCACGTCCAGCGAACCGGCGGCCGGATTGGCCGGGTCGAAGCTGAGCCGGGTGCTGAAACCGGGGAAGCTGCCGGTGAACACTTCACCGTCGTACTTGCTGGCAAACACCAGGATGGAGCCGGCGCCGGCGGCCTGGGTGTAATCGGCGGCCATCGCCGGGGCAGTGGCCAGCAGGCCGGCCAGGGCTGCGGCCACGGCGGCCGGAGTGATCAGTTTCAGGGTCATCGGTCAGTCCTTCTGAGCGGAGGCGAGCCAGCCGCGCGGCAACATCCGCGACAACGTGGCATCACGCTGGAACAGGTGGTGGTAGAAGGCGGCACCGGCATGGGCCAGCACCACCGCGATCAACAGCCAGAAACCGTATTCGTGCAGGGCGTGGGACAGGGCCACCACCTGCGGGTCGGGACCGCTCAGCTTGGGCACATCCACCAGGCCGAACCAGCGGAACGGGCGCAGGCCGCTGGCCGAGTCGTACAGCCAGCCGGACAGCGGAATGGCGAACATCAGCACGTACAGCAGCACGTGGGTGGCGCTGGCAATGCGTTCCTGCCAGCTGGGCGTGCCCGGCACCGGCTTGGGGGCGCCGGCATACAGGCGCCAGACCAGGCGCAGCACCACCAGCGCCAGCACCGTGATGCCGATGGATTTGTGCGCGGTGTAGACCCAGAAGTACTTCGGTGTCTTCGGCAGCTCGCCCATGGTCAGGCCGACGATGCCCAAGGCAAGGATCAGCAGGGCGATCAGCCAGTGCAGGGTCTGGCTGACGCTGCCCCAGGCGGCGGGCGTGTTCTTGGCGGTCATGGCGTGTCCTTCGGGGCCGTCGGGCTGTCGGAGTGGCTGTCGGGGGCAGGAGTTCCCGGGCGCGCGCTGCGGTCCAGCGCGGCTTCGGCTTCGATCCTGATCTGTACGCTGTCACCGATCACACCCGGCCAGGCAGTGATGCCGAACGCGCGGCGGCTGAGCGTGGTGGTGGCCGAGAAGCCGGCGGTACGGCGGAACGGCGGCAGTGGGTAGCGCTTGACGGCGTTGAGGGTCACCTCCAGCACTACTTCCTGGCTGATCCCGCGCAGGGTCAGGGTGCCCACGACGCGTGCATGCGTGGCATCGATCGGCTCCACCCGGGTGGATACGAAGCGCGCGCTGGGAAAGCGCTCGCCGTCCAGCAGGCTGCTGGCCAGCGTGGCCTGGTTCCACTTCGCATCGCCCAGGTCCAGCCGCGCGACGGGAATCTCGACCTCGAGCGTGGCCTCGCGCCAACTGTCGCCATTGAACTGCACGATGCCCTGGGTGCCGGAGATGGTGCCCAGCGCCTGCGAGTAGCCGGCGTGGTCGATGGCGAACAGCACGCGGGTGTGCACCGGATCGATGCGCCAGGCGTCGGGTGCGGCCCAGGCGGGCGTGACCGCAAGCAGCAGGGGCAGCAGGGCCAGTAGTGGGCGCATCCGGCGCGGACTCGGTTGAAAGAGGCCTCGATCATACGCACAGCGCTGCCGCCGGGATGTGTGCACGGCTGCAACAGTTCGTGGTGGCAATGCCGCTGGCAACACGCTGTTGCAGCGGCGCTGCCAGTGCTGTGTGACAATCGGCGCCAGGACAGGGGGTTCAGGATGACGACCGGTTGGCACAGGTGGTGCTGTGGCCTGGCAGCAAGCGTGCTGCTGATGATGTCGTTCGCGACGGCTGCCACGCCACAGGACATGGCGGGGGAAACGCCGCGGCTGCGCCGCTTCGGTGCGGCCGAAGGCTTGCCGTCGCGGATGGTGGTGGCGCTTGCGGAAGATCGCCAGGGGCACATCTGGGCCGCCACCGATGGCGGGTTGGCGCGTTACGACGGCAGCATGCTGCGCGTCTGGCAGCACGACCCCGAACAGGCCGGGTCGTTGCCCGGCAACGAGATCGAAACCCTGTTGATCGACCCGCGCGACCGCGTCTGGGTGGGTATCAACGGCAAGGGATTGGCGCGGTTGGATGCCGATCGCGTGCGTTTCCGTACCTTCGACGGCATTGACGCGCAGTGCCAGGGGCAGTTCTGGACACTGGCCTACGCCGGTGATGCGCTGTGGATCGGCACCAGTACCCATGGCGTCTGCCGGCTGGATGAAGCAGGGCGGCTGCAGGTGTTCCAGCATGACCCGTCAGACGCGTCCGGCCTGCCCAGCGATACGATCTACAGCAGCCTGGTGGACGGGCAGGGGCGCCTCTGGATCGGCACCGAGGCAGGTGTGGCGCGATGGAATGGATCCCGTTTCGAGGCCATTGCAGCACATCTGCTCGGTCATGTGAGCGTGCTGCGCCTGGGCCGCGACGCCGATGGCGCGATCTGGGTCGGTACACAGAATGATGGGCTCTACCGGATCGGCAGCGACGACGCGGTCAGCCGCCCCGCATGGCCCGACAGCCCGGCACTGCGCGCGGCTCTGATCGTGCCCGACCGCCAGGGGGGGTACTGGGCCGGCACCGCCGACGGACTGCTGCGGGGTGACGCCGATGCACTGCGGCGTCTGGAGGGCGATCGCGGCAGCGGCTTCCTGACCGGCCACAGCGGCGTGCTGGATCTGTTGCAGGACCACGAAGGCGGGTTGTGGGTCGGCCTGTTGACCCAGGGCCTGGCCTACCTGCCGCCGGACTGGCGGCGCTTCTCCACCTGGTACCAGCTCGATGGCAAGCCGCTGGACAGCCAGTATCTGCTGAGTGCAGCCAGCGATGGGCAGAACTACTTCGTGGGGTCGGCCCACGGGGTCTATCGCATCGACGCGCAGGGCACGCTGAGTCTGCTGGCCAGCGACAAGGAGCTGGGCAGCGGGGCGGTGTGGTCGGTATTGCCGCGCCCGCAGGGCCGGCTGTGGCTGGGGCGGGCCGGACGCCTGAGCGTCTACGATCCTGCCACCCGTGCACTGCGCGACTGGCCGATCGGCGGCGGCGCGGATCTGCGCCAGCGCATCGATCTGATGCGGCAGGCCGACGACGGCTCGGTATGGATTTCGGTGATGAACCTGGGGCTGCAGCACCGTGCCGCTGACGGCCGGCTGCTGCGCACCGTTCCGCTGTCGGCACTGCACGGCGCATCGGATGTGCCGATCGAACAGATCCGCTTTGACGCCCGGGGGCGGGTGTGGGTGATGGGCGAAATGGGCCTGTGGCGCGAGCAGGCCGACCGCTTCGAAGCCGTGCCCGGCGTATCCAGCGGGCCGATCTATGATCTGGCGTGGATCGATCCCCAGCAGCTGTGGCTTGCCCGCCAGGGTGCCTTCGAGCGCTACCAGTGGGACGGATTGACCCTGCGCCTGGTCCAGCGTGTGGATGGCAGCCACGGCATGCCGCCGGTCAGCATGGGCGGGCTGGCGCTGGCCAAGGATGGTCGTGTGTGGGCCACATCGCCGCGCGGGCTGCTGCGCTGGGACCCGAAGCAGCGGCGCCTGCAGCAGATCAACGAACGTGACGGCCTGCCCGACGCCGAATTTACTGGGCGGCCGCCCGCGGTCGGGGCGGACGGCCGTGTGCTGGCCGTTACCCAGACCGGCATGGTGGGGTTCGATCCGAATGCCGCCGATGTCGCGTTGCCGCCATCGCAGCTGGTGATCGCGCAGGTGCGCGTGCGCCGTGATGACGCGCGTGGCTGGCAGCCGCTGCCGACCAGCGGCGAGCTGCTGCTGGGCCCTGACGATCGCGACCTGCAGATCGAGGCACGGCTGCTGTCCTACGCCAACCCGCTCGGCAACCGCTATCGATTCCGCGTGGGGGGGTATGACCAGAACTGGGTGGAGCAGGGCGGTGACGGCCAGCGCACGCTGTCGCGCCTGCCGCCGGGCCCCTACGTGATCGAAGTACAGGCAGCCAGCAACAACGGTGCCTGGAGCCCGTCCCAGCGGCTGCAGGTCAAGGTGCTGCCGCCGTGGTGGCGCAGCGGCATGGCCATTTTCGGCTATGTGATGCTGGGGTCGCTGCTGTTGCTGGCGCTGTTGTGGTCGATCCGGCGGCGCCTGCGGCGACGGCAGCAGTGGCAGTTGACCGTGCACAAGCAGCATCTGGCCGAACAGGCGTCGCAGGCCAAGAGCCGCTTCCTGGCCACCCTGGGTCATGAGGTGCGCACCCCCATGACCGGTGTGCTGGGCATGAGTGAACTCTTGCTGGCCACCGAGCTGGACCCGTTGCAGCGCAGCTATGCAGGCTCCATCCAGCAGGCTGGGAGCCACCTGCTGCGGCTGGTGAATGACGCCCTGGACCTGGCCCGCATCGAAGCGGGACGGCTGGAGCTGGACATCCGCCCGTTTGATCTGACCGGCCTGTTGGACCAGGTGCAGACCTTGATGCAGCCGATGGCGCACCAGCGCCAGCTGGGGTTCCTGCGTGAGGATCGCCTGCCTGGCCCGGTGAGCGTGAGCGGCGATGAAATGCGCGTGCGACAGATTCTGCTGAATCTGCTCGGCAACGCCATCAAATTCACCGAGCGCGGTCACGTCGCGCTGGGGGTGGAACTGCAGGAAGAAGGCGGCGTGCTGGTATTCGATGTCAGCGATACCGGGCCGGGCATCAGCGCCGAACAGCAGCAGCGGCTGTTCCATCGCTTCGAACAGGCCGATGGTCCGCGCACGGCATCGCGCTACGGTGGCAGTGGCCTGGGCCTGGCGATCTGCCAGGAGCTGGCAGTGGCCATGGGCGGCCGTATCGATGTTGACAGCCAGTTGGGGCGCGGTGCGCGCTTCCGCGTGCGCCTGCCGCTGCCCTGGACGCGGCAGGCACCGGTACCGGCACCGGCCGGCGAAGCCAGCACCGTCGTACCCGTGCTGCCGGCGCTGCGGATCCTGCTGGTCGAAGACGATGCGACGGTGGCCGACGTGATTGCCGGCCTGCTGCGCGCACGCGGGCACCACGTGGTGCACGTACTGCACGGTCTGGGCGCCCTTGCTGAAATCGCCACGGGTGGCTTCGACGTGGGGTTGCTGGATCTGGACCTGCCCGCCCTGGATGGCACCGCCATCGCGCGCCAGTTGCGGGCGATGGGCTACGAACTGCCGTTGGTGGCGGTGACGGCACGCTCGGACGCCTATGCTGAAACGCAGGTGCTGGCGGCCGGCTTTGACGGATTCCTGCGCAAGCCGGTGACCGGAGACATGCTGGTGTCCGCCATCGCCCACGCGCGCAACAAGCGTCAGATAGCGGTGTAGATGCGACTGGGAATGGCGTGAATTGCGCGCCTTTCGGTTTACCATGCCGACGCCTGCCTTGCAGGTACCATTCCTGGACGCGTGAGGAGGCAATCGGTGGCGTATCTGCGGGCAGCGATGCTGCTGCTGATCCTGTTCGCCCTGGTGCCCGCGCAGGCGCAGCCGGTGGCGCCGACCCCGCGGCAGGTAACGGTGTTCGACGGACTGCCGTCCAATACGGTGAACCGTATGGCGGAGGATCGTTACGGCTACCTGTGGATTGCCACCAACGATGGCTTGGCACGTTATGACGGCCGCAACTACCGGATCTGGCGTTCCGAGGATGGCCTGCGCGACAACCGGATCTGGACGGTCCTGGTCGATGCCCACAACGAGCTGTGGATCGGCACCGAGAATGCGGGCCTGGTGCGCATGTCCGCCGATCGCCGGCAACTGCGCTTCTATGACCGCAGCAGCCAGCCGCTGATGGGCAGCAATACGGTGTGGAGCCTGGCCGCCACGCCGGATGGCGCCATCTGGTTCGGCACCCATGAAGGGGGCCTGTACCGGTTGGACCGCAACGACCGCGTGCAGCGTTTCCTGCCTGAACCCAACAACCCGCGCAGTTTGCCCGCTGTGTCCGTGCCGTATCTGGCCACGTTGGCTGATGGCAGTCTGTGGGTCGGCACCAAGCATGGCGTGGCCCGTTGGACCGGCACCGATTTCGAGCGGATCGGCAGCGACGTGATTCCGAGCCCACTGATCAATGGGCTGAGCGCCGAACCCGATGGCAGCCTGTGGATCAGCACGCTGGCGGGTGCCATCGTGCGGCGGCCTGATGGTCGCTTCGAGGCGCCGCCGTGGGCGCTGCCGGCCGGTGATCAGGTGCTGGGCATGATGCTGCGCGATGAACAGGGCGGGCATTGGCTGGATACGCGCAGCGGCCTGGGCCGGGGCGTGGACGGCGCGTTCCAGAACGTGCCGTTGTACAGCGCCATCGCCCGGGGCCGGGTACGCCCGAACTGGACCGGCGCGTACGAGGACCGGGAGGGGGGCATCTGGCTAGCCAGTACCAATGCCGGCCTGTGGCACCTGTTGCCACGCTGGTGGCAGTTCTCGGTCTTTTCCCGCCTGGAGGACGACCCGGCATCGCTGCGCAACGCCTTTGTGCTTGGAACCAGCCCGTCCAGCAGCGGCGGGGTATGGACCGTGGGCAGCCATGGTGCGCTGGACCGCTTCGATCCCTTGACCGGGCAGATCGAGCAGCACCGCACCTTCGTCAATGGCATGCACTGGTTGACCTCGGTTCGCGAGGATCGCCGGGGCCGGGTCTGGATCGGCTCCAGTGATGCGCTGATGCGCTATGACCCCCGCACCCGCGAGCTGCGCCGCTGGGGACGTGATGCGGCAGCCGACGCGCCGATGGAAGGCACCGTCGAGGCGATGATGACCTGCGACGGGGACAGCCTGTGGCTGATGCTGCCTTCCGGACTGCAGCAGCGTGATCTGGACGGCCACGTGCGGCGTGAACTGGAAAGTGGTCGCGATGGCCTGCAACTGGGACAGTTGAACCTGGATGTGGAGTGCGGGCCACAGGACCATATCTGGCTGGCCAGCAGCCGAGGCCTGTTGCAGTGGCTGCCCGAAGCCGGCCGCTTCCAGCCGGTACCCGGTGCGCCGGCTTCGGCCGTGTACGCCATGCACGTGGGCCACGACGGCCAGGTATGGCTGTCCGAGGACGGTCGTCTGGTGCGCTACCAGTGGCGCCAGGGGCGCCTGGAGCGACAGGCTGTGGTGGGCGTCGAGCAGGGCTACCCGGCCATTTCCGCGACCGGCGTGGTGGTGGACGCGCAGGGCGTGGCCTGGGCCAGCAGCGCCCGCGGTCTGGTGCGCGTGGGCGCCGACGGGCAGAGCGTGCGTCTGTATGGCGTGCATGACGGGCTGCCGAGCCAGGAGTTCCGCGAGCACACGCTGATCAGCACAGCCTCGGGGCGCATGGTGGCGGGGACCCCGGCGGGGGTGGTGGTCTTCGATCCGCAACAGGTTCGACCGTCCACCCGCCGTGCGCCGCTGGTGATCGAGCGGGTTGAGGTGCGCCGCAATGAGCAGGTGCTGGACCTGACCCATGACACGCCCCTGCAGATTGCCGACGGTGACCGTGACCTGCGCATCGTTGCGCGCCTGCTGTCGTTCGCCGATTCGGCATCCAACAGCTACCGCTACCGGTTGGCCGGTTATGACCCGGACTGGGTCGAGGTCGGTCCCGCTGGCGAGCGGCTGTTCTCGCGCCTGCCGCCGGGCAGCTATCGGCTGGAAGTACAGGCCCGCTCTGCCGATCACGTATGGTCGCGGGTGCAGACGCTGGAATTCCATGTGCAGCCGCCGTGGTGGCGCAGCCTGTCCGGCCTGCTGGTGCTTACCTCGATCGCGTTGCTGCTGACCAGCTGGTTTGCCTGGTTGTATCGGCGCCGCCTGCAGCGCCGCCATGCCTATCAGCTGGCCCTGCACAAGCAGGAACTGGCCGAGCAGGCCTCCGCGGCCAAGACCCGCTTCCTGGCCAACCTGGGCCATGAGATACGCACACCGATGACCGGCGTGCTGGGCATGAGCGAACTGCTGCTGTCCTCGCCACTTGACCCGCAGCAGCGTGGCTATACCCAATCGATCCGCCACGCCGGTGAACATCTGCTGCACCTGGTGAACGATGCGCTGGACCTGGCACGCATTGAATCGGGCCGGCTGGAGCTGCAGTCGCGCCCATTCGCGCTGAACGCGCTGCTGCAGGATCTGGCGGCGCTGATGGGCCCGCTGGCGGCGCAGAAGAATCTGCGTTTCACCCTGGACAATGCGTTGCCCCCCGGCCTGCAGGCCACCGGTGATGCCATGCGGGTGCGGCAGATCCTGTTGAACCTGCTCTCCAACGCGGTGAAGTTCACCTCGCGGGGCAGCATCACCCTGCATGCGCGCTGCGAGGAGGATGGGCGCGGATTGTATTTCGAGGTTGGTGACAGCGGTCCGGGCATCAGCCAGGAGCAGCAGCAGCGGTTGTTCCGCCGCTTCGAGCAGGCAGATGGTGCGCGTACGGCGGCGCAGTACGGTGGCAGCGGCCTGGGCCTGGCGATCTGCCGCGAACTGGCGCTGGCCATGCAGGGGCAGATACGGGTAGAGAGCCAGCTGGGCAGTGGCACGGTGTTCGGGGTCTGGCTGCCACTGCCGCTGGTGGTGGACACGGGCGCCGAGGCCACCCCGGCGGGCGACGGCGAGGGTGCGAGTGCCCTGCTGCCGCCGCTGCGTGTCCTGCTGGTGGAAGACGATGGCACCGTGGCCGACGTGGTGACCGGGTTGTTGACCGCGCGCGGGCACGAGGTGGTACACGCAGAGCATGCGTTGGCGGCGTTGCGCGAGATCAGCGCGGGCGAATTCGATGTAGGCCTGCTGGATCTTGATCTGCCTGGTCTGAGTGGCTTTGAACTTGCCCAGCACCTGCGCAACCAGGGCTACACGCTGCCGTTGCTGGCGGTGACCGCACGCACCGACCCGGATCTGCAGCAGCAGGTGGAAGCGGCCGGTATTGGCGGGTTCCTGCGCAAGCCGGTGACCGGTGAGCTGCTGGTGGAAGCCATCGCCCGCGTGCTGGGGCGGTAGGGTGGGTTGGCAGGCCTGCCCACCCACACCGCGCCACCTCTGACAGGTTCACTCGGCTGTGGGTAGGTGTCGACCTTGGTCGACACAATCTGTCAGATATCGAATGGTTTCTGGGGTCAGAGCCCGTTGCGCAGCAACGGGATCCGACCCCGGGTTGTTCCGACAGATTGCGGCCAACTGTCGAAGGCGGGGTGGGTAGGGTTGCGGGGGCGTGAGCGCCATGGATGGCGCGACCGAGGCTACAGGGACGTACTTGCGCCGTCCCCCGCAACCGGACCCACCCCGCGAACCCACGGATAGCCCGCTTTTGACGTTGCTTCAGTCGAGCATGGCTCGACTCTACAGCAGGTGCAGGGCTGCAAGCCCTGCCGAAAAACTACTCCGCTACCGATTCGACCTGGCGCGGTTCGGGCTTGGTGTCGGGCAGCTGCCAGAAGATCATCGTCGAGGTCAGGGTGATCGCGCCCACGCAGATGAAGGTGGCATGCAGCGCCGCGGTGGCACCGTGCCCTTCCAGGTGCGTGCCGAACGCCGCCAGCAGGCTGCCCGCCGCCGCCGCGCCGAAACCGGCCGCCAGCATCATCACCATCGACAGCAGGCTGTTGCCGGAACTGGCGAACTCGCGATCCAGATCGCGCAGGGTCACGGTGTTCATCACGGTGAACTGCAGTGAATTGACCGCACCGAAGAACGCCAGCTGCAGCAGGCGCCAGCCCAGGTGCTGGCCCGGTGTCATCAGGATGAAGCTGGCCATCGCCAGCCCGACCAGCACGGTGTTGACCATCAGCACGCGACGATAGCCATAGCGCTCCACCAGCTTCACCGCCAGCTTCTTCGACACCATGCCCGCTGCCGCCACCGGCACCATCATCAGGCCGGCATGCATCGGGCCCAGGCCCAGGCCGACCTGCAGCAGCAGCGGAATCAGCATCGGCATGGCACTGCTGCCGATGCGCGAGAAGAGGTTGCCGAGGATGCCAATGCGGTAGCTCGGCACGCGGAACAGGGCCAGCGAGAACAGCGGGGCGGTGGAATTGGCCGCGTGCAGCCAGTAGCCCACCAGTGCAGCCAGGCCGGCCACGGTCATCAACATCACCAGCGCGTGCGGCGTGCCCAGTCCGGAAATGCCATCCAGTGCCAGCGACAGCACCACCATGGCGAAGGCCAGCATGATGTAACCGCGCAGATCGAAGCGCACGCGATGGCTGGCGTAGTGGTCGGGCATGATCTTCATGGCCGCGATGAACCCGATCACGCCAATCGGCAGGTTGATCAGGAACACCCAGTGCCAAGATGCGATTTCCACCAGCCAGCCGCCCAGCGTGGGGCCGATCAGCGGGCCGATCAGCGCAGGAATGGCAATGAAGCTCATCGCCCGCAGGAAATCCTCGCGCGGTACCGACCGCATCACCGCCAGTCGTCCGACCGGCAGCAGCATGGCGCCACCGATGCCCTGCAGCACGCGCGCGCCAACCAGTTGGTGCAGGTGCTGGGCCAGGGCGCAGGCCAGCGAGCCCAGGGTGAACAGGATGATCGCCACCAGGAAGGTGCGGCGCGTGCCGTAGCGGTCGGCGATCCAGCCGGAGGCAGGAATGAAGGTGGCCACCGCCAGCGCGTAGCTGAACACCACCGACTGCATCTGCAGCGGGCTTTCGCCCAGGCTGGCCGCCATGGCCGGCAGCGCGGTGTTGACGATGGTCGAGTCCAGCATCTGCATGAAGATGGCCAGTGAAACCAGCCATAGCAGGGGACGGAAGCGGGCGTAGTCGGACGGCGAAGCCGGCACGGACGGGTCGGACATGGCGTGGGGAGCCGGTGGAGCGGGGCGGCCATGATCGCCCATGTGAAGTCACGGCGCGATAAACGTCGCGCCGTGACGAGTCTGCCTCGATCAGCGGCGGCTGTGGCTATGCACCGCGTCCACCAGCACCTGCACGTGGGCCGGGTCCATGTCGGGCGACATGCCGTGGCCCAGGTTGAACACGTGGCCCTCGCGCGAACCGCCGTTGCCGGCGGCATAGGTATCGAGCACGCGCGCGGCCGCGGCGGCGATCGCATCGGGCGAGGCGTACAGCGTGGTCGGGTCCAGGTTGCCCTGCAGGGCAACGCGGCCGCCGGTGCGGCGCAGTGCCTCGTCCAGGTCCAGCGTCCAGTCCAGGCCCAGTGCATCGGCACCGGTCTGCGACAGCGCTTCCAGGTGCAGGCCGGTGCCCTTGCCGAACAGGATCAGCGGCGTGCGGTCGCTGCCTTCGCCGCGCTCCAGCCCTTCGGCAATGCGCTGCAGGTAGCGCAGCGAGAATTCGCGGTACATCGCCGGCGATAGTACGCCGCCCCAGGTGTCGAACACCTGCAGGGCCTGCGCGCCGGCCGCGCGCTGCGCGCCCAGATAGGCGATCACTGCCTCGGTGGTGACCTCCAGCAGGCGGTGCAGGGCCTGCGGGTGGTTCAGTGCCATCGCCTTGATGCGCGCGAAGTCCTTGCTGCCACCGCCTTCCACCATGTAGCAGGCCAGGGTCCAGGGGCTGCCGGAGAAGCCGATCAGCGGCACCTGGCCGTCCAGTTCGCGGCGGATCAGCCGCACCGCGTCCATCACATAGCCCAGGTCCTGTTCCATGTCCGGCACGGCCAGCCTGGCGATGGCCGCTTCGTCACGCACCGGATGGCGGAACTTGGGGCCTTCGCCTTCCACGAAGTACAGCTCCAGGCCCATCGCATCGGGAATGGTGAGGATGTCCGAGAACAGGATCGCCGCGTCCAGCGGGAACCGGCGCAGCGGCTG
>PJTS01000987.1_pt1 | contig 12407 bp, 9 predicted proteins | sample 1512251 | NCBI WGS metagenome assembly PJTS01 (sample SAMN08177686, study PRJNA422409) | Soil metagenome, whole genome shotgun sequencing project. | isolation source: Soil (2) enriched on wood chips: alkali lignin treatment | place: USA: Madison | collected 2015-01-15 | reverse complement strand
TTGTATAGGTTCCAGTTGGTGATTTTGAACTTTTGTTTTGCCATGTGATATCGCTGCAAGATCGGGAGTGTAGTGATCTGATCCTGACTACGGCCAAAAGTTCGATTTATTCAACAAAGCCCCTGGTACGATAAGAACAACGGCGGTTGGTTTTGAAGTTGGAGTGAGTAACGTCCCTTTCAAAGAACCTTTTGTCCCAGCAGCATCCACGACAGTTTCGGAAAAGGTCACCGGCACAGCCACCAGTCGTACAAATGTACACGCGCTTAAAAAAGCAATGGAAGCGGTAATATGTATCGGTAATGTTCCTGTAATAATTAGCGCACCAGTCAATTTATATTAAAAATATGACCTGCTCTTCATGGATTAATACATCAGCGGCGTTGGTAAAGTCCGCTCTTGGCACACGTCAAAGGTCTCATCCGCATAGTTAAATGCGCCCTGAAGGGACCAGTCGCTCACAGGCTATAATTAGAAGCTTGTGTGTAGTCACTGTAGTTGCTTCAACGGATAAGAATTGGAGCTGCTGGAACCGTCGCTGTAGGCCTCAGTAATAATGATTTTTTTATCCTCAACAGCATATCTGACCGTGCTGTCTGCAGGATCATCCCGCCAGCGACCGGTGCTGTCAGGATTGTCAGATGCCCACATCACTTGATTGCCGATAAGTTTGCACTTGATGGCCCAGCGGGTTCCATCGTTCTGTCGGATATAATGTACGTAAGCAATACCTGACTCGACTTTATCCAGCCGCATGATTTTGAGATAATGGCCGAACATAGCCGCAGAAGCAGCCTTGCAAACCTGCCCCACCGTCACTTCAGAAGCCAGTACCGGAGCAGCAAACACGAGCGGAACAAGAAGCAGGAGTTTCTTCATGCGGATCCATCCTTTTGGTTATGTTCATGAATAACGCTTAATGTATATTTCGGCAACCTGAAGCATTTCTTGACGAGAAATTAGCGTTGCGATGACAGGAGTGACTAACAGGATCCCTGGCGTAATCTCAGACACTCCCCGAATGTCAACCATGCTCCTGCTGTGCATCCTCAGCGTTATACGCGAACAAAACATCGGGCATGAGACCCGTTTTTTCTACCATCGCCAGCACAGACTGCGTTGAAGCCTCGGAGATAACCTTCATCGCCTCATCACGAATTTCAACATACGCAGGGTCTTCACGGGGCACGAAAGGCTCCAGGAGGTGGGCAATGGCCTTACCATTAACAGACAGGCTGAAGGTGCAAGCGGCACGATCCACATTCCAGATGTAGATGAGTGGCCATAACCCCAGATCGTCACATTCGGCCTCACTGCGGATCCCCGGCAGGTACACGGGCATAGACAGCTTTTCATCATTCAGCGTCAATGCGATAAACTGGTTTGCCGTAAGACGGGGGCCTTGCCTGGGCTCAACGTCAGTTTTTTTCTTTTTAAAGAATCCGAACATGGTGCTTTCCTTGTTTATGACGAATCGGAGGGATAATCACTGTCTTACTGAGAGTGTTTATCAGAGCTTCTTTGACCTCAGCGCAGACTCGCGGTAACTCTCATTCAGCAAAAGTTATTTTTACACGGTTCATGCCACCTGAAACGAGAATTACATATCGCTTTTCTTGGCAAGTTAACCGCACGATAACCAACACACAACAGGCGTGGATGATGGCACAGTAATGAAGAAACGAGGGGGGATTTTTCGATTACACTCGCAGCATTGTTCGGCTGCCGCTGTACCAGGCTTGTACATAGTCAATCGTCATAACGTCTCCTAACGCTTTATTCCGCCAGATCGAACCTGATAAAGTTGCTTTCAAATCAGCGATATTCAATGGCGGGCCATGAGTGGTTCACGCTGCATTTCAAAGGCGACAGCCCTATGAGCGAACATTCCGTTCAGAGACCAGCCGTTCATGCAGACCAGATGCCCAAACGTCTTCTTCTTGCTGCAAACCAATCCTGTCACGAATCCATTTGATAAGGCCGCTTTGAGCGATCAACGGACATTGCTAACAACCTTCTGTGTGAATTCTCAGGGAGCAGGTCAAAACGAACTGAACTGAAGGTCCGCTTTGAGCGCGGAGCTGAGCGTTACACTCATCATCACCCTCGGATAGATGCATTACGAATATAGCGCCGCATTAATCAACGGGGCTGCTCAACTTAAGCGTGTACGCTAACTCTGTACTAAGATGCTTAACCAACAGTTACTTTATGATAACCGCGAATCAGCGCCACGCTGTCCAGAATACGTGAATTCTGAATGCATCAAATCACAAAGGCAACAGTGATCGTTATAAACACCTTAGTGAAGTCATCCTCGCAGGTAAGGCAACACATCCGTAAGGTATTTGGCCAAATCAAATACAACTAGATTGACTCGCGGGGAAGCCAGGGACTCTCAACTATCACTTTATCCCGGTGGGTGTCACCATTGATAATGTGCAGTGTACTTAAGCGCCCAATTTCATAATGCGGTAGCTGGACCGTGGATAATGGGGGTAAAAATAAGTTTCCAATGCCTACAAGATTGTCATAGCCAAGAACGGCAATATCCTGTGGGATTCTGATACCCTGCGTTAACAATGTTTGATACACCATAAATGCAATACGATCGTTACCACAGATGACCGAATCAAATCGCGGTTTCCCCTGTTCGATATGCGCCAGCAACATCTCCGGAATATCTCGGTAGTGCTCATCGCCGAATTGCATATAGCAGTGCTCAAGCGTATCAGGATCGATACTGGCTTCCCTGCAGGCGCGATCAAGCCCACGACGACGACGACGCGTCGCCAGATGGTTGACGGGTAAATGCAGGCATAGAGGGCGGCTGTATCCTGCTGCCAGCAGTGCCTGTACGGCCGTATACTGGCCATGTTCATCGTCAGGTATATAGCTGGCAACCGGCTCTCCCTTGTTCTCGCAGTTGGCCAGAACGCAAGGAAGCTCCAGTAACCGGGGAGGAATACTGACTTCACGCAGCCCCATGGTAGTAAAAATGATCCCCCCGGGTCGATGGGCGAGCAGCAGGTCGACAATATCGTCAGGATTATCATCGGTAAACATATTCACCACAAAGCTGTTCCAGCCATACGCCCGCGCGGTTTCTTCAATAGACAGCGTGATTTCTACTGAAAAAGGAGTGGTGACGGTATCCAGCGCAAGCACACCAATCGTTTTGTTCCGGGTGCCAACACGACGAATCTGCTGGGCAGAAAGGTCTGGCACATAATTTAACTGCATGATCGCCTCCTGCACCCGAGCCAGAGTCTCAGGCTTTACGCGTTTCGGGTCATTCAGCACCCGTGAAACCGTCATGAGCGATACATTGGCCAGTTTGGCCACATCCTTTAAAGACGCCATAGTTTTCCATTATCTGAATGCATACACCCGGTAAGGTGTTGTGAGCAAATGCGAATGCCCTATTCTAGGCATGGACACCCAGGGTTATGCAGACCACTCTGATAAATTTGAGCTAGATCTCAACATTTCAATGTTAACGTTAACTTTTGTGATTAACATCGACAAACAAATCAAAATCGGGTGTCCCCCCAAAATGATAACGTTACCATATTAGCATATCCTTCTTACGAGATTACGTAGATGAAAAAACGGCCTACTCGAAGTTACATGCTGCTCAGCGCTCTGCTGTTCTTTTTCTTTGTGACCTGGTCCTCATCAAGTTCACTGCTCTCAATCTGGCTTCACCAGGAAGTGGGGCTAAAAGCATCGGAAACCGGCATTATTTTTTCAGTATTATCCGTCTCCGCGCTCTTCGCGCAGGTCTGTTATGGCTTTATTCAGGACCGACTTGGTCTGCGCAAACATTTGTTATGGTTAATCACCGCGTTGTTGATCCTCTCCGGCCCGGCTTATCTGCTTTTTAGTTATTTGCTGAGCGTTAATATTCTGCTGGGCAGCGTATTCGGGGGCTTATTTATCGGGCTGACGTTTAATGGGGGTATCGGCGTTCTGGAGTCCTATACCGAGCGCGTCGCGCGTCAGAGTACCTTTGAGTTTGGGCGGGCACGCATGTGGGGGTCTCTGGGCTGGGCGGTTGCCACGTTTTTTGCCGGGTTACTGTTTAATATCAACCCTGACCTTAACTTCCTGGTGGCTTCATGCTCAGGGTTAATCTTCTTCTGCCTCCTGGCCCGATTAAAGGTGGCCGCGCCGGCAAGCATGGAGAAACTCGAAATTGGCGCTAAAAAAGTTTCTCTGGAAGACGCCCTGCGTCTGCTTACTCTGCCGCGCTTCTGGGCACTGATATTCTTCGTGGTCGGAACCTGCATTTACGGCGTATACGATCAGCAATTCCCGGTCTATTTCTCATCACAGTTCCCGACATTACGCGAAGGGAACGAGATGTTTGGCTATTTAAACTCTTTCCAGGTCTTTCTCGAGGCCGCAGGTATGTTTTGTGCGCCGTGGCTGGTTAATCGCATTGGTGCTAAAAATGGTCTGATATTCGCAGGAATGGTGATGGCGCTGCGCATGATTGCTTCAGGGCTGGTGGAAGGCCCCCTGCTTATCTCCATTACCAAACTGCTTCACGCGGTCGAACTGCCAATATTGTTAGTCGCCATATTTAAATACAACAGTCTGAATTTCGACAAACGTCTCTCCTCCACCATTTATCTGGTGGGATTTGCCTGCACCAGCTCCGTCATTGGTACCGTATTGTCCCCGCTGGCAGGCTTTAGCTATGAGAGATTTGGCTTCGCCCAATCCTATCTGATCATGGGCATCATGGTGTTCAGCACCACGTTTATTTCCATTTTCCTTTTGCGCTCAACTAAATCCTCATCTGAGCCATCTTTTCTGCAGCAAAAAGCTGTGTAATGTACTGAGAGTAAAGACGATGACATCCTTATTAGAACAGGTTGAACAGGTGCTTGAAAAAGCACAATCCGGGATTAATCCGCGCTGGTATCCGCGCTATCACCTCGCCCCTCGCGCAGGCTGGATGAATGATCCTAATGGCCTGGTATGGTTTGACGGCTGGTATCACGCCTTTTATCAACACCATCCCTACTCCCCGAAATGGGGTCCGATGCACTGGGGGCACGCCCGAAGCAAAGATCTGGTGCATTGGGAACATTTGCCCGTCGCGCTAGCGCCGGAAGGCCCGGCGGACAAAGACGGCTGTTTCTCAGGTTCCGCCGTGGTGGACGGCGATACGCTGGCGCTCATCTATACCGGACATAAATTTCACGGCCCGTCGGACACTGACGACAACCTCTACCAGGTGCAGTGTCTGGCGACCAGTCGTGACGGAATCCATTTTGAACGGCACGGCAAGGTGATTGATACACCGCCCGGACTGCATCACTTTCGCGATCCGAAGGTGTGGCGCGAAGGTGAGTTCTGGTACATGGTTGTCGGTTCCCGCGTGGAAAATACCGGTCAGGTGCGCCTGTACCGTTCCACCGATCTCCGCGAATGGCATGACGAAGGTATTTTCGCCGAGGCTGATGAAGGCAAGGGCTTTATGTGGGAATGCCCGGATTTCTTCCCCCTGGGAGAGAAGCGTGTCCTGATGTTCTCGCCGCAGGGCATGGCGGCGGAAGGGTATCACTATCGCAACCTGTTCCAGAGCGGCTATTTACTTGGGGACTGGCAGCCAGGTCAACCGTTCACCCACAGCGGACAATTTACTGAGCTGGACCACGGCCACGACTTTTATGCCCCGCAGAGTTTCCTGACCCCGGATGGCCGACGCATTGTCATCGGGTGGCTGGATATGTGGGAATCATCGATGCCCGAACAGCAGGATGGCTGGGCCGGAATGCTCTCGCTTCCTCGCGAATTAAGCCTTGTCGATGGTCGTGTGAGAATGAAACCTGCTGCCGAAGTGACCGCGCTGCGTGGCAGCTATTATCCCACGCCCGTCCGCTGTCTGAACAATCAGAACGTCCTTGTCGCGGCAAATGCCGACGCGGTCGAAGTTCAGTTGGCATGGGATTTGAGCGCATCGACGGCTGAACAGTTTGGTATCGCGTTGGGCGACGGGTTGAGAATTTACGTCGATGATCAGGCTGGGCGTCTGGTGGTGGAGCGCCGCTATCCGGAATATTCGCTGGAAGGCACTCGCAGTATTCCGCTTCCAGCAGACAGCGTTCTGTCACTGCGAATTTTTATTGACCGCTCATCGGTGGAAGTTTTTGTTAACGATGGTGACGCTTGCTTAAGCAGTCGTATTTATCCGCAGCCGGGCGAGCGTGATATTTCATTGTTTGCAAATCTGGGGAAGGCCTCATTATACGATGCGGGATACTGGTCTTTAGATAAATAATTCTCCGTTCCGACCGGTTTCTTGCAGGGTGAGTTTTTATTTCTGCCAGTCTCTGGCTGGCATGTTATTGTCTGGAATAATGAGAGAGCAAAATGGATGAAAGCGTAATACCTCAAAATTGCATTACCTCGAAAGATAAAAATATATTTGTTCCAGGAAAACAGATGCTGGCATTAATGGTGACATTAGCAGCATTTCCTGCCATTGCTGAAGACGTTACAGGAAACTATCAAAGCTATTTTCAGGATGAATCAGACACCAACGGTACGAGTGTTTCATTAGCCAATCAAGGCAATGAAAAATCATCCCTTAGCGCTTCATCTTCTCCGGTTGCTGCAGGTCAAAAACCTGAACTCACGACCTCGTCAAAGCCAGTGACGTTATCGGCACCAATGGAGAATAAGAAAACTGCAGTAGAAAAACGTCCTAAAGGGGATAACCCTGAAGATGTCAGTCTGTTGCGTTTAAGGCAGGAAGATCCGCCGGTTCACTGGAACAGTATTGGTCGTAACATGGAAGTGGGTGGCTTGCATGGGAACATTGGATCTCAGATAGAAATTGACGATGTTCGCTGGAGCAATAATAAGAAAAACAGCGGCAAGTTTAAACTCGCCACCATTCAGGCTTTTTTAAGGCACGATGAATTGCCTAACTGGTATTTCGGTTTCTGGAATGCCAGAGAAGACAGTTATAAAGGACAGTTCAGTAATCAGGACTATAAAGGCACCAATACCATCAATGAATTTTTTGTGGGCCATATTTTCGAAACCTGGCGGGGTAATATCGGTACGGAAGTCATGGTCGGCTCCGAAACGGCAACTAAACGCTGGAAAAACCGGTTCAAAGTCTGGCAGGACCTGCGACTGTCCAACAAATGGAGCCTGGCCGGATACGCGTATGGCGAGTATCAGCCTCAGGGGAACGAACCGGGGAATGGCGATCTGGAGCAGTACATTTTCGAAATTGAGCCAGCCATTCAATACCGCGTGAATCCGGATCTCGGACTCTATTTGCGGCCCTATTATTACCATAACCGCCAGGAGCGTCAGAGCTGGGGCGACATTGTAGAAGAAGAATGGAAAGTCACGGCCGGGCTCTGGCGAAACTGGTATCCATTATTAACCTCCCTGTATGTTGGATTTGGCCAGGACAAAATAGATAACGCCAGCAATGCCAGCGAAGTTTTCTATGACGGCCGTTATAAGTTTATCGGTGGAACGCTGAGTTATCCGGTATTTGGTGAGGTGCGATTATATGGTGAATTCAAGGCACAATTTACGAAAGAAACCGGACTTTGGACATCAACCGGTCACTCATGGAATCCGTTTACCGTGGTTGGCGTGAATTATAACTTCTGATATTCAGGTGTAGCATGAAAAAATTAATAGTTGCGGCATCTTTCGCTCTGCTTGCGCTTTCGCTCGGCAATAACCCTGCCTGGTCACAGCCTTCGAAAGAGACATTACAGAATAAAAGCATCACCCATATTAATGGCTTTTTTCCGAGGGTTGAAGGTTCATTCGTGGGCGACCCTATGCCCGTTTTTAACGATGGCAAATTTGATATTTATTATCTTAATGATGTCCGAGGCGGCAGCGATCTGGGGGTACATGCTTTTCATCTCTTGTCGAGTGCCAACTTGTATGATTATCAGAACCATTCGGAAGTGATCCCCTACGTTAACGACGTTGACGATCCTGAACTGTTATTGGGAACCGGTTCGATTATTAAAGTCGGCGATACCTGGCATGCCTGGTACACCGCACACAATGAAAATGTGTTCCCGGTTGAGTCTGTTATGCACGCGACCAGTAAGGACCGCCTTCACTGGGTGAAACACCCGCAGGACACCCTGTTACCCGGCGGTAACTATCGGGGTAATGATTTCAGGGACCCTCACGTCGTTTGGGTTGAGGAAAAGAAAGAATACTGGATGTTAATTACTACGCGCAGTAACGGTCGTGGGGTTATTGCCCGATACAGTTCAACGGATTTAAAGCACTGGGAAGATCGCGGCGTATTTTTTGATAACGACACCATCACCAGCAATGCCAACCTCGAATGCCCGACACTGGTTTACTTCAACGGACGCTGGTATCTCAGCTTTAGCGACCAATGGCCGTTACGCCTGACACAATACCGGGTTGCGGACAATCCGGAGGGGCCGTGGCGGAAACTGGACAATTATGTGGTCGACGGCTCAGGTTTTTACGCGGGTAAACTGGTTCTCAAAAACGATCGGCTGTTTGTTTTCGGCTGGATCCCGACGAAAGCCGGTAACCGTGACAGCGGCAACATTGATTGGGCAGGGAATCTGGTTGCTCATGAGCTCACCGCAGATGCCCAGGGCCAGCTCAACAGCATCCTCCCCCAGGAGCTTCAGAAGGTCATCAGTGAGAATCCTGGTCCGGAAACCACCTTGACGAGCACTAAGACGCTCAAAACGGACACGTCGTTCGGCCCCTTACAGTCGGCGCTGTACCCGGCCTTGCCTGAGCGCGGTGAGTTGAGTGCTACCATCGATGTTCCTTCTGCCGGAATGGTGATGAGCTTTGGTCTGACCGACGACAGAGTCAGTGATGCGATGCTGAACGTTGTGTTCAATAAGAGCAAAGGAAAAGTCTATTTTTTCAACGCGCCGCTAGCGTCGATTCATCAGGCTAACGCGGAATCCTGGGTGGACATTCCGATCGGGGAAAAAATTGAGTTACGCGTTCTCATGCAAAACTCAATTGCTGTCTTTTATATAAACAACAAAGTGGCATTCAGTACCCGGATGTATTCCATGCAGGAGAAACCGTGGAGTATTAGCCTGCCTCAAAACGACCATTTTCACGCGACGTTGAAAATAAAAGAAATGATTTAACGGGATATTATTATGAAAAACTATCATGCCCTGTCTGTTATTTTTACTCTTATGTTACCCGCGCTGGCGAATGCGAGCATGAGCATCATGAAGGATCCGTCTGGAAAGGTTATCGCCGTGGACCCGTGGTCATATCTTGATGAAGATGTTATGTGGACCTCAGCCCGCTCCTCCAATCCTGCCGGTGGCCGCGTTCATGGCCAACTGAAAATGAAATATGCCATTGAGGATAATAACTGGCGTAACAGCCATTTCCACAACGGGAATGATTCGCTGACGTTTGTACAAGGTGTGATGCGGCACGATGCGTTACCCGGTTGGTATCTGGCTTTCTCTGAGGGCAGAACCACTAACTATAACGGGACGTGGGAGGATCAGTCTTACCTCAGCCAAAACCAGTGGACTCAGTTGATCATCGGCCATGAATATTTTTACAAGCGTCTGCGCTATGGCTGGGATGTGATGGGAGGAAGCGCCTCAATCGAAGACCGCTGGCAAGGCCGCGTTAAGTTCTTTACCGATCTTCGGGTTACGGATAATTTCTCATTCTTTAACTACCTGTATCAGAAGATCGATCACCGGCGCAGCGGTGGGTCGCAAAACGACCGTGACGTGCGTTCATTTCAGATTGAGCCGGGCGTGCAATACATTATTAATAACAACACCGGTGTCTGGTTCCGCCAGCAGTTCGCATCTGCCATTTTAGACAGGGCGCAGTGGGGCGATATCGACGAAAAAAGCTGGACCACGTCAGTCGGCGTCTGGCGAAACTGGGGGAAGTTATCCACAACGCTCAGCGGCGGTTATGGTCATTATAAGAAATACAATGCGCAACCTGAGGATGGCGAAGTCTTTCAGAATACCCGCAATCGCTTCCTGAAGGTATCGGCAAATTATCCTTTGACCTCTCGTTTTACCGTGTCCGGAGAAGTTACTGGTTCGTTGATCAAACAGAACGGAAGTTGGGTCACTAACGGTGAGGCCATTACCACTGAGTATAAGCTGATGCTGGATTATAACTTTTAAACCGTACGCTGGATAATCCATGCCACCTGAACACGCTGAAGCGTTAGTAAAAATAGTGACCTTACCGCAGGTCACGTTTAAAAAAACAAGTTAATTATTATTAAGGAAATATCATGAATATCTGGACTCTTGGCGATGCTGTTGTTGATCTTCTACCCCTTACAGATATGCAATTTCGTGCTTGTGCAGGAGGTGCGCCATTTAATGTTGCGATAGGTACTGCACAATTGAAATGTCGTACCGGCTTTATAGGTCGCGTAGGGGATGACGATTTTGGCCATTTCCTGAGAAAAACTCTCGAAGATTCAGGAGTTTCTACACAATGTATCCAAATGGATAAATATCATCGTACAAGTACAGTACTGGTTTCTCTTAAAGATCAGGGAGAACGTGGTTTTACATTTCTTACGAACCCTTCAGCCGACCAATTTCTAACACAAGATGCCCTTCCAGCTTTTAGTGATGATATCCTGCATTTTTGTTCACTTGCGCTGGTTGCTGCAGATTGCCGCACGACTTTGACTAAAGCAGTCCAGGAAGTCATTGACCACGGTGGACTTATCAGCTTTGATGTTAATTTACGAGACCAAATGTGGCGTGATAAGGAAGAAATGTTTGCGACGGTGAGTCAATTCGCTGAAAAAGCCGATATCCTTAAACTCTCTGAAGAAGAGTGGTACTGGTTAATGGGTACACATGATTATACAGAGGCGTTAGAAGCACTCAAAACCCATCCTGCCAGATTAAAAGTGGTCACCTTTGGTGCGAGAGGTTCATTGGTATTATGGCAAGATATGGTGATACATTTCAGAGGATTTAATGTTAAAAGTATTGACACAACAGGCGCTGGAGATGCTTTTATGGCTGGGTTACTTGCCAGCATCGCCAATAAAGGTTTGCCAATGAATTTTCCAGAACTTCAATTAGCAATCACTCAGGCCAGTGCCACCGGAGCGCTCGCAACTACCAAAAAAGGTGCACTTACCGCCCTTCCTGATACAGCCGCACTGGAAACGTTCATTAATCATTTTCCATTACCGGGCTATGAGATCCTTGGAGCAACCGCTACGGTGTAACAACTTTTCATGCTGTATGGTGTAGGAATATAGCAAACGTATCTTCAATTGTTAGTTATGACCTCTAGAAGTATGAGATATCTTTTGTAGATAATCATGGCTGTGTATGGGCAGCCTTATACTGCCCCTTTTTCTATTACCTTAAGAAAGATAAGTACAGCTTGCTTTCCTGGAGATTAATGCATGCTCTGGATAGCAATCCTCAACTATCAGCAGAAAGTAGATAAAATTTCAGGGTGGCCCTATAAAAATCATTAGATGCGTTTCTGACGTTACTTAGGTAAAACTTTAACAAACCACCCGATGATGGACGTCAGAAACGCAGGAGTGTAATTTACTCTACATTATAGGCTTGTCAAACAAACATAATGTAATAGCATGTATAAGTTAGTTTTTACCCAGAATGTAAGAGCCCAGAAGTTGGCCAGTGACTACTATGCCAATGTCCTGATGCAGATGAAGATCGCTACAATCAAAAAGTTACTTAACAACTATCAGTCTGGCATCCCACTAGTTTGTTTCCTGTAAACCGAGCAAACCTACCTGTACAACATTTATTAATAAATTTAATGAGTTAATACATTCATCAAGCCAGCTGCCCCTACAATTAATTCCATATCGCTATCAATAATGATTCTTCAATGCGATTAATAGAGTTAGGTTAATGGAGTATAGTTCTCCTACACCAACTATTGAGGATTAATTATGAAAAACGCTCTTATGACAATACTGCTTTCATCTCTAATTATGTCTTTCTCCGTTAATGCAGAGACAGTTACTGGATGTGGCTATTCAATCGACTCAGCTGAAAATATGATTAAAGAAAAAGCAAAAGCAAAAGCAAAAGCAAAAGCAAAAGCAAAAGAAAAAGAAAAAGAAAAAGAAAAAGAAAAAGAAAAAGAAAAAGAAAAAGAAAAAGAAAAAGGAGTTACAAATTATGTAATTACCTCAGCACACATGGGTAATTATACCACCATGAGCGCAAAATTAATTAAATAACGCCTCGCCATGTATGATTTGCGGCTTTGTTGAATAAATCGGATTTAGATAAAAGCTTCCCTTGTCGCTGACTTCCTCAGGCAATCCGTACGCTTTCTGGCATGCCTGCGCGCGTTATTTTGTTTAATGCGCGGATCATGGCCAT
>PJTS01000985.1_pt1 | contig 12431 bp, 14 predicted proteins | sample 1512251 | NCBI WGS metagenome assembly PJTS01 (sample SAMN08177686, study PRJNA422409) | Soil metagenome, whole genome shotgun sequencing project. | isolation source: Soil (2) enriched on wood chips: alkali lignin treatment | place: USA: Madison | collected 2015-01-15 | reverse complement strand
TGGTACAGTTGCTACAGGTCGTATCGAAAGAGGTGTAATCAACTCTGGTGATCCAGTTGAGATCTTAGGTATGGGTGCTGAGAACTTGAAATCTACAGTAACAGGTGTTGAGATGTTCCGTAAAATCTTAGATTACGGTGAGGCTGGTGATAACGTAGGTTTATTGTTACGTGGTATTGAGAAAACTGATATCAAACGTGGTATGGTTATCTGTAAACCAGGTTCAGTAACTCCTCACGATCATTTCAAAGCTGAGGTTTACGTATTGTCAAAAGCTGAAGGTGGTCGTCACACTCCATTCTTCAACAAATACCGTCCTCAATTCTATTTCCGTACAACTGACGTAACTGGAGAGATCTCTTTACCAGAAGGTACTGAAATGGTTATGCCAGGTGATAACGTTACAATCAGCGTGAAATTAATTTCTGCTATTGCAATGGAAAAAGGTCTACGTTTCGCTATCCGTGAGGGTGGTCGTACAGTAGGTGCTGGTCAGGTAACTGAAATCATCTAGTCTGTAAAGATCTAGAAAAATATAAAATAAGCTAATCGACTGAGGTTGATTAGCTTATTTTTTCGATAAGCGATTTATCGGATTAAAATAAAAAAAAGTTAAAAAAGATTTGCAGAAAGTGGTTTAAAACACTATATTTGCATCACAAAATAAGAAATACACGGGCATAGTTTAAAGGTAGAACGAAGGTCTCCAAAACCTTTGGTCTGGGTTCGAGTCCTGGTGCCCGTGCTTATAAAAACAGATAAACTAAAATGGCAAAAGTACTTGATTTTTTTAAAGACTCTTATGTAGAGATCACTGAGAAAGTGACTTGGCCTACATGGTCTCAGTTGCAAAGTTCAGCTGTTATTGTGCTTATTGCATCTCTTCTTATTGCATTGGTAGTCTTTGTAATGGATAAGGCTTCAAGCGTAGGGTTAGAGTTCTTGTACGGTATTGCTTCTTAATTTTCAATAGTATTTATTTATGGCAGATCAAGGTTTAAAATGGTACGTAGTTCGTGCTGTAAGTGGGAAAGAGAAGAAAGTAAAGCAATATATTGATGCCGAGGTTAGTCGTTTAGGTATTGAACACTTGATTCCTCAAGTGTTGATTCCAATGGAAAAATATTACTTGATGCGCGATGGTAAGAAGGTCGCTAAAGAGCGTAACTACTACCCGGGATACGTTTTATTAGAAGCCGCATTGGATGGAGAGTTGGAGCACATCATTAAGAATATCAATAGCGTAATTGGTTTCTTGGGAGATAAAGCTGGAAACGCTGTCCCTTTACGCCAAGCAGAAGTTAACCGTATCTTAGGTAAGGTTGATGAAATGGCTGAGCAGGGTGAAACCATTAATGTCCCTTACTACGTTGGTGAAACTGTAAAAGTAAACGATGGTCCTTTTAACGGTTTTACAGGTGAAATTGAAGAGGTACATGAAGACAAGAAGAAATTGATCGTCATGGTGAAGGTCTTCGGTCGTAAGACGCCACTTGAATTGAACTACATGCAAGTAGAAAAAGAGTAAGATTAGTAATTAACGATAGAGAAAAGCTTTCCATGAAAATTGGAAGGCTTTTTTTGTTTTTAGCCAAAAAAGCAAGGAGGCAGCGATGCTTCTTAAGAAACAACCTAATTTGGCTTTAAACAGTCTTACGGTCTTTTTTAAGCCAGCGGTTGATATAATGATATAATAAGCTTAATAGGTTTTCGCCGGTAACGTCACTGGCTAATGATGGTGGTAATAATTCGTAAACACTAATTCCAAAATAATCTGCTATTTTGTATACCTGATCTACTTTTATCTTGGTCTCATTCCGTTCAATTTTTGAATATGCTGCCTGTGACATATCCAATACATAGGCAACTGCCTCTTGCGATATCCTTAGGCTCTCCCTCTTTTGTCTGATATAAGTTCCGATTTGCGCCACTGCCATTTCTTTTAAAAATATAGCGATTCTAATTTAATAAATAAAAGTTGAATTTGTAGTATTTTTTATTTCAAAACTTATAGTTGTAAAATATAACTTGTAGTTGTGGTATATAACAGCTATTTCTAGCAAATTTGAAATGTAAAAATTTAAATTATGATGGAAGATAAAATCACAACAATCGACATTCAAGAAATGACTTTATCCGAAATGATGGATACTGAAGCTGGAGGCGAGCGAAAAGATGAAAAAAGTGGAAACTTTTGGGAGGCAATGCTCCTCTTGATTTCCTTCTAATTAAATGCTTCCCGTAACTCAACGGTATAGGGGCTGATTAGAAGTGCTAAAACCGATCCCAAAATAAAAGCAATCAGATGCAACGATCTATTAATCTTGGTATTTTTTATAAAGGAAGACAAGATTAACAGCAGTAAAATATAGATCCAATACTGAGCAGAGTTGTGTATCCAAGGAACAAAGAGATGATTGATTTTTTGTAATGGAAAAAACAGCGCCGAAAAACCATATAAGCCTAGGGATAGTCCCGATGCTCCAATAGATGTGAAGATAAAATTCTTACGATGTAAGTAGGTTTGACATAAATTAGGTAGCACAATTAATGTAAGCACCAAAATAGGGGTTACTAAGTAAGAGACCGTCTGTCCAAACTCCTGTTTGAGTATACTAGTCATATCATAGACCAAACTGAATATCACAATACAATTAAACAGTAAATGTAGCCAACCGCGATGGATCAAAGCTGAGGTAAATAAAGTATGTGTCCGTTTACCATTTGCAATCTCATAAGGGTGTAGGATCAGCGCATGAAAGAAAGGTTTATAGTAAAAACCAATGGTGCTACAGATCATAACTACAGGAACGAGTGTATACGAATAAGGTGACTCTGAGAAGGTTGGAAATATATCAAAAAATTTCATTTGGTTCGCTTTCCTAATGCTGCTAAAATAGATAATAAATTTCAAAATATAACTCTGGGTTGTAGTGTGTATGTAATCCAATGTTCAAATTTGTAGAAATGAAAAGAGCGAATTATATCTATATATTGTTGATTTTAGCGGTTGTCGGCAGTATTGCGATGCTACCGGTTATAAAAGTTCCGATTTCTATTTCCGCCCGCGGCGCCATTCGACCAATTATTGATAACACAAAGATTCTGTCACTGGTGAGCGGACTTGTCGTGGATAATCGTATCACGCATAGTAACCAGCAAGTCAAACAGGGGGATACGTTAATGATCGTAGTTTCCAAAGACCTAGAGAACAAGCTTGTATTGAACCGGGACCTGCAAACTGACTATACGCAGCAAATCTCGGATCTGAAGTTGATTCTTCATGGAAATGCAGCAAGTCTTCCTGCTGGGCAATATAAACTCGAGTATCTTTCCATGGAACAGCGGATGTCAGAAGTGAAGTCTCAGCTTACCCTGGCACGCCGGGAATATGAACGAAACAATCAATTATATACACAAGGTGTCGTAGCGCTGGCCGAGCTGGAAAAAAGCAAATATACTTTTGAGCAACTGGAAAATCAGGTTTTATCCATAAAGAAACAGCAGATGGCACAATGGAGTGCGAAGCTGGTTGAGCTACAGCAAAAATCACAATCGCTGTCTTCGGAGAAGAGATCAATTCTGATAGACGGTGAAAACTATGTGGTCCGGGCACCACTAGGTGGTACTGTCGTTAATTTTAAGGGATACCAGAAGGGAAGTCCAATCGTACAGGGGCAGGATCTCCTGGAGATCTCTCCTGAAGATAATCTCATCGCTGAATGTATGATTCCAGCGAAATCAATTGGATATATCAGGCATGACCAGGCTGTGAAGTTTCAGATGGATACCTACAATTATAATCAATGGGGCTTACTTAATGGAAAAGTAACGGATATAGATTATAATCTTATTGAAGACCAACAGAAGGGGGCCTTTTTTAAGGTACGTTGTCGTATAGATCAAAATTACCTGAGCCTACCAAATGGAAATAAAGTTTTCGTTGGAAAGGGCAATACTTTTAATGCGCGTTTTTACCTTCTGGACCGAACATTATGGCAGTTACTATTTGATAGGGCAGATGAGCTATTCAATCCCAATTTGGGGACTAGTATGTCTTCGATTCAATAAAACTTACTTGCTCACCGATTATTAACTATCTCTCGACAGAGAACCAAACATTTCTAAATAAGCTAATCCGATGAAAAAAACACCAGTTTGTATTCAACAACATGATATCCGTGACTGTGGTGCTGCCTGTCTCGCTTCCATCGGTAGCTATTATGGGATCGATATGCCCATCGCTAAGATCAGGCAGTATTGCCATACTGACATTCGAGGTACAAACGTATTGGGAATGGTGCAGGGGCTTCAACAAATGGGGTTTAATGCGAAGGGAGTCAAAGGGGCAATAGATGCGATACCGCAAATTCCTTTGCCTGCCATTGCGCATGTCATTCTGAAGGGGCAGCTGAATCATTATGTCGTTATTTACAAGGTAGACAAAAAGACAGTGCTGGTCATGGATCCGGGACCGGGAAAGCTAGAAAAGTATACAATTGATGAATTTCAGGAGATATGGACGGGTGTTCTTATCTTGATGGAGCCCAATGAGTATTTCGAACAGAAGAACGAAAAAACGAGTGTCTACAAACGTTTTTGGAATCTTATCAGACCCCATCGTTCAGTGGCTGTTCAGGCACTGGTTGGGGCAGCAGTATATACTCTCCTGGGATTATCAACTTCATTTTATATACAGAAGATAACGGATTATGTCCTGATCGACGGAAATGTCAGGTTACTCAACCTGCTTTCCATCATCATGCTGGTTATCTTGGTTTTCCAGCTGTTAATAGGAACGCTCAAGAGCGTGATGGTTTTACAGACAGGGCAGCGCATTGATAAATATCTTATTTTAGGTTATTATAAGCATCTTCTGACGCTACCACAGCGTTTTTTTGATACGATGAAAGTCGGAGAGATCATTTCTAGGGTCAATGACGCGGTAAAGATCCGCGCTTTTATCAACGATGTGGCGATCCAGGTCGTGGTTAACGTATTTATCGTCGTTTTTTCCTTCGCATTGATGTTTACTTACTTCTGGAAGCTTGCGCTTCTGATGTTGTTGGTCATCCCGTTCTATGCCGGAGTCTATTGGCTATCCAATAGACTTAATAAAAAGGTCGAACGGAGAATGATGGAAGAGAGTGCCGAATTGGAATCCCATTTGGTTGCTTCCCTGAATGCGGTAAAGACAATAAAACAATTCGGTATTGAAACTTATTTTAATAGTGAAACCGATAAGCGGTTTTCCCGGTTACTGCGGACTATCTACGATTCGGTAATGAATGGTCTGTTTTCAGGTACGGCTGGGGAATTTCTTTCCCGATTATTTACGATTATTCTGTTATGGGCCGGTTCATATTATGTGATCGAGCGTACCATAACTCCAGGTGAATTATTGTCGTTCTATGCATTGATCGGATACTTTACAGGACCAGTTACACAGCTGATCGGGATGAATAAAACCATGCAAAATGCGCTTATTGCTGCTGACCGGTTATTTGAGATTATGGATCTGGAATGTGACGAAAACGAGAATAAGTTACATCTAACATCGAATCTTATTGGGGATATTGTATTTGATAATGTCCGTTTTTCCTATGGTTCGAGGGTTGAGGTATTCCGGAATTTTAGCTGTAAGATTAAGCAGGGGAAAATGACAGCCGTTATCGGTGAAAGTGGAAGTGGCAAGACAACCTTGGGCGCATTGATCCAGCAGTTATACCCTGTGCAGGAAGGCAAAATCAGTATCGGCGAATACGACCTGAATTACATTTCCAAATCTTCATTGCGTGAACGCATATCTATCGTTCCGCAACAGATAGATTTATTTTCAGGCAATGTGATCGATAATATAGCGGTCGGGGAAGATGTTCCCAATTTTCAACATCTTTTGGAAATCGTCAATGAACTGGAGATGATGCCATTCATAGAAAAACTGCCTTCGGGCTTTGATACTTATTTGGGGGAAAATGGTTCTATGCTGTCTGGAGGGCAACGTCAACGCATTGCTATTGCAAGGGCCTTGTACCGGAATCCAGATATATTGATCTTGGATGAGGCAACCTCAGCGCTCGATTCGTCTACAGAACAAGTTATTCAACGCGCTTTTCATCGTTTCCGGGATTCAGGAAAAACTATGATCGTCATCGCTCATCGTCTCAGCACAATTGCAGCTGCTGATACCATCCTTGTCCTAAAAGACGGTGTACTTATCGAACAGGGGGAACATGACCAGTTGCTGGCCCAGGAGTCAGCATATAGAGAGATGTGGAAGAAGCAGTCCATATTGTTAAACTAAAGTAGTATACAGGGGTAGCCATAAGGAAAAAGTGATAATGAATAAACGAATGATCCTCATGAAAAAAACAATAGGCCTATCTGTTTTGTTTGTTCTAATGTGTGTACATGTGATTGCTCAGAAAGCTTGGACACTACAAGAGTGCATCGATTATGCGGTAGTACATAATTTGCCAATAAAGCAACAAGATGTGAAAGCCGCAATAAAAGAACTGGATCAGGAAATGGCCATCCGGGAACGCTTACCTAGTATCAACGGGTACGTTAATGGTTATACGACGTTTGGCCATTCACAAGATGTCTTTGGTACAATCAGAAGGAACGACAATATGAATAGCAATATGGGTATAAATAGTGAAATTACTTTATATCAGTATAACTATTTTCGTAATCAGGCAAAAAAGGCAGCCTCAGAAGCTGAACAGGAGCGGATCGAAATGGAAATATTGAAGAGAGATCTGACGGTTCGGGTAATGGAATCCTATTTGGAGTCTTTATTGACGAAGGCACTTGTCACAACCCAGGATTCTGCCATTCGCTTTTCAATGCAGTTACTTCAAAAAGCTGAGAAAAGCACCGCTATTGGAACAACGGCCCAATCTGTCGTTGCGGAAGCGAAGTCCAATTTATCAAGGGAGAGACAACAGTATCAACAATATCATAAGGAATTGCAAAAGTCGGTACTCAAGCTAGCTCAGTTATTGAATTTTGTCGATTATAAAAAGCTTATCCTAGCCGATCCAATGTTAGAAAATGACCTATCAAGCTATAAAGTTTATCCTGATTTAATGTCAATAAGAGAAGAGGCGTATCTACACAATCCTACGCTCAATAAATATAGGGGACAGATAGAACAATTAGCGATAGAGTCTAAGCTGATCAAATCCGCTCTGTATCCTACAGTCAAAGGATCGGCGAGTCTCGGAAGTACTTATTTTAATGCATTCAAGGCTCCGGGTGAAAGATCCTTTTTTATTCAGAGTAAAGACAATTTTGCACAGCAACTGGCGGTGACGGTGTCCGTCCCCATCTTTAATAAAGGGAAAACAAAACGGCAATTACAGCAGGTTGCGCTTAATAGGCAGGCGATCGAGCTCTCGTCAGAAAATGAGAAACTCCTCCATCAACAGATTTTGGACAAACTATTGCTCGAATTGGAGGAAAATAAACAACTGTATACGATTGCTCAGGAAGCAAGTGCGGCTACCGGTCAGTCTCTTATGTATACATTGAGGAGTTTTGAGGCCGGCAAGGTGTCTATTTATGATATCAATACGAGCAAAAATAATTTAATGAAAGCTGATACGGAGACAATACGGGCGAAGTACAATGTATTGTTCAATCAGATCATGCTACAATATCAGATTTATGGAGATATAAACTAACGACTATGCAGCTATTTAAATATATTGACAGAATAAACCTGCTGGACAAATTGATCCGGCAGCGTAAAACCGGTACGCAGAGTGAATTAGCTTCACGGCTGGGGATTTCAGTATCACGTCTGGCACGTATTATTGAACACCTGAAAGATCTTGGTGCTCCAGTTGCCTTTGACCGATCGAATAGTACGTATTACTATGAGAATGAATATTCCATCCAAATAAAAGTGGATATTCAACAGCTCAATCTTAACCAGATGAAGCATATCTCAGCAGGTGATTATTTTGTCCAAACTAATTTTTTAAATGCTTTTTTTGTGCATTGAACAAATGTAATTTAGTATTGTTGATCAACGCAGCAGGAATCCGAAAAAGCTTGAAATAGAGTAGGAAATTAATTTTTATAAACTTAACTAAGATGAATAAGTCAGATTTAACGAAATTGGGTCTTCAAGAAATGAACCAACAAGAAATGGTAAATGTAGAAGGTGGTTGCATTACTTTGACAGGAATTATCAAAGGTGTAACTAATGTCCTTGTCAACACGATTAACTTTATTAAAGGTTTGTTATAAAAATATTTAAGGTAAATGGAGAACTGATTCAGGAGGTTGGTTCTCTATTTACCTTATCAGTTATCCTAGAAGCAATTCTTCTGGCTTTATCGTTTGCGACAGGAGGGGGATTCCTGTTTTTGTTTTGATGATACTGTATCGTATAGTTTCCGCTTTCAATATTTTTAAATTGCTTCGCGAGATTTAGCAATCATTCCGGCTCCGGTATTTTGTGTTTGCCCTGATTCCATTTAATTTTACTGTTTTGTTTCTTGTTCTTCCTTTGTTCCAAAGGTGTCGGTTTTCGTTCCTACTATGCCAAGGGTGTTTTATGATGTGTAGTTTGAGGTAATATCATATTGTAATTTTTTGCTTTTGATAAGACACGGACGAATAGGTTGGTCATATAAAATAAAGAGCCTTAGAGAGGTTTTGCAATTTTGGTTGGCTTTGAGAAAAAAAACATAAATTCCTGAAAAATTAAAAGTTAGATACTTGCAGGATTCAAATCTTCTTATTAACTTTGCACCTCGGTTGGGGTGTTACGTCCTGATCGATGAATGTTACGTTATTTGCTTCCAACTTACTAACAGACATTTAACAAAATTAAATTCAAAACAAAATGGCAAAAGAAGTCAGTGCGTTAGTAAAATTACAAGTTAAGGGCGGAGCTGCGAATCCTTCACCTCCAGTAGGACCTGCGTTAGGTGCTAAAGGTGTGAATATTATGGATTTCTGTAAGCAGTTTAACGCTCGTACGCAAGACAAACCAGGTCAAGTATTACCTGTTGTCATTACAGTTTACGCGGATAAGTCATTTGATTTTATCATCAAGACTCCACCGGTAGCAGTTCAGTTGAAAGACGCTGCTAAATTAAAAAGTGGATCTGGCGAGCCTAACCGTAAGAAGGTTGCGGCTATCACTTGGGAACAAGTTGAGACAATCGCTAAAGATAAAATGCCTGATTTAAATGCATTTACTGTAGAGGCTGCTATGAGAATGGTAGCTGGTACAGCACGTAGTATGGGTATTACTGTATCCGGTAATGCTCCTTGGAACAATTAATTAAGAAATCAATTTAAGAAAAGTGGCTAGATTAACAAAAAATCAAAAAGCGGCACTATCCAAAATTGAAGCTGGTAAAGCATACTCTTTAAAAGAAGCTTCGGCTTTAGTTAAAGAAATCTCATTGACCAAATTTGATGCTTCTGTGGATATCGACGTTCGTTTGGGCGTAGATCCTCGTAAAGCAAATCAAATGGTGCGTGGTATTGCAACATTACCTCACGGTACTGGTAAAACTGTTCGCGTTTTAGTTTTGTGTACTCCTGATAAGGAAGAAGAAGCTAAAGCAGCAGGTGCAGACTACGTAGGTTTAGATGATTACATCAGCAAAATTGAAGGTGGTTGGACTGACGTTGATATCATTATTACTATGCCTAGTGTTATGGCTAAAGTTGGTAAATTGGGTCGTATTTTAGGTCCAAGAAACTTGATGCCTAACCCTAAAACTGGTACAGTTACAACAGAAGTTGGTAAAGCTGTAACAGATGTAAAAGGTGGTAAGATCGATTTCAAAGTTGACAAAACCGGTATCATCCATACTTCTATTGGTAAAGCGTCGTTCGATGCAGATAAAATATATGATAACGCATTAGAGGTATTACAAACTCTAGCACGTTTGAAACCATCTGCAGCTAAAGGAACTTACTTTAAAAGTATTCACATTTCCTCAACTATGAGTCCTGGTATTCATATTGAGACTAAATCAGTAGCAGGTATTTAATCATGAGAAAAGAAGAAAAACAAGAAATTGTTCAAGCTTTGGCCGAACAGATTAAATCTTACGGTAACTTCTATATTACCGATACTGCTGAGTTGTCAGTTGAAAAAGTGAATAACATTCGTCGTAAATGTTTTGAGCAAGGTATCGAAATTAAAGCTGTTAAAAACACTTTAATTAAGAAAGCATTGATCGAAGCTGGTGTTGAAGAAGAAGATATTTTTGGAACGCTTAAAGGAGCGTCTACAATGATGTTTTCAGAAGTCGCTAATGCACCTGCTAAATTGATCAAAGAATTGCGCAAAACAGGTGAGAAACCGTTGTTAAAAGCGGCTTTCATTGAGGCAACAGCATTCGTAGGAGATAATCAATTAACTGCATTAGTTAATCTTAAATCTAAAAACGAACTTATTGCTGACGTTATCGCGGCATTGCAGTCACCTGCGAAAAATGTTATTTCGGCTCTTCAATCAGGAGGAAATACTGTTGCAGGTTTAGTAAAAGCTTTAGAAGAAAGAGGTTAACGAATCCTCTAGAACAGAATCATTCGTTACAATTTAATTAACAATTTTTACAAAGTACATTCAAAAATTCAAAATAAAATGGCAGATTTAAAACAACTTGCTGAACAGTTAGTTAACTTAACAGTAAAAGAAGTTAAAGAATTAGCTGATATCTTAAAAGACGAGTATGGCATCGAGCCTGCTGCTGCTGCTGTTGCTGTGGCTGCTGCTCCAGCTGAAGGTGGTGCTGCTGCTGCAGAAGAGAAAACTTCATTTGACGTTATCTTGAAAGAAGCTGGTGGTCAAAAATTAGCTGTAGTTAAATTGGTTAAAGATTTAGCTGGATTAGGCTTGAAAGAAGCTAAAGATTTAGTTGACGGAGCACCTAAAGAATTGAAAGCTGGTGTATCTAAAGACGAAGCAGAAGCTTTGAAAAAACAATTAGAAGAAGCTGGTGCTGTTGTTGAGATTAAATAATCTCAACTAATTAGCCCGAAAAGGTTTAGACTCTGACGATTTTTCGTCAGAGTCTATTCCTATTTATATCAATACGCCACTATGCTGTGTATATGCTGGGCACAGTGGACATGTGGTTTACAGCATGCATGTAAGCGCAGTTTTTTTAAAACTAAAATTCATATTCCCTTGGCAAACAATAATATTCAACAAGAAAGAATAAACTTTGCAACAAGTAAGAAAGTATTGGAATATCCAGATTTCTTAGATGTGCAATTGGAATCTTTCAAGGAGTTTTTTCAATTAGAAACTACTTCTGACAACCGCCATCAGGAAGGGCTGTTCAAGGTATTCTCGGAAAACTTCCCTATTTCTGATTCAAGAAACATTTTTGTGCTAGAGTTTTTGGATTATTTCATTGATCCACCACGTTATGATATCCAAGAGTGTATCGAACGCGGCTTGACTTATAGCGTTCCTCTAAAGGCTAAGTTAAAGTTATCTTGTAATGATGAAGAACACGAAGATTTCGAAACTATTGTTCAGGATGTATATTTAGGGACTATCCCTTATATGACTCCTAAAGGTACTTTCGTGGTAAATGGTGCAGAGCGTGTCATCGTATCGCAATTACACCGTTCACCGGGCGTTTTCTTTGGTCAAAGTAGACACACAAATGGTACTAAACTTTATTCTGCAAGGGTAATTCCTTTCAAAGGGTCTTGGATCGAATTCGCTACAGACGTAAACAACGTCATGTATGCTTATATCGACCGTAAAAAGAAATTCCCAGTAACTACCTTATTGCGTGCGATCGGTTACGATTCAGATAAAGATATCTTAGAATTGTTTGACCTAGCTGATGAAGTAAAAGTTAGTAAATCTGGTCTTAAGAAATATGTTGGCCGTCGTCTTGCGGCTAGGGTATTAAAAAAATGGGTAGAAGATTTCGTGGATGAGGATACTGGTGAAGTAGTATCTATCGACCGTAACGAAATTATCCTTGAACGTGAAACTGTTCTAGAAGAAGATCACATTGATTTGATTATCGAAGCTGGCGTTAAGTCTATTATCTTAGCGAAAGACGATGAGTCAAATAATGCCGATTATTCTATTATATATAATACTTTACAAAAAGATACTTCCAATTCAGAAAAAGAAGCGGTAGAACATATCTATCGTCAATTGCGTAACGCTGAACCACCAGATGAGGAAACTGCTCGTGGTATCATCGATCGTTTGTTCTTCTCTGATAAACGTTATGACTTGGGTGATGTAGGTCGTTACCGTATCAACCGTAAGTTGAAATTGGGTACACCAGATGAAACCAAGGTCTTGACGCGTGAGGATATCATTGCAATTGTGAAGTATTTGATCAACTTGATCAACTCCAAAGCTGAGGTGGATGATATTGACCACTTGTCAAATCGTCGTGTACGTACAGTTGGTG
>PJTS01000983.1_pt1 | contig 12490 bp, 11 predicted proteins | sample 1512251 | NCBI WGS metagenome assembly PJTS01 (sample SAMN08177686, study PRJNA422409) | Soil metagenome, whole genome shotgun sequencing project. | isolation source: Soil (2) enriched on wood chips: alkali lignin treatment | place: USA: Madison | collected 2015-01-15 | reverse complement strand
TGCTGATCCTGGACGAAGCCGACCGCATGCTGGACATGGGCTTCATCCACGACGTGAAGAAGATCCTGGCCCTGGTGCCCAAGGAAAAGCAGAGCCTGCTGTTCTCGGCCACCTTCCCCGACAGCATCCGCGCCATCGCCCGCGACCTGCTGCGCGATGCGGTGGAAGTCACCGTGGAAGGCGCCGACCAGGCCCCGGCCATCCGCCACCTGTTCTGCGAAGTGGAACCGGCACACCGGCAGAAGGCGCTGGCCGGCCTGCTGCTGAAGTACACGCCCGAATCGGCGGTGGTGTTCTGCAACACGCGTAAGGACGTGGACGAAGTGGCCAACTCGCTGCAGCAGTTCGGCTTCTCGGCGCTGGCGCTGCATGGCGACATGGAACAGCGCGACCGCGAGGAAGTACTGCTGCGCCTGGCCAACCGCAGTTGCAACGTGCTGGTGGCCAGCGACGTGGCCGCGCGCGGGCTGGACGTGGAAGAGCTGGCCGCAGTGATCAACTACGAACTGCCGACCGACGTGGAGAGCTACCAGCACCGCGTGGGCCGTACCGGCCGTGCCGGTGCCAGCGGCCTGGCGATCAGCCTGGTGGCGGGCCGCGAAAAGAATCGCGCCGAGGCGATCGAGGCGCAGATGGGCCAGCCGCTGGATTGGCAGAAGACCCCGCTGGCGACCTCGCGCCCGGCCGAACTGCCGCAGGCGGCCATGCGCACGCTGCGCATCGATGGCGGCAAGACCGACAAGCTGCGCCCGGGTGACATCCTCGGTGCGCTCACCGGCGATGCCGGCCTGTCGGGCAAGTACATCGGCAAGATCGCGATCTTCCCCACTCGTTCGTACGTGGCGATTGCCCGCGAACAGGTGAACAAGGCCGTGGCGAAGCTGGAAGCCGGCAAGATCAAGGGCCGCCGGTTCCGCGTTCGGATGATGTAACCCGTAACAAAAACGCCGGGCATGGCCCGGCGCTACCTGCATCCTGGGGGTAGCGCCGGGCCATGCCCGGCGAAGCAGTCAGAACACCAGTTCGGTGTGCAGCGGCAGACCCGCTTCCCAGCGCGCGCGACCGCCCAGGCCGTCCAGTTCCACCAGCACGCCGGCGCCAACCACGTCCACGCCCAGACGGCGCACCAGCGACAGCGCGGCACCCAGGGTGCCGCCGGTGGCCAGCACGTCATCGATGATGGCCACGCGCGCACCGGCCTGCAGCGCATCGGCGTGCACTTCAATGCAGTCGCTGCGGTATTCGAGCGTGTATTCCTCGCGCAGCACCTTGCCCGGCAGCTTGCCCGGCTTGCGCACTGGTACGAAGCCCACGCCCAGCTCCAGCGCCATTGCCGCGCCCAGGATGAAACCGCGCGATTCGATACCGACCACCGCATCCAGCTTCTGGTCGCGCCACCGATCGGCCATGGCGGTGATCGCGCCGCGGAAGTCTTCGCCGTGCGCGAGCAGCGGCATGATGTCCTTGAACAGGATGCCGGGCTTGGGGAAATCAGCGATATCGCGCAGGCGCGAAGCCCAGGCGGGGACGGCCACGGTGGCGTCGGTCATTGCAGCTACCAGCTTGTATGGCGGCATAGGGTAACCGGTTCGCCTGAACGCTGCCCGTTCCCGGCACCGGCGCGCCGCAATGTTCCATTCGTGACCTGCCCAGTTCAGCACCAAAATCGCACACACGTGCGATAATCGCCCTAACCGGCCATTCACTCCGCCTGCGCCATAAGCAGGTCACTGCCTGCCCGCCCGCTGGACGGCCCGCAGCCAGGGATGCCGAACGGTCCCCGCCACGCCTGGCGCGCGCGGGCCTTCCCCACGGCCGTGGGGTTTTTCGATACGAGGTTCATGCAACGTGGACGAGACGACGAAAGTTCCGGCCCTGTGCCGGGTGCTGCTGGTCCTGCTCGGCATTCTGGTGGCACTGTTCGGCCTGGCCTTGCTGGTCGGCGGTGTGCGCCTGGCCCTGCTGGGTGGCAGTTGGTATTTCCTGCTGATGGGTCTGGCATCGGCGCTGGCCGGTGCCCTGCTGCTGGCGCGCCGCCCGGCCGGTGCGCTGCTGTACGGCGCCGCCTTCGTGGCCACCCTGGTATGGGCACTGGTCGATGCCGGCTGGAATTTCTGGCCGCTGGTTTCGCGCCTGGTGATGCCGGCCGTGCTGGCCCTGCTGGTGGCGCTGGCTTGGCCGCTGCTGCGGCGCAGCCGTGGCGCGACGGCAGGCCGCGGTGCCTACGGCGTTGCCGCCGTGCTGCTGGTGGGCCTGCTGGCCACTGCCGTTTCGGCCTTCCAGCCGCACCCGGTAGTGTCCGCCGCCGGCGATGTGCCGCCGGTGGTGCCGGTGGCCAAGGGCAGCGAACAGCGTGACTGGATGCATTGGGGCAACACCACCGCTGGCACCCGCTTCGCAGCGCTGGACCAGATCACCCCGGACAACGTGCAGCAGCTGCAGGTGGCGTGGACCGCGCGCACCGGCGACGTGCCGGAAAGCAACGGCTTCGGTGCCGAGGACCAGAACACCCCGCTGCAGATCGGCGACACCCTGTACCTGTGCACCCCGCACAACCAGGTCATCGCCATCGATGCCGATTCGGGCACGCAGCGCTGGGCATTCGATCCCAAGGCCACTGCACCGAACTGGCAGCGCTGCCGCGGCCTGGGCTACTTCGACAGCAGCACCGCCGTCGCCGCACCCGCCGCTGCGGTCGAGCCCTCCGCACCGGCCCCCAGCGTCGCCGCTGCCGTGGGCCAGCCGGCGATCTGCGAAAAGCGCATCCTGATGACCTCCATCGATGCCCGCCTGTTCGCTCTGGATGCCAGGACCGGCGCGCTGTGCCCGGACTTCGGCAGCAACGGCGTGGTCGATCTGAAGGTGGGCATGGGCGAGATCAAGCCCGGTTTCTACACCCTGACCGCCGCACCGCTGGTGGCCGGTGACCTGATCGTGGTGGGCGGCCGCGTGGCCGACAACATTGAAGTGGGCGAACCGTCCGGCGTGGTGCGTGCGTACAACGTGCGTACCGGCGCGCTGGCCTGGGTCTGGGACCTGTCCAAGGAAACCCCGGACATACCGCTGGATCCGTCGATCCACTACACCCGCGCCACACCGAACGTGTGGACCTCGATGGCCTACGATCCGCAGCTGGGCCTGGTCTACCTGCCCACCGGCAACACCACGCCGGACCAGTGGGCCGGCGAGCGCACCCCGCAGGATGACAAATACAGCTCGGCCGTGGTCGCGCTGGACGTGGCCACCGGCAAGGAGCGTTGGGTCTACCAGACCGTGCGCCATGACCTGTGGGACTACGACCTGCCCGCGCAGCCGACCCTGACCGATGTGCCCGATGGCAAGGGCGGTACCCTGCCGGCCCTGCTGCAGATCACCAAGGCCGGCCAGATCTTCATGCTGAACCGCCAGACCGGCCAGCCGATCACCGAAGTGCGCGAGATTCCCGCACCGCAGGGTAACGCCCAGGGCGAGCGCTACGCCGCCACCCAGCCGCTGTCGGTGGGCCTGCCGCAGATCGGCGCGCAGACGCTGACCGAATCGGACATGTGGGGCGCCACGCCGATCGACCAGATGCTGTGCCGCATCCAGTTCAAGCAGTTCCGCTACGACGGCATGTACACCCCGCCGGGCGAAGACCTGGCCCTGCAGTGGCCCGGTTCGCTGGGCGGCATGAACTGGGGCAGCGCCTCGGTCGATCCGACCACCGGCTACCTGTTCGTGAACGATATGCGCCTGGGCCTGTGGACCAAGCTGATTCCGCGTGCGCAGATGACCAGCGGCGATGGTGGCGTGGAAATGGGTGCCGCCTCGCAGACCGGCACGCCGTATGGCTCGCTGCGCGACCGCTTCCTGTCCAAGCTGGGCATTCCCTGCCAGCAGCCGCCGTTCGGCACGATGTCGGCCATCAATCTGGCCACGCACAAGCTGGTCTGGCAGGTGCCGGTGGGCACGGTGCAGGACACCGGGCCGGTGGGCATCAAGATGCACCTGCCCATTCCGATCGGCATACCGACGCTGGGCGGTTCGCTGGCCACGCAGTCGGGCCTGCTGTTCTTCGCCGGCACCCAGGATTACTACCTGCGCGCCTACGACAGCCGCAGCGGCAAGGAAGTCTGGAAGGCCCGCATGCCGGTGGGCAGCCAGGGCACGCCGATGACCTATGTCTCGCCGAAGACCGGCCGCCAGTACGTGGTGATTTCCGCCGGTGGCGCGCGCCAGTCGCCGGACCGCGGCGATTACGTGATCGCCTACGCGTTGCCGCAGAGCAAGTGAACCGTGCCCGCGCCGTGGCCGATCGTGGCCACGGCGTGCGGGTACCGATCCTGCTGCCCAGCGCTTACCATGCAGGGCTTACGTAGATGAAACCGGTTGCCATGCCTGCTGTTCCTCCCAGCCGCCGCCCCAAGCGTTCCCCGGCCCCGCCCCAGGAGCGCGGGCTGGCCCATGAGTTGATGCAGCAGATCCAGGACAACCAGGGTGATCCGGATTTCATGACCTCGCTCGGCCGCGGCCTGGCCGTGCTGAGCGTGTTTTCGCAGCACCCGCGCGAAGTGACCATGTCACAGATCAGCAGCGATACCGGCATCTCGCGTGCGGCGGTGCGCCGCGTGCTGTACACGCTGGAAAAGCTGGGCTACGTGGGCGAACAGGGCCGTGGCTATGTGCTGCTGCCGCGCGTACTGGGCCTGGGTGGCGCCTACGTGGCATCCTCGTCGATGACCGCCGCGGCACAGCCGGTGCTGGATGCACTGCGCGACGACGTGCACGAATCGTGTTCGCTGGGCGTGCTCGATGGCGATGACATCCTGTACATCGCGCGTGCCGAGACCGTGCGCATCATGTCCATCGGCCTGCGCGCGGGCAGCCGCCTGCCGGCGTACTGCACTTCGATGGGCCGGGTGCTGCTGGCGGCCCTGCCACGCGACACGCTGGAAGGCTATCTGGACCGCACGCCGCTGCGCCCGCGTACCGAGCGCACGATCACCCGCATGGAGGATTTCCTGGAAACGCTGGAGAAGGTCCGCCGCGAAGGTGTTTCGCTGGTGGACCAGGAGCTGGAGATCGGCCTGCGCTCGATTGCCGTGCCGGTGCGTTCGCGCAGTGGCGAGGTGATTGCCGCGTTGAACATCGGCACCCAGGCCGGCCGCGTGAACCTGGGCGTGATGCAGTCGCAGTTGCTGCCGCGCCTGCGCGAGGCCGCGCAGCAGCTGGGGTCGTTGTTGCATTGATGCTTGTTCGCCGGGGTCGGGTCCCTTTGCAACGCAAAGGGCTCTGACCCCACTCGAGACTGGGGTCAGAGCCCTTTCCTGCGGAAAGGGATCCGACCCCGATCTCAATCGGCCGCCTGCTCTTCCAGGATCGGTTTGGCCAGCGCGAAGGCGTGGTTGGCCGCCGGCACGCCACAGTAGATCGCGGCCTGCAGCAGCACTTCCTTGATCTCTTCCGGCGTCACGCCATTGTTGCGCGCGGCGCGGATATGCAGCTTGAACTCTTCGTCGTGGCCCAACGCCACCATCATCACGATCGTCAGCAGCGAGCGGGTGTGCCGCGGCAGGCCGTCGCGGGTCCACACCGTGCCCCACGCCGTGCGGGTGATGAATTCCTGGAATTCAGTGGTGAAGTCGGTGCGCGCCTGCAGCGAGCGTTCCACATGGGCTTCGCCCAGTACCTGGCGGCGTACCGCCAAGCCGGCTTCGTAGCGTTCCTGTTCGTCCATCGTCGTCTACCTGTGCAGTGTGTCAGTGCGTGGCCTGCGCCAGATGCGCGGCCAATGCATCGGTGAAGGCGTGCGGTGATTCCAGGTTGCAGATGTGCCGCCCGGCTACCTGCGCATACGCGCCCTGCGCTGCGCCGCTGGCAATGGCCTGCAGATCAGCCGGCACGCAGACCGGATCGTCATCGCCGGCAATGGCCAGCAACGGCACCTGGATGCGCGCAAGCGCACCATGGAAGTCGGCCGTGCCCACCGCATTGCAGCAGCCCACATAACCCTCGACCGACGTGGCCAGGAAGCGCTGCAGGATGTCTTCCACCAGGCTGGCATGGGTCTGCGCGAAGCCGGCGGTAAACCAGCGCTCGCGCGTGCCATCCACCAGCGGCAGCAGGCCATCGTGCTGCACCTGTGCCATGCGTGCCTGCCAGCTTTCGGCGGTGCCGATCGTCGCTGCGGTGGCGGCCACGGTGAGTGTGCGCAGGCGGTTGCCGGCATGCACGCCCAGCCACTGCCCGGTCAGCCCGCCGATCGACAGGCCGCAGAAGTGGCTGCGCTCGATGCCCAGGTGGTCCCACAGCGCCAGCACGTCGGCGCCCAGATCGGACACGCGGTACACGCCCGGGGGCGCACTGGACTGGCCATGGCCGCGACGGTCATAGCGCAGGATGCGGTACTGCGATGACAGCGCCTGCACCTGCGGCGCCCACATGCCCAGGTCGGTGCCCAGCGAATTGCAGAACGTCAGCCAGGGGCCGTCTTTACGGCCCTCGGTCTGGAAGTGCAGGCGATGCTGCGGAAGCTCGAGAAACGGCATGCTGGCTCCAGCGAAGTGCGGGGAATCAGGCGTGCGCAAGCACGCGGTCGATCCAGGTATCGGCCATGCCGCGCCAGCTGTCGGCGGCGAACAAGGCATCGAGTTGTGCGGCGGAAAGCTGCGCGGTGACCTCGGGCATCTGCCCCAGTACCGTGCGCAGGTGCTGCGATTGGCCCAGTGCGCGCTGCGCGGCCTGTTCCACCAGCGCATGCGCGGCGGCCTTGCCGATGCGCTCGCCCAGGGTGACCGCTACGGCTTCGGCGTAGAGCAGGCCGCCATGGCTGTCCAGGTGCTGCCGCATGCGCGCGCGATCCAGCTGCAGGCCCTGCACCACCACGGTGACCTGGGCCAGGCTGCCGGCACACAGGCGCACGATCTCCGGCACGGTTTCCCATTCGGCATGCCACTGCCCGGCCGCGCGTTCGTGCGGTTGCGACATGGCGCTGTACAGCGTGGACAGCAGGCCCGGCACACGGGTGGCGGCGGCAATAGCAGCCACGCAGCCCACCGGGTTGCGCTTGTGCGGCATGGCCGACGATCCGCCCTTGCCCTCGCCTGCCGGCTCGAACGCCTCGGCCACTTCGGACTGCATCAGCAGCACGATGTCGGTGGCGATCTTGCCCAGGCTGCCGGTCAGCAATGCGAACGCGCTGCCCAGCTCGGCCACGCGATCGCGCGCGGTGTGCCAGGGCAGTGCCGGCATCGGCAACTGCAGTTCCTCGCCCAACGCCTGGGCAACGTCCAGGCCGCGCTGCTGCAACGACGCCAGGGTGCCTGCGGCACCACCGAACTGCAGCACCAGGGTGTCTTCGCCCAGGTCCTGCAGGCGACGCAGGCTGCGCTGCAGCGCATCCAGCCAGCCGGCGGCCTTCAGGCCGAAGGTGACCGGTACCGCCTGCTGCAGCAGCGTGCGGCCCGGCAGTCCGGTATCGCGCTCGGCGTCGGCCAGCCGCGCCAGCGCCGTGCACAGCGTCTGCAGGCGCGCCAGCACGTGCGCGCGCGCAGCGCGCAGCTGCAGCACCGCACCGGTGTCGATGATGTCCTGGCTGGTGGCGCCCCAGTGCACCCAGCGCGCCGCCTCGGCGTCGTTCGCCTTCACCTGCGCGGTCAGTGCCTTGACCAGCGGGATGGCCGGGTTGCCGGCCAGCGCAGTCGCCGCCGACAGCGCCGAAACATCGTAGTGGGCCGCGCTGCATGCCGCTTCGATCGGCGCCACCGCGGCCTGCGGAATCACCCCGCAGCGCGCCTGCGCGCGCGCCAGCCCCGCTTCCACATCCAGCATGGCCTGCAGGCGCGCGACATCGGTGAACGCCGCGTCCACGGCAGGCTCACCGAACAGGCCGCCAAGCAGCGAAGGAGTCTGGTTCATCAAAGAAGATCCTGCCGGGGTTGCCCCAGCTTACCCGCGCCGGCGGTGACCGGCATGGGCAAGCGACCGCCCGGGCGTTCAGTAGGCAAAGAACACGGTTTCGTCGGGGCCCTGCATGCGCACGTCCCAGTGGTACACGCCCTGGCCCTGGGCCTGCGCGATCAGGGTGTGGCGGCGCTCGGCCGGCACCAGCGCCAGGATCGCATCGTCGCCATTGCTGGCCTCGTCACTGAAGTAGATGCGCCCGCGCGTGGCCTGCAGCAGGCCACGCATGAAGACAAGCACCACCAGGTGCGGCGCCTGCGCCTGACCGCGCAGACCCGGCACGCGGCCCGGCTTGACCGTGCTGAAGGCAAAGCGGCCCTGGTCGTCGGTGGGCACGCGGCCCCAGCCATCGAAGCTGGGATCATGGTCATCACGGCGCGGATCTTCGGCGTGCGCATAGATGCCCTGCGCGTCGGCCTGCCAGATTTCCAGCACGGCATCGGATACCGGCACGCCCTCGCCATCGAACACCTGGCCCTGCACCTGCACGCGCTCGCCCTGCGCTTGGGCCGGCGCGATGTCGACGCGGTACAGCGGTTCCAGGCCCAAACGGTAGTACGGGCCCACGGTCTGCCACGGAGTGGATTGGAAGCTCATGGTCTTACTCCCACACGGTCATCTTGCGACCGCGCAATACGATGTCGAAACGATAGCCCAGCGCGAACTCGTTGGCGGTGGTTTCCCAGTCGAACGAGGACACCATGCGCTCGCGGGCCTTGGCGTCATCCACGCAGTTGTAGATCGGATCGAACGCCAGCAGCGGGTCGTTGGGGAAGTACATCTGCGTGACCAGGCGCTGGCCGATGCCCTCGCCATGCAGCGAGAAATGGATATGCGCCGGCCGCCAGGCGTTGTAGTGGTTGCGCCACGGGTAGGCGCCCGGCTTGATGGTGGTGAAGCGGTAGCGGCCTTCGCTGTCGGTCAGCACCTGGCCGGTGCCCTTGAAGTTCGGGTCCAGCGGCGCATCATGCTGGTCGCCCTTGTGCAGGTAGCGCCCGGCCGCGTTGCACTGCCACACCTCGACTACCGAGTTGCGCACCGGCCGCCCGTTCTCGTCCAGCACGCGGCCGCTGACAATGATGCGCTCACCCAGCGGCTGCCCGGGGAAGCCGGCGGTCAGATCCGCTGCATGCGCGCCCAGGGTGATGCGGTTGATGCTGGGGCCCGTCACTTCGGAAAGGGTGACCGGAATGGCAATGGGATCGGTGCCAGGGCCGCGCTTGGCGGTGCTGGCATACGGCAGGTGGATGCGCGGCGGCTGGCTGCCGGGATACGGCTTGCGGTAGCCGCGCAGTTCGGTGGGATCGCTCATGGCGTACTCCTGTTGGCGAGCGGCCCGAGGGCCGCGGCTGTCATGCTGGTTACGGGCTGATTACGGAATGCGAGGGGGTCACACGCGCTCGATGGCCAGGGCCACGCCCTGCCCCACGCCGATGCACATGGTGGCCAGGCCGCGTCGGCCGCCGCTGGCCTCCAGCTGGCGCAGCAGGGTCAGCGCAAGGCGCGCGCCGCTCATGCCCAGCGGATGGCCCAGCGCAATGGCGCCGCCATTGGGGTTCACGTGTGCAGCATCGTCGGCCAGGCCCAGTTGGCGCATGCAGGCCAGGCCCTGCGAGGCGAAGGCTTCGTTCAATTCGATGGCATCGAAATCGGTAATCGACAGGCCCAGGCGTGCCATCAGCTTCTCGCTGGCCGGCACCGGGCCCATGCCCATGATGGCCGGCTCCACGCCGGCGCTGGCGAAGCCGAGGATGCGCGCGCGCGGGGTGAGCCCCAGCGCCTTGACCTGCGTACCCGACGCCAGCAGCAGCGCGGCCGCACCATCGTTGATGCCCGATGCATTGCCGGCGGTCACCGTGCCCGGCTGGCGGAACAGCGGCTTCAGCTTGGCCAGAGCCTCGGCGGTGGTATCGCCGCGCGGGTGTTCGTCGCGGTCGACGGTGACGGTCTCGCCGCGCTTGCGGCCCGGCACGTCCACCGACACGATCTCGCCGTCGAAGAAGCCACGCGCCCGCGCCGCGGCGGTGCGCTGCTGGCTGCGCAGGGCGAACGCATCCTGGTCTTCGCGACTGATGCCGTAGCGCTCGGCCACGTTCTCTGCAGTCTGCCCCATGGTTTCCACGCCATGCAGTTCGCGCAGGCGCGGGTTGATGAAGCGCCAACCCATGGTGGTGTCTTCGATCTGCTGGTCGCGGGCGAACGGCGAGGCCGCCTTGCCCATCACGAACGGCGCACGCGACATCGATTCAACGCCGCCTGCAATGGCCAGGCCCAGCTCGCCGGCGGCAATGCCGCGGGCCACGGTACCGATCGCATCCAGGCCCGAACCACACAGGCGGTTGATCGTACTGCCCGGCACGCTTACCGGCAGGTCCGCCAGCAGCAGGCTCATGCGCGCCACGTTGCGGTTGTCTTCGCCGGCCTGGTTGGCGCAGCCCAGGTAGACATCCTCGATCAGCGCCGGGTCCAGCTGCGGGTGCCGCGCCAGCAGCGCCTTCAGCGGAATCGCGCCCAGGTCATCGGCACGCACGCCGGACAGTGCACCGCCGTAGCGGCCGATCGGGGTACGGATGCCATCAACGATGTAGGTGTCGTGCAGGCTCATCTCAGGCTCCCTCGGCCAGCGCCAGCGGCAGGCCGGTCAGTTCACGCAGTTGGGCGATGTCCATGCCTTCCACCATCTCCAGCACGGTAGCGCCCTCGGGGCCGAGATCGAACACCGCCACATCGGTGTAGACGCGCGACACGCAGCGCAGGCCCGTCAGCGGGTAGCTGCAGTCGGCCACCAGCTTGCTCTCACCCTTCTTGGTGAACAGGTCCATCATCACGAAGACCTGCTTGGCGCCGATGGCCAGGTCCATCGCACCGCCCACGGCGGGAATGGCGTCGGCCGCACCGGTGCTCCAGTTGGCCAGGTCGCCGTGCACCGACACCTGGAAGGCGCCCAGCACGCAGATGTCCAAGTGGCCGCCACGCATCATCGCGAACGAGTCGGCATGGTGGAAATAGCACCCACCGGTGAGCAGGGTGACCGGCTGCTTGCCGGCATTGATCAGGTCCAGGTCTTCGTGGCCGGGCGCCGGCGCCGGGCCCATGCCCAGCAGGCCGTTTTCCGACTGCAGGAAGATTTCCTTGTCGGCCGGCAGGAAGTTGGCCACCGTGGTCGGCAGGCCGATGCCCAGGTTCACGTAGGCACCTTCGGGAATATCGCGGGCCACGCGCGCGGCCATCTGTTCGCGGCTGAGCTTGTTCATGCCTGTCCTCCTGCTGCGGCCACCGCCACCACGCGCTGCACGAAGATGCCGGGCGTGACCACCGCTTCCGGGTCCAGTTCGCCCAGCGCCACCACCTCACCCACCTGCACGATGGCGCAGCGCGCGGCCATCGCCATCAGCGGGCCGAAGTTGCGCGCGGTCTTGCGGTAGACCAGGTTGCCCCAGCGATCGCCACGGTCGGCCTTGATCAGGGCGAAGTCGGCGTGCAGCGGATATTCCAGTACGTAGTGGCGGCCGTCGATCTCGCGCGTCTCCTTGCCCTTGGCAAGCTCGGTGCCATAGCCGGTGGGAGTGAAGATGGCACCCAGGCCGGAACCGGCCGCATGGATGCGCGCGGCCAGGTTGCCCTGCGGCACCAGTTCCAGCTCGATTTCACCGGCGCGGTAGGCCGCATCGAAGTGCTGCGAATCGGACTGGCGCGGGAACGAACAGACGATACGGCGCACGCGCTTGTGCTTGATCAGCGCGGCCAGGCCGGTATCACCGTTGCCTGCATTGTTGTTGATGATGGTCAGCTCGCGCGCACCCTGCGCGATCAGCGCATCGATCAGCTCGTCGGGCATGCCGGCGGTGCCGAAACCACCGATCATCACGGTGGCTCCATCGTGGATATCGGCCACCGCTGCTTCGGCGCTGGCCACGGTCTTGTCGATCACTGCATTGCTCCTTGCCCTGCCCTTCGCTGGTACCGACCAGCGCGGCGCACGGCCACTGCGACGGGAAAACATGACGCGGACATGGTGCGCACAGGCCCCTGCCCGGTCAATCCGATATTCGGCCATTCAATCCGATAATCGCACCTTGCCTGCACGGCTCCGGAAGGCGGTTCAACGCCGGTTCTGGCCCACGCCCACACGCAGCCCCAGGCACGCCCAGGCGGCCAGCAGCAGCGGCAGCGCGCACAGCACATACAGCGCCGACGGCGGCCAGTGCCCATCCACCAGCACGCCCACCGTGAGCGGCGACAGGATGGCGCCGACCCGGCCGATGCCGATCGCCCAGCCCAGACCGGTGGTACGCACCTGCGCGGCGAACACCACCGGTGCGGCGGCATACAGCCCTGCCATGGCAGCAAACAGCGCGGCACCGATCACGAAGGCCAACGGGAAGGCCACGTTCAACTGGGTGTTGAACGCCGCGAAACCCAGCATTGCCACCATCGCCAGCAGCAGCGCGCCGGCGGTCAGGCGGGACAGCGACCAGCGCGAGGCCAGCCAGCCGAACAGGCTGCCGCCGACGATGCCGCCCAGGTTCAGCAGCACGCCACCGGTGAT
>PJTS01000980.1_pt1 | contig 12541 bp, 10 predicted proteins | sample 1512251 | NCBI WGS metagenome assembly PJTS01 (sample SAMN08177686, study PRJNA422409) | Soil metagenome, whole genome shotgun sequencing project. | isolation source: Soil (2) enriched on wood chips: alkali lignin treatment | place: USA: Madison | collected 2015-01-15 | reverse complement strand
TCAACCAGCGCATGCACAACAAGCTGCTGGTGATCGACGATGCGATCGGGGTGGTCGGCGGCCGCAACTACCAGGACGACTATTACGACTGGGATCGCGAATACAACTTCCGCGACCGCGATGTGCTGATCGCCGGCCCGGAAGCGCGCGCCATGGCCGCCAACTTCGATGCGTTCTGGCGGGCCCCGCGCAGCGTGCCGGCCGAGCGCCTGAACGACGTGGGCCGCACCCTGCTGCAGCACGGCGTGCCTGCGCTGCCGCCAGCACAGTTCCGGCGCCCCGAGCGGGTGGAACGGGTCAGCGAGGAGGCCGACGATCAGGCCTTCATTGCCCGCAGCTTCGTCGACACCGCCCTGCCGGTGGCATCGGTGCGCTACGTGGCCGACCTGCCGCGCAAGCACCGCCGTGAGCGTGCCGATGCGCCGCTGGCTGGCCAGCATGTCACCGAACCACAGCTGGACGGCTTGATTGCCGGCGCGCAGAAGGAAGTGATCCTGCAGACGCCCTACCTGGTGCTGTCCAAGCCGGCCCAGGCGCTGTTCCGCGACCTGCGCAAGCGGCCCGAGCCGCCGCGCATCGTGGTCTCCAGCAACAGCCTGGCGGCCACCGACAACCCGATCGTCTATGCGCTGTCGTACAAGTACAAGCGGCGCAACATGCGCGAGCTGGGCTTCAACATCTTCGAGTACAAGCCGTTCCCGCTGGACGCACCGGTGGATTACCGCAACCTGCTGCCCGACCCGATCGCCGGCAGCGGTGCGAACGACAGCGGCCGCAGCAGCCTGCTGGGGGGCAGTGCCGCCGGCAGCAATGCAGGTAACAGCGATGCAGCGCCCGCCGCGCCGGCCGACAGCGAACCGGTGCGCCGGGTCCACCCGCGGCTGGGCAGTGCCTACGAGAATGGTCGTGCCCGCCGCCGCGCAGCCGGCAGCGAGGTGGAAACGCGCCTGCTGCGTACCGAAACCCGCCCGTCCTTCCTGGGCAGCAAGGCGGTGAACAAGCCGTTGCCGGTCACCCGCAAGGGCGCACGCATGGGCCTGCACGCCAAGTCGCTGGTGGTCGATCGCCGCATCGGCGTGGTCGGCACCCACAACTTCGACCCGCGCAGCGAGAACTACAACACCGAAGGCGCCGTCATCATCGACGACCCGGTGTTCGCCGAGCAGCTGGCGCAGAGCATCCTGCGCGACACCCACCCGCAGAACGCGTGGACGGTGGCGCCGCGCACCAAGCCGCCGGTGCTGTCCGGGCTGAACTACAGCGTGGGCAAAGCCTCCGAGGCCCTGCCCATCCTCGATTTCTGGCCGTGGCGCTATGCCACCGATTACGAGTTCCAGCCCGGCCCCGACTGTCCGCAGCCATTGCCGCGGCAGAGCCCGGATTTCCATAAGTGCTATGTGGCCGTAGGTGACTTCCCGGAAGTCAACGTCGGCCCGAAGTGGTTGCTGGTGCGCATGCTGACTGCATTCGGCGCCGGTCTCGTTCCCATTCTCTGAAGGTGCCCCATGCCGCAGGTGTTCCGCGAAGCCGTCTCGCTCGACCAGCTCAATGCCCTCAGCGGCAATACCGCCATCCAGTCGCTGGGCATCGTCTTCAGCGCCGCTGGCGAGGACTGGCTGCAGGCGACCATGCCGGTGGACGAACGCACCCGCCAGCCGTACGGCATCCTGCATGGCGGCGCTTCGGTGGTACTGGCTGAAACCCTGGGCAGCAGCGCCGGCAACCTGTGCGTGGATACGGCCAAGCAGATCTGCGTGGGCCTGGAAATCAACGCCAACCATGTGCGTGCGGTGCGATCGGGCACGGTCACCGGCACCGCCCGCGCGCTGCACGTGGGCCGCAGCACCCAGCTGTGGGAAATCCGCATTGAAGACGAGCAGGGCCGGCTGGTGTGTATCTCGCGGCTGACCCTGGCCGTGGTTGCAGCAGGCCACGGCTGAGCGCCGTGGCCGCCATGCCCCGCAGTGCAGCCCTGCCGCTGCGCATCGTGTCCAGCGGCGCCTGGCTGCCGCGCCGGCGCATCGCCTCGACTGTGTACGACCAGCGCTGGAACAAACCGGCAGGCTGGGTCGAACGCCACAGTGGCGTGGCCAGCCGCGCCCATGCCGATGCCGACGAACGTGCCTCGTGGATGGGGGCGCAGGCCGCGCGCGATGCGCTGCAGCGGGCCGGGCTGGGGCTGGGCGATATCGACTGCATCCTGTCCGCGTGCGGCGTGATGGAGCAGGCCATTCCGTGCCAGGCGGTGCTGATCCAGCGCGCGCTGGGGCTGGGTGACAGCGGTGTGCCCGCGTTCGATGTCAACGCCACCTGCCTGGGCTTCGTGATGGCGCTGGAACTGGCCGGCAGCCTGCTGGCACTGCACCGCTACCGCCGCATACTGATCGTATGCAGCGACATTCCCAGTGCCGGGCTCGACCCCAACGACCCGCTGACCGCGCCGCTGTTTGGCGATGGCGCGGTAGCGGTGCTGGTGGAGCGCGCCAGCGAAGACCAGTCATCGGCGGTGCTGGCCACGCGCCTGCGCACCTACGGCGATGGTGCGCAGCTGTGCCAGGTGCCGACCTGCGGCACCGGCATGCGCCTGCACGATGCGCCTGAGGCCTACCGCGCGGCGCACTACTTCCAGATGCAGGGTCGCGCGTTGTACCGCGAAGCCGCACGCCGCCTGCCCGGCTTCCTGCAGGACCTGCTGGACAGCGCCGGTGTCGGCCTGGAAGGCTGCGATGTGATCGTGCCGCACCAGGCCAGTGGGCAGGCCCTGGACCACCTGCAGCGCGTGCTGGGCCTGCCACCGCAGCGGCTGGTGCGCATCCTGGCCGAGCACGGCAACCAGTTGGCGGCATCGTTGCCGATGGCCCTGCACCAGGCCCTGCTGGACGGTCGCCTGGTTCGCGGCGGGCACGCCCTGCTGATCGGCACCGGGGCCGGCCTGGCCCTGGGCGGTGCAGTGCTGCGTTACTGATGGCGCGCGTCCTGGTCACCGGTGCCAGCGGCTTCATCGGCCAGCACGTCGCGCGCGCGCTGGCTGCCGAAGGGTGGCAGGTGCGCGCCAACGGCCGCGATCTGGTCCGCCTGCAGCCGCTTGCGATGGAAGGCATCGAGGCCTGGCCGGGCGATCTGGCACAGGCGCCGCTGCAGCCGTTGCTGCAAGGCTGCCAGGCCGTGGTGCACTGCGCTGCGCTGTCCCAACCCTGGGGCCCCGCGGCGGACTTCCAGCGTGCCAACGTGGGGGCTACCCAGCGCCTGCTGCAGGCGGCGCAGGCCGCCAGCGTGGAACGCTTCGTACACCTGGGCTCGCCCAGCATCTACTTCCGCTTCGCCGACCAGTACAACGTGGGCGAGGCCTTCCAGCCGCCAACGCGCTGGATCACCGGCTACGCGCGCAGCAAATGGGAATCGGAACTGGCCGTGGCCGAGGCCGCACGGCAGGGCCTGCATACGGTGGTACTGCGCCCGCGCGCCGTGTTCGGGCCAGGTGACCGCGCCATCCTGCCGCGGCTGCTGGCCGTGGCCGCCACTGGCCGGTTCCCGCTGATCCATGCAGGCCGCGCGATGATCGACGTGACCCCGGTGGCCGATGCCGTGCAGGCGGTGCGCTGTGCCCTGCACGCCGGACCCGGGTGCGCAGGCCGCGCCTACAACATCAGTGCCGGCCAGCCGGTGGCAGTGCGCGCGCTGGTGCAGGATCTTTTCCAGGCGATGGGGCTGCAGGTGCGCCTGCGCAGCGTGCCGCGCGCGGTTGCACTGGCTGCCGCCGGTGTGGCCGAAACCCTGGCGCGGTTGCGCCCGGGTTGCCCCGAGCCGCGGCTGACCCGCTACGGCGTGGGCGTGCTGGGTTATTCGCAGACGCTGGACATCGGTGCTGCGCGGCGTGACCTGGGTTACCAGCCGCAGGTGGCCGTGCGGGCCGCCCTGCAGCAGTTCGCCGATCACTGGCGGCGGAGTGGGGGGCGTGATGGTGCGCTTTGAGTGGGAACTGCTGGAGGCCGGCCACTGCGTGCACCCGCAGCGTGCGGTGCGCCAGGGGGCCAGCTGGCACCGCTGTGAATTTCCCGCGCTGGTTGCGCTGCTGCGCCACCCGCAGCGCGGCTACCTGTTGTTCGACACCGGCTATTCCGAGGCGTTCCTGCAAGCCACCGCTCGCTTTCCCGAGCGCCTGTACCGCTGGGTCACGCCGGTGCACCTGGCCGCCGGCCAGAGCGTGCGCGCGCAGCTTCAGCAGCGGGGTATCGGCAGTGCTGACATCGACCGGGTGGTGCTGTCGCACCTGCATGGTGACCACGTGGGAGGTGTGCTCGATTTTCCCGGAGTGCCCTTGCTGTGTTCGCGCGCGGCCTGGCAGGACCAGGCGGCACGTGGGCGCCTGCGCGCACTCAGCGTGGGCCTGTTGCCCGCGTTGACCCGCGATGCCGCCCCGCGCATGCGCTGGCTGGAAGATCTGCCGGAAGTGACCCTGCCTGCCGCATTTGCCGCTTTCGGCACCGGCCGCGATGTGCTGGGTGACCGGAGCCTGCTGGCCGTCCCGCTCCCCGGCCATGCCGTGGGCCAACACGGGCTGCTGTTTGCAGCGGCCGATGGCCGCCCGGTGTTTCTGGTGGCCGATGCGGCCTGGTCAAGTGCGGCTATTGCCGATGGCGTGCCGCCGCCGCGCCTGGTCACCGCCCTGCTGGGGCATACCGCCAGCTACCAGCAGACCCTGCGGCGGCTGCAACACGTGGGCCGCCAGGTGGATGATCTGCAGCTGGTGCCGGCGCACTGCGGGCAATGGCGGCCGCGCGCGCCCCGGTAGCGTCGCGCTTGTTCGACTGCCATTGATTCCGCGCCAGAAGCAGTCGAGCAAGCTCGACTCTACCGCCATACGGCGCCGCCAACAGGACACCGTGTTCCCGCCCATGGCCCCCGTCAATAAGACTTATGGCCGAAATCGGCTGGCAGCGATGGCGGCCCTCCGGTATCGTTCGCAGATGACTTCCCCCACTCCGGCCCCCCGCGGCGGCGTGGCGCGTGTGTGCCGTTACCTGTACCGCGTACCGCTGCTGTTGGTCCATATCTTCGTGTTCCTGCCGCTGACCCTGATCGGCATGCTTCGGCCGTGGGCCGATATCCGTGTCGGCCGGGTTCGCTTGGGCGCCAAGGTGGTGAACCTGTGGCAGGGCGGCCTGATGTGGATCTTCGGCTTCCGCCTGTCACGGGTGGGCGAGCCGCTGCCGGGCGCCGTGCTGTTCGTGGCCAACCATGTCAGCTGGGTCGATATCAGCATCCTGCACAGCCAGCGCATGATGGGGTTCGTGGCCAAGCGCGAAATCGCCAGCTGGCCGGTGGTGGGCTGGCTGGCCGCGCGTGGCCAGACCATCTTCCACCAGCGTGGCAATACCGAATCGCTGGGCGGCGTGATGCAGGTCATGGCCGAACGCCTGCGCGAAGGCAAGGGCGTGGGTGTGTTCCCGGAAGGGCGCACCCGCGGCGGCCACGAAGTGGGCCCGTTCCATGCGCGCATCTTCCAGGCAGCCGTGGAAACCGGCGTGCCGGTGCAGCCGGTGGCGCTGATCTACGGCACCCACGGCAATGCGCAGACGATCGTGGCGTTCGGCCCCGGCGAAAGTTTCTTCGCCAATTTCCTGCGCCTGCTGGGCGAACCGGCACGACGCGCAGAAGTGCATTTCCTGGCGCCGATCAGTGCGCAGGACCTGGAAGGCCGTCGACGCATCGCCGAAACCTCGCGCGCGCGCATCGTGGCGGCCATGGAAACGCCGTGACGCTGCGGTGGCCATGAACCCGCCACCGTCCCTGTCGGCCGCAGCGCCGATGCTCACCGCGGCCGATTACCAGCCGCCGCGCTGGCTGCGCAATCCGCACCTGCAGTCCATGCTCAGTTCCAGCCGCATGCGCCTTCAGCGCGGCCTGCTGCTGCTGGCCGCCACCGGTGCGGTCAGCGAAGAGCTGATCCTGGATGGTGGCGATGGCGTGCGCCTGCAGGGGTGGCACAACTACATCGAAGGGCGCGAGCCGAAGGGCATGGCGCTGCTGCTGCATGGCTGGGAAGGCAGTGCCGAATCCAGCTACATGCGCATGGCCGCCGCGCGCATGCTGCAGGAAGGCTTCGACGTGGTGCGGCTGAACTTCCGCGACCATGGCAACACCCACCACCTCAATCCCGGCATCTTCCACTCCAACCGCATCGATGAAGTGGTGCAGGCAACCGGCGATATCGCCCGGCGCTGGCCCGGCCTGCCGCTGGTGGCGGCCGGCTATTCGCTGGGCGGCAACTTCGTGCTGCGGCTGGCCCTGCGTGCGCCGGCTGCCGGTGTGCCGCTGCTGCAGGTGGCGTCGGTCTGCCCGGTGCTGGACCCGGCACTGACCATGGACAGCATCGAAAACGGCCCGGCCATGTACGACTGGTACTTCCGCCGCAAGTGGGCCGGTTCGCTGCGCCGCAAGCGCGATCTGTTCCCCGAACTGAGCGACTGCGACGACCGCGTGCTGAAGCTGGATATCCGCGCGCTTACGGCCTGGCTGGTGGAACGGCATACCGATTTCGGCTCGCTGCAGGCCTACTTCGATGGGTATTCCATTGCCGGTGATCGCCTGTCCGCGCTGCAGATTCCGGCCGATATCCTGATGGCCGAGGACGACCCGGTCATTCCGTATTCCACCTTCGGCAACTGGCAGTTGCCGCAGCAGGCACGGCTGGAAACCGCGTGCTGGGGTGGGCACTGCGGGTTCCTGGAAAACTGGCGCGGCGATGGCTTCTCCGAACGCTGGGTGGCGCAACGCCTGAGCCGCGTACTGGGCGGCTGAACCGGTTGCGGCGCGTGGCCCGCTACAATGCGGGTTTGCCCTTGAACCGGACCGCCATGCAAGACCAGATCATCCAGGCGCTGCGCCAGAACCAGGCCGACCAGGCTGTGCAGCTGGCCCAGGCGTGGACCCACGATGAACCCGGCCAGGCCCAGGCCCACCGCTGGCTGGCGCTTGCGCTGCAGCAGCAGGGCCAGCCGCAGGCTGCGCTGGACGCGTTGCAGCAGGCGCTGCAGCTGGCCCCCGACGATGCCCAGCTGCACCTGCAGCAGGCCGGGCTGCTGCTTGCGCTGCGCCAGTTCGACAGCGTTGACGAGGCGCTGCTGCGCACCACCGACCTGAATCCCAATGCCTTCCCGGCCTACCTGATGCAGGCCCACCTGGCCATCAGCCGCAACGACTTCGATGAAGCGCAGCGCCTGTCCACCCTGGCCGGCAGGCTGGAGCCGGATCATCCGGAACTGCTCACCATCGACGGCATGGTGGCCCTGCGCCGTGGCGATGCCGACCGCGCACTGGCCCTGCTGGCGGCCGCCTCTCAGGCGCTGCCGGACGACCCGCGCGTGCTGTATGCACTTGGTTTTGCCTACCTGGGCAAGGACATGCTGGCCTTCGCCGAGCAGGCCTTCCGCCGCGTGCTGGTGCTGAACCCGGCCATCACCTCGCTGCACGGCCTGGTGGTGCAGCTGGCGCTGCGCCAGGGCAACCTGGATGCCGCCGCCGAGGCCATGCAGCTGGCCCTGCAGCAGCCTTCGCTGGACGTGCCGCCGATGCGCCGCCTGGCGGGCGAGCTGTCGCTGCGCAGCGGCCAGCCGCTGCAGGCGCTGGAACACCTGCTGCCGCTGCTGGAAGCGCAGCCGGAAGACCGCCAGGTGCTGCAGCTGCTGCTGATGGCCTGGCAGCGCCTGGGCCGTGAAGAGGAGGCCCGCGCGCGCCTGGATGCCGTGCTGGAAACGCATGCCACGCTGCACGACCTGTGGCTGGCCCGCCTGGCCGTGGAAGAAGTCGGCGGCGATGCCGCGGTGGCCGTGGTCGAGCGCTGGATCGCCGCCATGCCGGCGCACCTGCCGGCGCTGGAAGCGCGCATGCGCCTGCACGACATGACGGGCCAGCCTGCCGAGGCCGAAGCCGTGGCCGAGCGCATCGTGGCACTGGAACCGGGCCGGGTGAGTGCAGAGACCCGTCTGATCGACGGCCTGCTGCAGCGCGACCCGGAAGCGGCCGTCTCCCGCGTGCAGGCCATGATCGACCGGGCCGACGCCGGTGCCCAGGCCGATCTGCGCACTTGGCTGGGCGAGGTGCAGGACCGCGCCGGCAAGCCGGCCGATGCCCTGCGCACCTGGCTGGCACTGCAGGCCGAGCAGGCACCGCAGCGCCTGCCGCTGCCGCCCCAGGCCAAGGCACCGCCGAGCTGGCCGGCGCTGGCCAGCATCGACGAGGCCACCCTGCAGAGTGGTTCGGCACCCATCTTCCTGTGGGGCGCACCAGGGTCGGGCGTGGAGCGCGTGGCCACCGGCCTGGCCGCGGCCAGCCCGGTCCTGCGCAGCGATCGCTACACCGACAACGCGCCGGACGATGCTTTCCAGAACTACCACACCCTGCAGGACCTGGCGTCGGGTGTGCTGAGTCCGGAACGCCTGGTGCAGCGCTGGCGCGAACAGCTGCCGGCGCGTGGCGTGGAAGGTGACACCCTCATCGACTGGCTGCTGTGGTGGGACAACGCACTGCTGTGGTCGCTGCGCCCGCAGCTGCCGCAGGGGCGCCTGCTGGTGGTACTGCGTGACCCGCGCGACATGCTGCTGGACTGGGTGGCCTACGGCGCCGCCGCGCCGCTGGCGATGACCTCGCTGGCCGAGGCCGCCGAATGGCTGGCGCGTGGGTTGGCCCAGGTGGCCAGCCTGCACGAGGACGACCTGTACCCGCACGTGCTGCTGCGCATCGATGCGATCGGCAACGATCCGCATGCGATGGCCGCCATGCTGGAACAGCTGTTCGAGCGCCCGATGCCGGTGGCGCATCAGCTGGGTGCACCGCGCTTCCCGCCGGGCCACTGGCGCAACTACCGCGACGTGATGAGCGCCGCCTTCGCCCAGCTCACCCCGATCGCGGTGCGTCTGGGTTACCCGGAAGAATAAGGAGAGCCTGATGCAACTGAGCAGCCACAGCCTGGTCAACGGCGCACCGGTACCGCGCGAATTCGCCGCAGGCGATGCCAACGGTTTCGCGCCGGACCGCAATCCGCACCTGGCCTGGAGCGAGGTGCCGCAGGGCACCCGTTCGTTCCTGCTAGTGTGTGTGGACCCGGACGTGCCGACCGTGCCGGAGACGGTTGGCCGCAGCGACATGACCGTGCCGCGCGACCAGCCGCGCTGCGACTTCGTGCACTGGGTGATGGCCGATATTCCGGCCGACGTGCACGAGATCGCCGCCGGCAGCTGCAGCGATGGCTTCGTGGTGAAGGGCAAGACCGCGCCCGCCGGTCCGGTGGGCAGCCGCCAGGGCCTGAACGATTTCACTGGCTGGTTTGCCGGCAACCCGGACATGGCCGGTGACTACCTGGGGTATGACGGCCCGTACCCGCCGTTCAACGACGAGCGCATGCATCGCTACTTCTTCCGCGTGTTCGCCCTGGATGTGGCCCGCCTGGACCTGCCGCAGCGCTTCACCGCGGCCGATGCCTACCGCGCCATGCACGGCCACGTGCTGGCCGAAGCCGCGCTGCATGGCACCTACACGCTGAACCCCGCGCTGTAAGCCCGACCGCGCGCCCGTAGAGTCGAGCTTGCTCGACTCCGCCCTCTGTAGAGTCGAGCCATGCTCGACTGCATGAGAAGCAGTCGAGCAAGCTCGACTGCATGAGAAGCAGTCGAGCAAGCTCGACTCTACTTATTTCTTCTCGATGGCCGATTCGACCACCATGTCCAGCACATACGCCTGCGACGGTGCATCGGCCGGCGGGTTCTTCACCGCGAAGCGCTTCACCCGCACGACGTTGCGCACGCCGTCTTCGTGGGTGTAGCCCTCGATGTTGCCGTAGAAGTTCTCGAACGCGCCTGGCGTGCCCTGCTTCAGGCCCTTGTCGTCGAACTTCACTTCACGCACCTGCAGGCACTGGTAGTCCGGAATCAGCGGATGCGAGCACTTGGCGGTCCTCGCTGCCACTTCCAGGAACACGGTCTCGCCCGGCCCGCCATAGCGGGTTTCCGCGGTGGGCTCAGCCGCAAACACCAGCACATCGCCCTTGCCCGTGGTCAGGGTCAGGCTGCCGTCGGCACCCTGTGCGGTCTTCAGTTCACCCTGCAGGCGGCTGGATACGGCTTCATCCAGTGCCATCACCGCGGCGTCGGTGCAGGCCATCTGGGTCGATGCCATCGGGCTGATTGTCAGCGTGCCATCGGCCAGGGTGTAGCTGCCGCCCATGCGGTTGCAGGTATTGCTGATCGACACGCGGCCGTCGGCGAAATCCAGGGTGACCGGCTCGTCGGTGCGGGCGAACAAGGCATCGATGCGTGCGCCGTCGGCGCCGGTCGCCTGCTGCAGGCGCCAGTGCTGGCCCTGCAGACGCTGCGCGTCCAGATGGGCCACGGCCTTCTGGTCGCCGGCCTTGGCGGCCGCCGGGGCCAGGTCATCGCCGCCGGTGCCGGCCGGTGCGGTGGTCGGGGTCTGGCTGCAGGCGGCCAGCAGGGCCAGCGGCAGCAGCAGGGTAACGGTGCGCTTCATGGTGGATCTCCTTGGGAACCCGGATGCAAACGGATCACGGCGGGGCAGGGGGTTGGCCTGCCCCGATGATGTTCAGCTGCCGGACGGCAACCACAGCAGCAGCGCTGCGCCCAGCGCAATGCGGTAGAACGCGAACGCGGTGAAACGGTGTGACTTGATATAGCCCAGCAGCCACTTCACTACGACGAAGCCGGTGATGACCGCGGCAACGAACGCCACGCCGACGTCGGTCCAGTTCTCGCTGGCCAGCTTGCCTTCCTTGGCCAGTTCCAGGAAGGCGTAGGCACTGGCGGCGAACATGGTGGGAATGCCTACCAGGAACACGAATTCAGCGGCGGCGGCGCGCCGGCTCAGGCCCAGCAGCATGGCCAGGAAGATGGCCGAGGCCGAGCGCGAAGTCCCCGGGAACACGCCGGCCACCACCTGCGCCAGGCCCACGCCGATCGCCACCGTCCAGGTCACCTGGTCGCGGTCGGGCAGGCGCGTGGTATAGGCCTCCACCAGCAGCATCCAGATGCCGCCGATGATCAATGCCCACGCCACCGGGCTGACCGTTTCCGGCAGCTCCCAGCCCAGCATGCGCACCGGCAGGCCGACCACGGCGGTCACCAGGAACGCGGCGCCCAGCTTGAACACGTAGTCGCGGTTCTCGCGCTGGCCCAGGCCGGTGGCCAGTTGCCACAGGCGTTGGCGGAACACCAGCACCACCGCCACGATCGCGCCGGCCTGGATGATGATGTTGAAGAAATCCGAACGCGGGCCCAGCCAGTGCTGGGCGATCAGCAGGTGGCCGGTGCTGGAGATCGGCAGGAATTCAGTCAGGCCTTCGAGGATGCCCAGCAGCAGGGCGGAGAGCAGGTCGTACATGGGCAGGGCAGGCACGTTCGGTGGCGGGAACAAGCCCGAGAGAATAGACCATCCCCACCGCACCAAACGGGTGCGCACCGTCGCGCGTGCACCCCTTTGGTGCGCAGGCCGCCGCACTCGTCTGGGGCGTGCCATTGCAAATCAAGCAGTTGCGGCCAGAAAAAAGTTGGCACGGTCATTGCTGTACCTCAGCAGGCATTCATTCCCACCCGAGGTCGTACCGATGTCCGTGGAAAACGTTGAGAAGCTGATCAAGGACAACCAGATCGAATTCGTCGATCTGCGTTTCGTGGATATGCGTGGCGTCGAACAGCACGTCACCTTCCCGGTCAGCATCGTCGAGCCGTCGCTGTTCGAAGAGGGCAAGATGTTCGACGGCAGCTCCATCGCTGGCTGGAAGGGCATCAACGAATCGGACATGGTCCTGCTGCCGGACCCGGCCAGCGCCTACGTCGATCCGTTCTACGCCGACCCGACCATCGTGATCAGCTGCGACATCCTCGACCCGGCCACCATGCAGCCGTACGGCCGCTGCCCGCGCGGCATCGCCAAGCGCGCCGAGGCCTACCTGAAGTCGTCGGGCATCGCCGAAACCGCGTTCTTCGGCCCGGAGCCGGAATTCTTCATCTTCGACGCCGTGCGTTTTGCCAATGAAATGGGCAACACCTTCTTCAAGGTGGAATCGGAAGAAGCGGCCTGGAACAGCGGCGCCAAGATGGACGGCACCAACAGCGGCTACCGCCCCGGCGTGAAGGGTGGCTACTTCCCCGTGCCGCCGACCGATTCGCTGCACGACCTGCGCGCTGAAATGTGCAAGACGCTGGAACAGGTCGGCATCGAAGTGGAAGTGCAGCACCACGAAGTGGCGACCGCTGGCCAGTGCGAAATCGGCACCAAGTTCAGTACCCTGGTGCAGAAGGCCGACGAGCTGCTGCGGATGAAGTACGTCATCAAGAACGTGGCGCACCGCAATGGCAAGACCGTCACCTTCATGCCCAAGCCGATCGTCGGCGACAACGGCAGCGGCATGCACGTGCACCAGTCGCTGGCGAAGGACGGCAAGAACCTGTTCTCCGGCGACGGCTACGGCGGCCTGTCGCAGCTGGCGCTGTGGTACATCGGCGGCATCTTCAAGCACGCCAAGGCGATCAAC
>PJTS01000974.1_pt1 | contig 12585 bp, 10 predicted proteins | sample 1512251 | NCBI WGS metagenome assembly PJTS01 (sample SAMN08177686, study PRJNA422409) | Soil metagenome, whole genome shotgun sequencing project. | isolation source: Soil (2) enriched on wood chips: alkali lignin treatment | place: USA: Madison | collected 2015-01-15 | reverse complement strand
CACGACCGCTCCCATCGAACGGCCTCGCATCTCGGCCTGCATTATCGCGTTCAACGAGGCCGGGCGCATCGGCGACTGCCTGGCCTCGCTGGCCTTCTGCGATGAGATCGTGGTGGTGGACTCGCAGTCCACCGATGCCACCGTGGCGATTGCCGAGGCCGCCGGCGCCCGCGTGCTGCAACGCCCATTCGACGGTTTCCGCAGCCAGAAGGCGTTCTGCGTCGAGCAGGCCCGCCACGACTGGGTGCTGTGCCTGGACGCCGACGAGCGCATCAGCCCGGAACTGCGCACGGCCATCGAGCAGGCCCGCGACGGCGGCTTCAGCGGCCACGCCGGCTACCGCTTCGCCCGCCTCTCGGAGTATTTCGGGAAGTTCCTGCGCCACGGCAACGCCTACCCGGACCGGGTGATGCGCCTGTTCGACCGCCGCCAGGGCGGCTGGCGCGGCAAGCGCGAGATCCACGAAGCGGCCAGCGTCGATGGCAGCGTCGGCACCCTGCGCGGTGATCTCATCCACTACCCCTACCGCTCGCTGCAGCAGCAGCTGGCCAAGACCGAGAAGTACGCGCGGATGATGGCCGAGCACGAGTTTGCGCGCGGCAAGCGGGCCACGCTGGGCAAGCTGGTGCTGGCGCCGGCCTGGCGGTTCTGGCGCGGCTTCATGTTCCGCGGTGGCTTCCGCGATGGCTGGCACGGCCTGGTCTACGCCTACGTGCGCGCCAACTACGTGCGGCAGAAGACCATCATGCTGTGGATGCTGGGCAACGGCCAGGCCGTGGCCGACCCGCGCAGCGAATGATCCACGAGGCATGCCCCATCCACGCATGGCGTGGATCTACTTCGCCGGGCATGGCCCGGCGCTACCGGATCCCCGCCGCGCATCCGTGCCGACCAACGGTCGGCACCTACCGGCAACTCTGGGCCATGCGGCATCCGTGCCGACCAACGGTCGGCACCCACCAGTAGATCCACGCCATGCGTGGATGAGCGCAACGGTCGGCACCCACCACCGCAGAACCGCGGTCAGGCCTTCGCTCGATGCCGTGCGCCTTCCAGCAGCGACAGGCCGGTCAGCAGGCCGACGATGGTCACGTAGAAGCTGGCCGTCATCTGGTGGGCGAACATCGACTGGGTCAGCCCGCACAACGCGTAGGCAATGACGATCATCACGCCCGCCGCCGCCGGCCCGCGGAACGTGACCCGCCCGCTGCGCCGGTGCAGATGGACGAACACCCACAGCGGCACGCCGTACACCGCGATCAGCATCAGCAGGCCGGGCAGGCCCTGGGTCGCCGCCCATTCGGCCACGTCGTTGTGTGCATGGCCCAGATGGCACCGCACTTCGTCGGGGTCTTCGCGGCAGGCCGGCACGCGCTGCATGGCGCTGTCGAAGTGGCCAATGCCAACACCGGTCAGCGGATGGTCGAGGAAGGTCTGCCAGGCCACCTGCAGGCGCTCGACGCGCGCACCGGCAGAGGAATCGACGTCGCCCTGCTCCAGCTTCTGCACATCGCTGTGCAGTTCGGTCAGGCGCACCTGGTGGCGCAGTTCGGGCACCGACAGCAGCAAGGTGGCGCCGATGGCCAGCATGCCCGCCAGCACCGACAGGCGGGCCACGCCGGTCCGCCAGCGCAGGCTCAGGGCCAGCACCACCAGCAGCGCCAGCAGCGCAGCGAAGACGCCACGGCTGCCGGTCAGCACGATCGTGCCGCAGCCGGCCGCCATGCCGACAATCACCAGCGACCAGCGTCGCGACGGGCGGCAGAACACCAGCAGCACCATCAGCATGACCACGATGTCGGCCAGCACGATGGCATTGGTGGTCAGCTCGGCACGCGGCGCGCCCTGCAGCACCTGCACCAGCGACAGCACGAAGCTGCCCAGCAGGCCGGCCAGCGCGCCGCGCCAGAGCCAGCGCAGGTCCGGGCGCAGCGCACAGACCCACAGCGCGATCCATGGGATGACCAGGAACCGCGAACGGTTGTCGACATCACGCAGGCCCTGCTCGAACAGCAGCACCGACAGCAGGCCCAGCGCCACCGCCGCCAGCATCAGCGCGGTCAGCGCGCGCACGGGCGTGCCGCCCATGCCCCGCGCACGCCACAGCAGCTCCGGCGCCAGCAGGGTGCTGACCAGCAGGGTCAACGCATACGGCAACAGGTTCACCGGTACGGTCAGTACCAGCGCCGGCATGCAGAACAGGCCGATCTGCGCGATCCAGTGCGCAGCGCCAAGGCGACCGCCGGCAGGCGCGGGCAACGGATCGGCGCGGGTGGGGCTCAGGTTGTCCGGTGAAGCTGGCACGTCGGGATTGATCGCTGCGGTCATGCGGAAGAAAACGGCGGCCCATGTCGCAGACCGCCCGCCTGATGTTTTACTGCCTTTGTGCACGCTTGGGCAGTCTGGACAATCCAGCCGCCACGTTATTGCTCGTTTCTCTGCAACCGCCGTTCACGTTTCAGTTCGGCTTCGGTCGGCACGCAGGGGCCATGCACCGCTCCGGCCGGTACCAACCACCAACGGCGACGGTTGGCGACACCGGCCAGCACCGCCCCGTCGCGGTCCACGCAGCCCAGCAGCGCGTCCTCGTGGGCCAGCAGCCAGCGCCGCTGCGGCGACAGTTGTTGCCACTGCACCCCCGCCTGCAGCTGCTCATGCCAGGGCACGGTGAAACCAAAGGTTGCTGCCGGGCGGTCCACCATCAGCAGATTCTGTTCCTTCCAGGCCACCAGGCCCAGCTCCGCATCGGCACCGATGCGCGCCCCGACCGAGCGCATCAGGCCGCGGGCCGAGCTGGAATCATTCAGCACCGGGTAGCCGACCAGGCTGTACAGCACCCACACCACGGCCAGCATCGAGACCAGCGCCAGGTGCCGCCGGGCCGGGCCGAACAGCAGCAGGCTGGCAATGCCGGCACCGCCCATGGCCAGCGCCGCCCACGCCATTGCCTCCATCGCCCCCGGGGCCAGGCCACGCTCCAGCACCAGCCTTGCCTCGAAACCGGGCGTGCCGAGCAGGGCCGACGCGCCTGCGACCAGGGTGCCCAGCGCCAGCAGCAGGGTGAAGCCGCCCAGCAGCCGCTGGACGTCACGCCGGCGCAGCAGCCCCGGTATCAGGGGCGCCAGGGCCAGGCAGAACATCGGCAGCGTGGGCAGGATATAGACGTCGCGCTTGCCGTGCGGGATGGAGAAGAACAGCACGATCAGCAGCCACCAGCCCAGCAGCAGCAGGTAGCGTGCATCGCGCCGCTGCAGGCGCCGCCGCCACGCCGGGATCGCCCACGGCAGGGCCAGGAACGCCGGTATCCACATCGACGGCATCGTGCCCAGGAAGTACCACCACGGCTGGTGGTGATCCCACGACTGCGTGTAGCGCTTGGCCGTCTGCCGGAACAGGATGTCGTCCAGGTAGGCCTGGTACTCGCCCGACTTCGTCGCCAGCGCGGTCATCACCATCGGCACCAGCCACAACGCGGCGGCCAGCACGAAGGCCAGCGGCGCCAGCCAGAAACGCAGGTCGCGCGCATGCAGGCGCACCCGCGGCCAGTGCCGTGCCGAGGCGATCGCCGCCGGCAGGATCATCAGCAGCGCGAGCATGCCCACGCCCTTGGTGATGACCCCGATGCCGGCGAAGAACCAGCCCGCCCACCACCAGCGCCAGGCCGGCCCCAGCAGCAGGTGGCGCAGCAGCCCGTAGTTGGCCAGGGTGATGAACAGCACCAGCAGCGGGTCGATCTGCGCCTTCTTGGCCTGGAAGGTGAACTGCAGCGCGAACAGCAGCGCCCAGCCGGCGTAGAGGCCGACCCGGCGCGTCCACAGCCGCCGGCCCAGGTCGACCACGCACCACAGGGTGCCCAGCGCGGCGATCAGCGAGGGCAGCAGGAAGGCCACCCGCCAGTTGCCGATCACGCTGTAGAGGGTGGCCTGCCACCACATCAGCATGGGCGGCTTGTCCGAATACAGCTCCAGCCCCCGGTGCGGGAACAGCCACTGGCCGCTGTCCACCATCTGCTTGGCGACCAGCGCGAAACGTGGCTCGTCCGACGGCCAGGGATCGCGCAATCCGAGCCCCGCGCCAAGCACCAGCAGGGCCATCACTACGAACAACCACGTCTCGCGTGACGCGCGGGTTTTCAGCATGAGGTCTTGGACAGCGGAGAGGTCAGGCTGTTTTTAGCAGACGCGCGTAGAAGAATCCGTCAGCATCGTCTTCACCGGGCAGGCGCTGGCGGGCGATGCCCTCGCAGTCCAGGCCGAAAGCGTCATCCAGCGGCGCCGCCTGGGCGTCCGGATGCCACTTCAGGAAGGCGCGCACCTGGTCCACGTTCTCGGCGCGCAGGATGGAACAGGTGGCATACAGCAGCACGCCGCCGGGGCGGAGCATCGCCCAGCAGGCTTCCAGCAGGCGCGCCTGCACCCCCACCAGCGCCTCGACGTCCTCGGCACGGCGGTGGAACATCACGTCCGGCTGGCGGCGGATGACGCCGGTGGCCGAACACGGGGCATCCAGCAGGATGGCGTCGAACGGGGTGCCATCCCACCAGGCCGCGGTATCGCTGGCGTCGGCCACCTGGGTCTGCACGTGCTCGCCCACGCCGGTGCGCGCATAGGTGTCCTTGGCCCGGGCCAGGCGCCGCGCATCGATGTCCAGCGCCAGCAGGCGCAGGCTCGGGTCGCGTTCCAGCAGGTGCGCCGACTTGCCACCCGGGGCGGCACAGGCGTCCAGCACCCGCGAACCGGCCGGCGGCGCCAGCGCATCGGCCGCGCACTGCGCCGACAGGTCCTGCACCGACAACGCGCCTTCAGCAAACCCCGGCAGCTGATTGACCGGGCTGGCCACGGCCAGGCGCAGCGCATCGGCGCTCAGCGGGCTGGCTTCGGCGACGATGCCGGCCTCGGCCAGTGCGGCCAGCGCCTTGTCGCGGCCACCGAGCTGGCGGTTGGCGCGCAGCCACAGCGGGGCCGGCTGCAGGCTGGCGCTGAAGATCGCCTCGGCCTGCTGCGGCCAGTCGCGCTCGACCGCCTCGGCCAGCCAGGCCGGGAACGCGTCGCGCGCGGGTTGTTCGGGGAAGCCTTCACGCTGCGCACGGCGCAGGATCGCGTTGACCAGGCCGGCCTGGCGCTCGCGGCCCAGCGCGCGCGCGGCGTCGACGGTGGCCGACAGCGCCGCATGGGCCGGCAGTTCCAGCACGTCCAGCTGGGCGAAACCGACCATCAGCAGGGTGCGCAGGTCGGCATCGCGCGCCGACAGCGGCTTCTGCATCCACGCCTGCAGCGCGGCGTCATAGGTGCTGCGACGGCGCAGCACGGCGAAGCACAGGGCTTCCAGCAGCGCGCGGTCACGGGTATCGGCCAGCTTGGGCAGGGCCCAGGCCAGTTCGGCCTTCAGCGAACGGCCACGGGTGAACACCTGGGCCAGCACGCGGGCGGCCAGCATGCGGGTCGCAGCGCCCGGCGCGGCCTTGGCAATGGAGAAATCGTTCTGCTTCGACACCGGCTTACGCTCCCACGCGCAGATCGCGGCGCGCATTGAGGTAATCGGCGGCGGTGATCGCCTTGCCGCCCTCACGCTGCAGCACACGCAGGCGCAGGGCGCCCTGCCCGCAGGCAATGTCGATGCCTTCGCGGCCGGCGGCCAGCACGGTGCCCGGGGCCTGGCCGTGGGCCAGATCCAGTGCCACCGCGCCATGGATGCGCACGCGCTCGCCGGCCAGCTGCGCTTCGGCGATCGGCCATGGGTTGAACGCACGCACGGTGCGCGCCAGTGCCTGCGCGTCCAGCGCCCAGTCCAGCTTCGCTTCGGCCTTGTCCAGCTTGTGTGCGTAGGTGACGCCCTCTGCCGGCTGCGGCCGCGCGATCGGCTTGATGCCCGCGCGCAGCAGGCCCAGGCCGTCGGACAGCACCTGCGCGCCCAGCGCGGCCAGCGAGTCATGCAGGTCGCCACCGGTGGCGGTGGCGGCAATGGCCAGCTCCTGGTGCAGCAGCACGGGGCCGGTATCCAGGCCCGCTTCCATCTGCATCAGGCACACGCCGGTGGTGGCATCGCCGGCCTGGATCGCGCGCTGGATCGGCGCGGCGCCACGCCAGCGCGGCAGCAGCGAGGCATGCACGTTCCAGCAGCCGTGGGTCGGGATGTTCAGCACGGCGCGGGGCAGGATCAGGCCGTAGGCCACCACCACCATCAGGTCCGGCTTCAGGTCACGCAGCTGTTGCTGGGCGGCCTCGTCCTTCAGGGTCTCCGGCTGGTAGACGGGAATGCCACGGGCGACCGCTTCCAGCTTGACCGGCGACGGCGCCAGGCCACGGCCACGGCCGGCCGGGCGGTCGGGCTGGGTGTAGACGGCCACGACCTCGTGATGGCGCGCGGCCGCACGCAGCGACGACACCGCGAATTCCGGCGTACCGGCAAAGACAATCCTCATGGCTACCCCACTTGCAGGATGGATTCGTGCAGAAAGAACAACGGCGCCGTCGGCCGGCGCCGTACAGCCCGCGCCGGAAGCGCAGGCAGGGGCCGCCGTGAAGGGCGGCCCGCGATGGCGGTCAGGCGACGTGCTTGCGCTGCTTGGCCAGCTTCTTGCGGACCATTTCGCGCTTCAGCGGCGACAGGTAATCGATGAACAACTTGCCGTCCAGGTGGTCCATCTCATGCTGCACGCACACGGCCAGCAGGCCGTCGGTGCTCAGCTCCTGCGGCTGCCCCTGGCGGTCCAGGAACTTCACTGTGATGGAATCGGCGCGGGTCACGTCGGCGAAGATGCCCGGCACCGACAGGCAGCCTTCCTGGTACACCTGGCCCCCGTCCTTGGCGACGATTTCCGGGTTGATGAACACCCGCGGTTCGTTCTTCTCTTCGCTCACGTCGATGACCATGAAGCGCTTGTGGACGTCCACCTGGCTGGCGGCCAGGCCGATGCCCGGGGCGTCGTACATGGTCTGGAACATGTCGTCGATGAGGGTCTGGAAGGCCGGGGTGGTGACCTCGGCGGCATCGATCAACGCAGCCTTGGTACGCAGGCGCGGATCGGGGAACTCAAGAATGGGGAGCAGGGCCATGGCTGTTTCCGGGTTGGGGGCCGGGGATACGCCGGCATACGTCGCAGATTCTATCTGCAACGCTTGCCTTGCGCCCCGGTTTCTGGACTATAGTGCGCGAACCTGTTGGGGAATCAGGGCTTCGCACCTATGTTGCTTCGTTTTCGTACGGTCGTCGCTGCGGCGATGCTGACCGTGGCTGCCTATGCTACCGCCGTTGAAGTGAACGGCGGGCACCCGGACACCTATGTGGTCCGCAAAGGGGACACGCTGTGGGACATCGCAGGACGTTTCCTGCAGAAACCCTGGCTGTGGCCCGAGATCTGGCAGGCCAATCCGCAGATCGCCAACCCGCACCTCATCTACCCGGGTGACGTGCTCAGCCTGGCCTACCTGGACCGCGTGACGGCCCAGCCCGGCCCGCGCACGGAAGCCCCGGTGACCGGCGTGCCGCTTTCGGAGGTCGAACCCTTCCTGAAGCAGCTGCGCGTGGTCGACAGCATCGACCAGCTGCCCTACGTGGCCGGCCTGGAAGACAACCGCCTGCGCGCCACCAGCGGCCAGACCGTCTATGTCCGCCTGGCCGATGCCCAGGTGGGCCAGCGCTGGGCCGTGGTCCGCCCGACCGTGCGCTACGGCCAGCCCAAACCGACCGAGGACCTGACCGCCAACGGCGATGTCACCCCGGGCAGCGGCAACCTGTGGCAGGCCTACAACGCGCCCAACCACCGCCGCGGCGTGCTGGGCTATGAACTGGCCCAGGTCGGCCTGGGCACCCTGACCAAGGTGGCTGGCGGCAAGACCGAAGCCTCCACCCTGGTGCTGGACGCCAACACCAACGGCCGCGAAGTGCGCGCCGGCGACCGCCTGGTGCCGGTGGAAGCCCAGCCGTACGACCTGCAGTTCTTCCCGCATGTGCCGGCGGCCAGCCTGGAAGGCCTGGACGTGCGCGTGCTGGCCGTGACCGACATGTTCAATGCCGGCGGCCCGCGCGATGTCATCGCCATCTCGGCCGGCCGCAGCCAGGGCGTGGACAACGGCACGGTGTTCTCGCTGTGGCGCCAGGGCAGCCATGTCGCCCATCGTATGAAGTACCCGAATTCCTCGCGCATGGACGATTCGCCGTCCACCGGCGCGGGCCGGGTCAGCCTGCCGGACGAGTACGCCGCCCACGCGATGGTGTTCCGCACCTTCGACAACGTCAGCTACGCGCTGGTGATGCAGGGGGTGAAGCCGGTGAAGGTGGGCTACAGCGCCCAGCACCCGGACGCGAAGTAGAGTCGACCGTTGGTCGACTGCTCTTCGATCCGTCCGCGGTAGTCGACCAACGGTCGACTCTACCCGCCTTCGGCGGACTCCCCTGACAGCAACATGCGAAGGCGCCCTAGGGCGCCTTCGTCGTCTGGCAGGCCCCAACCGCCCGCGGAAACCCCGCGCTGCGCGCGGTAGTCGACCAACGGTCGACTCTACCCAGCTGGCGGGCCCCGGTAGAGTCGACCGTTGGTCGACTGCTCTCCCAACCGCCCGCGACAGTCGACCAGCGGTCGACTCTACCCGCCTTCGGCGGACTCCCCTGACAGCAACATGCGAAGGCGCCCCAGGGCGCCTTCGTCGTCTGGCAGGCCCCAACCGCCCGCGGAAACCCCGCGCTGCGCGCGGTAGTCGACTGACAGTCGACTCTACCCAGCGGGCGACCCCGGTAGAGTCGACCGTTGGTCGACTGCTCTCCCAACCGCCCGCGACAGTCGACCAACGGTCGACTCTACCCGCCTTCGGCGGACTCCCCTGACAGCAACATGCGAAGGCGCCCTAGGGCGCCTTCGTCGCCCGTGGCCGATAGTCGGGCGATGCCTGATTCCACCTCCGCCCCCGATGCCCTCGCCCGCCTGGTCCTGGCCGGCGGCCCGCTGGCGCCACGCCGCGCCCTGCTGCTGGCCAGCGGCAATGCCGACGCCGCCCTCGCCCTGGGGGTGGCCGGCTGGCGCGCCCACGGCTGTTCGGCGGAACAATGCGCAGCACTGCAGCAGCCCGACCCCGCAGCGCTGGCCACCACCCTGCGCTGGCTGCAGCAACCGGGCCGGCAGTTGCTGGGCTGCGCCGATCCCGCCTTTCCGCCATTGCTGCAGGACATCCCGCAGCCACCGCTGGCCCTGTTCGTGGCCGGTGACGCCAGCCTTGCCTGGCATCCCGCAGTGGCGGTGGTCGGCAGCCGCTCGCCGACGCCCACCGGGCGCGCCCTCGCCGCCCGCTTTGCTGGTTGCTTCGTCGAGGCCGGCGTGGCGGTGACCAGCGGCCTGGCCGCCGGCATTGATGCGGCCGCCCATGCCGCCGCGCTGGATGCGGGCGGGCGTACGGTGGCGGTCATCGGCACCGGCCCGGACCAGGCCTATCCGCCCGGCAATGTCCGCCTGCAGGCCCGCATCGCCGACGAAGGTGCCGTGCTGAGCGAGTACCCGCCGGGCACCCCGGCGCGGGCGGGGCAGTTTCCGGCACGCAACCGGCTGGTGGCCGGGCTGGCCCTGGCCACGGTGGTCATTGAAGCCGCGCAGCGCTCCGGCGCCCTGATCACCGCGCGCCTGGCGGCGGAAGCCGGGCGTGAGGTCGGCGCAGTGCCCGGTTCGGTGCTGAACCCACGCGCGGCCGGCTGCCACCGGCTGATCCGTGAAGGCGTGGCCCTGATCGAGCGGCCCGAAGACATGCTGGAGCTGCTGGCCCCTGCCCTGCGCCAGCAACTGCCCGGCTTGCAAAGCCGCCTTGCCACCCCCACTGAACAGGCTTCGCCGGCAGACCTGCCGGACCGGTGGGCGAACGACCCTGACTACCAGAGCTTGTGGCAGGCACTGGACCACAACCCAAGCGGTATGGATTCATTGATCACGCGTTGTGGATTGACGGCGCCTGAGGTGTCCTCCATGCTGCTGGCCATGGAACTGGCGGGAATCGTGGTGTGCGTACACGGCCGCTACTGTCGAACTCCCTAGTTTCTTCACCTCCACAGCGTCGCCCGACGCAGGCCGAGGGGCAATGAAAGAGAGCATCCTGGACGTACTGTTGTACCTGTTTGAACACTATTTCAGCGAAGATGCGGACCTGATCCGCGACCGCGACTCGCTGCAGAATGGCCTGATCCAGGCCGGTTTCAGCCCCACCGAGATCAACAAGGCCTTCGACTGGCTCGACGCGCTGGCTGCCCAGCGGCCGAGCGTGGCGCAGGCCCGGGTCGACGGTCCCGTGCGCGTTTTCCACGGCCCCGAGCTGGACAAGCTGGACGTGGAATGCCGCGGCTTCCTGCTGTACCTGGAGCAGCACGGCATCCTCGATGCCGACCAGCGCGAGCTGGTGCTGGACCGTGCCATGGCCCTGGACCAGGACGAACTGGACCTGGACGACCTGAAGTGGGTCGTGCTGATGGTGCTGTTCAACCAGCCGGGCGCCGAAGCGGCCTATGCCTGGATGGAAACGCAGATGTTCATGGACGAGCCAGAACCCCTGCACTGACCTTACACTTGGGGACCGAGCGCATTCAGGAGCGTCCCCGTGAGTGAGTGGTTTCACGCCCAAGGCAACCGCCAGCAAGGCCCGTTGCCGGCGGAACAGTTGATCGAGCTTTTCCGCAGCAACGAAATCACCCTGGACACCCTGGTCTGGCGCGACGGGCTGCCGCAATGGCAGCCCCTGCGCAGCGTGGTCGACGAACTTGGCCTGATCGTGCCGGCCGTGGACGCCGCGGTCGGTGCCCCGCCGCCGCCGGCCGCTCCGCAACCGCCCATCCTGCCGCCGGAAGCGCCTTACCGCGCCAGCGCCGCCGCCAGCACGACCCTGCCACCGCCCAAGAAGGGCCTGTCCGGCTGCGCGCTGACCGCCATCATCGGCGGCGTTGCTCTGCTGGTGCTGGTGCCGATCCTGGCCATCCTCGCCGCGATCGCCCTGCCCGCCTACAACGACTACACCCTCAAGGCCAAGGTGGCCGGTGCGGTCACCGCCCTGCAGCCGCTGAAGGAACAGGTGCAGCGCTTCGCCGACGACCAGGGCCGCTGCCCGGGCGCCAACGACGCCGGCTTCCCCGAAGCGGGCAGCTTCGCCAGCCAGGGCTTGTCGGCGGTGCACATCGGCCGCTTCAACAACGGCCATTGCGGCATCGAAGCCACCCTGGCCGTTCCCGGCAAGGCGATCGACGGCGACCTGTTGTGGCAGGAGTACGACCGCGAAAGCGGCCGCTGGGAATGCACCGGCGAAAGCGACGACAAATACCTGCCCGTGCAGTGCCGCGGCTGAGCCGCCGGCCGCGCAGGCTGCATGACTTCCAAGGACGACCCAACAGGGGACAGCAATGACTGAGTGGTATTTTGCCGAAGGACAGCAACGCCAGGGACCGTTCCCGGTCACCGAGATCCGCCAGCGCTTCCAGCGCGGGCAGCTGACCCTGGACACGCTGGTGTGGCGCGAGGGCATGGGCCAGTGGGCCGCCCTGCGCCAGGTGGTGGACGAGCTGGGCCTGCAGACCTTGGCCGACGCCAGCGAAAACACCGCCTCGGGCGGCTTCGACCTGCGCGGTGACTATGCCGCCATCGACAACGGCACCGCGCCGCTGCCGGGTACCGGCGCCCTCAGCTCGCCCTACAGCGCCCCCAGCGCCGCAGGCGGCTATGCCGACACCACGGTGGTGACCGGTGGCGAGGTAGTCTATGCCGGGTTCTGGAAGCGCTTTGCCGCAGCCTCCATCGATTCCATGGTGATGATCGGCGTGCTGGTCGTGGTGTTCGTGGTCGGCGCGATGATGTTCGGCGGCATGACCGCTTTCATGGGCGACCTCAACTCGCCGGAAAGCTCCCCGGGCATGATGCTGTTCATCGTGCTGGGCGTGTACGGGCTGCCGACCGTCATCCAGGCCGTGTACTTCACCATGATGCACGCTTCCGCCCGCCAGGCCACGCTGGGCAAGATGGCCGTCGGCATCAAGGTCGTCCGCACCGATGGCCAGCGCCTGGGCACCGGCCGCAGCCTGGGCCGCTGGGCCGCGCTGTTCCTGTCCTATGTGTTCAGCTGTGGCCTGGCCTATATCGTCTCTGGCTTCATGGCCGGCATGACCGCCCGCAAGCAGGGCCTGCACGACATGATCGCGGACACCCTGGTGGTGGACAAATGGGCCTACACCGACCACCCGGAGCGCCAGCGCCACGAACTGGGCACGGTCACTGTGGTGGTCATCGTGCTGGCGATACTGGCCGCGCTGGCCTATGCCGGCCTGTTGGTGATGAGCGTGGTGATGGCTGCCAGGCAGTCGTAAGCCCGCCCCCTGCCCCGGCCCGCGACAGGGCACGAGGGACAGGGGAATCGCCGTCCCGCCACGCTTTTCCTCACACCGGGCCGCTTGACACGGGTGGCTCGGGCGTGATTCCTCTAATAAGGAAACCTGAACGCCCGGCACATTACCGGGCGTTCAGTTTATGGATTTGCCCGTGGCCGCTTCACTAATGCGGCCGTTTGCTCCACCCTAGCGGCCCCTTCCCCCGGTCCGCCCACAGACCTTTCCCGACATGCCCAAGCACCT
>PJTS01000972.1_pt1 | contig 12602 bp, 14 predicted proteins | sample 1512251 | NCBI WGS metagenome assembly PJTS01 (sample SAMN08177686, study PRJNA422409) | Soil metagenome, whole genome shotgun sequencing project. | isolation source: Soil (2) enriched on wood chips: alkali lignin treatment | place: USA: Madison | collected 2015-01-15 | reverse complement strand
TCGGCCACCAGGCTGAAACCGATCATCAGCAGGAAGCCCAGGCACAGCACCACCACGGTGGGATGCTTGTTGACGAAGCGGGTAAGCGGCTTGCTGGCCAGCAGCATCAGCGCCATGGCGATGGTCACCGCGGCGTACATCACGCCCAGATTGTCGACCATGCCGACGGCAGTGATCACCGAATCCAGCGAGAACACCGCATCAAGCACCACGATCTGCGCCACCACCATGGCGAAACTGGCGTAGACCTTCTTGCCATCGTCGTGGTGCTGGCGGCCTTCCAGCCGTTCGTGCAGTTCCATGGTGCCCTTGAACAGCAGGAACAGGCCTCCGCCCAGCAGAATCAGATCACGCCCGGAGAAGCTGTGCTCGAACAGCACCAGCAGCGGCTCGGTCAGCTTCATGATCCACGACAGTGCCGCCAGCAGCACCAGGCGCATCAGCAAGGCCAGGGCCAGGCCGATCACGCGTGCGCGATCGCGCTGGTGCGGGGGCAGCTTGTCGGCCAGGATCGCGATGAACACCAGGTTGTCGATGCCCAGCACGATTTCCAGCACGATCAGGGTTGCAAGGCCCATCCAGATCGAGGGGTCAGCCAACCATTCCATTTCGGTTCCGTTTGTTCAGTAGTAAGGGAAGAAACATCGGTGCTCAGTCGTCCTGCTGGGCATGGCTGGGGTCATGGCCCAGCAGGTCACCCGGCGTGCACTGCAGTTCGCGGCAGATCGCATCCAGGGTGGAAAAGCGGATGGCGCGCGCCTTGCCGGTCTTCAGGATGGACAGGTTGGCCAGGGTGATGTCGATGCGCCCGGCCAGCTCGGACAAGGTCATGCCGCGCGCCTGCAGCATGCGGTCCAGGGTGATGATGATCGCCATCAGTGCGCGCCCATCAGATCACGCTGTCCAGGTCATCGCGCATGGCCGCACCCACGGCGAACACGCGCGCCAGCACGAACAGCATCAGCACCGCCAGCAGACCGGTAATGGACATGCCACCGCCCACTTCCATCCAGGCGAAATCGGGCCCCATCCAGCTGGCGTAGACGCCGATGATGATCGACAGGGTTTCCATGGCCAGCATCAGCCACGCCATGCGGTGCAGGCGCAGCGCGTTGGCGTGGTTGAACGGGCGCTCACGGGCGGCCGAGCGCAGCAGGCGCGCCAGGTGGCGCAGGAACACCAGGCACAGCACCAGCAGGGCGACGATGGTGGCCAGGCCCAGGCAGAAATGCAGGAACAGGTCATTGCCATGCAGGGCGGCAGCCGTGGCGTCGTGCACGGTATCCATCAGCCAGCGGCGGTCGTAGGCCACCAGCGGCACGGCCAGCAGCGCGGCCAGGATGCCCAGCCAGCACATCGCCCGCACCGCCTGCACGGCGGTCTGGGCCAGGGTGAACACACCGCGCGCAGGTCGGGCGCGGGCAGAACGAGCGGTCAAGCAGCCTCCGGCATGGGGCAGCGCAGCTGCCCGGTGGATTTATCGATAAACGATATACCACATCCGGACCGGAATGGCTGAACCGCGCACCCGAACCGTTAAGGGCTACTTCGACACGGGCTGCGGCGCCGCGTCCTGGCGCATGGCCTCGCCGGGCGTGGCCGAGGCCATGGCCTGCACGCCCGCCTCTGCCGCCTGCCGGGTGACCAGGCGGAAGCGCACGCGCAACGCGCTGTCACCGGGCGTGGCCCAGCCGTACTGGATCGCCACCTGATCGGCCGCCAGCGGGCCGCGGCCGGGCAGCGAGCGCACCTGCAGCGGCTTCGGCGCCGCCTGCATCAGCCGCGCAAAGCCCTTCTGCACGACGGCCGGCTCGGCCTTCTCTGAGTACACCGTGCAGGTGCCATCGTCGGCCCAGCTGACCGCATAGCGACCACTGGCCAGTGGCACCATCCACGCGACGCCCCCCTGCCCCTGCAGCAGCGTGGCGGCCTCGGCCGCTGGAAGAGGACTCAGCCCGTTGGCGTCCATCAGCGCCTGTAGTCGGGCCGGCGCGCCGATGTGCTGCATGCAGGCCGTATCAAACAGTTCGCTGAAGGGGTCCTGCGCAACCAGCGCCGCCTTCGGCGCGCGCGCCGGCTGCGCGGCGGCCAACGCGGGCAGCAGCAGGCCCACCATCCACCAGGGCACCGGGCGCATCACAACTCCATCATGGGGGAAAGCTGCGGGGAGGATGGCAAAAGCCAGGGGCGCAGTGCAATGCTGCCCGCGTGTACCGGTGGCGGGCAGCGCCGGCGCTACCGGCAGGCGTTCAGACCACCAGCTCGCCCTGGTCTTCGCCATCCCAGTAGTGGATGCGCTGCGCACGCACGTGGATCAGCACCAGTCCCGGGGTATCCACGCCCTGCTCGAACCAGCGCTCCAGGTCTTTCACCCAGTGGTCGGCCAGCACCGCGCGCTCGCGGATGAGGGAGGCGCGGCCTTTCACGTGCACGAACAACGGCGGCTTCCCCAGCAGCGACTTGCTGCCGGTGAACCCCAGCGCCACCTTCGGGTCCGCCTCGATCTGGCGCACCATGTCCGTGCTGTCCAGCGCGAAGAACCAGCTGTCACCGTCGTAGTCCACGTCGCCGTTGTTGCTCATCGGGCGGCCGTCGATCTCACCGGCAGCGTGGGTCTGCAGCATCGCAAAATCGATGCCGGCCATCTTCTTCGCCAGTTCGGGCAGGGTGAGCGTGGTCATGGTCGGTTCTCCGTGGGCGTGCAGCCAGCCTCCGCCCGCGCAGGTAAGGCGGGCGTGCAGGTCCGTCGCGGCCGATTTCACGCGTGTGCCAGTCCAGGATCAGATCCAGCGCTGGTCCAGCAGCTCGCGCTTCACATAGGCATAGAACACCGGTGCGGCCACCAGCCCGGCCAGGCCGAAGGCCGCTTCCATCACCAGCATGGCCAGCAGCAGCTCCCACGCGCGGGCCTGGATCTCACCGCCGACGATGCGCGCGTTGAGGAAATACTCCAGCTTGTGGATGACGATCAGGTACAGCAGCGCCGCCACCGCCACGTAGAACGACACCGACAGCGCCACGATGGTGATGACGGTATTGGAGATGATGTTGCCCACCACCGGCAACAGGCCGGCCAGGAAGGTGATCAGCACCAGCGTCTTGGACAGCGGCAGGTGCACACCGAACAGCGGCAGCACGCCCAGAAGGAACACCGCGGTGAACACCGTGTTGAGCAGCGAGATCTTCACCTGGGCGAACACCACCTGGCGGAAGGCTACGGCCAGCCGCGTGGTGCGGCCCACCAGCTCCTGCGCGAGCGGGCCCATCTTCGGCAGCGGCAGCTCGTCGTACAGGGCGATCATCGCGCCCAGCACCATGCCGATCAGCACGCGGACACCCACCTGCACCACCGACGTACCGGCCACGCCCAGCTGCCGCTGGTGCTCGGCGGCCCATTCGTTCAGCGCCTCGCGCAGCCGCGTCAGGTCTTCGGGGATATAGGGCTGCAGCAGCGCCGGCACCTGGTGGCGCGAGGTGTTGAGGATGTCCATCAGCCGCGCCAGCAGCACGTCCGGGCCACCGGTCTCGTTGCGGAAGAACGAAGCCACGCCGATGCCGGCCATCACCAGCGCGCCGATGATGACCGCCGACAGCAGGATGACCGCGAATGCACGCGCGCGACCGGGCGGCAGCTTGCCTTCCACGGTGTTGGCCAGCACATGGGTCAGCTGGAACACCAGCAGGCCCGACAGCAGGGTGACGACCAAACCCAGCTTCAGCGCCAGCCACATGCCCAGCAGCATCAGCAGCCAGGCAGCGATGCGCGCGGCGGGGGGCTTGGGCAGGGCAAGGACGGCGTCGTTCATGGCGGTGCATTCCGGCGGGGTGGCCCATGGTAGTGGATTGTGCAGGCTCGGCCGGCGCACACTGGCGCCCCACCCTGCCGCAAGGACGCCCCATGTACCGTCTGCTGTGCATCCCCCTGCTTGCGCTCGCCGCCGGCAGCAGCTTCGCCGCCGACACCACGCCCGTACCGCCGCAGGTGCAGGCCGACGTGGAAGCCATCGCCCGCGAACTGCTGAAGGTGCAGCGCAGCGACGTCGAGCTGTCCTGCCCGAAGGCGGTGGAGAACGCGCGCTACGGTCTGGAAACGATGCTGGAAGTGGGGGCGAAGAACGCCGCTGGCGGCTACATCGATGCGGCGAAGTACGAGGCCATGGCCGCACCGATGCGCGATCTGCTGCCGCAGATCACTGAAGCCGACTGCGAAGCTGCAAGCGGTGGCCAGCGCGATTTCTACCAGTGCATGTCCAGCGACTACAACCACGTGCTGGCCTGCGCACAGGCGCACCTGAAGTAACCCCGCGCCCCGCCCTGCGGCCGCCGCTCAACCGTTGGCCGGGGCGGCCGTCGACCCGCGCAGCATCAGGCTGAAATCCAGCGTCTGCTGCAGGGGCACATCGACGCGTTCGATGATGGCCAGCAGCAGGTTTACGGCCCGCGCACCGATGTCCCGCATCGGCTGGCGGACGGTGGTCAGCGGCGGTGTCAGGAAGCGGGACGAAGCCAGATCGTCGAAGCCGACGATGGACAGCTGGTCCGGCACGCAGATGCCCAGGTCGCGGCAGGCGGCCAGCGCGCCCAGCGCCATCTGGTCGCTGAAGCAGAACACCGCGGTCGGCGCGCGTGGAAGCGCGAGCAGCGCCTTTGCCGCTGCATGGCCGGACTCCAGCGAGAAATCACCCGGTACGACGCTCAGGCCACGCAAGCGGCCGCGCGCCTTGGCGGCCGCGCGCACCCCTTCCAGCCGCTGCTGATGCAACGGGTTGTCGGGCGGCCCGCCGACCACGGCGATGCGCTCATGGCCCAGCGCATACAGGTGCTCCATCACCGCGCGCGCTGCGGCGGCGTTATCGATGTGCACGCTGGGAATGCCCAGCGCGGGATCGAACTCACAGCCGTTGACCACCGGCGCGGCCGCGCCCAGCGCCTGCACGATCCCGCGCGCGGTCGGCGGCAGCCGGTGCCCAAGCACGATCAGGCCATCGGCCTCGTTGCGTCGGAGCATCTGCGCGTAGCGTTCCTCGCGGTCGGGCTGGTGCTGGGTATCGCCCAGCAGTACGGCATAGCCCACGGCCTGCGCCGCCTCTTCTGCGCCCTGCAGAATCTGCGCGAAGAACGGGTTGGCGATATCCGGCACGGTCACCAGGATCTTGCCACTGCGCTGGGTCTTGAGCGTCCTGGCGACCGTGTTGGGCACATAGCCCAGCGCGGCGGCGGCCTGTTCGATGCGTGCGCGGGTGGCCGGCAACACTTTTTCCGGCCGGGACAAGGCCCGCGACACCGTCCCGGCGGAGACGCCCACGTGCTTTGCGATGTCGTAGATGGTTGCCATGGTTTCAGCTCTGGTGGCCGCTGTGCACTGCACAACGGGTCTGCGGAAGGCCCATGCTAGGGTAATGCAATCGATTGCATCGAGGGCGAATCAACGTGAGGACGCTCAAGGGTCCGGCGCTTTTCCTGGCGCAGTTCATCGGCGACAAGGCTCCTTTTGATCGGCTGGACACGCTGGCCGGATGGGCCGCGGGGCTGGGCTATTCTGGCGTACAAGTGCCCACCACTGCGCCTCACCTGTTCGATCTGGCCGAGGCGGCGTGCAGCCAGACGTACTGCGACGACGTGGCCGGGATGCTGGCCGGGCACGGCGTGCAGATCACCGAACTGTCGACCCACCTGCAGGGCCAGCTGGTTGCCGTGCACCCCGCCTATGACAGCCTGTTTGACGGTTTCGCCCCGGCAGGCAAGCGCGGCGATCCTGCCGCCCGCCAGGCCTGGGCCGTGGATCAGCTGATGCTGGCCGCCAAGGCCAGCCAGCGCCTGGGGCTGACTGCACACGCCACCTTCTCCGGCGCGCTGGCCTGGCCCTACCTGTATCCCTGGCCACAACGCCCGCCGGGCCTGGTGGAAGAAGCCTTCGCCGAACTGGGCCGCCGCTGGCGCCCGATCCTCGATGTCTTCGACGACTGCGGCGTCGACCTGTGCTTCGAGATCCACCCGGGCGAAGACCTGCACGACGGGGCAACCTTCGAGCGCTTCCTCGACGTGGTCGACCACCACCCCCGCGCGAAGATCCTCTACGACCCCAGCCACCTGCTGCTGCAGCAGATGGACTACCTGGGCTTCATCGACCGCTACCACGCGCGCATCGGCATCTTCCACGTGAAAGACGCCGAATACCACGCCAGTGCCCGCAGCGGCGTGTATGGCGGCTACCAGGACTGGATCGATCGCCCGGGCCGGTTCCGCTCGCTCGGCGATGGACAGGTGGACTTCAAGGGCATCTTCTCCAAATTCGCGCAGTACGACTTCCCCGGCTGGGCGGTGCTGGAATGGGAGTGCTGCCTGAAGCACCCCGAGGACGGCGCACGGGAGGGCGCCGCCTTCATCGGCGACCACATCATCCGGGTGACCGAGCGCGCCTTCGACGACTTCGCCGACAGTGGCACCGACGCTGCAGCACTGCACCGCATGCTGGGAATCTGAGCCGACACCGCCCCGGGAGGGCAAGCCATGACGCACGCCATGTCGCGCTTGGGCGCGATGATGTTTCTGCAGTTCTTCATCTGGGGGGCGTGGTTCGTCACCCTTGGCACCTACCTGGTGCAGGGCCCGCTGCAGGCCAGCGCCAGCCAGGTGGCCACGGCCTTCCTCAGCCAGTCCATCGGCGCGATCGTCGCTCCCTTCTTGGTCGGCCTGATCGCCGATCGTTACTTCGCCGCACAGCGCATCCTGGCGGTACTGCACCTGGCCGGCGCGGTGCTGATGTGGCTTGCCTCCACCGCGACCAGCTTCAGCATGTTCTCCGCCTGTGTGATGGGATACATGCTGTTGTTCATGCCTACGCTGGCGCTGGCCAACAGCGTGGCGATGCGGCACATGCAATCGCCCGAGAAACAGTTCCCGCTGGTGCGGGTGGCCGGCAGCATCGGCTGGATCATCGCCGGCGTGCTGATCGGCTGGCTGGGCTGGGAACAGGCCCACCGCCTCGAACTGACCTTCCGGATGGCCGCGCTGGCCTCGCTGCTGTTGGGTCTGTACGCGTTCACCCTGCCACACACACCGCCACTGGCGAAACAGCGCGATGCCGGGCTCGGGCAGATCCTCGGCCTGGATTCGCTGCGCCTGCTGAAATCGCGCGCCTACCTGGTGTTCTTCCTGGCCTCCATCGCCATCTGCATCCCGCTGTCGTTCTACTACAACTTCACCAACCCGTACCTCAACGACTTGGGCGTGCGCGGCGCGGCCGGCCTGCAGTCGCTGGGCCAGGTGTCCGAAGTGCTGCTGATGCTGGCCATGCCGTTCCTGTTCGTGCGGCTGGGAGTGAAGACCATGCTGGCGGTGGGCATGGCGGCGTGGGTGGTGCGCTATGCGCTGTTCGCCTTCGGTGATGCCGGTGGCGGCTTCTCGCTGCTGGTGATCGGCATCGTGCTGCACGGCATCTGCTACGACTTCTTCTTCGTCACCGGTCAGATCTACACCGATGCACACGCAGGGCCCGACGCACGCAGCAGCGCGCAGGGCTTCATCACCCTGGCCACTTACGGCGTGGGCATGCTGATCGGCACGTTCCTGTCGGGCGCGGTGGTGGAGCACTGCACCACGGCTGCGGGCCCGGACTGGCAGCAGATCTGGCTGTTCCCCGCCGGCGTTGCACTGGTCGTGCTGATCGCCTTCCTGCTGCTGTTCCGCGACCGACCCGCCGCTGCCGCCGCAGCCACTACACGCTGAGAACAATACCGATGCCAAAGCCTGGAATCGCCATTGTCGGCACGGGGATGATCGCTGCGGTACACCGCCGCGCGGCCCTGCTCGCCGGTGCCGATGTACGTGGCGTGGCTGCGTCTTCCCCGCAGCGTGCGCAGGAAGCAGCGCAGGCGTGGAATGTGGCGCGCGCTTACCGCGATATCGACGAGGTCGTCGCCGACCCGCAGGTGCAGGTGGTGCATGTGTGCACGCCCAACCACCTGCACCGGCCGATGGCGCAAGCTGCGCTGGAAGCGGGCAAGCATGTGATCTGCGAGAAACCGCTGGCCACGACCTTGGACGATGCGCAGGCGCTGGCGTCACTGGCCGCAGCACGCGGCCTGGTCGCCACGGTGCCCTTCGTCTACCGCTACCACCCGGTGGTCCGCGAGGCCCGCGCACGCATCGCGGCCGGCGACCTTGGGCCCCTGCACCTCATCCACGGCAGCTACCTGCAGGATTGGCTGCTGGACCCGGCCAGCAACAACTGGCGGGTCGACCCGGTGCTGGGCGGCACCTCGCGCGTGTTCGCCGACATCGGCTCGCACTGGTGCGACCTGGTGGAATGGGTCAGCGGCGAGCGCTTCGCCGAGGTCAGCGCGGCCTTCGCCACGGTAATCGCCGAGCGCAGCGCCGAGGGCGCGCAGAGCTTCAGCACACCCGCGGCAGGCGGCGCGACGCAGGCAGTGTCCAGCGAGGACGTGGCCATGGCGATGTTCCGCACCGGCGCCGGCACGCTGGCATCGCTGACTGTCAGCCAGGTGTCGGCGGGGCGGCACAACCGGCTCTGGTTCGAGATCGATGGCGCCAAGGCCAGCGTGGCCTTCAACCAGGAAGATCCCGAGCGGCTGTGGATCGGCCGGCCCGACCAGCGCGAGGAAACCTTCGTACGTGGTCCCGGCGCCGGCAGCGCCGAGCAGCGTCGTCTGTCTACATTGCCGCCAGGCCATGCGCAGGGCTACGCGCAGTGCTTCGAGGCGTTCGTCGCCGACACCTATCGCGCCATCGACGGCGAGGCGCCGCAGGGCCTGCCGACCTTCGAAGACGGCCTGCGCTCGGCGCGGATCGTCGACCGCGTCATCGCATCGGCCAGGTCGCGCGCCTGGGCCCCCCTCGATTGAATTCCCGGAGGATGTACGGATGAAGGCTCCAACACGCACGATCGCCACCGCCGCACTGCTGCTGCTCGCCGCCCTGCCCGTCTTCGCCGCGGAAACCGGCGGCGCTGATAAGCCCCTCGCGGTGCAGATGTACACGCTGCGCAACGCCGGCACGCTCGACCAGCAGCTGAAGATCGTCCACGACGCAGGCGTGCGTGCGGTGGAAACGGTCGGCACGCAGAACGTCAGCGCCACCGAACTCAGGCAGCTGCTCGACAAATACGGCATCAAGGCGGTTTCCTCGCACACCGCGCTGGCCGACCTGCGCAATGACCTCGACACGGTGGTGGCCTTCAACCGTGCCATCGGCAACACCACGCTGGTGGTGCCCTACCTGGACAGCGAGGATCGGCCAAAAGATGCCGCTGGCTGGGCGGCACTGGGCAAGGAACTGGGCAGCATCTCCGAGCGGGTGCGCGCCGAGGGCATGCGCTTGGCCTATCACAACCATGACTTCGAGCTGGTCGACTTCGACGGCCGCACCGGCCTGGAGCTGCTGTTCGAAGCCGCCGGCCCGAACCTGCAGACCGAGCTGGACCTGGCCTGGGTGGCCCGCTCCGGCCACGACCCGGTGGTGATGCTGGGCAAATTCCGCGGCCGCCTGTTCGCGGTGCATGCCAAAGACAACGCGCCCACGGGCCAGGCCGAAGACGAAGGTGGCTTCGCCGCCGTCGGCCAGGGCGTACTCGACTGGAACGCGATCCTGCCGGCTGCCGCCAATGCGGGCGTGAACTGGTACATCGTCGAGCACGACCAGCCGCGTGACCCGGCCAAGGTGATCCAGACCGGCGCCGACTACCTGCGAGAACACCTGACCGTCAACCTGCCCGCCCGCGCTTCGCGCTAGCCCGCCAAGGAGCTTCGTTTGAAAACTGTCCTGACCCTGGCCCTGACCCTGTGCGCGGCAACCCATACGCTGCCGGCGTGGTCCAAGGAAGATCCTGCTGCCGGTGCCAAGCTGTACGCGACAAACTGCGTGGCCTGCCACGGTGCCGATCGCGCGGGCATGCCCGGCGCATTCCCCGCGCTCACCGACATCGGCAAGCGCCTGCCGCCGGCACAGATCAAGGAAAAGATCAGCAAGGGCGGCGGGCTGATGCCGCCCTTCTCCCAGCTGTCCGCGCAGGAGATCGATGACCTCGCCAGCTACCTGGCGAAGTAGGCGCGAGCGTTACAGCTCGCGCACCCAGATGTTGCGGTAGCTGACCTTGGAGGCATGCTCCTGCAGGTACAGCGGCGCGCAGCCATGCGGTGAGTACGACGGCGCGCCGATGTACTCGGTCCGGCCCGCCAGCACGGTGTCGTCCTGCACCAGCACGCCGTTGTGCAGCACGGTGATGCGCGCCGGCGAGGTCAGCCCGCCGCCGGCCGAGAAGCGCGGCGCCTTCCAGATGATGTCGTAGGCCTGCCACTGGCCGGGCGCACGCGAGGCATTCACCAGCGGCATGGCCTGCTTGTAGATCGAGCCAGCCTGGCCGTTGGCGTAGGTCGAGTTGCCGTGGCTGTCGAGCACCTGCAGCTCATAGAGCTCCTGCAGGAAGATGCCGCTGTTGCCGCGGTTCTGGCCGTCGAAGCCCTTGGTATCGGTCGGCGTGCGCCACTCGACGTGCAGCTGCATGTCGCAGAAACGCTGCCGGGTGCGGATGCCTTTGCTGCCCGGCACCACGGTCATCGCGCCGTCGACCACCGTCCACGGCACCCGCCCGCCCTGCTCCGCCTCCCAGGCGGACGCGTCCTTGCCATCGAACAACACGATCGCGTCCGACGGCGCAGCGCCGGCTGGCGTGGCGACTTCCGCCACCGGCGCCCATACCTCGGTCTTCGCCGGATCACGCTCCGCACCGGCCTGCGCGAACGCCGGCGCTGCCGCCAGCACGCCCGCAGCCATCAAGAAAGGTCTGATCATCCTGTCATGCTCCATCAGCTGGTGGCCCAGGCCGGCGTACCTGGCGCGTAGGCCATGTCGCCATCGTAGCGTCCGGGTACGGCGACGTACTTCAGCACTTCGGTCGCCCCCTGTTTCGAGGTGAAGAAGCCGAAGATGGCCAACTGCTTGATCATGGTGAACGGATGCGGCATTGCCTTCGCGGTTTCCCCGGTGCCGGTGCCGGTCTCGCTCACTTCCACCGCACGCTTGCGGGCCTCGGCATCCAGCGTGCGCAGCAGCGTGATGCGCGCCTCGGGCGCAAGGGCTACGAAGCTTCCGCCGGCGCGCTTTTCGATGTCGGCCAGGCCGGCGCGGAACGTGGCCTGCTGCCGCGCGGTGTAGCAGTCGGTCACGAACCGCGCCATGAAGGCACCCGTGGCCGCATCCTTCGCGCCGGGTGAGCGGGTGCGCGGCAGGATGGTCTCGGCGATCTCATCAAGCGTAGCGATCTCGGCCGCGGAGAATCCAGCGCCTGGCGGCGCAGCCGGCAGCTTGGCGCTGGCCAGCGCCGGCAGGCCGATCATCGCCGCACCGGTGGCAGCGAAGATCATCTTCAACAGTTCACGACGATCCATCACAGGTTCCCCGCTTTCAGTTCGCGCACGGCATGGTCGGCGGCCCGCGCGGTCAGCGCCATGTAGGTCAGCGACGGGTTCACGCAGGCACTGGAGGTCATGCACGCACCGTCGGTGACATAGACGTTCGGTGCATCCCAGACCTGGTTGTGTTGGTTCAGCACCGAGGTTTTCCGATCACGGCCCATGCGCGCGGTGCCCATCTCGTGGATGCCCTTGCCCGGTGCATAGTCATTGTCGTGCATCTCCACGTCCTTGACGCCGGCCGCTTCCAGCATCTCCGCCGCATCGGCCGCCATGTCCTTGCGCATCGCCTTCTCGTTCTCGCGCATGACAACGTCCATGGCCAGCACCGGCAGCCCCCACTTGTCCTTGCGTTCGTGGTCCAGGCGGATGGTGTTGTCGTGGTGCGGCAGCATCTCGCCGAAACCGGTCATGCCGATGCGCCAGTCACCCGGCAGGCTCAGCGCCTCCTTCAGGTCGGCACCGATGTTCAGCTCGGCAATCTCGCGCGACCAGCCGTTGCGGCTCGCGCCGCCCTGGTAGCCGAAGCCGCGCAGGTAGCCTCGCTTGTCCGCCGCCACGTTGCGGAAGCGCGGAATATAGAAGCCGCAGGGACGACTCCCGAAGTAGTACTTGTCGTCGTAGCCTTCGACGCGGCCCGATGCACCTGCGCCGAAGTGATGGTCCATCACGTTGTGCCCGAGCTCGCCAGACGACGAGCCCAGTCCACCCTCCCAGACATCGGTGGCCGAGTTCATCAGCAGCCAGGTCGAATTGAACGACGATGCGTTGAGGAAGATGACCTTGGCCGTGTACTCGTAGGTCTGCCCGGTCTCGGCGTCGATGACCTCCAAGCCGCGCGCACGCTTGCGGTCCTTGTCGTAGAGCACTTCCTTGACGATGGAGAACGGCCGCAGCGTCAGGTTGCCGGTCTTCATCGCCGCCGGCAGCGTCGCCGCCTGGGTCGAGAAGTAGGCACCAAAGGGGCAGCCGAGAATGCATTTGTTGCGGTACTGGCAGTTGACCCGGCCCTGCTCGGGCATCGGCTGGGTGATGTTGGCGGTGCGCGAATGGATCATGTGGCGCGTGCCACCAAAGGCTTTCTGGATCCGCGCGGCGACGTCCTTCTCGACGATGTTCAGCGGGATCGGCGGCAGGAACTCGCCATCAGGCAGCACGTCCAGCCCTTCGCGC
>PJTS01000967.1_pt1 | contig 12660 bp, 11 predicted proteins | sample 1512251 | NCBI WGS metagenome assembly PJTS01 (sample SAMN08177686, study PRJNA422409) | Soil metagenome, whole genome shotgun sequencing project. | isolation source: Soil (2) enriched on wood chips: alkali lignin treatment | place: USA: Madison | collected 2015-01-15 | reverse complement strand
TGACCAGACCAGTCAAGCGATCGATTATCCCGCCCGGCTGATCGTGCCAATGGTTGAACGCTTCATCGCAGCGATCTGGGCTTTGCGAAACTGAGACCAGGCTGAGAAGCTCTCTGTACGGCGACGAAACGAACACACCGCCGTCGCGCGCACGGCTGAAGTGCAACTTTGGCGCTTCATGATATGCCTAGAATCGATCCCAACTGTGTTCGCGTCACCTAGGACGGCAGCGACAAAAATCGACGAGTGAAGACCTTGGAGAGCCTCCACAATCCCGACCGCTACATGGCGGATCTCCGGCAAGTCCTGTCGCAGGGCCGAAAGCGCATCGGCCTGCTCGTTGGCGCCGGTGCCCCGCTCTCCGTTCGCGTGAATGCGCAGGGCCATCTCGACGAGGACGGTCAGCCGCTCATTCCGGGTGTCGACGATCTCACGAAGACAGTTCTTGCATCGCTCGGGGACGTGGAGCAGACCGCCGCACAAGCGGTGCATGCAGATCTTGGCTCCGGCGCAAACATTGAAAGCCTTCTCTCCAAGGTTCGGCTGCTGCATCAGGCGCTCGGCAAAACCAAGGTGCACGATCTCGACAGCGAAGGGTATGAAAAGCTCGCCGTCTCGATCTGCAAGAAAATTGGCGAGCTTGTTGGGCCGCAACTCCCGAAGGACCGAAACGCCTACAACGAGTTGGTGGCCTGGATCAGTGGGACGCTGAGAAGCAAGGGCGTCGAAATCTTCACGACAAACTACGACCTCCTGTTTGAAGAGGCTTTCGAGCAAGCTCGCGCACCTTATTTTGACGGCTTCTCTGGCGGCAGCGCGCCTTTCTTCGACCCAGTGACCGTCGCGGGCGATGATCTTCCCTCGCGCTGGTCGCGTCTCTGGAAGCTCCACGGGTCTATTGGCTGGGCGCTAGAAGAAAACGCAGTTGTGCGCCGTGGCGCGCGCGACGCCACGCAGCTCGTTTATCCCGACTATCTGAAATATGACCTTACGCAGAAGCAGCCGTATGCCGCTCTCTTTGAGCGCTTGAAGGCGTTTCTACTTACGCCGGATACTCTACTGTTGGCGATCGGCTTTTCATTCCGCGATGCGCATGTGTGCGCTGTGCTCGATGAGACGTTGGCCATGAACTCCAACACCGCTGTCTTCGCCTTCCAGCACGGCACCCTCGATAAGGAGGAATGTGCTGCCCGCCTCGCCTATGATCGGCCGAATCTGAGCGTGTATGCTGCGGATGGCGCGGTCATCAGCGGCGTACCGGGAAAGTGGCGCCCGGGTGAACTCGCGAAGAACTGGGAAGATATCCGCGCGAGTTTTTGGGGTGCCCGGCGGCCGAAGGAGCCGGCCGTTTTCCTCTTGGGAGATTTCCAACGATTCGCGAGGTTCTGCGCGCTCGCGCAAGCCACGGACATCGCTAGAGAACCGCCCACTCCAACGGAAACATCAACCTCCCCCTTGGCACCGTCGACTGACGCTCCCATCGCGGCGGTGCAAGAGGCGACCGAGTGACAGCGACCGACCCTACCTACTTGGGTAACGTCAGCGCGGTGTCTGGAGCATCCGTCACCGTCAAGCTCGCCGAGTCGTTGGCGTCCGGACTAGCGATTATTCACGGCCACACATACCGAGTGGCGCAAGTCGGCAGCTTCGTACGCATACCGCAAGGCTATCAGGATTTGTTCGGCATCGTTTCGGAAGTGGGGGCTACTGCGGCTCCGCCGACGGCCACGGAAGGTATCGTCGATACTGGACGTTGGATGCGCGTTGAACTTGCAGGGGAAGCAATCGGAGCCAAGTTCGAGCGCGGGCTTAGTCAGCATCCAAACATCAACGATTCCGTACACATTGTGACGGAGACCGACCTTAAACGCATCTATGGGCACGGCGGAGACGATCAGATTCCGATCGGTACACTGTCGAGCGCCGAGAACATCGTTGTGCGCTTGTCGCTCGACAATCTTGTCACGCGGCATTCTGCCGTTCTTGGCTCTACTGGCTCCGGAAAGTCGACCACGGTAGCGAGTCTGTTGAGATCCATCGTAAAGCCTTCAGGCGCGACCGAGGGCTCACCGGGAGCCCGCATTTTGCTCTTGGACCTTCACGGCGAGTACTCACGGGCCCTCGGCGATGTGGCGCGCGTCCTGAGCGCCACGCCGCAGCCGGGCGAAACGCCATTGTATGTCCCCTACTGGGCGCTGGAGGCGGGAGAACTCCTGGAGTTTGTAGCCGGCGGCCTGACGGACAACCAAGAGATCGCGTTCACCGATAAAATCCAAGATCTCAAGGCCGCGCGGCTCGCAGCAAACGCCATTCCTGGACTGGACGCCAACGCACTCACGGTCGATAGCCCCATCCCCTTCAGCCTCAATCAGCTCTGGTTCGACCTGATCGACTTCGAGACGCGCACCTTCGTAGGCAGGGAACGCGACCAGCCGGCATTAGAACCGGGGGGCCAGGGCGACGCCGCCACGCTGACGCCGCCTCGCTACCAGCCGCATGCAATGGGAGCGGCTGGACCGTACATGAATCAGGCCGCAAAGGGCATTCGTCGCCACCTGAACTTGATGCGGTCACGACTCTTGGACCGCCGATATGATTTCCTTCTACACCCTGGGCCGTGGGAGCCTGATCTCAACGGACGTGCGGTCGCTGATCTCGACACGCTTCTTCAGGGATGGCTCGGACACGAAAAACCGATCACAATTCTTGATCTGTCGGGTGTCCCCAGCACTGTCTTGGAGCGGTTGATAGGATCCATTCTCCGGATCATCTACGAAGCGCTCTTCTGGAGTCGGGAGAAAACAGAGGGCGGCATCCTTCGACCGCTGTTGGTCGTCATGGAGGAGGCCCATCGCTACTTAGGCCCTGATACTGCTGGCGTCGCCGCAGATATCGTGAAGCGTATTGCCAAAGAGGGCCGCAAGTACGGAATTGGTGCGATGCTTGTGTCGCAACGACCTGCAGAGGTCGATGAAACTGTCCTCTCTCAATGCGGCACACTGATCGCACTTCGCCTATCGAATCCCACCGACAGAAGCCGCGTGAAGGGTGCGCTACCCGACAATCTAGCGGGGCTGATGGATCTCCTGCCGGTGCTTCGCACGGGTGAGGCGATAATCGCGGGCGAAGCAGCGCGCCTGCCAGTGCGCTGTCGCGTCACTCTGCCGTCCGAAGATCATTTGCCACGCAGCATGGATCCGGACGTGACCAAGGCGTGGTCTCATAGGCGGGTGGCCGAGGGCTATGATCGCGTGGTCGCGTCTTGGCGAGCACAGAGCACCACGGCGGTCGCCGTCGCTGCTAACATCAAACGCGAGCCGGCAAAGCCGGAGCCGATCGGAGAAGATCAAGAATGAACCGCGACCCAGTTGCTTCCTCAAACTTGGTATCAGTCGGCTACGACATGGACAGCGAGACGCTCGAAATCGAGTTCGCTAACGGCACCGTGTACCAATATTACAATGTCGCCCAAGGCGTATACGACGAGTTCATGGCGTCGCCTTCACTAGGCTCATTCCTGAACGCCTATATCCGCAACGCCTACCCCTATTCTCGCGTGGGTTAAACCCGCTGTAGTTGGCAGCGGACGGTGAGTTATTGGCCGCTATAACACCGACGGGAATCCGTGTTTCTTATATGGTTCTCCCGCTTTCGGAAGGGCGACATGACCGACAAAGTGGCCTGCGAAGAACTCCAACGCACCTTTCACAACTATTGAACGCAAGACTGTCGGTAGACGGGTCGTTCCGGCTTTTAGGGCCTCAACCTACGCCTGCATCCACCGTCAACGGACGAAGCCCACAGATCTCATTCACGCGCCTCTTGCCCCCGTCACCGCGAGGCGCATGCTTGTTGGCAGGATGTTCCCGATTCGGATTCACTTGGTTCTAAATCGAGTGTCGTCAAGATTCTTAGGCACAACATCTTGAACCGTGGCGGAAGCGCCACCAAGTCGATCCAAGCGTCACCGTGGGGGACGCGTCGGGAGGATGAGATGCGCGCTGCTCAATCAAGAAGCGCAAAGGGGATTTTGAGTGCTGGACCTCCGGTTCGGCTGAGCACGGCTGCGAGCCGTCCGGAGAACGACCAATGAATGCTTCCGCCTACGCCGCCTTTGGTGCCGATCTTCCCAAGGGGATCAGCCGCAGCCGTTCCCTGCCGGACCCCGCCCTTGGCGCGCTGTGGGATTCGATCGTCTTGGATGAAAGCGTGAAGCGGCAACTGCTGTCGCAGGCCGTCTTAAACTTCACGATGCGCGGCAAGGTCGACCGCACTGTCATCCCGTTGCACGGCGTCATTCTGCTGACCGGCGAACCCGGCACAGGCAAGACGTCACTCGCCCGGGGACTCGCCCACCGGACCGCGCTGTCCTTTTCCAGTTCCAGGTTCAAGCTGTTGGAAGTGGAGCCCCACTCATTGACCAGCTCCGCGATGGGTAAAACCCAGCGCGCGGTCTCTGATCTGTTTTCACAAACCATCGCGGAGGCTGCCTCGGGCGGCCCCACGATAGTCTTGCTTGACGAAGTTGAGACGCTGGCGGCCGACCGCTCCAAGATGAGCCTCGAAGCCAACCCGATCGATATTCACCGAGCGACCGACGCCGTGTTGGTTCAGCTCGACGCCTTGGCCGAGAAATTCCCGCAGCTTCTTTTCGTAGCCACCAGCAACTTCCCCGACGCGGTCGACAGCGCGTTCACGTCGCGGTGCGACCTGGTCCTGCGGGTGCCGTTGCCGGATCGGGTGGCGTGCGCGCAGATTCTCCGCGAGTGCTTGACCGGTCTCGGCCGCACCTATCCCTCGATCTCTTCTCTGGCGTCGGCGGCTGGTTTCGACCGTTGCGCTGCGGAGTGCGTCGGCCTGGATGGCCGTGCGATCCGGAAGATGGTCGCGAATGCGCTCGCCAGCCGACCGGACGTGGCGATGGACCCCAACAAGGTGAACATCGACGATCTTTATCGCGCTGCTCAGCAGGCCAAGGCCAACCGCGCGGCGGGAGGTAAGACGAAATGACGACCGTCGCTCGGCGTACATTTGGTAGCACACCACACCGCGACGCCGGCGATACCTGGCGCGCGATCGTTGATCTGCTGACCCAAGGCAACGCGGGGCCCAAGCGCGACGAACTCATGGCCGTGGACGGTGTTGCGACGAGCATCATCGCCGATAAGGCCCCGAAGGATGCGGCCATCGTGGTCACCTGCGACGGTCCCCGGACACGGATCTATTGCGTCTACGATGAAGACGCGACCGACGGGTCAGACGCCAATGAAGATGCGCTCGGTTTCGACCCGCTTAACGGCGACTGGCGCGTCTCGCTTCCGTGCGACGCCGACGACCTCGCCTGGGTCGAAGGTGCGCTCAAGAAACACAGCGAAAGAGTGACCGCGCGAGACAAGGCGGAAACAACGAAAACCGAAACAGCGAGCGATGGTGGGGGGAAGGCCGCAGCGCTGGTTCTTGATCCGAAAGGATTTCTCGGCTCATGACGACCGTCAGCGTAAACACCTACACGCACTCGGTGACGTACGTCGCCGACAACATGCTCAAGAGCTTCAAGGACATTATCCGTCTCAGCGGCCTGGACCCGACGAAGTTCGTCGAGGATTGGGACGTTACGATGCGGGGCGTCAAGAAGTGGCTAGAGACCCAGCATCTCGAGCGCCTCGACCTCGAAATCTACGATCCCAAGACGGACGCGCTGTTGTTCCGTTGGGATATGGACGTGGTCTACGGCTGGAGTTCCGGCGACGGCAATTTCTGGGTCGACACGGAACAGCTGAAATACGCGATCCGGAAAGCTGGTCTCGCGCCGAGCGAGGCGAAATACCGTTTGCTCGTTCGCACCAAACCTGGGCGGCCTGACGTCGATGGGTGGGAAACGGTTTCCGCCAGATCGACCGCTGGCTTCTCCCGTCAATCGCTCGGTACGACCGTCGATCACAGCGGCTTGGGTGCCAACACATCATATTGGAGAAAGACCGGATGATCACCGTCGACGAGGCTTTCCGGAAATTCAAAACCCGGCTCGAACTGAACGATAAGGAACAGAAGAACGCGTCGGATCGTCAAAACGAGGTGCGCGACTACCTAGTCACGAAGTTCTCGATCGACCGAAGCTTTCTGACAGGGTCGTACAAGCGGCACACCAAGACGAAGCCTCTCAAGGACATCGACATCTTCTTCGTCCTGAAGGACTCCGAAAAGGGTAAGTACCGGGACAAGGCACCTTCGGTCGTGATCGGCGACTTCTACGACGCCTTGGTCGAGAAATACGGTGCCAACGCTGTCCGGAAACAGGGACGATCGGTCAACGTCGATTTCGGTGTCGTCGTCGATTCCGACGACAACACCGACTATCGCGTTCTCAGCGTGGATGTCGTGCCGGCTTTCGCCTCGGGCTCGGACTACGAAATCGCCGACACCGACAAAGGCGAGTGGATCAAGACGAACCCTGAGACTCACGCGGCGAAGGCGACGGCGGCTCACCAAGCCTATTCCAACGAGTGGAAGGGCCTGGTTCGCATGGTGAAGTACTGGAACAACCAAGCTCGCCACGGTGAGAAGCCGGTCAAACCGTCCTTCTTGATCGAAGTCATGGCGCTGGAATGCCTGCATGGTGGCTGGCAAGGGCGATTCGACTATGAGTTTCAGTCCTTCTTCGCCACGCTCGCCGATCGCATCACCGACACTTGGCCCGACCCCGCTGGTCTAGGGCCGCCGGTGAGCGACGGCATGGACGCAGCACGTAAGGAGCGCGCACGCACACTGCTCATGGCGGCCAGCCGCGAAGCGAGCCTCGCGATCAATCTGGCGCGCCAGGGCAAGAACGGCGAAGCATTGAAGGCATGGCGGGCGCTGTTCGGACCGAAGTTCCCGCTCTCATGATAAAGTCCAGCAACATGATCAAACTGTGCGGACGGTGTCATGGCTGACGCCGTCACAGCCCGCTGGAACGGGGATAAGTATCAGGCCCGCGTGTTCTGGCAGAATGCGCTGATGATGCTCGCACCGGATTCAGTCGTGGTCGAAGTCACGTTCGAAGCGGATGCGCCGAAATCGTTCGACGATGTGGTCGTCAGATACGATCCACCCATTCCGGGTACGGGCCCTGAACGCGTACCGGCGGCCTACCACCAGGTCAAATGGCATGTCGGCCTCGACGGTCGGTTCGGCTACGAAGACCTCATCGATCCTGAGTTCATCGGTGCGACGAGCGTGTCGCTGCTTCAGCGCTTGCGGGACGCAAAGGCGGTCGCGCCGCCCGGATCGCGGTTTGATTTTGTTACGACTTACCGCGTCAAAGATGGCGACCCCCTCGGTCACATCCTATCGGGCAATGATCGGTCCATTCTTCTGGACCGGCTTTTCGACGGCACAAAAACCGATGGCAGCCGGATGGGTAAGGTTCGCAAGCTGTGGCGCGAACATCTTGGTCTCGCATCCGACGACCAACTGCGCGGAGTTGTCTCGGGTCTTCGCATCCTCGATGGCGAACGGTCGCTGGAACAGTTGCGCGAGGACATCAACGTCAGAGCCCAGGTCGTCGGAGCGCTCACCTGCACGTCCGCCTCCGACTTTAGATACGACGGCGTCGCACAGGCTCTAAAAACCCGCCGGCTGAACAGCTTTACGCGCGACACTCTTCGTCAGATCCTGCGTGAAGAAGGCATTCTTACAGGCGATGCGCCACAACCGGCGCCTGGCCTTCCCATCGCCATCCGGACATTCCAAGGCGTGGCCGCCGACCTCGGCGGCGCATCGCCTGACAACACCTTGGTTCTGACCGAGAGCTTCAATCAGCGCTATCTACGCGACGACCAATCTTGGCAGGGTGACATTCGCCCGCGCGTGGAAGCGTTCCTTATCGACGCCGCCAAGCGCTCGGGTGTGCTGCGTGTTATCTTGGACGCGCATGCGTCGATTGCCTTCTTGGCCGGAGCCGCCCTCGATCTGAAATCGGGAGTCGATGTTTCACTCATCCAGAAGGGACGCGTGGGTTCGCGCGTCTGGCGTGCAGACGATGGCAGTGAGACGGACGCGCCGCGCTTGACGGTTGCATCGCATACGATTGGCGCTGGCCAAGACATCGTCGTCGCGATCGGTATTTCTCAAAGCGTCGAAGCGCAGGTCCGCACCTTCATCGTGAAGCACCTTCAAGAAGCCGGGACTCTTCTGTCGTTCAGTCCGCCGTCTGGTTCGGGCCAGCAGGCCGTAAAGGGCGGCGGCCATGCAGCAGCTCTCGCGGAGCAAGTTGCGAATGACGTCCGCAGATTGAAGGCGGAAAATCCTGACCGGCTGGTCCACATCTTCGCGGCCTGCCCCAATGCATTGCTGTTCTACCTAGGCCAGCAGCACCAGGGGATCGCGCCGTGCGTGGTCTACGAGTTCGACTTCGACCGCAAGGGCAACAAGAGCTATCAGCCGTCCTTCACGATCGACTGAATTGCCGTTTAGCAGCCGCTCAGAAGATTGGAATACTTAGCGCTTCGGGCCGTTCCAACTGTCTCCCGCGAGGGGGCAGCGTCAGCATGAGGGCGTGACGTCCGTCGAGAGCCATAATTTGGACTTAGGCTTACAGCCGATGAGCGGACCTTCACGCCGCCCAACCGACGACGTCTGAATAGTTCTCGGTTTCATCCGCGACGGCGCGCCATCTTCCTTTAAATGCTCAAGGCCTGTTCGTCGTGGCGCTATCGAGCGTGGAATCCGATCAGGCGCGGTCATTCTTCATCAGGCAGCCATGGTTCTCCTGGCGCGATGCTGCGTTCCGACAGGATCTCCAGGTCCAGCCTTGAGTCGACCCCGCTGTCTTCGCTGCTTATCTTTCGGATGACGGCGGACCCCAGAACCTTCCCATGCACGACCCTTATGACAGGCAGGTCGGGATCGGGGGATGACTGATAGACTCTTGGAGCTTCGCGCGGAGCCAGAACCATTTCATCTGTGATCCTGGCGTGGTGGTTCGCCATGAACCACGCTTTCGACGTCTCATTATAGATGAAGGGCGACCGAGAGGCGTTCATCTGTCGAGCCAGACCCAGCCAGCGGCTGAGCCCGGATTTTTCTGAAGGCGCGGTTATGAAAACGCGGACCAGGTCGCCTGCGCGAGCTTGAACCGACGCTGCGAACCAGAAGGACTGCTTCATGCCGTCCCACACACGCAAAGAGTCATGATGGCGCTCCTGCCTTGGAAGGTCTCAAGCGGAAAGGGAAGTCTGGAGGCGCCGAATGGCGGCCTGCACAAACGAGTCGCCAGCATTCACAAAGCCGCCTGTTTCACCTCTGGCTTTCGCCTCAAGACAGAGTTCCAGCGCTTCTCGCCGCCTCTCGGTTGCGACTAGGGTGGAGATGATGCTGGCCAGAATGGCGGGCTGATGCTCCCAAGCTTTGCGGCATTCGGCCTCGAACCAGGCCAGAGACGGCGGAGTGCCGGCTCCCAGAAGCTCACTGGCCATGTTCAGGGCCGTCGTCGCGGTATCACTCGCATCAGCCGCTTCGGCCACGTCAGCGGACACCATTTCCAGCGCGGGACATGTCCAAGCCCCGAGAGCGCGAAAAGATAAGGGCTTATCCTTGTTCTCGGGAAATCCGCAGATGCCCCAAAAAATGGGATCAATCGCCATGGGCTTGGTTGATACAATCAGGGATGTTTGCTGCGACAGCAGGCTCGTTTCAAGGTGACAGGTGACGAACCATTGGTTTATTTCCTTAAACAGGATTCCCTGAATGCCCCTCCATCCGAAATCCTTTCCGAGATTTTGAAACGCTCGCTCGAGTTCACGCGCATAGGGGCGGCGTTGTTTTAGCGAGGCAGCTACAGCAAGCTGAGCGTGAACCTTTGTCATCATGACGCATCTCAACCGGTCTCCAGTCGCAGATGTAGCAATGCGACCCTTTTCAGAATGGTTTGAAGCTTTCTCGACAATGGAAGTGAATATTTGGAGTCCGCTTTAAAACGTCTTGATGATGTTTTTGTATCAGCTCCCGGCGGCGACAGGCGGGCGAACAGCTTCCAGCAAACGCCTCAGCGTGTTCCGAGATATAGGGAGAGATGGCGCACCCGAAGAGATTCGAACTCCTGACCCCCAGATTCGTAGTCTGGTGCTCTATCCAGCTGAGCTACGGGTGCGCACCGCCTTGCGGGCAGGGCCGGGTATCTAGCGGGTCGTTCTGGCGCTGGCAAGCAGGTTTTCTCAGAAAATCTTGAGAAAATGCGGGGTTGGCCTCGGGGGCCTGCGGGCCTAGGCATAAAGCCTCCCTCAAACGTGCCGGAGTGCTTGAGTGCGCGCCTTGTCCTTCTCCCGTCTGCGTCCTGCGCGCAGGATTTCGTCTCTCGCAGCGGGGACGACCTTGGCGGCCCTGATGCTGGCCGGGTGCGCGACGACGGCCGAGCACGTCCAGGCCGGGGCCGCGCCGGTTCCGGTCGAGAGCGCGGCCGCCGCCCAGGCGTCCGTCGCCAGGGGGCCGTTCGTGTCGGCGGCCAATCCCCTGGCGGTCGAGGCGGGAATGAAGGTGCTGGCGCGCGGCGGTTCGGCCGTGGATGCGGCGGTGGCGATCCAGGCGGTGCTGGGTTTGACCGAGCCGCAGTCGTCGGGCCTGGGCGGCGGCGCCTTCATGATGGTCTATGACGCCCAGAACGGCGCCGTCACCGTCTATGACGGGCGCGAAACGGCGCCGGCCGCCGCCACGCCCGAACTCTTCTATGAGAACGGCAAGCCTCTGGTCTTTGTCGATGCGGTTCTGAGCGGGCGCTCGACCGGGGCGCCGGGCGTGATGCCCATGCTGGCCCTGGCCCAGAAGCAGCACGGCGCCCTGGCCTGGTCCGAGCTGTTCGGCGACGCCGAGACGCTGGCGCAGGACGGCTTCGTCGTCAGTCCGCGCCTGGCCGGCATGATCAACGGCGACGCGCCTCAGGCGAAGACCCGCTGGGCGACGGAGTATTTCACCAGGCCGGACGGCGCGCGCTATCAGGCGGGCGACACCCTGCGGAACCCGGCCTACGCCGAGACGGTGCGCCGTATCGCGCGCGAGGGCGCGGCCGCCCTGCAGCAGGGCCCGCTGGCCGAGGCCATCGTCGAGGCGGTGCAGGAGGGGCCGCGTCCCGGCGCCCTGAGCGCCGCCGACCTCGCCGGCTATCGCCCCGTGGTGCGCGAGGCCGTGTGCGGGCCTTACAAGATCTACACCATCTGCGTGCCGCCGCCGCCGTCCAGCGGGGCCTCCATTCTGGAACTGTTGGCCATGGCCGAGCGGACGCCGGACATCGACAAGGGGCCGGACAGCCCCGAAGCCTGGGCCGCCTTCGGCCAGCTTCAGCGGCTGATGTACGCCGACCGCGATCGCTATTTCGGCGATCCCGCCTTCGTCTCCGTGCCGGTGGCGGGGCTGCTGGACCCGGCCTATGTGGCCGAGCGGGCGGCCCTGGCGCCGGGCCTTCGCGGCGCGGCGCCCTATGGCGTTCCGACTGGGGCGCCGAACGTCGGCGCGGACGCCACGCGCGAACCGGCGGGGACGTCGCATCTGGTCGTGGTGGACGCCCAAGGGAACGCCGTCAGCATGACCACGACCGTCGAGAGCCTGTTCGGCTCGGGTCGGATGGCAGGCGGTTTCTTCCTGAACAATCAGCTGACCGACTTCTCCCTGGTCCCCACGGCGTCGGACGGCACGCCGGCGGCCAACGCCGTGGCGGCGGGCAAGCGGCCGCGTTCGTCCATGTCGCCGGCCTTGATCCTGGATCGCGAAGGGCGGCTGGTCGGCGCGTTGGGCTCGCCGGGCGGGTCTTCCATCCTGGCCTATAACGCCAAGGCGCTGATCGGCGCCCTGGCCTGGGGGCTGCCGCTGCAACAGGCGTTCGACCTGCCGAACCTGGTGGCTAAGGGGGACGGCTTCGGCGCCGACACCGAGGGCTTCCCCGCGGCCGTGCGCGAAGGCATGGCGGCGCGCGGCGTCGCCTTGCAGCCGAACACGACCGAGACTTCAGGCCTGCATGGGGGCTTGTGGCGGAACGGGCGCTGGGACGGAGCCGCCGACAGCCGCCGCGAAGGCGTGGCGCGGACGCAGTAGGGCGGCGAGCCTACTCGCGGGGGCGGATCGTCAGTTGGAAGGCCACCAGGCCTTCCGACACGTCCGTGTTGATGCCCTGATAGCCGCGCAGGCCCTTGGCCTCGATCTCGCGATAGACGACGCCGAAGGAGCTTTGCACCGCGCCTCGGCGATAGGCCACGCCGATGGAGGCGTCGCCGAGATAGGCGCCGGCGTCCTGGCTGACGCCCGAACGCGCGAAGTCGCCGTCGCGCGTGCGCGCGAAATTGTAGCCGACCGCCCGCTTGGAGCCTGCCGCGTACAGATACCAACGCGGGCGCTCGCCGAAGGCCTCGTCGCCGTTGGGGGCCAGGCGGTCCAGGCCCTCGCCGATACGCAGGGTGGCGCCCGCCTCGGCCGAGGGGCCGTCGCTGCCGACGCCGAAGCCGGCGTGGTGCGTCAGCGACACTTCCAGCCCCGAGGCCGTGCGGCCCTTCGCCGCCGTCCAGCCGCGCGTATAGGTGACGTCGTAGCTTTCGCCCGAGAAGGCGGCCGGGTCGAGGGCGCGCGGCGGCAGGGGCGCGCCATCGGCGCGGCGCAGTTCGCCCGTGGTGACGATGCGCAACCGGTCGGTGAAGCCGT
>PJTS01000966.1_pt1 | contig 12664 bp, 9 predicted proteins | sample 1512251 | NCBI WGS metagenome assembly PJTS01 (sample SAMN08177686, study PRJNA422409) | Soil metagenome, whole genome shotgun sequencing project. | isolation source: Soil (2) enriched on wood chips: alkali lignin treatment | place: USA: Madison | collected 2015-01-15 | reverse complement strand
TGGAAGCGGCCAACATCGCCTACAACCTGGTGCGCGTGTGCACCAATGGCGTGGCGATCGGCCCGATCCTGATGGGCGTGAACAAGCCGGTGCACATCCTCACCACCAGCGCGACCTCGCGCCGCGTGCTGAACATGACCGCGATCGCCGCGGTGGATGCGCAGATCCGCAAGCAGCTGGAAGCGGAAAAGAAGGCGTAAGCCTTCGTTCCCGCGACAGCTGCAGAAACGCGCCCCACGGGGCGCGTTTCTGTTTCCGCACAGCGGAAACCGGATCGGGTAGCGCCGGGCCATGCCCGGCGAGCGCGCAGCGCGGCGGATCAGGCATTCCGCCGGGCATGGCCCGGCGCTACCGCTCAGCGCTTGCCGCGTCGTGCCGGTGCCGGCGGCGGGGCATCCAAACGCGGCTTGGCGTACTGCGTCCACAACACCGGCAGCGTCTTGCCGGTCTGCTTCTGCCACAGCGCGGGTACATAGCGGCCGTCACGCAGCGCCTTGTCCAGTGCCAGCACCAGCCCCGGGTGCTCGCCCTCGGCCCACTTCAGGAACGCACCGGTCACCCGGTAGCCGCTTTCCACGGTCTGGCCCTTGCCCACTTTCAACGGCAATGCCCAGCCCGCGGCGCCGTTGTCCATGCCGTAGCGGTCGCGTGCGTAATCGGCAATGCCTTCCACCAGCCAGCCCGGCACGCGCTTGTCGCCGTAGCTGGGGTAGCCCTGCACGATGTGCATCGCTTCGTGGGTCACCAGATCGATGTCATCGGGGTGCTTCAGCAGCCAGCCCGGATTGATGGTGATCGTGCTCGCCTTGTCCTTGTCGCCCACATAGGCCACGCCGTTGTAGGCAGGATCGATCACGATGCGCACTTCGTTCGGTGCCGTGGGGCGGAAATCCGCCCGTTCGCGCAGGTAGGCGAAGTAGAACGTGTCGATGATGCGCTTGCGCACCGGTGCGGCCAGCGCGCCGCTGGCGTCCTGGTAGTACAGGGTCACCCCATCACGGCTGACCTGGCCATCGAAGGCCTGGGTCTGGGCCAGGGAAACACCAGGCAGGCCCAGGGCAACAAAGAGCAGGGGAATCAGGCGAAGGCGCATGGCGTCATTGTACGGTGGCCGGTGCCAGCAGTTCGATCTCGGCCAGCTGCAGGCGGCCCGGACCGATCACGCGCAGGCGGTACTCGCCGTAGCGCGCCGGCGATGCGATGCGGAACGGGCGGGTCTGCCGCGGCGAGGTGAAGTCTTCGCCCTCGCGCTGGTCCAGCACCCGCCAGCGTCCGTTGCCGCTGCGCGCTTCCAGTACCCACTGGCCGCCACGGATCGCGCCATCGCCACTGGTCAGCGTGTACATCGTCGGCACGCCATCGGCGCCGCCGGTCAGGTCGATGGTGGCGCCCGCGCCCAGCGCCGCCACCGTGGTGGCATCGTCATCGGTCAACGCGGGCAGGGCACGGCCATCGGCCAGTGCCGCGCGCGCGCTGCTGCCCAGCAGGTCGTGCAGCAGCCGCGGGCGCTGTCCCGCGGCGGTCAGCGACGGCGGAACATCATCGGCGCCGCTGCCCCAGCGCGACGGCTGCGGGCCCATGACGAAGTCCAGGGTGGCACCCTGGGCGATGATCGCGTGCGGCACCCAGGTCTTCGTCCACGGTTTCCCATTGATCTTCAGCGACTGCACGTACACGTTTTCCGGCGAATTGTTCTCGGCGTTGACGGTCAGCACTGCGCCGCCCTGCAGTTCCACCCGTGCGTGGGCGAATGCCGGCGAACCGATCACGTACTCCGGCGCACCCATGCGCAGCGGGTACAGGCCCAGCGAGGCGAACAGGTACCAGGCCGAGGTCTCGCCGTTGTCCTCGTCACCGGGGTAGCCCTGGCCGATCTCGCTGCCCACGTACAGCCGCGACAGGATCTCGCGCACGTGCTGCTGGGTCGTCCACGGCTGCCCGGCGTACAGGTACATCCACGGAATGTGGTGCGCCGGCTGGTTGCTGTGCGCATACATGCCCATGCGCACGTCGCGCGCTTCGGTCATCTCGTGAATGATGCCGCCGTAGGAACCGGCGAATTCCTTCGCGGCGGTTTCCGGGGTGGCAAAGAACGTGTCCAGCTTGGCGGCCAGTTGCGCGCGGCCACCGTACAGCGCGGCCAGGCCCTCGCCATCGTGGGCAGCGGTGAAGGCGAAGGTCCAGCCATTGGATTCGGTGTAGTCGTGGCCCCACACGCGCGGATCATAGGCTTTGGCGTCCACGCGCCAGCTGCCATCGGCCTTGCGGCCCTGGAAGAAGCCCACGGCCGGGTCGAACACGGTCGCGTAGCCGGCAGCACGGTAGCGGAAGTACTCGGCCTCGGTGCGGTAGCGCTCGCGCGCGGCCGGCGTGGTCGCCTTCGTCGCCAGGGCCTGCGCCATGTTGGCCAGGCCGAAGTCATTCAACGCGCCTTCCATGGTCCACGACATGCCTTCGTGCACGTCGGCGCTGGCGTAGCCGCGGAAAGTGGATCGGTCCATGCCCTTGCGGCCGACGTGGCGGTCCGGCGGTACCACTGTCGCGTTCTTCAGCGCGGCGGCATAGGCCTCGGTCGGGTCGAAACCGCCGATACCCTTCAGCCAGGCATCGGCGAAGGCCACGTCGGAACTGGTGCCGACCATCAGGTCCGCATAGCCCGGCGACGACCAGCGTGCGATCCAGCCGCCGGCGCGGTACTGCTCGATGAAGCCCTGCACCAGCTGCCCGGCATCGTCCGGGGTGAACAGCGCATAGGCCGGCCAGGTCGTGCGGAAGGTGTCCCAGAAGCCGTTGTTCACATACACCTTGCCGTCGCGCACCGGCGCGAACGTGCGGCTGGCGCTGCCGTCGGTGTTGTTCTCTTCGGCGCTGGCCTGGCTGGCATAACGCCAGTCCGGCGCGGCGGCGGTGCCGGCATTCTCGTGCCCGGAATTGGGGTACAGGTACAGGCGGTACAGGTTCGAATACAGCGTGGTCTTGGCGTCGTCGCTGGCCTGGCCGATATCGAAGCGCGACAGCCGTGCATCCCAGGCGTCCTGCGCGCGCCCGGCCACGCTGGCCAGGGTGTCGGTGTCGGCAATTTCCAGCGCCAGGTTGTGCCGCGCCTGCTCCAGCGAGATCAGCGAGGTGGCGATGTGCATCGTCACCGTGCGGCCCTGCTCGGTGTCGAACTTGATGTAGCCGGTGGGGCGGCCGGTGTCGATGCGGCCACTGCTGCGCCACGGGCGGTCGAAGCGGGCCACCACGTACATGCGGGTGGCGCCGTTGGACAGGCCGCTGCGGGTGTCGGTGTAGCCGCTCAGGGTCTGCGTGGCGGCATCCAGGGTCAGCCCGCCGCGTGCGTCCACGTTGTCGAACAGCAGGTTGGCATCGCCGCCCTGTGGAAATTCAAACTGGAACAGGGCGGCATGGTCGGTGGGCGCGATCGACGCTGCGATGCCATTGTCGAAGCGCACGTCATAGCGGTACGGGCGCGCCGATTCCTGGCTGCGGTCGAAGGACAGGGCGCGCTTGCTGCGGTCGGCCTCGGGCACGCCGCGGCTGGCCGAGGGCATCACCTGGAAGGTCTGGCGGTCGCCCATCCACGGGCTGGGCTGGTGGCTGAGCGCCAGCGCCTGCAGCTGCGGCCGGTTCTTCGCATCGTTCTGCTCGCTCCAGCGGTACAGCCAGTTCAGTGCACCGGCATCGGTCACCGGCGTCCAGAAGTTGAAGCCGTGCGGTACTGCGGTGGCCGGGAAGTTGTTGCCGCGCGAGAAGGTGCCGTTGGCCTGGGTGCCGCGGGTGGTCAGCACCCAGTCCGACACGCGTTGCGGCACGTTGCGTGGCTGCACGTCCAGGCGCACATCGTCAATCCAGCCCGAGACCGGCGCGCCGTTGGCGCTGGCCACCGCCAGTTCGATGGCCACCACGCGGCGGCCACGCAGGCCCGGTACATCGCCCAGGCGCACCGCCTTGCGCGCCCACTGCTGCGGGTACAGCGTCTTCGAATCGCCCTGCGCGGTCGCGCCCAGGGCAATGCCGTGCTGGTCGCGTGCCGCGCTGGCCGAGACCCGGCTGCCATCGTCCAGGCGCAGATCAAGCGATACGTAGGTCGAGGCCACGGTATCGCTGCCGACGATTTCCGGCAGCAGCAGCCACGACAGCGTGGTGTCGGCGGCAATGGTCACATCGGTGGTGAACAGTTCGCGCGTTGCGCGGCCGCCATCGCCCCGGTAGTGCAGGGCATGCAGGCCGCTGTATCCAGCGTTGCGCTTGGCCGCATACGGGGCGGCCGGGCCGCTGCCGATCTGCACCTGCAGTGGGCCATCGGCCTTCAGCGGTGCCGGTTCGCCCGGCTCGAAGGAGGTCTGCAGGGCCTGCGCCAGCGTCGGCGTCGCGGTGGTCGCACAGGCCAGGGCCAGGGCGAGGGGAAGCAGGGCGCGGCGCGGATCGGTCAGGGTCATGCAGGGTCTCCCGGGTAAGGCAGGCGGCTGGCAGGACCCGCATCGGCGAACACCCAGGACAGCACCGCCCGTGCCGCCAACAGGCAGCGTGGGAGCGATGCAGGTCCGGTGGGGGGCGGGCCGTGCGATCGGGTCAGGTTATGAGGGTCCCGATGCTGCAACAGGCAGACGCACCCTGACAAGTGCCATTTAGTTCGATCCAAATGCGGAAAAACCGCTGCAGCGCACGGTACGGCCGGAACTGCTTGGATCGATTGAAGAAATCCGCCCAAGCTGCTGCCAGCCCAAGGGCGCGAACCCGCCGAACACATCGGTCCGCCTGTTGCAGCGCAATGCTGGCCCGGCCCAGATGCTAGAATCCCAGCCCTCGCAATCCGTTCATCGACACCCGCCATGAGCCATACCGCCACTGCGCCCGCCAACGCCGAAAAGCGCTACACCGTGCACCGCGCCGACCTGCCGCTGAGCTGCCCGACCCCGGAAATGGCGCTGTGGAACTCGCACCCGCGCGTGTACCTGCCGATCGAAGACGAGCCCAACGGTGAAGCGCAGTGCCCGTACTGCGGCTCCACCTTCGTGCTGGCCGACTGATCGGGCGGCCGTTCGATGCGCCGATTGACCGTGGTGCAGTTGCTGCCGGCGCTGCACTCCGGCGGCGTCGAGCGTTCCACCCTTGAAATCGCCGCCGCCCTGGTGGCGGCCGGCCACCGTGCACTGGTGGTGTCCGCCGGCGGGCGCCTGGTGCAGCCGCTGCTGGACAGCGGTGCCGAGCACCTCACGCTGGATATCGGCCGCAAATCGCTGCTGACCCTGCGCCACATGCCCACCCTGCGCCGCCTGTTTGCCGAAGTGGGCGCGGACATCGTGCATGCGCGCTCGCGCCTGCCGGCGTGGCTGGGCCTGTACGCGATCCGTGCATTGCCGGCCGCGCAGCGCCCGCGCTGGGTCACCACCGTGCATGGCTTGAATTCGCCCAGCCGCTACAGCGCGGTGATGACCAGCGGCGAACGCGTGATCTGCGTGTCCAACACCGTGCGCGAGTATGTGCACACCCATTACCCGACCGTTCCCGACGCGCGCCTGCAGGTGATTCCGCGTGGCGTGGACGTGGGCCAGTTCCCGCGCGTGGCACGCGCCGATCGTCGCCCACGCCTGGCCCTGGCGGCCGATTACCCGTGGCTGGGGCAGGTGGACGGCCCGCTGCTGCTGCTGCCCGGGCGCGGTACGCGGCTGAAGGGCCATGCGCACGCGCTGCAGTTGCTGGCCGACCTGCGTGCAGCCGGCGTGCCGGCGCAGCTGTGGATGCTGGGCACCGATGAGCCCGGCCGCGAAACCTATCTTGCCGGCCTGCGCGCGCAGGCGGCTGCACTGGGCATTGCCGAGGCCGTGCACATCAGCGTGCCTACCGCGCGCATCGCCCAGGCCTACGCCGCCAGCGACCTGGTGCTGCAGCTGTCGGACAAGCCCGAGGCCTTCGGCCGCACCGTGGTCGAGGCCCTGTCGGTCGGCCGCCCGGTGCTGGGCTGGAACCACGGCGGCGTGGGCGAACTGCTGCGGCAGCTGCAGCCGTCGGGTGCAGTGCCGCTGGGCAATGCACAGGCTCTGCGTGAACGCGCGCTGGCCCTGCTGGCGCAACCGCCTTCGTTGCCGGGCCGGATCCCGTTTACCCTGCAGGCCATGCAGCGCGACACCCTTCGCCTCTATGCCGACCTTGCCGGCTGACCCCAGCCCGGCCCTGCGCGATGATCGCGCCGGGCGCTGGGCGCCCTGGTGGGTGCTGGCCTATGTGGCCCTGTGGCCCTTGCCGGGCATCGCCGAAACCGTGCTCGGCCTGGGCGCGCTGTACGCCGCCGCGCGCATGGTGCTGCGCCGACTGCAGCATCGCCCGCACCTGCTCAGTCCCGCCGCCTGGGCGCTGACCTCGATCCTGTTCCTGGGCTACTGGCTGCCGCAGGCATTTTCCGCGTTCGATGCCATCGATCCCGCCGCGGCCTGGACCAAGACCGCCGCCGGCCTGCGCTATCTGCCCTTCATGTGGCTGGTGGCCATTGCCGTGGCCACGCCCCAGCGGCGTCGGCTGACCCTGGGCGGGCTGGCGATCATCACCGGTCTGTGGACCCTGGACGCGCTGGTGCAGGCGCTGGCCGGCAGCAGTCCGTGGTTCTGGTCGCTGGACCAGTTGAAGCATGTGGTCAGCGGGCACGGCCTGTGCCCTGCCGATGAAGTCGTGCTGGCCGACCGTCTGAGCGGTGCACTGGGGCCATGCAACCTGAAGTTCGGCCAGGTGCTGGCCAGCCTGTCACCGTTCCTGCTGCTGCCCCTGGCTCGCCGATTCGGCCATGCCGGCTGGCTGCTGGGCGCCGCCGCGCTGGGCATCGTGCTGCTGCTGGCGGGCTCGCGTGCGTCCTGGGTCACCTTTGGGCTGGTGCTGGTGTACAGCGGCCTGCGCCAGTTCGGCTGGAAACGCCTGCTGCTGTTGTCGTTGGCCGGCCTGCTGGGTGCGGCCGCGTTGACCGCCAGCGTGCCGCAGCTGCGCGAGCGCGTGGCGCGCACCGCCATGGCCTGGGACGGCGCCGACGATGGCGTGGACCAGGCCCTGTCCGGCCGCGCCCGCATCTGGTCAGCGGCAGCGTGCATGATCGAAGATCATCCGATCAATGGCGTCGGCGCGCGTGGCTTCCGCGATGCCTATCCCGGCTGCGTGCGCGAACACGACGCGGCGGTGTGGGGCAACGAACCGGCGCTGCACGCCCACCAGATCGTGCTGGAAATCCTCGCCGAAACCGGCGTGCTGGGCCTGCTGCTGTGGCTGGCAGCCGTGGCCCAGGCCTGGCGCGCATGGCGCTTCGCCCCGGCCCATGCGCGTGAGCGCGCGCGACCGGCCATGCTGGCGCTGGCCGTCACCGTGTTCCCGTTGAACACCCACCTGGCGTTCTATTCCACCTTCTGGGGCGGGGTCACCGTGCTGCTGGCGGCGCTGTTCGTCGGCACGCTGCTGGCACGCGAACCGGACGAGGCGCACAGCACCATGTGATGGTTCCGCGTGCACAGTAGATCCACGCCATGCGTGGATGGGCTTTCCCGACCCAACCCCGCGCCACTCACCAATACCGCCGCGATGCCCGGCGGCGCAGGCGGTGGACATGGCCAGCCCCAGACTCCGTTACGGTCGCTACTCCCGCACCGGCAATGTGTGCTCGCTGACCACGGTCACCCTGCGCCGTGAACCCTTCTTCGCCGATGCCGCCAACGTGGCGATCCTGATCGATGCCCTGCGCTTCGTTGAACGTGCCGGCCTCAGCTACAGCCTCACCTGGGTGGTGAGGCCCGACCACCTGCATTGGCTGATGGAGCTGCACCAGGGCACCCTCGCCGAGTGCATGACGCTGCTCAGATCGCGCAGCAGCCGTATGCTGGACCAGCGTCTGGGACGGCGCGGCACGCCATGGCAGCACGGCTGCCACGACCACGCACTGCGGAGCGATGAATCACTGCACGAGAAGGCCATGTATATCCTGGCCAATCCGGTCCGCGCAGGTCTGGCGTGCGAGGTGGGGGAATACCCGCACGCATGGTGCAGTTGGCCGCTGTAATCCGCTGGCGTCGGGCGAAAATCATCCACGCATGGCGTGGATGCAGCATTCGCCGGTTATCTGTAGAAATCGCTGCGGCCGCCAGGCTGGCGCTTGAAACGCCGGTGGATCCACAGGTACTGGTCCGGGGCTTCGCGCACCATCTGTTCAATGGCCTGATTCACCCGGGTGGTATCGGCTTCCACATCCTCGCTGGGGAAGTTCTCCAGCGGTGCGCCGATCTTCAGGAAATACTTCCCGCCTTCGCGGCGGTGGAAGTAGGGAATGACCGCGCAGCCGGTCATGCGTGCCAGTTGGTGGGTGGCGGTGATCGTGGCCGCGGTATGGCCGAAGAACGGCACGAACACGGTGTCCTTGCCGCGCATGTCCTGGTCGGGGGCATACCACAGGAAGCCGCCCTTCTTCAGGTGGCGCACGGTCGCGCGGATGTCCTCGTTGGCGTACATCGCCTTGGCATAGCGCAGCCGGCCGAACTTCACCGCCCACTCGTACACCGGGTTCTTGTGCCTGCGGTACATGCCCGACAGGTCGACGTGGTCGCACAGCAGGCGCCCGCACATCTCCAGCGTCATGAAGTGCCCCGACACCAGCAGCACGCCACGGCCCTCGGCCTGCATCTGCTTCAGGTGTTCCAGGCCCTCGATCTGCACCTGCGGGCGGATGCTGTCGATGCTGCCCCACCAGGAACGCGCGCATTCGAAGATACCCACGCCCAGGGCGTCGAAGCTGTCGCGCACCAGCCGGTTGCGCCAGGCCTCGTCCTTTTCGGGGAAGCACAGCTTCAGGTTGACCTCGGCGGCACGGCGGCGGCTGCCCAGCAGGCGCCAGGTGATCCAGCCGACCCCGCGCCCCAGCGCGCGCTGCAGGAACCACGGCAGCCGGGCGATGCCGAAGGCAGCGAGCATCGCCGCGAACATCGGCCAGTTGCGGGGATCGGCCAGGGACGGGCGGACGGCGGTGGAGGCATCGGACATGGGGCCATTCTACCAAGCCCGCCGCGTGTCTTTCCCTGGGGCGTCCCGTATCCTTGCCGCATGCGTAAAGACCCTGTCGAATGGATCCTGCGCGGCCTGTACTCGGCCGTGCTCTACATCCTGCTGCCGATCACCGTGTACCACCTGGTGTGGCGGGGCTTCCGGGTCCGCGAATACTTCCGGCGCTGGGATGAACGCTATGCGTCCTACCCGCAGCCGACCGGCCAGCCGCGGGTCTGGCTGCACGCGGTGTCGGTGGGCGAAGTGAACGCGGCCGCGCCGCTGGTGAACGCCCTGCGCAAGCAGCGCCCGGACATCCGCTGGGTCATCACCACCATCACCCCCACCGGTTCGGAGCGCGTGCGCGCGCTGTGGGGCGATGCGCTGGATCACGTGTACCTGCCCTATGACGTGCCGGGCAGCGTCAATCGCTTTCTCGGCCATTTCCAGCCCAGCCTGGCGCTGATCCTGGAAACCGAGCTGTGGCCCAACATGCTGTTCGGCTGCCGCGACCGCCGCATTCCGGTCTACATCCTCAACGCGCGGCTGTCGGCACGTTCGTTGCGGGGTTATCGCGTGCTGGCCGCGCTCATCCGCCGCGCGCTGCGCACGGTCACCTGCGTGGCCGCGCAGTCGCAGGACGATGCCGCGCGCTTCGTGCAGTTGGGCGCCGCGCCGGAACAGGTACAGGCGCTGGGCAATCTGAAGTTCGACATCGCCATTCCCGAAGTGCAGCCGTTCATCACGCAGTTCCATCAGAGCGTGCCGGCCACCCGTCCGGTGTGGATTGCGGCCAGCACCCACGAGGGCGAAGAGCAGGCGGTGATCGACCTGCACCGCCGGCTGCGCCAGCAGCATCCGGATCTGCTGCTGCTGTGGGCGCCGCGCCACCCCGAACGCTTCCCGAAGGTGGAATCGCTGGCCCGCGAACAGGGCTGGCGCGTGGCCACCCGCCGCGCGCAGCGCTGGCCGGCAGCCGATACCGATGTGTTCGTGATCGACACCCTGGGCGAACTGATGCCGTTCTATGGCTGCGCCCAGGTCGCGTTCGTCGGCGGCAGTCTGCAGGCCATCGGCGGGCACAACCTGCTGGAGCCGGCGGCGCTGGGTACGGCCGCAGTCACGGGCCCGCACCTGCACAACTTCGCGGAAATCTCCCGGCGCATGCGCGAAGCCGGGGCGCTGCTGATCGGCGATGACGTGCAGGCAGTGGGCGACCACCTGCAGCATCTGCTGCAGGATGTGCAGGCGCGCGAACACATGGCGCATGCCGGCTGCACGCTGGTCAGCAACGGTCGTGGCGCCCTGCAGCGCACCGTGGCACTGGTGGAACCGCACCTGCCGCCGCCGCGCGACTGACGTTCGACTGCGAAGCATTGTCGCGAAAGGCCAAGTCAAGCTTGCTTGATGGCTGTACCGATGTCGTAGCTGTCCTGTCCAGACCGCTGTGGACGTGTCTTTGATCACAGGCCGACGCACGCGTGCGCTTTCCCGATACCGCCAGGCCGCGGCCGCTGCCAGCCTGCTGTCGACCACGCTTGGTCGGCATCAAGGAAGCTTTCAATGGACCGCGATTGCAGTGGCGCCGCGCGGGGTGGCGGGCGAACCGGCGGTGTACTGGGTACCGATCATGTACTGGTGCTGGCGCTCACGCTGGTGGCCGGCGGCAGTGTGATCGCGCTCGTCGGCCAGCACACCGCTGCAGAGGCGGGGCCGGCCATCGTGCTCAGCCTGCTGCTGGCGGCGCTGGGTGCGTGGCTGGTGCTGTGCAGCCTGCGCGATGCGCTGCGTGCGGCGCCCGCGGGTTGCGGTCTGCACGATCTGCTGCAGTTGGCCTGGGGCCGGCGTGTGGCTGATCTGCTGGTGCTGGCGCTGCTGCTGGAGCTGGTGGTCACGGTGGCAGGCGCAGCGCAGGCCGGTGCGCGCCATCTCTACGCCGCCGCCACCGTGGTGGGCGCCGAGCCAGGGCAGTGGCTGCCGGTACAGATCGTGGCAGCTCTGCTGGTGCTGGCCACGGCGGCGATGGCCCTGCTGCGGCCGCGTCGCGCGGTGCTGCTGGCGTGCGCCCTGCTGACGCTGAAGTTCGGCATTGGTGCGCTGCTGGTGCTGCTGGCCGCGCGCCATGTGCATTACGCGCACTGGGTTCCCTGGCTGCCCAATGCAGTAGCGCCCTACCGGTTCGGCCTGGGCGGTGTGCTGGCCGCCAGTGTGCCGCTGCTGGCGGTGTTCGCCAGCACGGGTCTGGTGCTGGCCGTGGCCACGCTCGCGTGGCGGCCGCGGCGGCAACTGGTGCTGGCGGTGGGCGTGGCGGTGCCGGCGGCCATGCTGTGGCTGATGACGCTGGCGGCGCTGCAGTCCGGGCTGGTGGCGTTCCCGGCCTTGGCCAGCACCCGGCCGCTGTCGGTGGCCCTGCAGGGCATTGCGCAGCTGCAGTGGTTGCTGCCGCTGCTGCCGACGGCCGGCGCCGCAGGCCTGGCGGCCCTGCAGCTGGTGCTGCTGCTGCTGGCGGTCACCCTGTGTACGCAACGCTGGCGCGGTGCGCTGCAGCGCCTGGGGCTGCAGCGCGCAACGGTGGTGGCGTCACTGGCCGTGCTGGCCGCCCTGCTGGCGGTGTGGCTGCCCGAGGGCGTGCTGCCGGGTCTGCCGGGGCCGGTGTCATTGCTCGTACTTGCAGCGGTGTGTGCGGGGCAGGTACGGCAGTCCGGCGGGGCGCGGGTGCGCGCGCCCCTGGCCACCGCGCTGTGCCTGCTGCCGGTGCTGCAGCGGTTGCTGTAAGCGCGCGCTGTCGGCCTGGCAGCGTCGTTGCCGCACAAAAAAACCACCCTTGCGGGTGGTTCTTCTGTACCGCCAGCAGCGCGCGGAATCAGCGCGTGGTGGTGGCCGGGGTGCCCGCGTCCTGGGTCAGCAGGCGGTTGACGTCCTGCAGCTCGGCCACGTCCAGCGAACCCAGCGACTGGCTCAGCAGCAGGCGGTTCTGCAGGAAGGTGTAGCGGGCCTGGGCGTAGTCCAGCTGCGCCGAGAACAGGATGCGCTGGTTCTGGATCACGTCCAGCACCGTGCGCGTACCCACTTCCAGGCCGACCTGCGAAGCGTCGTAGGCGCTCTGTGCGGACACTACCGCCAGGCGGCGTGCTTCCACTTCGCTGATGCCCTGCACCAGGGTCTGGTAGGCATTGCGGGTGTTGCGGTCCAGGGCGCGCTTCTGCTGCTCGTAGGTGTCTTGGGCGATGTCACGCTGGGCCAGCGCCTGGCGGACGCCGGACTGGGTGGCGCCGCCGGAGAAGATCGGCACGTTCAGGGTCAGGCCGATGCTGTTGGTGCGCGCATCGGGCGACAGCGAACCGGCACCGGTGCTGTCACCCCAGGTTGCGCTCTTGCCCCAGCTGCCGCCCAGCGACAGGGTGGGGTAGTGGCCGCCACGGGCCGCCTGCACGCCGGCTTCAGCGGCGCTGACCTTCAGTTCCTGGGCCTTCAGTGCCGGGTTCTGGTTGCTGGCCTGGGTCACCAGTTCATCGATGTTGCCGCGGTTGGCCGGCACTTCCGGACGGAAATCGGCCGGCAGGCCGCGCAGGTTCACCACCGGCTGGCCGGTCAGTTCGGTCAGCGGCTGGTAATTGTCGGCCAGGGTGTTCTGCGCAACGATGGTGTTGGCACG
>PJTS01000965.1_pt1 | contig 12665 bp, 21 predicted proteins | sample 1512251 | NCBI WGS metagenome assembly PJTS01 (sample SAMN08177686, study PRJNA422409) | Soil metagenome, whole genome shotgun sequencing project. | isolation source: Soil (2) enriched on wood chips: alkali lignin treatment | place: USA: Madison | collected 2015-01-15 | reverse complement strand
TAACCGCGAACTTCCGCCGATTCCGGCCAAGCGCTACTTCACCATTGGTGAAGTCAGCGAGCTGTGCGACGTCAAGCCGCACGTGCTGCGCTACTGGGAAACCGAATTTCCCAGCCTTGAGCCGGCCAAGCGCCGTGGTAACCGCCGTTACTACCAGCGCCACGACGTGCTGATGGTGCGGCAGATCCGCAGCCTGCTGTACGAACAGGGTTACACCATCGGCGGCGCGCGCCTGCGCCTGGATGGTCCGGATGCGCGCGAGGAATCGGCGCTGAGCAACCAGATCATCAAGCAGGTGCGCATGGAACTGGAAGAAGTGCTGCAACTGCTGCGACGCTGAACCTTTTTTCCAAGTAATCCGCTATACTTCACGGCCCGCCACACAGGCGGGCACATTGCAGCATCAGTCGGGGCGTAGCGCAGCCTGGTAGCGCATCTGCCTGGGGGGCAGAGGGTCGTCGGTTCGAATCCGGCCGTCCCGACCATTACTGCAATGAACCGAAAAGCCCGCGCATCACTGCGTGGGCTTTTTTGTTGCGCCAGTGTATGCTGCGCGCCACTCGTATCACCGCGGCTGCTGAACCCGGTCCTTACGAGAACATTTCATGCACCATCCCCGAACCCGCGCCTGGCGTCGTGCCGCGGCGCGCCTGCATGGCGGCGATCGCGCAACGCGCGTGGCGCTGATCAAGCCCGAGAAGAACTGGAAGCTGATGTACCTGCGCAGCGCAAAGCTTGCGCGTGCACGGCAACTGGGCTTCGTCTATCCCATCCAGAGCGTGCGCCAGCAGCTGGAGCAGCCATGATCAACCTGCTCTTCGTCTGCAGCCGCAACCAGTTGCGCAGCCCGACCGCCGAAGCCATCTGGCGACGGCGGCCGGGCTTCAGCGCGCGCTCGGCCGGCACCAGCCCGCACGCACGGTGGCCGATCAGTGCGCATGATCTGCGCTGGGCCGATGTGATCTTCGTGATGGAAGCCAAGCACCAGCAGCGCCTGCAGGCACAGTTCGCGCGGCTGCTGCTGCACACGCCGCTGCACTGCTTGGACATTCCCGATGATTACGCCTGCATGGACCCGGCGCTGATGGCGTTGCTGGAAGCACGCGTGGGCGCGTGCCTGGCCGAGGGAGTGGGCCCGGGAGCGTAACGACCTGCCGTTCAGCCTGCGGACCCATGCCCCGGGGTAGTTCCCGTATCATCGGCCGCACATCCGATCGCATCGATGTTCCCTCGCGTTGTTCGCCGCGCCAGTGGACAGGCCTTGGTCCTGCCCCGGCTTGCGGCGCAGTACGCGCGGGCGGCGCACGGACCACGACGACCACAGGGGGTTGCGTTGATCAGCAGTATCGTCATTCATCGTTCGGCCGGCGAAGGCTCGGCCGGCGTACAGGTCCTGGACACCACGTTCAAGGGCAAACGCGTGTTCGTGTCCTGGGGCCTGCGCGGCGCCGAGCTGAGCCGCGAGGCAGAACCGCCCGACACCGTGGCCGCGCGCCGGGCGCTGCAGCACCTGTCCCGGCAGGTGGAGGGGCCGCGCAGTGGCGAAGTATTCATAGCCAGCCAGTCCGGCGTGGCCATCAGTGTCTATCGGCTGTTGACCGAGGCCCGCAGCGGCGATGCGCTGTTCTTCCTGTGCGATTCGCCTGCGGTGGCGGATTGGCTGGAAACCGCGCTGGAAATCCAGGCGGGTTGAACCGCGCTCTGTAGAGTCGAGCCATGCTCGACTGCTTCTGCCAACGGCAGTCGAGCATGGCTCGACTCTACGAAGGGCTGGCCAGCGCGGCATCCACGGCGGCGCGTGCATGCAGGGTGGTGGTATCGAACAGCGGTACCGGGCTGTCCTGTTCCCGTACCAGCAACATGATCTCGGTACATCCCAGAATGATGGCTTCGGCGCCGCGCGCCACCAGGCGTGCGATCACGTCCACATAGCGCTGCCGGGAGGCTTCACTCACCACGCCGGCAATCAGCTCGCGGTAGATGATGTCGTGCACGTCGCGGCGGTCGTCGGCTTCCGGCACCAGCACCTGCAACCCGAAGCGATCGCTCAGCCGCTTGCGGTAGAAGTCCTCTTCCATGGTAAAGGCGGTGCCGAGCAGGCCGACCGTGCGCAGGTCGGCGCGTCGGATGGCGTTGGCGGTGGGATCGGCGATATGCAGCAGCGGCAGCGGGCAGGCCGCTTCCAGTTGTGGGGCCAGCTTGTGCATGGTGTTTGTGCAGACCACCAGCAGCTCGGCGCCACCCGCCTGCAGCCGGCGGGCGGCATCGATCATCTCCGCGCCCAGCGCGTCCCAGTCGCCGTCGTGCTGCAGCTGCTTGATGCGGGCGAAATCCACCGACCACAGCAGCAGCTGCGCCGAGTGCGCACCGCCCAGCCGCTGGCGGACATCCTCGTTGATGAGGCGGTAGTACTGCGCTGAGCTTTCCCAGCTCATGCCGCCGATCAGTCCCAGGGTCTTCATGCGTGTCTCCATGCTTGAGGCAGCATTGCAGCACAGACCGGCCCCCGCATGCTGGCCGCCTTCTGTAACCGTCGATCGCGCCCCAAGCTGTATGTACCGCCGCGCGACGCCAGTCCGTAAGCTGGTGGGCTTCCCGCGTCGAGAACAGCAATGGCCCTGCAAACCTGGTGGTGGTTCCTGGCCACGGTCTTCGTGCTGTGTGGCACGCCGGGCCCGAACATGCTTCATATCCTCGGCCGCAGCGTCGGCCTCGGTTTCCGCCGCAGCGTGCCGGCCATGGCGGGCTGCCTGCTGGCCATGCTGCTGGTGCTCGCCGCCTCCGCCGCCGGACTGAGCGCGCTGCTGCGTTCCTCGCCGATGCTGTTCGAGGTGCTGCGCTATCTCGGCGTGGCCTACCTGGCCTGGCTGGGCATCAAGGCGTGGCGCGACAGTTGTCGGCCGGCCCCGGCGGCCAGCGCAGGCGAACCGCTGCTGGAGCCGGCCCACGGTGCAGGGGCGGTCTTCCGCGGCGGCCTGCTGGTGGGCCTGAGCAACCCGAAGCTGTTGCTGTTCGCCGCCGCGTTCCTGCCGCAGTTCGTCGATCCCGCACGTGCGCAGGGGCTGCAGTACACCGTGCTGGTGGCCACCTTCGCCAGCTGCGAACTGTTCTGGTACGTGATGTATGCCGCCGGCGGCCACAGCCTGCGCCGCTGGCTGGCCAGGCCCTTCGCGCAGCGCTGGTTCGAGCGCCTGGTCGGCAGCGTGTTCCTGGCCTTCGCGGTCGCGCTGCTGCGTTTCCGTCCGCGCTGAATGTTCACGCCGCGCGCGCGGCGCGCTCACGAAGCCAGCATCGGCGAAGGCTTAACCTGTTCATACCGTTCGTACACCCTGTCGGGAAAAGGATCGACATGATCAAGTGGGCCATCATCTTTGCCATCATCGGCCTCATTGCCGGCGCCCTTGGGTTTGGCGGCATTGCCGGCGCATCGGTCGGCATTGCCAAGTTCCTGTTCTGGGCCGGCATCATCATCGCCGTTGTGCTGTTCCTGCTCGGCATGACAGTGGCCAAGAAGGTCACCTAGTGCGGCAAAGCGAGAAAGGGGCGTTCAGCCCCTCACTCGAGAAGTATCGATACACCGAGCCCGGCCTGAAGGTCCGGGCTTTTTTCATCCAGTCCTGCATCGAACGACGCATCGAGTTGTATCCGTGGGGTAAGTGCCCAGGTGACCCCCGCGCCCGCCACAGCCTCGTGGGGTTCATCACTCGATGCCGTGAAGCCTGCCTCGATGAATATCCCGAGGCGCTCGGTTGCCTCAAACGACACGCTGGGAGACCAGGTGGAGCTGTGGCTTCCCGCCCCACGCTGGTGGCTGGCATAGAAGGCGCCCGTCCAGCGGCCGCTTAACTGGTGTTCGACACTGGCGGCCAGCGCGTACTGGCGGCCGTCGCTGAATGAGGACCTGCCGGTGTCGACGACCGCCGAAGCACGCAGGGCCCAAGAGGTGGGTCTGGTGCTTCCCGGTCCGGCCCACTTCAGCGACACCGTTGTATCGCCACTACCTTCGTCGGTCGTTGCCGCAACCCCTGCAGCCGTGATTCGACGCCGGTTCCAGGGCGACGCCTGAACCTGCAGTTCCATCGCCTCGGTCAGGCCGGTGCGGAGCAGGGCAGAGCTGGACACCTCACGGGAAGTGCCCGACGCATCGTGGGTGCGCGCGTAGGTAGGAAATCCGAATTCCAGCGCGACTCCGCGGGGCTTGACCGTATCGGTTGAAAAGCCCATGCCGGGGCGGTCGAAGCCGGGCACGGATGAGTCGTCAGCCCACGCAGAACCGACGGCCGCCACCAGCAGAACCGCGACAGAAACCAGGCGCATGAGAGCATCACAAGAGGAAGGCGCGCCAGCATGCGCCGGTCCGGCGTGCGAACGGTGTGAGGGGCACTCAGTCGTCGATGCGGGCGAAACGCGCCTGCGGGCCGTGCTCACCCGGCACCTGCTCGACGAACATGGCGTATGGGCGCACCCAGAGGCCACCTTCACCATACAGGGCGCGGTACAGCACCATCGGCTGCAGGGTCTCGCTGCTGCGCACGATATCGATCACTTCATAAAGGCCGCCCTTGAAATGGCGGTAGCGGCCCGGCTCGAGGCGGGGCAGGGGGCGGAGGTCGGACATGCGGGGAGTTTACTTCCGCGCAGGCGTGGGCGGCAGCGCGCGCCAGGCGTTGATGGCCTCGGCGGTGTTGGCCAGGCGCTGGGCCTGGGCCAGCTCCCACGGCCGCTCACAGCGTCCGCTGCGCTGGTACCACTGGTAGCCGGCCGAACCGATGCAGCCGTGTTCAACGCGGTCACCGCCGATAACGGGCGCGGCGCTGGCGGGATCGCGGGCCGGCGCGGGCCCGGGCGCGGAGGCCTCAGTGCCGGCCGTGTGCAACTGGGCGACAAGCGCTCAGCTGATGCTGGCCCGCACCAGTTCCTCGAACAGGACCAGATAGCTGGCCACGAAGTAGAACTTCAGCAAGGTCGAACGCTGCAGCGGAAGCGAGGTGCGCATGTGGAAGGGGCCCCTGTTGGTGACGGTAGTGTGAAGCGCCCCTAACTTCGTGACAAGAGTCACTAAAAACTTTCACTAAACGGACTCAGAGATGTGATGGGGGTGGTGTTCTGACCTCTGGTCAGGAATTTTCGTACTAATCCGATAGGCACTTCCTGATTGGCTGCCTAGGGTGGGCGGCAACCGCAGGCGCCCCGGCGCCGCTGCCCGTTCCCTTCAAGGAGTCCATCATGGTCATTACCGTCAAATGCAGTGCCGCGCGCTGGTCTGTCCTGGATCCGGCGACCGCGGTCGCCGAACCCTTCGCCAGCGGCGCCGCTGCCTTCGATGCTGCCCTGCTGCGCGCCAGCGACCACCACCGCCGCACCGGCCAGGACAGCACGGTGCGCGTGGAGGCGCTGGGCAACACCGTCGACGCGGTGCATTTCAGCCACTGAAGCGCCGGCGCACGAAGGTCAGGCGGCTTCGGCCTCTGACAGGGCCCGGTCGATGAAGCGGCGCAGCCAGGCGGCGCTGATGTTCTTGCTGCAGACATGCGCGATCTGCCTGGGCAACGCCTTGTCGCGCAGCAGGTTTTGCGGTTGTCGGGCGAGCACCAGGATCTGCAGGTCACGGCGCAGGCAGCAGACCCTGCGCAGAAGCGGAATGCCGTCAGTCTGGCCGATGGTCGGCATGCAGGGGTCGATCACCAGCACACGGCATCGTGGGTCGGCGATCTGCAGCAGGACGTCCGAGGGTGAGCGGGCTTCGGCGATCGCGTCTGCGCCGAAGTGGGGGTGGAGGTGGTTGTTGAGCTCGCGGCGGACCCAGGGATTGGCGTCTGCCAGTACCACAGTGGGGGAGGTTGCAGACCAGGCTGCCCTCTGAACGTGCATAGTGAATATGTGCAAGTAGCGGGGTAGACGAGATAGTGGTTAAAGACAAACCTGTGGGATTGCAAGCCCGTTCGTTACGGAGGCATGGCATTTCCAGGCTTCAGTCCAAGGATCACGGCGCAGATAAATCATTCCACTTCCATAACCCGGATCAGGCTTCAGCTGGCAGAAGATGTAGTAGTCGCTTCCACCGGATGCTTCGAAGCGCTCGCAGTAGTTGCCTTGTATTGGGAGGCCTATGTCTGCCGGGTCGATATTTCCGGAACCGGAAGAGAATCCCTCTGCAATCAGAATCTCGACCCCGGCCTTCCCTGGGGCTATCTCTGCAAGGGCGGCTGTCAGCTTGGCCTTTGCCGCAAACAATTGATATTGGGGTAAAGCGATCATGCCGAGAATGCCTATGATCGCAACGACTACCATTAGTTCGATGAGGGAGAAGCCACGTTGCCTGCCGCCAAGGGCTCCTGCGAACTGCGTATAGGGGTTGAGGGAGGTCATCAATTCCTCGGTGTGCTTGAAACTGTGAAATTGTCGGCCGGGCGACGCATAGCGCTCTGCATGCGTAGCAGAATGGTTGGTCGCCCAGCCCCGATCTTCCTTCAGGACCGGCAAGGCTCTGGCAGCAGATTCTTGTTCGTGATATCGCTGGTGCAGGCCCACACGCCTTCGCTTTCGCGGACAAGGCGGAGTTCGGAACTGTTGCCATACATCGCGTCTTCCATCAGATTGCACACCAGGGTGTGCTTCCCGCCTGCGGAGCTCAAATCCGCAGTGAACGTCTCGCAGCGGGAACCTTCCAGTGGTAGCCCCAAGGTAGTAGGAGTTACGCCCTTAAGATCGGCTCCTTCGGCGAGCAATGCCTCCACCCCGACCTTTCCAGGCGTGATCTCTGCAAGCGCGGCGGCAAGCTTCGCTTTGGCAGAAAAACGTTGGTACTGCGGCAGGGCAATCATCGCGAGAATACCAATGATGGCAACGACCACCATCAGCTCGATGAGCGAGAAACCCCTCTGTCGGGAAAGGCGAGTGGATGTGCGACGCGCGTTCGTGTCAGGGATATTCATCATGATCCTCCATGGCTGGTCTATTTAGCGGGGCGCTGTGGAATGGATATTCCAGAGCGTGGCCATAGATAATCACCCGCGCATTCGGATCGATATTCAAGGATTGGTAAAAGTGTCGCGGCATCCGTGCATTTACGATTAATTGAATGCAATGGCACTGCACGCCGCAGGCAACAGCTGGGGATCGGAAACATCGGCTTCGCAATGCCAGGCACCCTGCGGGCTGCGACGAAGTATCAGCGTGCCGCGCACGCGTGCGTCCTCGTGCAGCTCGCAGCTCAGGCGGGCGTGCCCCGTGTCCGGGAGGTGCAGCCTGAGATGCGCGCAGTACGCGGCGCTGGCAGGCAACCCGAAATGCCGGTCGCTCGGTTCCAGTTCGCCCTCGGCGTAGCTGGTTTCGATGGCTTGGATCACAGTGCCAAGCGTGGTCACGGTGGCGTGCAGTCGTGCTCGTTGACTGTCGCTGCGTGTCATGGGCATCAGCAGGATCACGGCGTAGAGCGTGATCAGCGCCGCAGCAATGACGAGGGCCACCCAAGGCCGTGTCCGGGGTGGCTGCATGTCTTCTGCGGGTAGTGTGGAAGCGTGCGGCATGGCCTTGGCTCCAGTGCAGTGGGTGCTGCGGGACGACGTCCCTGGGCCGGGGCCGCTCTCCCCAGCGGCCCCGGCACTCCCTTCCCCAATTCTGTGTTCGGCTGGCTGTGCTTTACAGCGCCAGCGAGCTTTCCACGTCCAGCACCATGCGGCGGGCGAGGGCCAGGTTGGCCTTCTGCCGGTCCAGCACGACGTAGAAGAACAGCCCCTTCTTGGCCGATACCGGGCGCAGCACGTGATAGGCGCGGCCCAGGGTGATCAGGACGTCCTCGATGCTGTCGTTGAGGTTCAGCGCCTCGGCCGTCTTCATCTTGGCGCGCAGCACTTCGGTGTTGCCGGCGGCCGCCAGTTCCATGTCAACGCCGGAACCGGCTTCGCCAAGCAGCATTCCGCTTTCATAGTCGACCAGTGCGACGGCTTGCGCGCCGTTGATCTGCATGAGCGTATCCAGGCATTTATTGATCGCGGTATTCATTTCAGTGGTCCGTTGCGGGTGTTTGGAAGAAAAGAGTCGTCTGAGCAGAGAGAGGGGCATTCATCGGTTCGTGTTGTCGGCCAGGGTGCGCACGCACTGCTTGGCGTGCCACAGGGCGTTGCCGATGACGCAGCTGTGGTCGCAGGCCGTCATCAGCAGCCGCTGCTGCTTTCCGGGAATGGCCAGCATCAGCACCTTGCCGTCGGCGGCATCCAGAATCAGCGTGTCCAGCTCGCCAAAGCGCAGTTCCCGTCCGAGCGCACTGGCCAGGCCCAGCATCGAGCTGGTCATCGCGGCCAGGCGGTCGGCGACATTGCCCTTGGGGCCTGCCTGGGCCAGGGCGAAGCCATCGGCGCTGGCGACCACGATCGCCTGTATGCCCGAGACGTCGCGTGCCAGTGCATTCAATGCTGAAGCAGCGTGCGCAGCGTCATTCATGCGCGGTCGCCATGGCGTTGCATTCAATCTGGCTCATCAGCAGATCCATGGCGGTGATCGCCTGTTTCATGTCGCGCGGATCCAGCGGCAGCGCAGGCAGGTGGGGTGCGTGCTCGCCCAGCCACGCCTGCCATTGCGGCAGGACGGGGTCATCGGTGCGGCCGCATTTGGTGATGCCGATGACGACCGGCAGGCTGGGCGCGTGTTCGCCGATGGCCTGCAGGTGCTGGCCGGCAAGCGTCGCATCGACGCTCGTGCTGCCATCCACCAGCACAATCGCGCCTTCGGCACCGGCCAGCAGGATCGGCCAGATATAGGAGAATCGATTCTGCCCGGGCGAGCCATACAGGCGCAGGCGGTCACCGCCGGGCAGGTCGATGTCGCCGTAGTCCATGGCTACGGTGGTGTACTCCTTGCCCACGTTGGGGTCGGTATTGCGGGCTTCGGTCACCACGGCTCTGCCCTGGGTGAGTGTCTGCACCAGGGTCGATTTGCCGGCGCCGAGTGGGCCCATTACTACGATCTTGTGCTCACGCACGGTCATGCACTCCAGCGGATACGAAGTTGGCGCCACAGGTTGACGAGACCGTCAGCGGGCGAGGGGCGGACAGGCGCATCCTCGCCCATCACCGGAAAGGCGTAGGCGGTGAGGAAGGCAGCGTTGAAGAACGACTGCACCTGGCGCTGCGGAAGGCCCAGGATGTCGCAGCACGCCTGCACGGAGGCGCCCTGCTTGATCAGCAGGGCGCACAGCCGGAAGTGGTCCGGCCGGTGGGCGAGAATGCGGAAATCCGGCCAGCGGCGCAGGCGCAGTTTGGCGTCCAGCTGCAGCGGCGCCATAAGCCGGTCCAGCCGCGTGGCTGCCAGGCCGATGTTCCATAGGGTTGGCCGCAGCGGCAGGTTGCTGGACACGGTTGCGCGCTGCACGAACATCTGCTGCGTCACGGGCGCCAGGTGCAGCGGCGGATGCTCGTCGGCCAGCAGTTTCTGCAGCAGTGTGAGTGCAATTGGCGCGGGTGCGGTGGTCATCATGCGGTCGCTGTTTGCATCGAGCCAGCAGACGGTCGCATCGTAATGGACGACGGCGGCGTAGGCAGGCCTGCGCGATGTCGCTGCATCACCGGCCAAGTGGAGGCGCAGCTGCTGCACGAAGGGCAGTGCTGCCGACGGCAGCGTTGCCTGCGCCGGCGGTGGCGGCGCGAACTGCTCGCTGGGGTCCTCGAAGGATGCGCGACGGAATCGGACCATGGGGCTCGGTGCAGTGAATGATCGGGGAGCGCCATGTAATCGTCTTTCCCGATTTCGATCCATGAAACTATTGGGAAAGTTATGCTTTTCTTCCGATATCCGGTCGTTTATGCAATTAGTTGAAAGGTCGGACTTTGCTGCTGTTGCCGCGGTCGTTGAAAATATCAATGTTAAGTTGACGGCGAGCGAATGGATTATTAGCGTCTTCGCTGCGCACTGCGGCGCAGCGTTACAGGGATAATCGTCATGCTTACTCGAATTGCCATCGCAGACGATCATCCGATCGTGCTGTTGGGCACCCGCGTGGTGATCGAGGCTGGGGGGCGGCACCGCATCGTGGCCGAGGCGCACAGCGCCGAAGGCCTGCTGTCGATCCTGGCCAGCGCAACGGTGGACCTGGTGGTGACCGATTTCTCGATGCCGGGCGGCGGGCGCGCTGACGGACACGCCATGTTGCAGGCGTTGAGTCGCAACCACCCTGATGTGCCCGTGATCCTGGTCACCATGATCACCAACGCAGCGTCGCTGCAGCAGGCTCTGCGCTCGGGCGTGCGTGGCGTGGTGTACAAGGGCAGCGGCGTGGACAACGTACGCGAAGCGGTGGACGTGGTGCTGACCGGGCGGCTCTATCTGGATCCCGCGCTGGTTGCGTGCCTGCAGGCGCCCGGACGAGAGCGCTCTCTTTCGGTCCTTTCCCCGAAGGAGCTGGAGGTGCTCCGTCTGTACGTATCGGGGCCGTCGATCACCGAGATCGCCGCGCAGTTGCGGCGGACCGTCAGCACGATCAGCCGGCAGCGCATCTCGGCCATGCGCAAGCTGGGTATCAGCAACGATGCCGAACTGTTCGCCTATGCGTTCGAGGAGAAGCTTGGGGTGCCGCAGGGTGGGGGTGCCGTGGACTACTGACGCGGCGCGGCCCCGGTCAGGTGCGGTTGGGTTGCTTGAATGGATTGCCAACACTGCCCGCGCCCCCTCTGTGCGTTGCGTGTGGAATCCCGGATGCTTGCGCCATTGTTTTCATCGGGAGAAGGGGTAATGGGTAAGGGAGCAGGCTGGGGTGTCGTGATGTGCATGGTGCTGCCGATGCTGGCTGCAACTGGCGCCGTACAGGCGCAGAGCCGCGGCTATGACGATCGCTACGACAACGGTGGCGGCATCGTGCGTTGCGAGTCGGTAAAGGGCCGCAGCAACGAATGCCGTCTGGATGGCCGGGCACGCTTGATCCGCCAGCTGTCCGGCTCGCCCTGTGTGGAGGGCGATAGCTGGGGTCAGTCGCGTTACGGCGTGTGGGTGACCCGGGGCTGCCGTGCCGAGTTTGTGGGTGAGTCCCGCGGCGGTTGGGGTGGCGGCCACGGCTGGGGGGGCGGCAACGGCGGCGGGCAGGTGATCGCCTGCCATTCCAACGACCACCGTCAGCAGTACTGCGACGCGCGGGTGCGCCGTGGCGTGCGCCTGGTGCGGCAGGAGTCCCGCAGCGCATGCATTGAAGGCCGTAGCTGGGGCTGGGACCGGCGCGGGGTCTGGGTCAGCGATGGCTGCCGGGCGCAGTTCCAGGTGAACTGACGGCGGCCGTCACAGCGCTGCGAATCAGAATAATCTGATAGCGATCACACATTTTTCCTCGTATTGTCGGCAACCGGGGCGTCGTGAACGTCCCGGCCCGCAGCGTTGCCCGGCCCAGGAAGGGCCCGCCTTCGATGCGGCTCCATACGCTGTTCCAAGGAGTGAGCAACGCATGTTGATCCGTCTGCAATGTGAGCAGCGCCAGTGGCGCGTGCTGCACCCGGACCGGCCCGAACCGATCGAGTTCCGCGACGGTGTGCGCGCCTTTGATTTCGCCGAAACCCTGGCACGCCTGCATTTCGCCGACACCGGTCAGCGCGCCGCGGTGCGCGTGGAGGCCAGTGGCGCTTTTGTGGAAGCAATCAGCTACGGCTGAGGTGGCATCCACGCACGGCGTGGATCTACCGGCTTGCGGCGCCCACGCATGGCGTGGGTCTACGCCGCAGTAGAGCCACGCCATGCGTGGCTGCGTGGCTCAGCTGGCGGCGCTCAACGGGGCCGCACCATTGGCCAGCTGCGGCCAGCGCTTGAGCACGGCGGCGCGGATGCCGGCCGCATCGATGCCGGCTTCGGCCAGCAGGTCTTCGCGGCTGGCATGGTGCTGGAACGCGTCGGGCAGACCCAGGTGCAGGATCGGGCGCAGCACGCCTTCGGCATTGAGCAGTTCGCCCACGGCCGAACCGGCACCGCCCGCCACGACGTTGTCTTCCACGGTCACCAGACCTTCGTGCTGGGCGGCTATGGCCAGCACCAACTCGCGGTCCAGCGGTTTGATGAAGCGCATGTTGACCACGCTCAGGCCCAGTTCGCGGCCGACCTGTTCGGCGGCGGTGACCGTGCTGCCGAAGGCGAGCAGGGCGATGCGGCTGCCCTGCACGCGCAGTTCGCCCTTGCCGATGGGCAGCGTGGCCAGATCGCTGCCGGCGGCAATGCCGGTGCCGCTGCCGCGCGGGTAGCGCACGGCAGCCGGGCCCGGGTGCTGCAGGCCGGTGCTGAGCATCTTCCGGCATTCGGCTTCATCGGAGGGCGCCATCACCACCATGTTCGGCACGCAGCGCAGGAAGCTCAGGTCCAGGTTGCCGGCATGGGTGGCGCCGTCCGGGCCGACCACGCCGGCGCGGTCGATGGCGAACAGCACGTCCAGGTCCTGGATGGCCACATCGTGCACCAGCTGGTCGTAGGCGCGCTGCAGGAACGTGGAATAGATCGCCACGACCGGCTTGCCGCCCTGGGTGGCCATGCCTGCGGCCAGGGTGACTGCGTGCTGTTCGGCAATGGCCACGTCGAAGTAGCGCTGCGGGTATTCCTTGCTGAAGCGCACCAGCCCCGAGCCTTCGCGCATGGCCGGGGTAATGCCGTACAGGCGCGGCTCGGCGGCGGCGGCATCGCACAGCCAGTCGCTGAACACATCG
>PJTS01000960.1_pt1 | contig 12735 bp, 14 predicted proteins | sample 1512251 | NCBI WGS metagenome assembly PJTS01 (sample SAMN08177686, study PRJNA422409) | Soil metagenome, whole genome shotgun sequencing project. | isolation source: Soil (2) enriched on wood chips: alkali lignin treatment | place: USA: Madison | collected 2015-01-15 | reverse complement strand
CTTGCCATCGGAGACCGACGCCCGACTCGAAGTCATCGACAAGGCCTTGCAGGCCTATGGACCGGACTATGACTACACACCTGAGGCTCGGGCGCGGTCTGGGGTCATGGTCATGCTGGGCCATGACGGTCTGGCCCGCTTCGAGCGCGGTCTGGTCCGGGCCGAGGACGCCGCCTCGGCGCCGCCCCCGCCATGGGAAGAGGAGGAAGGCGCGGACGGCGAGGACCGGGTATATCAGGGCGAAGATGACGTCCGCGCGGGGGGCGAGGGACCGGAGCAGGATGAAGGATTGGCGCCCCTGTCCGAACGACTGCTTATCGACCTGACGGCCCACAAGACCATGGGGCTGCGGGACGCCGTGCAGGCTGATGTCGCCGCCGCCCTCGCGACGGTGGTTCACGCCATGGCCTTGCAGGTCTTCTATCCGGGCTACGGCGACTTCACGCCGCTGCAACTTCGCCTGTCGGTCGGCGGACTTGAGCGTCTCGCGCCGGGGGTGGGGGGCGGCCCCGCCGGGCGGCGGGTGACAGACCGCTGTGAGGCTTGGGGTGCGCGTCTGCCGGAACGGGCGGCGGACCTCTGGGCGTTGCTGGCGCCCATGGGCCGCGGCGAGCTTCTTGACCTGCTGGCCTGTTGTGCGGGCGTCGGCCTTCTCGCCGTTCGCGATCCCCATGACCGCCGACCCGGCGCATGGGCTCAGGCCGAAACTCTTGCGACGGCGGTCGGGCTGGACATGAGGCGGACATGGTCGGTCACCGCCGCCAGCTACTTCTCGCGCGTCTCCAAGGCGCGGGTGCTGGAGGCGGTGACTGACGCGGTCGGCGCCGAAGAAGCGGGTCGGATCGTCGGGTTCAAGAAGGGCGATATGGCCGCCGCCGCCGAGCGTCTGCTGGAAGGGAGAGGGTGGTTGCCCCCGGTTCTGCGAACCGCTGAAGCCTTGGCGGAGGAACCAGCGCAGGAAGATGATAGTGAGGAGGGGCCGCCGCCTTCGCTCGACGCGGTCCACGACCTTGCAGCCGAATAGGTCTGCGATCCGGAGATAAACGGACCGCGCGCCCACTGGGGCGCGCGGTCTTTTCTTGCTCGAAGGTCGTCCAGGCCAAGGGCAGCGACGACGATCATGCGGATTTGCCGGAGTTCGCATGCCGCCGACTTCACGGGGCATGGAAGAATGGAGCATGGGGACAGGGGAGCTGTTGTCCCACCGGGAAACTGCGGGTTGCCGATTGCACCGTCAGCGCCTTAGATCGACCGATGATCCACTATCTCAAGCCGGTTCGTTCGCGATACAGGTCCGCCTCGCTCAGCCTTCGTTCGCGCAAGGCTGCGGCGGCGGAGCTGCTGGGATGGGTTTCCGGCGTCGCGCTGGCGGCCGTGGTGACGCCTCCGGCGAAGACGGCCGTTCTTGAACTTCTGACGGCCTATCGTTCCTCCGCGCTCATCGACTGGATCAACCCGCAGGCCTTGGCGGCGACCGTCTTCATCCTCGTCTTCTTCGGCTGTACGACCCTGCTCGGCCTGGGCCTCGGCGCCCTGCTCAAGGTCACCCTTCTGCGCGAGCGTCTGCGCCTTTCCACGTCCAGCGCCCTCTATCCCGGGCCGGGTCTCAAAGGTCATCCCCGACTGGAGCCGTGAGGTTCGGGCAGGCCATTCGCCTGACGTCCAGCCTGACGATCCGCCCGCCCGCGCCGCCAGGGCGCGATTATCCACAGTTCTCCGGGATCTGTGGTCAAGCATTACGTCACGCTTGTTCTCTTTTTGTTCCCATGTAGGAGTCGCCTCGGGTCGGTGCTTGAGGAGATGGAAATGGACAGAAAAACCCTGGGTCCCGATGAGGGGTTCGCCCGCGCCCTGGAAGAGCTGGATCGCGCGCTTGAACAGCGTGAGCGTCCGGATGTCCCGCCGCCCACGGTCGATCTGATCGCCGGGCTCGTCGCCGGCATGCGACTGGCGGGGCGCCCCCAATGAGTGACGTGACGCCGACCGTGGTCGAACTGCAGGTGCTCCAACTGATCGCGCTCTGGCGCCAGGGACCCGCCGTCCGGCATGACCCTGTTCTCGCCAACATGTTCGCCCGCCTCACGGCGGCGCTGAACCGGTCTGCGCCGGGCGTCGCCGCCAGGGTTCTGGGGACGCTCGAGGACATGCAGGCGCGTGGCCTGAGCCTGTTCGCTCGAGGCGATTGAGCATGAGCCGCTACAAGGGGATGTCGAGCAAGGGCTCCCTGAATGTGGAGGACCTGGTCGAACTGGTCGACATCTATCGTCGCCTTCAGGCCATGCACGCCGGACTCAATCCCGTCTCCACCCAGCGCTTTCCCGTCATGGCCGCCGCCGCCACGGTCAAGGCGGCCTGGGCCGAGGTCAGCGGCGCCGAACAGGGATGGAGCTTTCCGGCGGAGTACGTCGTCAAGCCGGGCGAAAGGAAGCCGACCGGCGTCTGAGGCGTTGGAGCGGAGCCATGTGCAACAACTACCGCCTGCATGTTCCTGCCAACCAGCTGGCCGTGCCCTTCACCGACATCGGCCGGAGGCTCGTTCTGCCAGATGGCATACCGAACCTTGAGCCGACCGACTACCGGATCGGCGACCGCGCGCCTGTGGTTCTCGCCGGCGAAGGCGGCCTGCAACTGGTGATGACGCCCTGGGCCTGGAAGGGCCCGACCGGAAAGCCGGTCTTCAACTTCCGGTCCGAGGGCCGATCCTTCGCCGGATCGACCCGCTGCCTGATCCCCGCTGACGGCTTCTATGAGTTCACCGAGCCCAAGGTGGCGGGGAAGAAAACGAAGTGGCGCTTCACCCTGATCGATCAGCCCTGGTTCTGGATCGCCGGGGTGGTGAAGGATGGCGCCTTCGCCATGCTGACGACGGAGCCCGGACCGGACATGGCCCATTATCACGATCGGCAGATCGTGATCCTGCCGCCGAGGGCGGGCGTGCACTGGCTCGACCTTTCCGCGCCGGAGGACCTGATCCTCAGGCCCAGCCCCCTGGGCTCGCTCTTCGTCGAGCGGGTTTATCCATAGGCCAGACGACCGGTAGCAAGCCGACTCAGCTTAACTGCGGCTCATGACCCCCGATCAAATGACCGCCGCCCTGGACGCCATGCAGCAGGCCGCAGGGGGCGACCCCGAGCTCAAACCTGGCCTGATCACGGCGAAAAGCTCGGTGTGGTGCGACAGCCTCTACGCCATCGACCGCATCACCAAGACCCTGGACGAGGGCATCCGGCACAGAGGGACCAAGGTCGTGGTCTCCTCCCTGTTCGAGACCATGGTCCTGACCCGCGCCGAGGCCGGTGACCGCGGCGCGCCCTACTACGACCTGACCTCTGGGGGCTGACCCCGGTCGCCCGCCATCGGCCTGCTCGCGCGGCTGGCGGGCAGGTCCTGAAGCCATCGCGTCATCGCCTGCAAACATGCACGCAGGCTGACATGGCGGCCGCCTTGAAAGACGGTCTGAAGGGGATGGCGCCGCCGCCTGGGCGTCGTCGCCCGGCGCTCAGTAGCGCCGCGTTTTCAGCAGCGGCGGAGCCCTCGCGTTCCGCTGCCGCAGCGGGGCGTCGATGAGGTCCTTTAGAAATCAGATGGTCTGAACCTCAGAGAGGGTGACCCGTGTCAGGCGCGGCGGGTCGCCATTCCGAGCCTCCACCGGCGGCGCCTGCCTCTGCAATAGCGAGCCTTGATCGGGCGCCGATCCTCATCGCGGCCAGGTCGAACCCTTCTTTCCCAGGGCCAGGCAGGACCGACAGTTGCGGGACGCCTGGGCGAGTTCGGGCTCCGTAGCGGCCGGTCTTCCGTTTTTCGCGCCATCCGGAGCGGCCTCTCAATGAGGCGGATCTGACCGTGACCGGTCGGCTGGCGCAACCGTCAGGACGACTTTCTTCCCCGGCCTTCGGCCTTCCTCGCGAAACAAGAAAGTCGCTCCCTCCGGTCCTCCGCTGCGCTGCGGGGTCTCGCTGCGCTCGCCCTGCGCGCCTCCCGATCCCGGTCTCCCGATCGCCATCGAGGCCGCGACAGGCGTGGCCCGAAGCAAAGGAGAGACACATGGCCGCTATTGGAACCTTCATCGCCCAGGGCGACGGCTACACCGGTTCGATCAAGACCCTGACCCTCAACGTGAAGTCGGCGACCTTCCGCCCCAACGAGAAGAGCGACGACAAGGCCCCGGACTATCGGATTTTCGCGGGGACCACGGAGTTCGGCGCGGCCTGGAAAAAGACCAGCCAGCAGAACCGCGACTACCTCTCGGTCAAGCTGGACGATCCGAGCTTCCCGGCGCCGATCTACGCCTCGCTGGTCGAGAGCGACGAGGGGCACAGCCTCATCTGGTCGCGCAACTGAGAGCCCGGCGGCGGCGCCAGGGGCGCCGCCGCCATCCCCTTCAGACCGTTTTCAAGGAGGCCGCCATGTCGCGCCCCACCGCTTCCGTTCGCCCCGATCCCTATGCCGAGATCACCGCCCTCATCCTCGCCGACCTCGAGGCCGGCGTCCGCCCCTGGGCCCGTCCGTGGACAAACCAGAGCGCCGTCTCCCGCCCGCTGCGGCATGACGGACAGCCCTATCACGGGGTCAACGTCCTGACCCTCTGGGTCCGGGCCGCCCGCTGCGGCTACGCCCGCCCCGTCTGGATGACCTTCCGTCAGGCCCTGGCGCTCGGCGGTGCGGTTCGAAAAGGCGAAAAGGGCGCCCCCGTCGTCTACGCCGCTCCCATTGCGGCGGCCGATGACAGGGACGATCAGCCGGAAGGGCGGCGCGGGGGGAGCTTCCTCAAGCGCTACACCGTCTTCAATCTGGATCAGATCGAAGGTCTGGACGACCGCTATCCGCAGCCGGCCCGCCCCGACGTCGCCGAGCGGATCGATCATGCGGAGCGCTACTTCGCCGCGACCGGCGCCGATATCCGGGCGGGCGGCGACACCGCCTGCTACCGCCCGGACGCCGACACCGTGCACATGCCGGCCTTCGAGGCCTTCCAGGACCCGGAAGCCTACTACGCCGTTCTGGCCCACGAACTGGTCCACTGGACGGGCCATACTTCCCGTCTGGATCGCGATCTCACCCTCGGCCGCTTCGGCGACGAGGCCTACGCCCGCGAGGAACTGGTGGCCGAACTGGGCGCCGCCTTCGTCTGCGCGGACCTCGGCCTGACCCTCGAACCTCGTCCCGATCACGCCGCCTATATCGCCTCCTGGCTGCGCGTCCTGCGCAACGACACCCGCTTCATCGTCGCGGCCGCCGCTCATGCCGAACGCGCCGCGAAGTTCCTGGCCGACAAGCAGCCGCCGCCCTGATGCGGGCGGGCGTGATGACGCGCGGGCATCGCCCGATGCCCGCGCGCCGACTGCCGCGGACGCCGGTTTGGCGAAATCCTTGGCCTGTCCCGCCGCCGACCGCCGGCGGCGTTCCAGCCCCGCAAGGATTACCGCCATGCTCGACGCCCAGACCCCGATGCCGCCGCGCTATCTCCGCACCGCCGAGGCCGCGCGGCATCTCGGCCTGTCCGGCCGCACGCTCGAGAAACACCGCTGCTATGGCACCGGGCCCCTCTATCGGAAGATCGGGGGACGCGTCGTCTATGCCGTCGGCGACCTCCAGGCCTGGGCGGATCGCGGCGTCAAATCCTCGACCACGGACCCGGGCCACGACAGGATTTCGCCCGCGCGCCGCCCGGATCGGGACCCCGCGGTATGACCGGCCGGGACGACGAGGGCGCCCCGTCGTCGCCGCCCTATCTGGCCTATCACCGCGAGCCTGTGGTGGTGGTCGAGACCCCGCCGCCGTCCGCCGACCAACTGACCTGGGTCGAACTCGTCTTCGACCCGGGCCGCACGGAGCGCTGGATCCGCTTCGGTCAGGCGGTCGACCAGCGCATCGTCTCGCGTCGGAACCGTTTCGTCGCCTTCCGGCCCGGCGCCGTCTTCGCCTATGTGCGTTGGGCCGCCAACGCCTACGGCACGGTCGTGTCGCGCCTCGACATCCTCCAGGCGGCTGATCCGACCCGCGACCGGATCGCCATCCCCGGCGTCGTACCGGGCGCCGTCTGCCTGCTTCGCCTGAGCGGTTGGCCGCGCGTTCGCCGCGCCCTCGATCTGATTGACGCCGTCGAGACCGGCGGCTTTGAACCGGGCGAGGTCGCTCCCGACTACTGGCGCCACGTCCATGCCCGGCTGGCGGTCAGTCTGCCGCCCCTGACCTATACCTCCGAGCGCCATCGAGCCTTTCGTCTGCGCCAGCAGGTCTCGTCATGAAGCGGCTGGTCGTACTGGGATGGGCCGGCCTGGCGCTCGCCGCCCTCGCGCTGGGACCGGTCGCGGCCCGCGCGCCGCGCCTGATCTGGAACGCCTCCGCGAGCCTTCCGATCGGCCTCTATCGGCTTGAGCCGACGCGCGCGGTCACCGCAGGCGAACTCGTCGCCTACCGCCCAGCGCCGGAATGGTCGCGGGCGTTCGCGGCGCGCGGCTATCTGCCGGACGGCGTCCCCCTCCTGAAGCCGGTCGCGGCGACCGCGCCCTCCGTCGTCTGTCGCTGGGAACAACGCGTCTTCATCGACGGCCGGACGGTCGCCGAGGCGCTGGAAAAGGACCGCGTGGGGCGGCCGCTTCCGCGTTGGAGCGGCTGCATCACCCTGGATCCGGAGGCTGTCTTCCTGCTCGCGCCTGACGTCCCCGACGCGCTCGACGGCCGTTATTTCGGTCCGGTCGACCGCAGGGATTTGCTCGGCCGCATCGTGCCCATCCGCATCCGGGAGGGCCGCGAATGAGCGTCCTGTCCTTCCCGGGAAGGCGCGCGAGACGGGCGGCGACGCTGGCCTTGGTGCTCGCCGCGACCGGCCTTCCGTGCGTCTCGATAGCACTTCCGGCGCCTTTTGAACCGCGCGAGCAAGCCCTTGGCATACGCGCGATCAATGACCTGATCACGGAGGCGGCGCGTCGTTTCGGCCTGCCGCCACACTGGATCCGGGCGGTGATGAAGCAGGAGAGCGGCTTCAACCCGCGCGCCACATCGCATGCGGGCGCCATGGGATTGATGCAGGTGATGCCCGCGACCTATGCGGAGCTGCGGCGACGGCACGGCCTTGGCCCGGACCCCTACGACCCCCGCGACAACATCCTGGCAGGCGCCGCCTATCTGCGCGAACTGCATGACCAGTTCGGCCTGGAGGGCATGTTGCCAGCATATAACGCGGGGCCAGGACGTTACCTACAGCATAGAGATGAAGGGCGGCCCCTGCCTCTGGAGACTCGCGACTATGTCGCCAGGATCGGGCTTCTGGACACGACGGCGGCGTCGCCTGTCGGCCCCCGGATCGTGGCGGTCGCGGCGGTTGATCCGCACCGGGCGCCGCTCTTCCCGGACATGCCGCAGTCTTCCGGTTCCGGGGTTCTCGGGCTCTTCGCAGTGCTGGCGTCTGCCGCCGACTCAGATCCGGTTTCGCCGTGATGAGTCTTCCTGGAGGCGTGAAGGAGGGAGGGCGAGATAAAAGCCGCAAGGTGCGGTGGGGGTGGGGGAGGCGTTTTGCCCGTTATATCAACGATTTGCCGCAAGGTTTAAATCAACATCGAGCCTTGTCTGACCGGCTATGTCACGGGAAAGGCGCGCGTTTTTGCGCCTTATTCGACCTGTCATGACCGGCGACGACGATATCCGGGTCCGCCCGGGACGAATCCGCGGGGCAGCAGGGCCGAGGGTCGATACGGCGCTGCGCCAGGTCATCGTCGCCGTCGCCCGCGCCGGCGGTCCTTCACGCAGACAGGGTATCGGCAAGGGGGGCGGTTCAGGCGCAAGCACCTTCGGACTGGGACGGGCGGCCGTGGTTCGTAGCCTCCATGCGGGGACGTCGCGAAGGCAGGTCGTCGTCAAGGCGCGGGTGGCGCGCCGAAGCGCCGGAGGGCTCGCCGCGCATATAGGCTATCTCCAGCGCGACGGCGTGACCCGGGACGGCGAAGCGGGACGCCTCTTCGACGCCCGGAGCGACGCGGCTGACGCCTCAGCCTTCGCGGAGCGGTCCAGCGACGACCGTCATCATTTTCGCTTTATCGTCTCGCCGGAGGACGCCGCCGAACTCGCGGATCTTCGCGCCTATACCCGCGATCTCATGGCCAACGTCCAGAGGGACCTGGGCGCTCCGCTCGACTGGGTCGCGGTCGATCACTGGAACACGGCGCATCCGCACATCCACATCATCCTCCGCGGCCGGTTTGAAGACGGCGCCGACCTCGTCATCAGCCGGGACTATATCAGCCGGGGTTTCCGAGCGCGCGCCGAGGCCCTAGCGGAGCTTGAACTGGGGCCGCCGAGCCCGCGTGAACGCGCGGCCGCCCTGATGCGGGACGCCGAGGCCCAGGGCTGGACCCGCATCGATCGCACGCTCGAGCGGTTGGCGGACGGTGAAGGCCGTGTCGATCTGCGCCCGGCGAAGGGTGTCGGCGATCCGGTCGGCGCCCTGGCCCTGGTTCATCGGCTCGAGACGCTCGAACGTCTCGGCCTGGCGGGTCCGGCAGGGCCCGGCCGATGGCGGCTCGAGAACGGGATCGGGGAGCGGCTACGTGGGATCGCCCGCGAGGCCGAAACAGCCGGTCGTCTGGCGGCGGCAGTGGAGGCGCGCGCACTCGTCCGGGCTCCGGAACAATGGGCGACTTCGGCCTTGTCCGGCGTCCTCGTCGGACGGGTTCTCGCGCGCGGCCGGGACGATGAACTGCGCGGCACGGGTTTCGCCGTCATCGACGGGCTGGATGGTCGGGTCCATCACATCACCCTGGCGGACGCCGGCGCGCCCGAGCCCAGGGTCGACGCCATCGTGCGCGCCAGTCCGCCGTCGCGCGGCGCCCATCCAATGACGGTGACGGTGTCCGATCTCGGCCTGACCGGCCAGATCACGGCCAGGGGCGCGACCTGGCTGGACCGCCGAGCGCTGGATCCCAACCCCTTGCCCGAAGCCGGTGGATTCGCAGACGAGGTCGCCGTCGCCCGCGAAGCGCGCATCGACCGCCTGGCCGCCGAGGGGCTGGCCGAACGGCGCGGCGCCGGCCTGCGCTTCGCCTCCGGGCTGCTCCAAACTCTGAAGGCCCGGGAGATCGCCGATGTCGCGGAGCGGCTCCGGAATGAGACCGGCCTCGTCTTCCGCCCGACAGCGGAGGGGGACGAGGTCTCGGGCGTCTACCGCCGGCGCCTGGACCTGGCCTCGGGACGGTTCGCCATGATCGACGACGGGAAGGGTTTCAGTCTCGTGCCCTGGCGTCCTCCGCTCGAACGAAATCTCGGCCGGTCGGTCAGCGGACTCGCGGGCGCCCGTGGCGAGATCGAATGGCGCCCGCCGCGCGCCCTCGGCCGCTGAGCCCGCAATTAGCACCACTCCCTGAACTGGAGTCAGCATGTCCGCTGGAAAGATCCTCTGGGGCCAGATCACCCTGGTCTTCGGTCTCATCCTCGCCGGCGTCTGGGGCGCGACCCAGTGGACCGCCTGGCGTCTCGCCTATCAGCCGGCGCTCGGTACGCCCTGGTTCGAGGTCCTTGGCCATTCGGTTTACGCCCCGCCGAGCCTCTTCTTCTGGTGGTTCGTCTATGACGCCTATGCGCCGCGCCTCTTCCTAGAGGGTGGCGCGATCGCAGCGGGTTCTGCGCTCGTCGCCATCGGGGTCTCTATCGCCATGGCGGTCTGGCGTTCGCGGGAGGCGGCGTCGGCGACGACCTACGGCACCGCGCGCTGGGGCGATGCCCGTGACGCCCGCGCCGCCGGTCTGCTGGGGGAGGACGGCGTGCTTCTGGGCGAGATGGACGGCCAGTATCTGCGCCACGACGGACCCGAGCATGTGCTCTGCTTCGCGCCGACCCGCTCGGGCAAGGGGGTCGGTCTGGTGGTGCCGACCCTCCTGACCTGGGGCGGCTCGGCGCTCGTCCATGACATCAAGGGCGAGAACTGGTCCCTGACCGCCGGATGGCGGGCGCGCTTCGGACCCGTCCTGATGTTCGATCCGACCGATGCGCAAAGCGCCGCCTACAACCCTCTGATGGAGGTGCGGCCGGGACCGCTCGAGGTGCGCGACATCCAGAACATCGCCGACATTCTCGTCGACCCCGAAGGCGCGCTCGAACGCCGGAACCACTGGGAGAAGACTAGCCACGCCCTGCTGGTCGGGGCCATCCTCCATGTGCTTCACGCCGAGCCCGACAAGACCCTGGCGGGGGTGGCTTCCTTCCTGTCGGATCCGGAACGGCCGGTCGAAGCCACCCTGCGCCGGATGATGACGACGCCCCATCGTGACGGACGGCCTCATCCGGTGATCGCCGCCGCCGCTCGCGAGCTGCTGAACAAGAGCGAGAACGAGCGGTCGGGCGTGCTCTCCACCGCGATGAGCTTCCTCGGCCTCTATCGCGACCCGGTCGTGGCGGCGGTGACCGGGCGTTGCGACTGGCGTATCGGCGACCTGGTCGACGGCGAACAGCCCGTCTCCCTCTACCTGGTGGTGCCGCCCTCGGACATCAGCCGCACCAAGCCGCTGATCCGCCTGATCCTGAACCAGATCGGCAGACGCCTGACCGAGGATCTACAGGCGCGGGCAGGGCGGCGCCGCCTGCTCATGCTGCTCGACGAGTTCCCGGCGCTCGGTCGTCTCGACTTCTTCGAAACCGCCCTGGCCTTCATGGCGGGCTATGGGCTGAAGGCCTTCCTCATCGCCCAGAGCCTCAACCAGATCGAGAAGGCCTACGGGCCCAATAACGCCATCCTCGACAACTGCCATGTCCGCGTCGCCTTCGCGACCAACGACGAGCGCACCGCCAAACGGATTTCCGAGACCCTGGGAACGGCGACCGAACTGCGAGCGATGCGGAACTACGCCGGTCACCGGCTCTCGCCCTGGCTCGGTCACCTCATGGTGTCCCGCCAGGAGACCGCTCGCCCCCTCCTGACCCCGGGCGAGGTGATGCAACTGCCCTCGACTGACGCCCTGGTTCTGGCGTCGGGATGCGCGCCCCTGCGGGTGAAGAAGGCGCGGTATTACGCCGACCGTCAGCTCAAGGGGCGCGTGCTTCCGGCCCCGGCGTCCCGCGGCGCGATCCCGGGCGCGAGGGAGGATCTCCCCTGGGCGACGTCCTCACCCGCCTCCGTCGCACTGCAGCCGGAGCCGGCGATGTCCGACGACGGCGGGCTGAGACTGGAACAGGATCCGGAGGCGCCCGACGTCCTGGCGCGGACGCCTGTGGTCGAAGACCTCCCCGGTGATCCGCTCGGTCCCGACCTCGACGAGGACGACGGCGTCGCCATCCTGCCGGACGATCTGGAGGTGCGGATGCGGCGCGTCGCCCGCCAGGCGGCGCTCGACCCTGACGACGGCATCGCCCTCTAGGCCTGCGCAATGAAGAAGCCCTTCCTCACCGTCTACCTCCCGCCGGAACTGCTCGACCTCCTGGTCGCCCAGGCGAAGCGGCGGGGCGTGCCCAAGTCGACCGTCGCAGAGGCGGCCATCGCCAGCTTCCTCACGCCTGACGCCGCCCAGCAGCAGGAGGCCGCGCTCGGACGACGGCTGGATCGGCTCAATCGCCATACCGACCGGTTGGAACGGGATCTCGAAATCGCCGTCGAGATGCTGGCGCTTTTCGTCCGGACCTGGATGGCCGCAACTCCGTCGCTGCCGGACGCCGCTCAGGCGGCGGCGCGCGCGAGGGGGCGAGATCGCTACGAGCGCTTCGTCGAAAACCTGGGCCGCCGGCTGGCGTCCGGGCGGTCGTTCACGCGCGAGCTGGCGTTCGAGCTTGAAGCGGCGACACGGGATGAGGTCGTCGACCGGGCGTCTGACGTCAGCCGCAACGACATTGGCGATGCGCGAGACGAGCAACCGACGTCCTGACCTTCGACCTGATCGTCCTGGGGCGAGGCGACGAGGTCGGCCGTACCGCCGATCGCCTGTCTTTCTACTCCTCGGCCCTACTACGCCCTCGGCCTTGTTGAACTCCCGCGATTTGCGGTTCTCTTGTCGCCCCGTCCGGATCGCCCGCCGATCCGTCCTCGCAGACGGGACCGCCATGAGCACGCAAGCGCGCAGCCTGAAAATGCTCCGTACAGCCTTTGGCCCGGCGCTCCTGGCCGCGTTGTCGGATCCGGATGTGGTGGAGGTTATGCTCAATCCGGACGGCCGGGTCTGGCTGGATCGGTTGACGAGCGGGCTCGAACTGACGCCGCATCGCCTGGAGCCCGCCGAGGGCGAGCGGGTCGTCAGACTGGTGGCCCACCACGTCGGACAGGAGGTCGACGAGACCCGTCCCCGTATCTCGGCCGAACTTCCGGGAACCGGGGAGCGGTTCGAAGGGCTCCTTCCGCCCATTGTGCGCGCGCCGGCCTTCGCCATCCGCAAACCGGCCGTCGCCGTCTTCACCCTCGACGACTATGTCGCCGTCGGGATCATGGTCGCCGGGCAGGCGCAGAGCCTCCGCGACGCCGTCGCCCAGCGCCGCAACATCCTCGTGGTCGGGGGCACCTCCAGCGGCAAGACGACCCTGGTCAACGCTCTGCTCGCGGAAATGGCGGGGAGCGACGACCGGATCATTCTCATCGAGGACATCCGCGAACTGCAGTGCGCGGCGCCCAATACTGTGGCGCTGCGCACCCGGGACGGTGCGGTGACCCTGACCGAACTGGTGCGCTCCGCCCTTCGCCTGCGCCCGGACCGCATCCCCATCGGGGAGGTCCGGGGCGCCGAGGCGCTGGATCTGGTGAAGGCCTGGGGCACCGGACATCCG
>PJTS01000957.1_pt1 | contig 12764 bp, 9 predicted proteins | sample 1512251 | NCBI WGS metagenome assembly PJTS01 (sample SAMN08177686, study PRJNA422409) | Soil metagenome, whole genome shotgun sequencing project. | isolation source: Soil (2) enriched on wood chips: alkali lignin treatment | place: USA: Madison | collected 2015-01-15 | reverse complement strand
CTGACCGTCGTCGTCGATCGCCGCCAGGCTGACGACGAAGGGTTCGAGCTGGCCGATGAGGTCCGCCAGGCGCGCATCCCCGACCCGGGCGTCGCGCAGGTGCGCCCAATGCGACTTGATGTCGTGATCGGCCTTGTGGCGCTGGGCGATCATCCCGGCAGCGTGCAGGTGGTCGATGACGAACTTGAGCGACAGCTCGATCGCGTGGCGACAGTTGTAGAGGATCGGCATCGCTAGCGAGTCCCGGCTGCCGAACATCTGCTTGTCGATGACCGCCGCCACAAGCTCGCGCGCGGCTTCGAGATAGCCGTCGACATAGGCCTCCTCGCTGCCCTGCACCCCGATGCAGGCGTTCCAGAGGCCGTCCGGGATCAGCTCGAAGAAGGGATCGATGGCGTCCGGAGCGGGATTGGCGACGGGGGCGGCGGGCGGAACAGCGGTCATGGCCGGGTCATGCGGCAGGATGTGAATGGGTTCAAGCAGTCGAGAGGCGGCCACGCGCCACCATCAATGCTAAGTAGCCGCTTTGGTCGAGAGTGGGCATCAAACGGGACGTAGCTGAAGGTTCACTCCTGGGTGCCGGGCGAATGTACGCAACTGGCGCATTGAAGCCCTTGCTGCGGGAGGGAGGCGACAGTTCCGCCAGTATTTCGCGAGAGTATTTAAGGGCTGAGACCTGCCAGGGCGTTTCTCCACTGGTCGCCTGTAAGGCGATATTTCCAATGAAGTTTTTGTGCGCAGTTCGAAGCCGGTATCCGTTTCTATAAGTTGCGACGCGGGGAGGCGGGCTGGGGAGCATCAATTGCGGCTATTGACTGAGGCTGTGTGAAAACGTCTCTGGAATGAGCGAATTAGGGTAGCCTGCTGAGCTCAGCAGGAGGTGGGTATCGCTCTTTTGGAGGCGTTGATGGACCGGAACGAGCGAACCCGCAAAATCCTTGAGGCGTCGTCGAAGGCGTATCCTTGGACCCGAGGTGCGTTCACGCCGCCCGGCCTTGAGGTGATGACGGCTGTTCAGCGCCTTGGGCCCTCATTCCAGGCGCCGAAATTGGCGCTTAATATCCCGAAATTTCCCGTGATTTCGTCTGGTCTGCGCGGAGAGGCGCTTTTCGGCGGGCTTGACCGGGCGTCGAAGCTCACCGCCCCCATGCTGCGTTTCACCGAGGCGATGGCGCGGGCCGGTCGGGAGCTACGCTTGCTCGACGAAGCGGGATGGCTGCCGCACTACACCACCCCGTTCGACGATCTCCAGAGCTTCGAGACCGCGGAAGAAGTCGCGGGGTTTCTTGAGGCGCACTATCGCGAGCGCTGGAGCGACGTCCGGGCCTCGCTGGAAGCGCATCTTGGCCTTTATGCCGTGGACGACACGGCCAAAGGCGCCTTCCGTAAGGCGCTCGACCTTCACCAGGATGGCCATTACGGAGCGGCGGTCCTCTATGTGTTCCCTGCAATAGAGCGTTTGGCGCGCCAGGAGTTGCATAACGGGCAACTCAGCGGCTTCGCCAGCCAACCGCGACTCCGTGAGCTCGCTGGCGAACTGTATGCCGACCAGATCGAGCCCGGTGGCTTCCGTGGCATGGCGCTCTATCAATGTCTGGACGATCACCTGTACTCGCAGTTGAAGACGGCTGAAGCGCTCGAGGCGGCTCGGCTTGATCCCATTCCGAACCGGCACGCTGCGATCCATGGTCTCATCGACTACGACACCCACCAGAGCAGCGTGAATGCACTGATCATGGCCGACTATGTGCTGCAGGTGTTTACTGCGGTGAAGGCTGACGGCGGTGCTTCCGATGCGGCGGCCTGATCGTGGGCAAGGGAAACCGGAGCTCACGGAGGCTCTGCATTACGTTGACCTTCCTTCACTGCGTTACCTGACACACGGGCTGACGTTCGACGCATCCCGTTGTGCAAAGGTGCTGGATTCGACGCTTGTGGACCTGAACCGGATCAACGGCTTTCCTGATCAGATGAGCGCCTGGATCAGGGCTGGCGGCCTGGCTGCTGGTCCCGGGCCCTATGAAGGCGGCAAGCGCTTCGTGATCGAGGTCCACGAGACGCAGGACTTGCAAGGCCAGAGGATGCAGATGGCGGTCGCCAAAAGCATCGACGAACCGCAGCGGGCGCCGGTCGTGTTTCTGGAAATGCATTCGCAGACCCTCGACATTCCTATGCGGGTCGAGATTCCGTTGCGGGTCCTGATGAAGGGCGGTCCGCCCCTGGAGAGAACCTACACGGTCTATGTCCACGCCCTGCTGACGGACGAGGGGCAGGCGTGGGTCTACTACGGGATCACCCGCCGGGGCTGGAGCATCCGCTTCCACGAACATACTCGAGCGGCGGTGGCGACTAGGTCGCAGCGGTTGCTGGCGAAGACGCTCGACGCACTCATTGACGCTCGGGCCGCCCAACTCAGTGGAGCCGCGGATGGCCGGCCGGCCTTGGCCGGCATCGTCACTAGCATTTGCTCGGTCGGCCTGTCCCAGAAGGCCGCGCTGGAGAGTGAGGAGTATCTCGTCGACAAGTATAGCCTTGCCGGCATGCATCCATTCGGCCTCAACATGATCCCCGGCGGCCAGGCGGGCCTCGCTCATACGCAAAGGTTCAGGCGTCGTTCGTGATCGACCTGTGACATGCGCGTTCCGCCTGCGAACGCGATGCAGCTTGTCCGGAGGCGTCATTTCGCTACCAAGTCTCGCCATGATCAGTCGCTTTGCTCTCGTCGCGGCCCTGTCCAGTGTCGTCGCCGGCTGTGCGGTATTCGCACCGCCGTGCCCGGACAGTGTCGGGCTGAAGGTGGCGAGTTGGAACATGGAGCACCTCGCTGAACGGGACGGGCAAGGCTGCCACCCGCGCACCGAGGCCGACTACGTCGTCCTTCGCCGCCACGCTGACGCGCTCGGCGCCGATGTCATCGCCTTCCAGGAGGTCCAGAGCCAGACTGCGGCCGAGCGGATCTTTGATCCTGCGGTCTATGACGTGGTCATGTCCGGCCGCCCGTCGAGCACCCGCGGCGGCGAATGCCGGGGTCAGCCGGGGCTGTTCGTCCAGAACCAGGCCGTGGGTTTCGCCATCCGCAAGGGCGTGCCCTGGACCCGCAACCCCGATCTCGACGCCTTGGCGCTGGGCAATCCGGATCTGCGATGGGGCGTGGACGTGACCGTGAGCCGGGGACGCCCCGTGCGCCTGCTGGCCGTCCACCTGAAGTCAGGCTTCAACTCGGGCCGAACGCCGACGGATCCGGATTGTCCGGTGTTGTTTGACCAGTTGCCGGTTCTCGAGGGCTGGACCGAGGCGCGGGCGCGTGATGGCCAGAGCTTCGTCGTCCTTGGGGACTGGAACCGGAGGCTGGCCAGTCACGGGGACGCCTTCCTTGCTGACCTGAACGACGAAGACCCCGTTGGCTCGACATTGAACCTCGCCTCCGGCGATCGGCCTGCCGGATGCAAGGCTCGCTACCGCGAGTTCATCGACTTCATCGCCACGGGCGGGGAAGCGACTGCGCGCGTCGTGCCAGGATCCTTCGAGGAATATGTCTACGGCGGCGCGCCCGAGGCGGACCATCCCTCGGACCATTGCCCGATCTCGGTGCGGATCCGCGGATGACCGCCCCCGCGCGCCTCGATCGGGACATGGACGACCACGTAGGTCATGTCCTGATCGGCGATCGAACGCTTGGCGCCACCCTGTCGCAGACCGACGGGCGCCTGTCGCTTCGTGTCGCGTTGGGCGCGGGCGAGAGCCTCGATCTGCCCGAGTGCGGCCTCGTCCGGTTTCGCGCCGCCACCGGGTACTTCACCCTGGTCGGTTTGCGCGAAGGTGGGTCGCACATGCTGCTCGGGGTTGCCGGCTCGGCCACCGTGTCGGTCTATCACGCGATCAAAAGCGGGGACTTCACGTCACTCGATGATATTCGATGCGCGACTTGGGCGCTCTACGTCCAAGGCTTCGCGAAAATCCATCACGTCAACGGCTTCCAGCAGACGCTCGTCCTTGGAAATGACAGCGCACTGCAGGTCAACTGGAGCTACGCGCCGCCGACGGCCGTTACGCTCAACTGTCCCACGGCCGGCCTCCAGGTCGCATTGTGGCAGGAGGCCTCGACCGGCAGCGAAACGCGCGACCGCGCGATGATGACGTTCGCCTACCCGATGACAGTGACTTTCCCCGATGCGACCGGTCTATACGACGCATTGCCCGTGCTTCATCGTATCCGACAGTTCTGCTCGCTGATGATGGGGCGCGTGCTCGACATTGAACGCGTCGTTATGCGTTTACCGCAAGAGGGCGGACGGCCGCACAATGCGGAGGTTTTCGGCGTTCAACCGGTCAAGCGGTCCGATCGGCCCGAACGCAGGATCGCGATTTTCGAAGATCCGACTGCGCTGGCGATCCTGCTTGATGCCTGGCTGGACCGGGCCGATGGGCTTGAAGAAGCGATCGAGCTTCATTTCCAGATGCTTCAGCAGGAAGACCTCAGCTGGTCGCTGCGCTTCCAGCAATTCGCCCAGGCGCTCGAGGCGGCGCATCGGCGTTCGGGCGCGCCGGTCGGTGAGCCTATCAATGTCGCCGCCGTCACCGAAACGCTCCGGGAGCGGGGTATCGCCGACGATATGATTGATCGCGTGCGGGGGATGTTGGCGCATGCGCACGAGCCGGGTTTGCGCCAACGGCTGCGATCATACTGGGATGCGCTCGAGGGCGAACTGGCCGTTCTCCGTCCCGGTCTCACGCGGAACGCCTTCGTCAACCGGCTGGTGGCGACGCGGAACTACTACGCCCACGGGCTGGATATGTCGTCCGAGGTGCTCGAGGGCACCGACCTCTGGGACGGTACGGAGTTCCTCAAGGCCATGTCGCATCTCGTTCTGCTGCAAGCGATCGGCGCGGACGTGACCGGCGTCGGTCAGCGGATGCTCGACGAGCGCTTCGTCCGCTTCGCCATCCGTCGCTGAGCTTCGGCGAGGCGCCCTAGAGCGTCAGACGTAGCGATGGGTCGATAGCGAGGCGCAGGCTGCTAAGTCGTCCGAGATGGCGAGTTGGGGCTAACCTGCCCATCCGATCGACGCCAGCCCGTAACCTTCACACCGCGTGCACGATACAAAGCCAAGGGAACCAATAGCCGACGATCAGGCGCACACCTGTGGCCTTGGCCGCTTCATGGGGCCGGACGATCTCGGCGAGGCTGTTGATATCCGTGATGGCGAGCACCCCCAGACCGCAGGCTGCCGTTTGGCTGAACAACTCATCACAGCCGCTTGCACCGCGCAGGAAGGAGAAATGGGAAGCGCACTGGTGCAGGGCATACAACATGGTCAGACCTCGATGTTCGCTATAGGTTCCTTTTTGTGAGGCGGTGCGAGTCCTCCTGGAGACGGTCGATGCCCGGATCGATGGCGCGCGGAAAAGTTACGGATAGACCTCGCGAAGCGGGCGCGGCACTACTTCCGCTTGCGGGGGAGGATTCGATGGCGGACTCACAGGTCCTGTTGTTCGACGAGCGATTTCTGGATCGCCATGCTGGCGCGATCATCACCGACGCCGAGGTCGCGATCGTCGAGTTGGTCGCAAACGCCTGGGATGCCTGGGCGAGGCGCGTCGATATCCACTGGGCTGAGAAAGGTGATGATCAGGTCTTTACCATCCATGACGACGGCAAGGGTTTGACCGAAGCGCAGTTCCTGCGCCGGTGGGGCACTATCGACTACAACAAGCTCGCAGAGGAGGGGCCGGTTTCCGAGCCGCCCGCCGACCTCGCAGATCAGTCGCCCCGCAAGCCCTACGGTCGAAACGGGCGTGGGCGACACGCGGCTTTCCGCTTCGGGGACCCCTATCGAATCCGCACCTGGCGGGAGGGGCGAGAGATCACCTACGCGGTCCAGCGTGGCAAGACCGCGCCCTTCGATCTGACGATGCTGTCCGCCAGGGATGGCGTCGCCGGACACGGGACCGAGATTTCTGCCCCCGATGGTCTGGGGGTCGGCATGACGGCGGCGGCTGTTCGCGAGGCCTTGGGCACCCGCTTTCTGTCAGATCCCCAATTTGTCGTCACGGTGAACGGCGAAGCCGTCACCTTCGGCGACGTGCCCGCCGGAAAGCTCCAGCGCTTCGTTGTTGATGTGCCTGACCTGGGGATTGCCGAGCTGACGGTCATCGACACCCAGAAGGCCGACAAGACGACCCGACAGCACGGGGTGGCGTGGTGGGTGAACGCGCGTCTCGTCGGCGCGCCAGGGTGGGCGGATTACGAACTGGATGGTCGGACCTCCGAAGCCAAACGCTTTATTTTCATCGTGCAAGCGGACTTCCTGGCCGATCAGAACGCGCCTTTGCCGGACTGGACGGGGTTCGATCCACGGAACTCCGCATGGCAAAAAACGCGCGCCGCCGTGTACGAACAAATCCGGACCTTCCTAGCCGGGATGACGGCCCAGCGTCGGACTGAAGCCAAGTCTGAGGTTCGTGACCGTCTGAGCGGCGAGGTCGCCCGGATGGCACCTGTCAGCCGTGATCGGTGGAGCGCGTTTGTCGACACCGTCATTGACACCTGCCCGAGCATCAACACCGATGAGGTCGAACAGGTCGCCAAGGTTCTGGCCAAGCTTGAACTGGCCAACTCGAAATACGGCCTGATCGGGCAACTCCATGACCTCAGGCCTGACGACCTAGACGAGTTACATGCCATCCTTAAGGACTGGTCCGTCCGCACGGCGAAAATGGCGTTGGACGAGGTGCAGACCCGGCTCCGGCTCGTTGAAGAGCTCGATCTCAAACTTCGTGATCAGAGCTTGTCCGAGGTGGGAGACCTGCAGCCCTTGCTCGAACGCAGCCTCTGGGTCTTCGGCCCTGAGTTCGAAAGCCTCGAGTTCACCAGCAATCGCGGGATGACCACTGTCATCCAGAAGATTTTCGGAAGCTCTGAGACTGGGTCCCTGCTGCGTCCGGACTTTGTGATGCTGCCGGATGGCAGCGCCGGCTTTTACAGCCGCGACGCCCATGACGAAGGCCACGAGGTCAATGGCGTTGCCCGGCTGGTGATCGCCGAGATCAAAAAAGCCGGCGTCACCATCAGCTCAGCCGAAAAGAACCAGCCGTGGCGCTATGTCAGCGAGCTGCGCGAGAAGGGCCATCTCAACGAGGCCGCCCGCATCACCTGCTACGTCCTGGGCTCGCAACTCGACCCGAATGAAGCGAGCGAGGACACGAAATGGGACGGGCGTGTCCGCATCATTCCGTTGACCTATGACACCTTTACGAGGCGCGCGGAAAAGCGGTTGCTCGGGCTCCGCCAGAAGCTGAAGGACGCGCCCTTCCTGAAGGATCTGGGCGTGGACGCCGAAGCGTTCATCGCGCCGCCCGTTGGTCAGGCCATGCTCGATCTCGGAACCCCGAGGACGGAGAAGAAAGAGGATGTCTGAAAAGCTCTACATCATCGGAAACGGCTTCGATCGGGCCGAACTGCTCCTCCGAGAGCGGTTCCCATAAGGCACCGGGCCGGGAGACATCCGATTTGAGGCGACACTGCCGGTCAACGGCAGGCCACCGTCACGCTTAACAGCGGATGGTGGCGCGTGAGCGAGTGCTTTCTTCACCGCCGACGGAGTCGGCTGCGGCTGCAGGGGCCGCGGCCCAGCCGTCTCAGGTCTAGACTTCTAGAGGGTTTGGCCGGAGCGAAGACGCATTCCCGTGAGCTCTGCCGCCTGTATGAGGTCTCCCAACGCGGGTCTTTACGGTTACTAACGGCGCCTGCCGGCACCCCTGGCCTGATCCACGAGTACGGCAAGGCAACGCTTCAACGCCCGTTCGCTTGTGCAGAGTTCGCGGGGCCGACCGCCGCCGAGCGCCCCATTGGCGGTGGAACACCAGAGTTGGCCGTGCGCCTCGCCGAGCCGTTTGACAGCCGCTGCCGCCAGTTGCTTGCGGAAGGTGTCGGCGATGTCCGCATTGCGTCGTCTCGTCTCTTGCCGAGCCCGTTCCGCGCGAACCCAGGAGAGCGCGTAATCGCGTCCCTCGTCGCCGGCATAGGCCTCCTCCCGCACCGTGCGGGTCCGGCCCTTGAACCGACTGTCGAGGCGCATCTCGATCTCCTTGGCCGGCAGTACCTCGAGAAAACCCTGGCGAACCGCCGCGACTCGTGCCTGGGCCGAAGTCTCAAGAGCAGCGAGACGGGCGGTTTCGGCATCCTCAGCGCGCTTGCAGAAGGCTGCGATCGCCTCATCGAGCGCCGGCATGATGGGAAGGCCATGGGTCGTTTCCGGAGCATGCTCGGCCCCGTGCCGAAGAGTCCATTCCAACCCGCGCAATCCGCTATGGAGACGACGCCAGTCGTCGCTCTGGGCCAGTGTGTCGAGGCTGACGCCAAATGGGGGGATCACGTGCGACCAGCGTTCGAAGTCGAATCCGACGCGCGCATCGGGGGCCAGGGCGAGAACGTCGCCTACCATCGTTCTTGTCGAGGCCATGCGCTCAGATTGCCTTCGGAGGTTTTCGAGACGCTGGTGGACGTCGGCGCGGAAGGGCGAGGTATGGCGCCACCGACGATCTCCCGCAGCCTCCAGAATTCCGGCGCCCTCGCAGGCCTTAAAGTATCGCAGCACGCTCGCGGTCGCGGTCTGGAAACCGGGATCAACAGCCCTGACCGCCTCGAGTAGACCCGGTTCCCACTTCGGAGAGAGACCTTCCCTGATCATGCCGACCCGGCGCACCCATTGCACGGGCGAGGCGATGCCGAAGGCTCCGAAAGGATCGTCCGCGTAGTCGGCGATTAGAACCTTGATGGCGAGCAGAGCCTGCCACTCCGCGTCCGGAAGGGTGAAGACACGTCCCCTGATCAGAGGATGAAGCAGAGTGTCCGCCATGCCCAGCGCTTCAAGTCGTGCGACAGCGGCGCGCCCTTCCTCGGAGGATTGCGGGTTCGGCGCGATCAGAGCCACCGTGCGGCCGCGTGACGCCAGGGCCTCAGAAGCTTCCCGCGCGCGCTTGGCGGCTCGATCCCGAAGCCCGGCAGAGGCTTCATCCTGCTTGGCATTGTGGAGCCACACCCGAGGACCGCTGCGCAGAATCGCATCGGCTATTGCGTTCCTGTCGCCGAACTGGGCCTTGCGGATATCGATCTCAACGGTCGGCAGATCCTCGCGCTTCAGCTTGGCGATCTTGGCGTCGTCGCATTCGTGGGTGACGCGCACTTCGACCAGAAGTCTGCGATGCCCGAGATGGAGGACTACATCCGGGATCAGGTCACCCAGCCTGTCCTCCAGAACCGCACGGTCGAAGTTCAGGGTCTTGCGCGGAGCGACTTCGACGGTCTCGCCTTCAAGCTCCGCCACGACCGGAGGGAGTTCGAGCCAGAGCGCATCTGCGAGGATGTCCTTGGCGAGAAGATGAGCGCTGGTCTCCCGTCCCGCCGCACAGGTTTTCGCTTGCCCGCCATAGTGGGCGAAGTGTGGCGTGCGTTTGAGACGGCCCCTGCGCGCAACAAGCGGGGCACGACATGATGCTGCAGGGCAGCGGAGGTCCTGGTCCAGACCGCTGGGGATTTCGGAAATGTGAACGTAGGCACCGTCGCTCACGCGAAATGCATAGACGAGCCGCGCAAGAGCCGACCCGTGGGCGGCATGCTCGGCATCAGTCCCGCGACTCACTTCCGACGTTCCATTTCGTCGGGAGCTTAAGGACCGCTACTGCCGCAATGAAGCCCTTGCTGCTGAAGTGAGGCGACAGATCTGCAATATTCTACGCGAGCATTTAGGGCCTGGGGGCCCTGCATTCGTCTCTCCACCTGTCGCCTGTAAGGCGATGTTTCCAGTGGAGTTTTTGTGCGCAGTTCGAAGCTTGTCGTTTCCCCGCCGGTTGGCGAACCCGTTCAGAGAAGGAGAGGCCGCCCGCCACTGCCCGTCGTCGTCCATCCCGCCGCATTGTGGGAGGTTCATGATGACCCCCGGGACTTCCACGCTGCGCTGGATCTTCAGATCCGCAGGCATGGCGAGAACTCCCATCGTCTGCACCGGGCCATCGTGGTCGCCGGCGGGCTGACGGACCGGACGACCCTCGCGGCCTGGCGGCGGGGCCTGAAGGTCCCGCAGACCCCCGCCAGCCTGAAGGTCCTCGACATCATCGAGCATCGCTATCAGTTGGAGGCCGGCTATCTGCGGTCGCGGCTGCAACGGCGTCGCGCGCTCTCCGGCCTGGTTCCGCCCGAGGTGCAGTACGCGGAATCCCGTCGTCTCGCCTGGCACCTGCCGGATGACTTCGACGAGAGGTCGGCTGAGGAGCAGGAGGAAATCCTGGCCTGGGTGCGCTCAACTATCCTGTCCGGAGGCACGGCTTATCATCGTTATCATTCAATGGTTTCGAAGCATCGATTTGCGCTTCGCTTTGATGGAAGCGGGCCGTCCGAACTTGCCGCCCCTGCACAACTCCGGGCCGAGATGGACGCCCTGCTGCGGTTCAAGTCGGCGACGCTCACGGACATCGGCTATCAGCGCTCCGGCGTATGGGGAGCGGAGACAGCCTCGCAGCGCGAGGAGCATCTGGCTCTGCTGTTCGGCGCCCTGGCCGCCCTGCCTGACGACGAGGTCAGCGGCTTGGGCGTGCCCCGATCGGACCTGACCTTCGGGCTGCTTGTCCTGCCCTCGGTCTGGGACTGGTACGTGCAGTGGCGCGAGCGACGCCGGGGTTTCTTCACCGGCTGGGAGAGCGAGATGCTCCTGCTGGGCGCGGCCTTCTCGCGCAGCCAGACGGGGTGGCTCAGGCAGAGCCCGTGGCTGGCGGATCGGCTCCGACCCATTCCCGGCGTTGTGGCGCAGGAGGAGATCGATCGAATCTGTGGGGATTGGGACGGCGCCTGCGAGCAGGTGCATCGCCATGCCCTGGCCAGATCCAAGGAGATTGAGCGGGTCGCCAGGGTCCATCGGGATCCCTTTGAACCCATCCTGCCCATTCTCGAAGCGGCGAGCCCTGTCGGGGAGTATCGCAAGATCACGGAGGAGATCCTGCGCCGCATGCCCGAAGAGAGGCGCTATCCCCGGGCCGCCGCGGAGGCGGTCCGGTCCTTCCTGATGTTGCGATTGGGCCTGCACCTCGGGGTCAGGCAGAAGAACCTGCGGCAACTCCAACTGCGTCCGCGGGGGAGCCCGCCGACGCCCGAGAGGGAACTGGAGGTCCGGCGGTGCGGCGAACTGCGCTGGAGCGAGAGGGAAGGCGGCTGGGAGGTCTTCATTCCCTGCGTGGCCTTCAAGAACTCCGGCTCGGCCTACTTTTCCAAACGCCCGTTCCGGCTTCTGTTGCCGGACCTCGGCGGATTGTATCGCTGGATCGACGCCTATGTGGGACGCCATCGACCGGCCTTGCTGAACGGCTCGCGCGATCCAGGCACCTTCTTCGTCAAGACCGTGAAGACCTCGAGCCGCGACGCCGCCTACAACCAGCACACCTTTTACAGCGCCTGGCGTCAGGTGATCCAGCGCTACGGGATCTACAACCCCTACACGGGGAGGGGGGCGATCCCGGGCCTGCTTCCCCACGGGCCGCACAATGTGAGGGACGTCCTGGCGACCCATGTGCTAAAGCTGACCGGTTCCTACGAGCAGGCCAGCTACGCTATCCAGGACACGCCGGCCACGGTCGCCGACCACTACGGTCGCTTCCTCCCGCAGGACAAAGCGGCGCTGGCGGCCCAGGTCCTGAACCGGGTCTGGGAGGCGGCTTAGATGAGCGGAGGGAGCCGGACGCGAGCGACGTTTTCAAGGGGCAGCCTCAAAAGGGGAATACTCGCCGTGGAGGAGGCCGGCCACACGGTTCATGCGGTCGAGTTCCCACCCGGGGGCGGCTTCACCTTGATCCTTGCCGCCGGAACTGAACAGGCCGAGATCAACGAATGGGATGTCGCTCTGGGGATCACGGACGCGCAAGGACGCCCCTTGCTCCGGTGAGGATTGGGAGCTTCCCTATTTTCCGGCAGCTGACGTCGTCAGGCGAAATAAGTTCCTGTTTTGTTCCTTCACTGCTAGATGGCGCCTGTGATAGGAACAGAAGCACCTCGCAAGATCATCCATGTGGACATGGACGCCTTCTTCGCCTCGGTGGAGCAGAGGGACGATCCCGCCTTGCGCGGTCGTCCCGTCGCCGTAGGCCACGCCGCTTCGCGCGGCGTGGTCGCCGCCGCCAGCTATGAGGCGCGCAAGTTCGGCGTGCGGTCGGCCATGCCCTCGAGCACAGCCTTGCGGAAGTGCCCGGAACTGATCTTCACGCCGCCCCGGTTCGAGGTCTATCGCGCCGTCTCGGCGCAGATCCACGCCATCTTCGCCGACTACACCCATCTGATCGAACCCCTGTCGCTCGATGAGGCCTATCTCGACGTCACGGCCAACATCCGGGGTTTGCCGACGGCCTCGGCGACGGCGGAGGAGATCCGCGCGCGCATCCTTGAGGAGACCGGTCTGACGGCATCGGCCGGGATTTCCTACAACAAGTTCCTGGCCAAGCTGGCCTCGGACCAGCGCAAGCCTGACGGCCAGTTCGTGGTCCCGCCCGGGCGAGGGGAGGCCTTTGTCGAGGCCCTGCCTGTGAAGCGTTTCCACGGCGTCGGGCCGGTGACGGCGGAGAAGATGAAGCGCCTGGGCATCGAGACCGGCGCGGACTTGAAGCGTCAGTCACTGGCCTTCCTGCAGCATCACTTCGGCAAGTCCGGCGCCTGGTACCATGGCGTGGCGCGGGGAGAGGATCATCGCCCGGTCAATCCGGATCGCGAGCGCAAGTCGAGCGGG